>Ga0222714_10006746_pt1 | contig 10652 bp, 19 predicted proteins | sample C33_3DmetaG_FD_165048 | JGI IMG/M metagenome (GOLD analysis project Ga0222714, IMG submission 165048) | Estuarine water microbial communities from San Francisco Bay, California, United States - C33_3D | ecosystem: Environmental > Aquatic > Marine > Unclassified | place: USA: California... | reverse complement strand
AGTACCGTTTAGCGCGGGTACTACTAATTTATTGCCAGCGTTTAATTTTCAGCTTAACTATTACCAATACCCACAGGGTTACAGCTTTATACAATATGCAAAAACGGCAGCTGACCAAAACTTTAGGCGCGTATTACCTAGCGGCACTATGACCGGTGATGATACAAAGACGGCTACCTACGCTAATACACCTGCTATAAACGCAGCTGCACTTATGCTAGCTGAGAATATTTGGACTAGCCGTTTCAGCACACAAAACGGCGGCGTAAGCGTAGACGGTTACAGCCCTAGCCCTTTCAAGATGTCTAATACTTTAATGGCATCTATACGCGGTTTGTTAGCACCGTATTTATCGCCTAACGCTATGGTGGGATAATGCCAGCCGCCATAACTACACTACGCAGCACTATAGCCGCTGCCTTAGCTAATAATGCGGTTTGGAGTACCTTTAGCTACCCGCCAAGTACCATAGTAGCTAACAGCGTAGTAGTGGCCCCGGCAGACCCGTACCTTACGCCTAGCAATAATTCACAAGCTGGCATATCGCCACTAGCTAATTTTAAGATAATTATGACCGTGCCTATGTTTTCTAATGAAGGCAACCTGCAAGGCATAGAGGACACAATAGTAGCCGTGTTTAATAAATTGGCTGCTAGCTCTATCGTATTTAACGTTACCGCTGTAACTGCACCTAGCGTTTTAACGTTACCTAGCGGCGACTTGCTTACAAGTGATTTACAAATATCCGTACTAACGAGCTGGAGCTAAAATGGCACTAACAGACGAAGATAAAGCGTTTCTAATCAAGATAGGGCAAGAATTGCCTAAAGAGGTTAAAGAAACAAAGAAAAAAGAAACACCCGTAGAAAAACCAACACAAGGAACAGAGGTATAACAAATGGCAATTTTCCTATCTAATGGCGTAGTAGTTACGCTTAATAGCGTGGACTTATCAGATCACGTTACTAGCGCAACTATTAACCGTAGCTTTGATGAGCTTGAAGTAACAGCTATGGGCGATACCGCGCATAAGTTTGTAAAAGGCTTGGAAGCTAGCACTATTACTATTGATTTTCTAAACGATACTGCTACAAGTGAGGTACTACAAACCCTACAAGCCGCGTGGGGTACTACAGTACCGCTAACACTTAAGCAAACTAGCGACGCCGTATCGGCAGCCAATCCAGAATATCAAACCACAGTATTAGTTAATAACACTACAGATATTAACGGCGCTGTTGGCGATATTTCTACACAGAGTATTACATTTACTTGTAACTCAGCTATCGTAGTAGACGTAACACCTTAACCACTAGACAAAGGGGCACACAATGGCAAAACTTAAAATAACAAGGGCAGACGGAAGCGTAACCGAGCATAAGATTACGCCCCGTATTGAGTATGCCTTTGAGCTGTATGCAAAAAAAGGTTTTCATAAAGCCTTTAGAGATGATGAAAAACAAAGTGATGTTTACTGGCTTGCTTGGGAGTGTTTACGCACTAGCGGGGAAGTAGTAAAAAGTTTTGGGGCAGATTTTCTAGAAACCTTAGCTAAAGTTGAGGTACTAGATGATGACCCTTTGGAATAGTGGGGCGCGGTAGCTTTGGCTATCTAATCGCACAAGTAGCGGTAGAAACAGGCATAGCGCCCCAGTATTTATTAGATCTAGATGATGTAATGTTTAAGAATATATTAAAGGTTTTAACAGACAGAGCTAAGGCGGTGCAAGATGCCAACAGAAATAAGCGGCGCTATTGAGGCGCGCAAGGCATTACGCAAGTTTACCCCGGACTTATCTAAAGAATTGCAAAAAGAAATGGCAACGCTGTTAAAGCCTATAGTAACAAAGGCACGCGGTTTTATACCTGCTACAGTTTTAACCGGTTGGAGTAAGGCAGAGGCTAGCGATACTAAATATAGACAATTTCCTAGATATGATGCAGCTGCCGCTAGGAGAGGCATAGGTTATAGGACAGCGCCTAGTAAAGTTAATAGAAACGGTTTTAGAGCTTTAGCCCGTATAGCTAACGTTAGCGCGGCAGGTACTATTTATGAAACCGCCGGGCGACTTAATCCACAGGGCAGACCTCAAGGGCCTATGGTAGACCGTTACCTAAATGGCGTTTATGATAAAACTACACATACAGGCAGGCAGTACTCACAAAGCCTAAACCCTAACGCGGGTAAACAATTCATAGATGCCCTAGATGCCACAGGTCAAATAGTAGATGCCAATAACCAAACAGGGCGCGGGCGTAGGTCTAGAAAGATGAAAGGCCGAGCTATTTATAGGGCGTGGGCTGAGGACGGCGGCAAGACTAATGCAGCTGTAATAAAAGCTATAGAAAAAACAAAAATTATATTTAAAAATAATTTTAAGGCGGCGGCATAATGGCTGTAGACCCACAAGTAGTAGTAAATATAGCCTCTGAGTTCACAGGTAAAAAAGCGTTTAAGCAAGCCGAAACAGCGACCACTAAATTAGAAAAAGGCGTAAAAAGCCTAGCTAAATCGTTTGGCTTAGCCTTTAGCGTAGGCGTTGTAGTGCAGTTTGCCCGAGTATCTATTAAAGCATTTAACGATCAGCAAAAAGAGATAGCACAATTAACTAGCGCTCTAAATAGCTTAAATCAAGGTTTTAGATTTACAGAGGTAGACCAATTTTTAGATAAAATGGAAGATGTAACAAAGGTAGGCGGCGATAAATTAGTACCTGCCTTTAGTCAATTAGCTAGAGTTACTGAGGACGTAGACAAAGCGCAAAAACTATTAGGCATATCTTTAGATATATCAGCCGGTACAGGTAGAGATTTAACTAGCGTTACGGCAGCTATTAGCCGGGCTATGTCGGGCAATACGGCGGCGTTAGGTAGGTTAAACGTAGGTTTAGATAAAAATTTATTAGCGTACGGTGAGTTAGACGATATTTTAGATATTTTAGAGGGCAAGTTTAAGGGCTCAGCGGCTAGGGCTGTAGATACGTTTGAAGGCCGTATGAAAACTTTAACTATAGAAAGTGATAGAGCTAAAGAAACTATAGGGGCGGGCCTAGTAGATGCTATAACTATTTTAGGCGGCACTAATGGTATAGATACAGCTGCCGACAGTATGAAGCGGCTAAGTGATGAAACTGCTAACGCGCTTAGAGGTTTGGCTTTATTAGTAAAACAAGTAGGCATAGAAACCCCAGAGGGCGGGTTTGGCTTAGCTAATCTGGCAACTTTAATACCTGTAGCTGGTACTTACCTTGCGCCGTTAATAGACAAACTAATTAAAAAAGGTGAGCTAGAGGCAGCACAGCGCGCGGCATTAGGCGGCCCTATTTTAGACCCTGCTAAAGAAATAGCAGCTGCTAAAAACCGTGCAAAGATACAGGCAGCGCTAGATAAGGCTAACGTTAAATCTCTAGCAGTAGATAAAAAGAAAACTGCCGAGCAAGCAAAACAATTAAAAATAAAGAAAGACCAACTAGCACTAGATAAAGCTGCCCTAGCTTTAGGCAAAGGTGAAGATATATTTGACCTAGACAGAATACAAGTACAGGCAGCGTTACTAGCTAAGCAAGATGAAATAAACAAGCTAGGCGTAAATGCTACAGATCAGCAAAAACTACAGCTAGCTAATGACCTAACCCGCCTATCTATTAAACAGACTATGTCGCAATTAGAGGACGCTATAGCCGCTCAAGATGTAGAGGCTGCTACACGCCTTGCTAAAAAACTTAATTTAGATTTAGCAATACTAGGCGCTTTGCAAGGCCAAGAGTTTCAATTACAAGATATAAACGATATTTTAGAAAAGTTTAAGCCTAAAGCGCTTATAGATATACAAAACCTTAATGAGGCTTTAGCGCTGTTAATGAAAATGGCAGGGCTACAAATAAACGTAAGCGGTAAAGTTGGAGCGGCAGGCGGCGCTACAGGCGGCGCTACAGGCGGCGGCGGCGGCGGTGCTGGCGGCGGCGGTGGTGGAAGTCTTGCTGTAGGTATTGCTGGACAAATAGCAACATTAACTAATTTACGCGCTGCTACTAGCACAGGTACGGGTATTAACTTTTTACTAAAAGAGCAGATAGATACGCTTACAGATGCTATGAGTACTAACGCCTTAAATGCTTTAGGTGATGAGCAAGCAAGGCTAAGAGCTATGGGCGTATTTGATACACCCGGTATAAGCGCGGGCTCTACCTTTGACCCTGCCCGTTTCCGTATGGCAGATAACATAACTGTAAACGTAAATGCAGGTGTAGTAGGTAGTGAAGACACAATAAGCCTAGCTGTACAAAGAGCTATATTAGATTTAGAGCGTAAGGGCGACCCGTTGCGTTACACCGGTGGACTATGACCCTGCCAGTAATAAACGCTATTATTAACTTTAGTACTGGCCCTAGTTTTGCCCAAGCTATGATCTTAGGTGAGGGCATATTAGATACAAACATACTAAGCGATAGCGCGGCTGTAATTGTAGATGTATCGGACGTAGTAGATACAATACAAACTAACAGAGGCCGTAACCCACAGGCCGACCAATTCCAAACAGGTATACTAACTTTAAGAATAGTAGACCAAAACGGCGATTTTAACCCACAAAACCCTAACAGCCCTTATTTTGGCTTGCTAGATCCAATGCGTAAAGTAGCTATATCTGCTACCTATAACAGCGTTACTTACCCTATATTTAGCGGCTTTATTACTAGCTATAACACTACTACGCCTAAAAATGCGTTTGACGTTGTTTATACCACAATAACAGCGGTAGATGCGTTTAGACTTGCCCAAAATGCGCAGATAGCTACAGTTACAGGGGCTAGCGCGGGCGACTTATCCGGCACACGCATTAACCAGATTTTAGATCAGATAGGTTGGCCTACCTCTATGCGTGATATAGACGCGGGGCTAACTACTTTGCAGACAGACCCCGGCACAGCCCGTACCAGCCTTGCAGCTATGCAGACGGTAACTCTAAGTGAGTACGGGGCGCTATATGTAGATGCTACCGGCAGTTTTGTATTTCAAGATAGGCAAGTTACTACAGCTAGCATAGGCGGCACACCTACCGTGTTTAACGATAACGGCACAAATATAGGTTATTTTAATGCGGTATGGCGCTTAGATGATACCTTGGTATTTAACGCAGCCTCTATAACTAGGGCAGGCGGTACTACACAGCTTGCCATAGATCAAGCAAGCATAGATAAGTATTTTACCCACAGCTATAACCAACAAAACCTACTAATGCAGACAGACGCAGTAGCGTTAGATTACGCCCAAGCCTATGTAGCTAGCCGTAAAGAAACCTCTATAAGATGTGATGCCATTACCCTAGATTTATACACAGATAACTATAATGCCGGCATAATCGCCGCCCTAGATCTAGATTTTTTTGACCCTATAACTATTACTACAAACCAACCGGGCTCATCTACTTTAACTAAGACTTTACAGGTGTTTGGCGTAGCTATGGCAATTACGCCTAACAGCTGGAAAACGACACTAACCACACTAGAGCCGATAATAGACGGCTTTATACTAGACTCAAGCCAATACGGGGTGCTAGACACCGGCGTACTTAGCTACTAAGGGGGTAAAAATGGCATCATTTGTAACAGGTGAGGTACTTACCGCCGCCGCTATGAATAAAATAGTCAATATAACAACTAGAGCAGTAACAGGCACTAGCGATACTTTTGTACTTGCAGACGCAGATAATGTACTAATAACTTATAGCAGCACTAGCGCTACTACTATTACTATACCGCCGGAAAGTTCAGTAGCATTTCCGTTAGGCTCTGTAATAAATGTAATAAAAATAGGTGCTAGCGGCACTACTACAATTAGTGAAGGTGCAGGCGTAACAATTTCTAGCACAGGTGCAGTAGCTACCGCGCCAACGTTAAGAGCTGCTTTTTCAGCTGCTTCTTGCATTAAGGTAGCGGCTAACACTTGGTATGTGGTAGGAGATATTGCTTAATGAGTTTAATTGGAATTATTGCTTCAAGTAAATTAGTTGCAATTCCATTAACAGTAGATTTTCTTGTAGTTGCAGGTGGTGGTGGAGGGTCTCAAGGCGGTGGTGGTGCTGGAGGTGCAAGATGCACTATTGGTGCAACAGGCGGTGGTGGAACTTTAGAAAGCTCATTGAGCCTTGCGGTATCTACTAATTACACAATTACAGTTGGTGCAGGTGGAAATGCTGGAACGAATACTGCACAAACTGGCTCAAATGGATCTAATTCTGTTTTTTCAACTATCACTTCAACAGGCGGCGGCCGAGGTGGAATATTTGCTAATCCTGGTGAAAATGGTATAACTGGTGGTTCTGGTGGTGGTGGTGGTGGTGCTGATGTAACAGCAGGAAGTGGTGGCGCAAGAACAGCCAGCCCAGTTCAAGGCTTCGATGGTGGAAATGGAGTCAATGGCGCATTAAATGGCGGCGGCGGCGGCGGCGGTGCTGGAGTAATTGGCGGTAATGCAACCGCAGGTTCTAATGGTGGTCAAGGTGGTAATGGCGTAACAACTTCTATTTCTGGCTCATCTACTACTTATGCTGGTGGTGGTTCTGGCGGTTGCTCAACACAAACTAGCGGTGGAACGGGTGGTGGTGGATTTGGCGGTGGAGCATCAGCTGCTGGCGGTGCAGCTACTGTTAATACTGGCGGCGGTGGTGGGGGTGGTGGAAATACTGTTGGCAACCTTAATGGCGGCGCAGGTGGTAGCGGTATAATAATTCTTAAATACCCATCTATTTATTTAGCTACTTTTAGTGGTGGAGTAACACAAAGCACAAGCACTAGCGGTGCATTTAAGATTTCAACAATTACAGCCGCAGGCGTATCAGACACAGTTAGTTGGGCATAATGGCACACTACGCATATTTAGATGATAACAACATAGTCGTTGCCGTAACAGTAGGCAAAGATGAAACAGAGTTAATAGATGGTTTAGATACAGAAACCTATTACGCATTAAATACACCTTACACAGTTAAGCGCACTTCATACAATAACAATATCCGCAAGCAATATGCGGGCATAGGTTTTAGTTATGACTCAGTAGCAGATGTATTTATAGCGCCTCAGCCTTACTCTAGTTGGACTTTAGATAATGATTTTAATTGGCAACCGCCTACACCTAGACCTGAAGGTATAAGTTGGTATTGGAACGAGGCAGAGCAGGTTTGGGTAGATGCTAACGAGCTATAACGGCTGGCCTGCCAGTAAAGACCCGGCAGAGATAGGTATAAAGAGTTATACAGTACCCGGCACTAATAGAAAACTTAGATGCGCTGAGGCTGTAGCACCGTTATTAGTAGGTTTTGCCGCTGAGTTTCACGCGCTAATAGAGCCAATAGATCAGGGCGCGCTAGATGAGTGGGGCTATGCTTTCCGTATGGTACGCGGCAGTACAGACCGCCTTAGCTGCCATAGCAGCGGTACAGCGATAGACCTAAACGCTACCAAACACCCGCTAGCAGCTGTAGGCACGTTTCCAGCCGATAAAGTGCCAATGATTAGAGCTTTAGCTAAAAAGTATGGCCTAACGTGGGGTGGGGATTACCGTAACCGTAAAGATGAAATGCACTTTGAAATAACGGTAAATGCTAAAAAAGCCGCTAAACTAATTGCAAAGTTAGGACAACAAAATGCCAACTAGCGCGCAAATAGAGGTAGGTACTGAGGTTGTACTAATAGTGCCTAAATCAGATTTTGACCAAACAGCCATTTTACATAACTTAGGCGGCGGCGCGATATATTTAGGCGGGCCAAACGTAACTACAAGTAACGGCTATAAGCTAGATAATGGTGATAAATTAACTGTACCTGTGGGCGACCACGAAGCACTATATGCCGTTGCAGATAGTGGTATGCCTATAGTAGCGGTACTTACACAAATAAACTAAGGGCATTTAGGAGCAAAAATGGACAAGAAAAAACTAGAGGCGGCTGCCTATAGCTATGGACGTGCCGCGCTAGCAAGCGTTGCAGCTCTATACCTATCCGGCATTACAGACCCTAAAGTATTGGCTAACGCCTTTATCGCAGGTTTATTAGGCCCATTAGTTAAAGCATTACAGCCTAACGAAAAACAATACGGCATAGGCGCTAAGTAATGAACCAAGCCCAAACCCTATTAGCTATAGCGCTAGGACTTTGTAGCCTTGCAGCGGTAGGGCTTGGGCTGGTACGCCATTTAGTTAAGTTTTATTTATCAGAGCTAAGGCCAGACGGTAACGGCGGCCATAACCTTAGAGGCCGTGTTGAGCGTATAGAGGGCCAAGTAGATCGTATTTATGAAATGCTTTTAGAAGACAAATTAAAGCGCTAGCGTGTCGCGTTGCGTTATGTCGGTGTTAGGGCTCATACTTTTACCACACGCTGAGAGGGCTACTTAGTGTAGTAGTTTTATCAGCCTTAACAAAGGGTGAAATATGTTAGCTGATATAGCAGTAATTACTTTAACCGTACTCATAGTAGGCCTATTTATGTTAGCTGCCTACAGGACGGGATACCGTGAGGGCCACGGAGACGGTTACCTAAGAGGGCGCAATATAGCTAAGGCCTTAAAAGAGGTAATCAAATGAGCTTTTTAGACGGCTACGAAGATGTAAACGCGCGGATTAAAAGAGCTCGGGCTGAGTTTCCCGGGTTAAGGCTTGTAGCTTACATAGAGGACATAGACCTAAAAAACGGTTATATTTTAATTAGAGCTGAGGCCTATAAAAATTATGAGGACGAAAAACCAAGCGCTGTAGATTATGCGCTAGAGGTTAGATCAGACCGCGGCGTAAATGCTAATTTTTGGGTAGAAAACTGCGTAACGTCTGCCTATGGGCGCGTTATAGGTTTGCTTACGCCGGGCGGTGTTGGCAGACCGACAAGGCAAGATATGGAGAAGGTAGAGGCCATACAAGCCCCATTACAGACACGCGGAGCAGGTGGGGCAGTACCTACCGCGGCTGAGTCAATAAGCGCTCTAAAAGCCAAACTAGGCGCAGAGCCAATGCCAGAGCCGCCAATATGTAAACACGGGCATAGAGTGCTAATTGAAGGCACGTCAAATAAAACTAATAAACCATACAAAGGCTATTTATGCCCCGACAAGGTAAAAGCTAATCAATGTGAGCCTATATGGCTAAGGCAATATGGCGATAAATGGCTTAGCCCTAATGATCACGCAGAGGTTTTATTAGAAGCCGGGCGTAACCTAGACCCGATAGCAGAGCGTGAGCCTGTACCAGATGAGCTATTAAGTGAGTCTGAGAGGGCCAGCCGTGCAGCCAATTAAAGAAACGCAACAGGGCCAAGACCGCCAAACAAGAGTGGCGGCGTATTTAATGAGTAAGTATCCGTGGATTTTAACGCCTACGCCTAAGTTTTACTTTACCGATTACCACATAAACAAAATACAAGGCTTAGGCCGTGAAAACTACATAGGCGATTTAGAAATTAAATGGGCAGACAAGCCAAGTAGTGAGCCCTACCCAATACCTTTTACAAAGGTGCAACAGATGAGCTTATTGCCTCTACATAGGGATTTACCAGACTCTTACCACAGAGTTTTAATTAGATATGATGACGGTTTACTAATGCTAAACGTAGAAATGCTGCGTGATTTAAGGCCAGTTATGTACACTTTCCCAGCCCAAGATGAGCTAAAAAAGCTATATGTATTTGTAAAAGCTCAGGACTTCTTTCCATATTTTAAGCCAATAATTATTAGATAATGGGGTTAAAAACTATGCTTTATATTGAGGCTAAGTGCCGCCAATGCAAAACCGTAACGCTACAGCTAGAGCGCGTAGTATCTGATCACCTACCGCCAAACGTTAAATGCCTACAATGCACTAGATGCGGGCTGCTAGATATAACGTTGGTAGATGTGGATAAAGCCCGGCAGGTACGCAATTAAGTTATCCACAAGCGCTAAAAACCTGTGGACAACACGCCCAAGCCCCGCTCAAGTTATCCACAATTTAGGTAAATGCTTGACTATGCCGGTACGATTACTGCGCGCAGGCAGCGCCCCGAAGGGCGATAGCGCGGGCAAGCTGCGTAATCTAGGGGTAGCTCTATGCCTATTCTTAGGCTGCCTATCTTTACAGAAAGTTCCGGCTAACGCTGATATAAACGCTATAGATGCTTATAAAATATATGCTCATATAAAGATAGGTTCATACAAAGAGTTTAAGTGCATTGAGAAGCTATGGACTAAAGAAAGTAATTGGCGGCCTAAAGCTAAAAACCCATACTCTACAGCTTATGGAATACCACAGCTGTTAAAGATGAAAGAAACAAACCCTTATAAACAGATAGACTTAGGGCTAAAGTACATAGATAACCATAGGTTATACAAAGGTAGCCCGTGTTTAGCTTGGGCTCATTATAAGAAACGGGGTTGGTACTAATGGCTAAGCGCGGCGACCCTAGATTAAACAGAGCTTATCGCTACAAGTTTAGAAACCAAGTCTTAGCTAGAGATAACTTTATATGCTATTACTGTGGAGCAGATGCAGACCAAGTAGATCACGTTATACCTGTTAGTAAAGCCCCAGAGTTGGTAGTTAGTTTTGATAACGCGGTAGCCTGTTGCAAGCGGTGTAACGTACAAAAAGGCAATAAGTCGCAAGGCGTTTTTTTAGCCAAGACGGCTAC
>Ga0222714_10006745_pt1 | contig 10655 bp, 9 predicted proteins | sample C33_3DmetaG_FD_165048 | JGI IMG/M metagenome (GOLD analysis project Ga0222714, IMG submission 165048) | Estuarine water microbial communities from San Francisco Bay, California, United States - C33_3D | ecosystem: Environmental > Aquatic > Marine > Unclassified | place: USA: California... | reverse complement strand
GCCTTAAGGCCCCCCCAAGGCCCTCTGCACCCTTAAGAACAAGCTGGTTCGTGGAGATGATGCCGCTGGCGATGGTGGTCTGGGATGATCCAACCGAATTCTTAGATGTCGTGGTGATCGATGTATCAATACGGCCGCTAATGGAAACCTGCGCCATTGCGGGAACGGCCAGCGTTGCGGCCACGGCAGCAGCAATAAGATGCTTTTTCATTCAGTACTCTCCTAAGGCCTTGAATACGAAATGAGCACCAAAAACCCTTGCCGCGTCCGTCGCTTAATTAACGAGGCATAAAGGCAGAGTTTTTCTTAATACTTTTGAAACGAAACTATGTCTTTCGACTTTTTTAGAACCTACGAACACCATCTCCGTCAGAAAGTTGTTGCTTAGGAGTGACAGGTCTGAAATGGAACCGTCACCCAGAAGAAACAAATCAGGCCTGTGCGGCCTCCTCAAGCGCGAGTTTCTGGGCCAGTCCAATGTAGGTTGAAGGCGTGAGCCTCAACAAAGACTCTTTAACGGGCTTGGGAAGCTTGAGTTTTTGCATAAAAGCCTTCAGCGTTTCTTCGGTAATTCCCTTGCCTCGGGTAAGTGCCTTTAACTGCTCGTAGGGTTCGGGCAGTCCGTAACGACGCATCACTGTTTGAATGGGCTCGGCCAGAACTTCCCAAGAGGCGTCCAGGTCTTGCGCCAACCGCGCCTCGTTGACTTCAAGCTTACCCATTCCCTTTAGGCAGGAATCGAAGGCCAGAAGGCTATGCCCAAGGCCAACCCCCATATTTCGAAGCACGGTGGAGTCGGTAAGGTCGCGCTGCCAACGGCTTACAGGAAGCTTCTCGGCAAGGTGGCTAAGCACCGCATTGGCAAGGCCTAAGTTGCCCTCGGCATTCTCAAAATCAATTGGGTTCACCTTATGTGGCATGGTGGATGAGCCCACCTCACCCTCTTTAAGTTTCTGCCCGAAGTACCCTAGGGAAATGTAGCCCCATACGTCGCGGCAGAAATCAAGCAAGACCGTGTTGAACCGAGAAAGCGCATGGAAGTAGGCGGCCATGTCGTCATGGGGCTCAATTTGCGTAGTGTGGCTGTTAAACCGCAGGCCAAGGCCTTCAACAATCGACCGCGAAAATACGGGCCACTGCACCTCGGGCACGCTTGCAAGATGCGCGTTGTAATTCCCCACCGCACCATTCATTTTGGCGCGCAGTTCAATCGCTAAAAATTGGTCCCTCGCCCCACGCAGTCGAGCGCGTATATTGGCAAGCTCCTTGCCAAGCGTTGTGGGCGACGCAGTCTGACCATGGGTTCGCGAGAGCATAGGCAGGGCGGCATGGGTCTTTGCTAGCTCGCCAAGCTTATGAATGAGCCTCTGGATCTGGGGAAGCAGAACCTTGCGCCTTGCCTCCTCTAACATCAGGGCGTGGGCCACGTTATTAATGTCTTCGCTGGTGCATGCAAAGTGAATAAATTCAATGGCATTAAGAAGGCTTGGCTCACTGCTTTTTGCAGCCTTTTCTTTTAAAAAGTACTCCACCGCTTTGACATCGTGGTTGGTGGTGGCCTCAATGTCTTTAATACGCTGCGCGTCTTTGGTGGAAAATTTCTTAACCCATTGGTCAAGCTGGCTCGTCGCCTTTTTAGAAAGGGGTGGAAGTTCGGTCAGGCCAAGACCTGCTAACCCCTTAAGCCAAGCCACCTCGGCCTGCACGCGGCAACGAATAAGCCCAAACTCCGACAGGATTTCCCGAAGGCCATCAACTTTGCTTGCGTAGCGGCCGTCGAGGGGCGAAAGCGCGGTAAGTGGAGTACTCATGATTTTAGAATTGTGACACGGTCATAGATAAATCTTTTCGCTTGGCGCTATACTTCGACGCCTCTAACCCGACTTCCTTTCTATGAAAATCATTGGCTCTGTAACTAGCCCTTACGTTCGTAAGGTGCGCATTGTTGCTGTTGAAAAGCGACTTGAATACCAATTCGTCCCCGAAGATGTCTGGTCCGCGGCTACAGGAATTGGCGCGCAAAACCCTTTAGGCAAGGTGCCCGTGCTTCTATTGGAGGACGGTTGCGTCTACGATTCGCGCGTTATCGCCGAGTACCTTGACTCCCGTGCGCCCACACAACGCCTTATTCCAGAAGGTAATCGTGAACGCACCACCGTTAAGACGCTTGAGGCCTTGGCTGACGGCATCTGCGATGCGGCAGTTTCAATGATTACAGAGCGACGCTTTCACGACGAGAATGCGCTAAGTCGGGACTGGATGGCCCGTCAGGCCGAAAAGGTTGATCGTGCCTTGGCGGTGATGAGCCAGACCCTCGGGAAAGATCAGTTCATGAACGGGCGTGCCTTTTCTTTAGGTGACATCGCCTGCGGCGTCGCCTTGGGCTACCTTGAGCTTCGCTTCCCTGAAAACACCTGGAAGCAGGCTTACCCGAACTTGCTTGATTTTTATGGCCGCATGATGGCGAGGGCGTCCTTCCAGGAAACGGCACCTCCTAAGGCCTAGGCATTGGCTGAGGCCTGGCCTGGGCAATAATTCCCCCGCCTAGGCAGACCTCGCCGTCGTAGACCACGGCAGACTGCCCTGGCGTGACAGCCCACTGGGCTTGTTGAAAATGCAGGGTAAAGCCCCGTACTTTGGTCTGCGATTCGGTAGCCTCAGAGCTTCTTAAGGCGTCACTGTCCCCTCTCGTACCTGTCTCACCCGTTATCGGCGCAAGCCGTGCCGAGGCATCGGCCTGCCGGTAACGGGTTTTTACTCCGAAATCCCCAGCGCCATTGCCGTCGTCCGGGTTGGGGGAGGGCTTCAAGGGTGTTAAGGGTGCCTCGCCACTCACCCAACAGCCGTCAATAGTGGTGAGCCACCCACTCATCAGCCACGGATGGTCATGGTCTTGCGACACGTAAAGCGTATTGGTCTCAAGATCCTTCTTCACAACGAACCAGCCCTTGCCTTCTTCACTGACAAGGGGGCTGCGGTTTGTAGAACGCTTAGATACCGCCTTGCGTACCCCGCCAATCCCTAGGCCTTTTCGCTGGCCAAGGGTGAAGAACGAAAGCCCCTGATGCCCGCCAACCTGAATGCCATCAGGGGTGCAGATGGGGCCGGGCTGAGTCTTTAAATAGCGGCTTAAAAATTCTCGGAAGGGACGTTCACCAATAAAACAAATGCCGGTGGAATCTTTCTTCTTGGCGTTCGGCAGCCCCAAGGACTCTGCAATAGCCCGCACCTCGGTTTTGCGTAACTCGCCCACGGGGAAGAGAACACGGTCAAGCTGGTCTTGACGCAGGCGATAAAGAAAGTAGCTCTGGTCTTTGGTTTCATCAAGCCCACGAAGCAGCTCCACCCTGCCTTCAAGGTTACGTCGAACCCGCGCGTAGTGCCCGGTGGCAATGAAGTCGGCGCCTTGCTGAAAGGCGTGGTCTAAAAAGGCCTTGAACTTGATCTCCGCGTTGCAAAGCACATCGGGGTTGGGGGTGCGCCCCGCCTCGTACTCGCGCAGGAACTCGGCAAACACCCGGTCTTTGTAGTCCGCCGCAAAATTTACCGCCTGCAGCTCAATGCCCAGCCGGTCGGCGACCGCAGCGGCATCGAGAAAGTCCTGGCGGCTCGAGCAGTATTCGGAGTCGTCATCGTCCTCCCAGTTCTTCATGAAAATGCCAATGACCCGATGGCCCTGCTGCTTGAGCCTTGCGGCGGCTACAGCCGAGTCAACGCCGCCCGAAAGACCCACCACAACGACCTTTGGGGGGTTCACTTGGCCGGTTTTCAGATCGGGACTTTGAACAAATGTAAGAGGATCTTTCACAAACGAAGGTTTCGGTGGACGTGGCTGGGCAGGTTTTAACGCAGTCGTATACCATCGAAGTCTATCGAAACACTGGAGTTATGACGTGCAAATTGGGATTCCAAAAGAATCACTGGACGGTGAGGCGCGCGTGGCGGGTTCTCCCGAGACGGTTAAAAAATTAGCAGCGCAGGGTCACGAGGTGCTGGTGGCTCGTGACGCGGGCAAAGCCTCAAGCATGCTTAATGCCGCCTTTGAAGAGGCAGGCGCCAAGCTCGTGGACCAGGCCCAGGCCCTGGCGGCTGACCTGGTGCTTAAGGTGCGTTTTCCGTCGGACGACGAGCTTAAGGGCATGAAAAAAGGTGCTGTGCTTGTCGGTATGCTCTCGCCGTTTGACCGCCCAGGGCTGGAAAAACTGGCTGCGGCTGGGCTCACCGCCTTTGCCATGGAGGCTGCGCCTCGAACCACCCGTGCTCAGTCGCTTGACGTTCTGTCGTCCCAGGCCAATCTTGCAGGCTACAAGGCCGTCATGCTTGCCGCCGACGCCTATCCGCGCATCTTCCCTATGCTTATGACGGCGGCGGGAACGGTGAAGGCGGCTCGCGTAGTGATTCTAGGCGCGGGCGTGGCAGGACTTCAGGCCATTGCCACCGCCAAGCGTCTTGGCGGAGTTGTCGAGGCAAGCGATGTTCGGCCTGCCGTGAAAGAACAAATAGAATCGCTCGGGGCAAAGTTTATTGACGTGCCTTACGAGACCGAGGAAGAGCGTGAAATTGCTCAAGGTGCGGGCGGATATGCCCGACCCATGCCCGAGGGATGGATGAGGCGGCAGGCGGCCGAAGTTGCCAAGCGCATTGCCCAGGCCGACATTGTTATTTCCACAGCCCTTATCCCAGGCCGCAAGGCTCCTATTCTTATCACCGAAGACATGGTGGCCAGCATGAAGCCAGGCTCGGTCATTGTGGACATGGCCGTTGAGCAGGGCGGAAACTGCCCGCTGTCTGTGCTGAATGAAACCATCACAACCAGCAGCGGCATTCGTATCGTGGGCCAGCCCAATCTGGCGGCTCTTGTTCCTACCGATGCCTCGGCGCTCTATGCCCGCAACCTCTTGGACTTCTTAAAACTTGTCTTTACCAAAGAGGGGGCGTTTCAAGTGCCCATGGACGACGATATTGTGGCGGCAACCCTTGTGGCGCGCGACGGGCAGGTAACCCGGCCGGCTTAGCGGGCGGTGAACAGGCCCTTAAAAAATTTAGACACCCCAAGCACGCGCACCGACTTAACGGAGAAGCACAGATGGACGTGATCAACCCCACCCTTACCAATCTTATTATTTTTGTGCTTGCCATCTACGTGGGCTACCACGTAGTCTGGAACGTAACGCCTGCACTGCACACCCCCCTTATGGCGGTCACCAATGCCATTTCGGCCATTGTCATTGTGGGCGCCATGCTTGCTGCGGCCTTAACCGAAACCGTGCTGGGTCAGACCATGGGCGTGCTTGCCGTGGCGCTCGCGGCGGTGAATGTCTTTGGTGGCTTCTTGGTCACCAAGCGCATGCTTGAGATGTTTAAGAAGAAAGAAAAAAAGCCTGCCCCCTCGACCGAGAAGGAGGCTGCATAAATGTTTAGCCTTTCCATGAACATCGTGACGCTGCTTTATCTGGTGGCGTCTGTCTGTTTTATTCAGGCGCTGAAGGGCCTAAGCCATCCCACCACATCAATTCGAGGCAATGTCTTTGGCATGACCGGCATGGCCATTGCCATCATCACGACAGTTGGTCTCATTGGCACGATGGCCCAGTCCATGTCCGCCACAGCCTCGGTTGGCTCGGGCCTTGGGCTTCTGTTTGGTGGCTTGGTGGTGGGCGGCTTTATTGGTGCCACCATGGCCAAGCGGGTTGAGATGACAAAGATGCCCGAGCTTGTGGCCTTCATGCACTCCATGATTGGTCTATCGGCTGTCTTTATTGCCGTTGCCGCAGTGGCCGAGCCCTATGCTCTAAATATTGCTGCCAAAGGCCAACCCATTCCCACGGGCAACCGGCTTGAACTATTCCTAGGCGCTGCCATTGGTGCCATTACCTTTAGCGGCTCTGTGATTGCCTTTGGAAAGCTCTCGGGCAAGTACAAGTTTCGGCTCTTTCAAGGCGCCCCAGTGGTGTTTAGCGGCCAGCATATGCTGAACCTAATTCTTGGGCTTGCAACCCTTGGCCTTGGACTGGTGTTTATGTTCACCGAAAGCTGGGAGGCCTTCCTTCTTATGCTGGCACTAAGCTTTATTCTTGGCGTGCTTATTATTATTCCCATTGGCGGTGCGGATATGCCGGTGGTGGTAAGCATGCTTAACAGTTATTCTGGATGGGCGGCCGCGGGCATCGGATTCTCGCTGGGTAACTCCATGCTTATTATTGCGGGCTCGCTGGTGGGCTCCTCCGGTGCCATTCTGTCTTACATCATGTGCAAGGCCATGAATCGCAGTTTCTTTAATGTGATTCTGGGTGGCTTTGGTGGCGATGCGGGGACTGCTGCAGCCATAGGCGATCAGGCGCAACGGCCTGTTAAAAGTGGCTCGCCCGACGATGCGGCGTTTCTTCTGGCCAATGCGGATTCCGTAATTATTATTCCGGGCTATGGCCTTGCGGTTGCCCGCGCCCAGCATGCCCTAAAAGAACTCACTGAGAAGCTGACTGAAAAAGGTATTAAGGTTCGTTACGCCATTCACCCGGTGGCAGGCCGCATGCCTGGCCATATGAACGTGCTGCTGGCTGAGGCCGAAGTGCCTTACGACCAGGTGCACGAAATGGAAGACATCAACGGCGAGTTCGGCCAGACCGACGTGGTACTGGTGCTTGGTGCCAACGATGTGGTGAACCCTGCAGCGCGCACGCCGGGCAGCCCCATTTTTGGAATGCCTATTCTGGAGGCCTACAAGGCTGCAACCGTGATTGTGAACAAGCGCTCGATGGCCTCGGGCTATGCGGGGCTTGATAACGAACTCTTCTACATGGATAAGACCATGATGGTGTTTGGTGATGCCAAAAAGGTGGTTGAGGACATGATGAAGGCGGTCGAGTAGTATTTTTTTCTTAGTATTTTAGAAATCGAATTTCTAAAATACTAAGATGATTTCAAGAGAGCCCGAGCAAACCATTAACAATCACTTGGCCTTTCAGCCGGTCCTAGCCCCTTTGGGCCCCAGGCAGGTTGGATAGGCAACGCTTGCCCAGGCCATCGCGGGCGCCTAGAGGGAGCAAGATCGGTATTGAAAAGCGTTGTACCTTTCACCTGGGTAGACGCAAATATCTAACCATCAGAAAGTCTAAGACGAGACGGGTTAAGCTGCTCTCTGTTATGCCACCACAGCGCTAGGCCGCGGTACAACCCGTGCGTAAATTTGCTGTAGGGCATCAAAAAGAAGAATGTCAAGACTGTTGCCAGGTGAAATAGGTGCAACAACGGCATTGCCGCGGTGGTGCGCAACACCATTGATACAAGCCCACTGGCCGAGATCAACAGCAAAACCACTACAAATCCTATATCCATCGTCTGTTGTTCTGGAACCTTCAAAGCACTGTGACGCTTTGGACGCTGGATCAGAACCGCGGCGCAACCAACTACCATCATTACTCCGCCTAGGGTGCCTAATAGCTTGGGTATGCTTAGCATGGGGTATGGGGCAGGCCAGTCGAGCAGGTAGTGATAGACCGTAGCGACGCTGGTCGCTGCAAAGCAAAGCATGAAACCCCAGAAGATCAACTGATGGACAATTCTTCGACGTTTCGTCGGTTGGTCGTTTTCACTGGTGCAGCCCTCACCCCCCCCATCGAGATAACGCAGTGTCGCAACATCGGCAAAGGTCTGTCGTGCCTCGGTAGAAAAATGAGGCTGCTCTACTGCCATGTTCGAGAGGTTGCGCCAGTATTTCTGTCCACTTCGCGCCATTGCCAAGACAGACCATGCAAAGACTGGAAGAAACAGGCCGACCAAGACGTTGTGTGGAGTGATCTCGTAGAAGAGGTCTTTTGTGCTTGCAGCAGAGAATAGCTTGTCAAGCGAGCCTTGGTTAACGATAAGCGCAGCGATCATCATGATCATGAATCCTGCAATGCTAGCCAGTACTAATGCCAGGCCCTGATGTTGATACAGCCTTCCCAATGCAGGGGGGGTGGCAAATTGGGCGTATGTCTCCTGGCGAACACGACCGAGTGCCTTGGGAACTTCGAGCGCGAACTCATGCGGTGGCGCATATTGGCACGAGTGATAACAAGCACCACAGTTATGACAAAGGTTTGCTAGGAAGTGAATTGAGCTTGGCGTAAATACCAGGCGTCTCTCCATTGCGGGAAATACCGCGCAAAACCCCTCGCAGTAACGACAGGAGTTGCAAATTCCCATTACGCGCGCCGCCTCATCGGTGGCCGGTGTGGAAAGAGGTTTGAAGCTAATGGTCTTTGTCATAGTGAGTTTCATACAAGAAGAGCGGTTCGAGCGGCTTGTTCACCGGCTATGCGTCCGAAAACGGTGCCGATCGTCATGCCCACGCCTGCGACATACCCCTGGCCGAGTACATTACCCGCCATAATCTCCCCCGCCGCGAATAGATTTGGGGAGAAATCATCGAAGAGCACCTGGGATCGTTCATTGACCCGAACGCCCAGGTAAGTAAAGGTAATTCCTGGCCGCAAGGGGTAGGCAGTGTAGGGCGGAGTATCCAGGCGCTGGGCCCAGTGGGTCTTGGCAGGTGTAATACTCTGGGTGTGACAGTTATCCAGCACCGCATGATCGAACTTGCCGGGAACTACCGCCTGGTTATAGGCCTCGACGGTTGCTGTCAAAGCCTGCGGGTTTAATCCAAGCCGCGTGGCAAGCGTGCCAATATCTTGTGCGGTTTCTCCAGGAAATACGGGCGGCATGAACCTGCCCTGCGCCTTTGCATCGATGATTGAGTAGGCAATTTGATCGGGCTGTTGCGCAACTAACCGCCCCCATATTGCATAACGCTTCGGCCAGAAGTCCTCACCCTCATCGTAGAAACGTTGGGCATATTTATTCACTACTATCCCTAGCGACACGCAGTCGATACGGGTCACAATTCCGCCATCGTAAGGCGGTGATCTTGCATCTATAGCTACGCAGTGGCCTTGCGTTGGATCACCAATTGATTGGGCGCCCTTAGCAATAAGGTCTCGAAGCAGTACACCCATATTAAATCGACAACCGCGAATGAGGAATTGATCCGCGGCAGGACCCCATGCATCACGCAGCCATTCCCGGTTTGATTCAAAACCGCCCGAGGCAACTACCACCGCTTTTGCAACGATGCGCTCTTTTAGTCCTTGGCTTGACTGAACGCAGACTGCATGCACGCGGCCATGTTCAATCTCGATCTCGCAGACTGAGCTGTCGTAGCGCACCTCGATTCCTAGTGACTCTAGAGAACGGTAGTAGGCATTGACCAGCGCTTTGCCACCTCCTAGAAAAAAGTTGTTGGTTCGCGAAAGATGAAGAGTGCCGCCGAGGCTTGCCTGGAAGCGAACGCCATGGCGCTGCATCCAAGGCGGACATGTCGAGGACTCGCAAATAACTTGCCGCGCCAATGCCTCGTTGGTTTTCCCGGCGGTGACCTTTAATAAGTCCTCGAAGAACTCGTCTTCGGAATAGGCATCTGTGAGCTGGCCCATGGGCGCATCGTGCATGACACGGATGTTGCGCGTGTGAATGCTATTACCGCCGCGCTCTTTTTTCGGCGCGGATTCTAAAAGGAGGATTTTTTTTGCGCCATTTTCCGAGGCTGACAGCGCTGCACATAGCGCAGCGTTGCCGCCTCCAATGACAAGGACATCGATCATTACAGTGTGCTCAGAACTGATAGCGACGAAGCCCACCATCGACCGGAATGACTGTGCCAGTAATGTACTGAGCAAGCGGAGAACATAAAAAGATCGCCAGGGCTGCGAGGTCTTCAGGCTCGCCATAACGACCCATGGGAATCTCGTGCTCAGACTGCCAGGCGCGGTATTCTGGGGTGTAGTTTCGTAGGATCTGATCGCTCATTATTCTTCCTGGCGGAAGTGAATTCACCGTGACGCCTTTCTTACCGACCTCTCGTGAAAGGCCTTTAGCCCAGGAGTGCATTGCTGCTTTCGCACAAAATGCACCGTTGATACCGTCGGGTTCGGACTTGCCAGTAATGTTAATAACTCTTCCCCAGCCATTGGCCATCATCTGGTCGATGAGTTTATGGGTCAGCTGGCGATGACGGGTGAAATTTAGGGTCATCGCCTCGTTCCAGGTTTCTTCTGCAGTGTGCAATTGGAAGGGCCTGGATCCTCCGGCATTGTTGATTAGTATGTCAACCCTTCCGAGACCCTCAAGTGCGCTTCGTGCAACGGCCTCTGCCGAATCCTCTGCCATTGCATCCTGAACGATGATAACTGGGGTTGCACCGCCCTCGGCGACAATTTCCTTAGCTACTTCGTGAAGGTTTTCCCGCCGACGGCCTGTGATTGCCAGATGCACGCCTTCGGCAGCAAGCCCTTTAGCAATGGCCCTGCCAATACCCGAACTCGCCCCCGTGACGACACCAGTCTTCTTGCCAAGCTGCAAATCCATACAGGCTCCTCCTTATTGTTTTAATTGTACACAATGGTATACAAATAAATACGAGCGATCAAATCCCGGTTATGATCAAGCGTGACTTACGCAGACCAGGCCTACCAGGGAATCCTTCGCAGGATTCAAACGGGGGAACTCCGCCAGGGCGACAGGCTTACCGAAGACAGGATTGCCGAAGGGCTTGGCATGAGCCGAACACCGGTTCGCGAGGCTTTGAATCGTCTTGTAAGTCGCGGGCTCGTCGAGGT
>Ga0222714_10006744_pt1 | contig 10656 bp, 14 predicted proteins | sample C33_3DmetaG_FD_165048 | JGI IMG/M metagenome (GOLD analysis project Ga0222714, IMG submission 165048) | Estuarine water microbial communities from San Francisco Bay, California, United States - C33_3D | ecosystem: Environmental > Aquatic > Marine > Unclassified | place: USA: California... | reverse complement strand
TCGCTATTGTTGAACTCAATAGCGTGTATTTCTTGAATAGGAAGTTTGGTATCACATGGAAATTGTACAATTTAATGGTTTTTGAACCACAAAGACTCAAAGGATTTCAATTTGTTGTCTAGATCATCGGGCGCGCGTTGTTCGGGGAAAGCGTACCGTTCGCGTTCATCACGACCGGGGAGTTCACCTTGGTGACGTTGTTCGTCGGGCGAATGTTGTTCGGGATCGTCTTGACGTTCGCCGAGTTGACTGGGACGATCGGTGCGTTCGCACCGTTCTTGATCGCACCAACAACCGGTGCGTAGTTCTTGTTACCATTGGTACCGTTAGAGAACACAGCGCCGTTGTTGGTCTTGTAAATACGACGCGAGTTGTTGTCGAGGTACGGGGTCGGGGCAACCGCCGGGGCGTTCTTACCCTGACGCATCTTGTCATAGGTGTTGCGAGCCTTGGATGCGGCAGCCATACCAAAGCTCTTGGCACCGGCAGCCATACGACTGGCGCGGTTCGCGACGATCGGCGCCACACGGGCGTAGGTAGCTTTGGCGGCATTTCGACTACGGGCAGCAGCGGCTTTGAGCTTGTTGAACATTTTATAACTTATATTGAGAAATTAATCCGATAACAAAAGTAGGTGATAAATTTTTTGTGCCTCTTTGAGTAATTTACCCTGTACTTTAACAAAGGTATCTGGTTTGATACCCAGACGTATCTTTGCTAAACGAACAGACTCATCCCACTTTACGAGCGTCATTTATTATAGGAGAAGAAATTTACTTTCTCGCTTTTTCCAACTTCTTCATCTTCTTTTCATACGCCGCAGTGCCTTGCTTCGGCTGGAGCGCAAACTTACCCTTCTTCGGCTTGAAGATCTTGACCATCGCACCCTTACCTTCCGACTTCATGCGCGCGATGGCGGCATCGTGCGCCGCCTTACTCTTGATGCGACCATCCTTCGGGTCCAACATGAGATCCTTCTTCGCGAGACCACCTGAGGTCCGCTCGGCGGTACCGTGGAAAACTTCGGCTCGGCTTCCTATAGTAGACATTGTAATATATACTACGCTCTGAAAATTTTCTTGATGTCTAAGATTGAAATTTTATCGCATGTTCTTTTTACTGGAATTTGTGTTTGTATTCGTTCATCGTTGAGCACGTGTGAACACACGACAGATTTATGGCCTTGAAGTGCCATCATTTCTTCCTCGACACTGATAAACTCGTCCATCTCTTTATAGATGAGTTTTTTCACGTACACTGGTCTCGTTTGACCAGTCCTGTGTGCTCGACCGATGGCCTGAAGTTCTGTCGCTGGATTCCACGCGGGTGCTGTGATGTATACACGCGTTGCTTCTTGGAGATTGAGCCCTTGACCACCCGACTTGATTTGAATAATGAATACAGCACCCGGCGGAGCTCTACGAAACGATTCCACTTGTTCTTGTCGAACCACATTTGAATATGATCCATCGATTCGAAAGGTTGTGTAGCCCATCTCTCCAAGCACGCGTTCGATGAGATTCATCTCACCCATGAACTGACAGAATACGAGTGTCTTTTCGTCTGGGTGACCACGAATCATGCGAAACAATGTCTCCATCTTATTCGATCGACCGACCCATCGCTCGGGTTCTGTATTGTTTTTACGTGCGACACCGTCGAGATACATCTGTGGCCAAATCATACACTGACGCGCACGAAGAAGACATTCGAGAATCACCATGTTTTTCGCGTTAAGGTTCAATGATGACTTGAATATATCCTTGATGGTATCCTGGGCGTCTTTAAACACAAACTCATAGAGATTACGTTCGTCCGGAAACATATCCAATTCCACATTTTCAAACGTACACGGGGGAAGTTCGAGTTTCTTATCAATCTTTGCGAGATCATCTTTCGTTCGTCGAAGAATGTATATGTCCTTGATTTTAGTCGTCATGCCTTGCACGAGTGTCTTTTCAATTCCAAGAAACTCACACAGCGATACGAAATCACTCATCGAGTTAAACACGGGTGTGCCCGTGACGATCCATCGAATATCGGTTCGAAGTGCACGAACACTCTTAAAAGTTTTTGATGATCTATTCCGTATTTCGTGTGCTTCATCGAGTACGACCCGATCCCATGTCATTCTGTGAAGTGGACCGATATTCACAATCATGGAATACGAACACACGACGATATCATACGGATACATATCGGAACCGTTATATACACCGACGGATAGTGTCGGCGCAAATTTCTGTATCTCATGAACCCATTGAGATATGATGGATTTGGGTACAACGATGAGCGTGCGTCTCTTCTCGTTTCCAAGAATCGTCGAGACGACTTGCACTGTTTTACCAAGACCCATTTCATCACACAAGAATCCACCTTTCGGACCATGTGTTTGGTTTTCCATGGAGAGCATCCACAGAACCCCTTCACTTTGATAGGGTGCAAAGAGCCGACCATTGAGTCGGTTCTTTGCCTTAATGTATTGATCTTCGATTGTCATATTTCGTGTGATATTCACTCGTCACTCAGTCACTTAGGTACGTATCATTCGGATCTATTTCAATCTCGACGGGTACCTCCTTCTTCTTTCGAGGCGCACGCTTCGGCTTCTCCTCGGGTTTCGGAAGTTCGTCGAGGTGTTGTCTAAAGTATACGACTTTGTCCCAAAACGCCTTCATGACTGGAAGATAGGTTTCAAACCACTGGCGATCTCGTTTTACGTTGACGACGACAAACTCTTCCGGTCTCGGCCAATTGGTTTCTGCAGGTTTATATTGAATGAAATCCGCTTCTTCGAGGTCTAAAATTTCCATACATAATTGAAGCTGAGGCATGTAGTGCTCGGGCACTTCCGGTAAAATTTGTCGACTCATGGGACACTTGATCTCTACGAGTTTTCCGGATTCGGACACACCGTCGGGACTTCCACCGAGCCATGTATGGACGGGGTGTGGACACAAGCCAATCTCGTGGACGACTTCACCGTGTCGTTCTTCATAGAGAATACGAGCTTCGTCTTCATACTTTTCCCCGTGTCGAGTGGCTTCATTACCGGTAAACTTTTCACCGAGACCACATTTCTTAAGGAGAAGACCTTCAGGTGTTTCATACTTATTCTTCCCAATGGCCGTGGCCGCGTCTGACGCCGTGAGCATATTGCCACGAAGAGCGAGCCATTCCTCGGATTTTTGGGCCGCATATTCCCGTTCGATGACTTTTTTCACATTCGGGTGCATATTAAGATACTAATGGATCTATTTTTTAAGCTGTGGAGGGTAGAAAAATGCCCGCGCGGCGTTCTGTTCGGCACGCTTTTTACTCTTGGCAAAACCTCGACCTAGGAATACATTATCTATGAAGACGTCGACGGTGAATACACCATCAATTTGCGATGCGATTCTATACTCGGGGAGGGGTAAGCTGTTTGATTGTGAATAGCGCATGAGATGATCCTTATAATTGTTATCTACCATGATGGCATTCATATCCACGAGATTTGGGTTTTCGTAAATACTAAGAATGAATTGTTTCGCGTGTAAAAGACCCAAGTCCATGTAAATGGCTCCGACGAGCGCTTCGAACACATCTTCTAAGATCTTTGGGTTATTGTTCCATCCATTACGCATTCCCTTTTCATCCATGAGGACATAATTGTGTAAACCAAGGTTTTTCGCGATAGTGGCGAGCGTATCTCCGCGTACGAGTTGAGTTCGAGCCTTTGTGAGAAATCCTTCTTGACGTTCTTCATATCGGTCATATAAATATTTTGTAATCACAAATCCTAGAACGGAATCACCTATAAATTCGAGAGTCTCGAAAGAACCTGTGAGTTCTTCGTGTTCCTTTAGGGCTGATTTATGAGTGAAGGCTTTTTGATACAAATCCAACGTGGTTAGCTTTGTACCAATAAGTTCTTCAACGATGGACTTATTGATGTTCATTGTATTTCATATACGTATTATTTGTTTAAGCCGTCTTAACATAGTGCGGACTCAAGAACTTTTGAAGGTTAAGGAACGTGACTTGGACATCACCCGGTTGGAGCAAATCGCGAAGCTTTTCGTCCATGATGAGCACGCGACCGTTGTCCGGGTGCTTCAAGCCATTGTCAGTGATGTACTTCGTGATCGCCTTCGTGACTTCACTACGAGAGATGGTCTCACCCGCTGGGAGGTTAATGAATTCGCGGAGCTTGTCAGTGATATTTTGCTTGCGGTTGAAACCATTGTTCTTCGCACGTTCTGCCGCCTTCGTTCCATCCGGATCGTCTTGCTTCGCCTTGACCTTGCGAACGAGCTTGGTCAAAGCCTTGACTTCGGAGCGGAGTGCGGTGAGTTCAGTTTGGATAGTTTCAAGAGACATCTTATATCTACTCTAATTCTCTCGTCTTTAAGTGTTATTTTCGTAAGGATAGAGTACTCATTACAACGAGACCCAAGAGTATCACAAGGACAATCTTGATGTACATCGGAATATTGGCTTGGAATGGTGTATATAGGTCATCGGTTATACTGAATGGCGGTTTCGGGATGACTTTCTTGCATTGACCAGGGCATCCACCTGCACAGCACCCGGGATTACATGCGAACACTCGGCTACCACGTCGCACACCACAGAACTGATTTTCATTTGGGTACTTTTCGCCCTTCTTTGCGTAACACTTGCACTCATCGATGATGTCACACTTGAGCTTCTCACATTCCATTTTTATATATCACAATATAATAATGGACGATACCATATACTCAGAGGCGGTCATCAATCGATTCATGTTGAGGAATCTATTCTTCAATGATGCTACTCTGAAGAAATATTACGAGAATGATGACGTCGCGGGCTTCAGAAAGCGTGTGCACCGACTTCATAAGAAAGAAACCTTCGAGAAGATCGTGTACGCGTACGTTACGGACACAATTCGTGACATCGTGTATCGCATCGTCGGCGAACTCTCTGACTTTCTGAGAAATAGTGGTGATCTCGTGATATCAGGTGGCGAAGCCTTCAATTATTACATAGATCGAAAGGATCGTGTCATCACGAGTGACATTGATACGAAGTTCGTCCCCAGATTCAAATACGATGCAAAGTATTTTGGGAAGCTTCAAGCGGTCAAGGTTCTTTTATGGAATAAGCTCGGTGAAATCGCGATGAAGTATAACAATGAAATTCGTCAGCGATTTACCCAAAAGTCAAAACTTGCAAAGTTCATCGGTCTTGGATTTTCTGAAAAGGGACCGTACGTTACCAGACGATACACACTCATTAAGAAGAGAAAGGGTGGTAACGGTCCAGAACCATCGAAGATGAACGTCTTCATCGACGTCGAATTGTTCGCTCTCGATCTCAATGTACGATACTTTTCAATTGAAAAAGGAAAGATCGTCGAACGAATTATGGGTGGTATACTAGACATTCCATTCATGCGATCAGGTGAATTTGGATTTGAAGTCGTTGAAACACAAAAGAAGGGTGTGACGTACCGAAACAGAGTCACGAACACAATCGTGCGCGACGATCGGATTTCCGTGGCTGGAAAACGCTTCTTAATCGATGACGTGTATCTCATGCAAAAGCTCGGCCTTCGACCCGAAAAGAAAGAAAAAGATCGTCAGCGCATGATCAAGCTTTCGAAGATCATATCAAGTCGTTTGGCTGTGAACTCGTCCGATACCATTGAAAGTATTTACTCAAAGGTCCACAAATTTCCGATGACAGCACCGAGACGCCGAACGCTCGATGGTCGCGTGAACATGAAACACGCCACCACCGTCAATCCAAAAAAGTACATCACGTACACGACGACGCCCGATGAGGAACGCATATCCAGGCAGTTCGTCGTGGGTGTGAAAACGTCCATCAAGGGCATCACGATACCCGGCTTCCAAAAATCACACGGCGATCAGCGATTCAATACGAAGAATCAGATATGGCGAGCATCCACAAATAAAAACTATGTGAAGAACGAGTATAACCTCAGACCAGTCACAGGAGTCAAGATTCCAGAAAAGTTCAATATTTTGAAAACATTATACGGATACAGACCATTGAGAGATAAGTGGGTTCCACGTAATATACTCGTCAAGTCAGCCCAAATACCATTTGTGGGTTTAAAGAAATAAGTACAGTGTACTGTATACATGTTGTACGATATTCCAACCAAGGATAACGAAGGCTTTTATTTCGTCAAGGCCTCTAAGGATGATACTAAGAAGTGCTTCGTTCAATTAAATAAGGTGAAGGTCATCGGTCTCACCGAGACCGATGTAACGTTTGATATCACGTCTGAACGAAATCTCGAACGCGTCCAAGCCCTCGATGCACAAAACATCCAGGCCGCTGTCGAGAATTCTGAATCGTGGTTCGGTAAGAGTCTCTCGAAGGAAACGATTGAATCTGCATACACCCCCAGTGTCGTGAACAATGAAGTCTCGGCCGACAAGATTGCCCAGACTCGAGTGTTTACCGTGGATCAGGAGCCGACCGACTTCACATCGGTCACATCGGAGAGTGTCTGTTCGGTCATTCTCGAATTTGCGGGATTGTGGTTCGCCAAGAAGGCCTTTGGTCCTGTGTGGAATGTTGTCCAGGTGAAAATTTCCATGCCCCCTCCCCAGCCAGAAGAAACTTATCCAGAAGAATTTGCCTTTGAAGACGACGTCGACGAATAAAAAAATATGTTAACTGTATATAAAAGATGAAGTTCCGTTCGAATCAGCTGTTCATGGTCGCGGCTGTCGTTGTGCTTCTGTATTTGCTCTTCAGTGTCTCGTCCACCAAATCTAAGTACAGCATCGAAGAAACCATGTATGCGCCGAGTTTGTATGACAGTGCGGACGTCGCACCGAGCTCTTGCCAAATGAAGGCTGGTACCGGTCTCGCGTCGTCGTTGTTGCCACGTGAAGTCGCTTCTCAGGAGGACTTCGGTCAATTTGCACCGGAAGACATCCTCAAGGGTCAAAACTTCTTGGACCCGCGTCAACAAGTTGGTTTCCCCGAAACCGCTGGCGGAAGCCTTAGAAACGCGAACCAGCAAATTCGTGCCGATCCGCCGAACCCGAAGTCTGCTTTCATGTGGAACAACTCGACGATCGTTCCGGACTTGATGCAGCGTAGTTTGTGTGCTTAAAGATTTTAGGGTAGTAGTATATAAATATGTCTTCCGTTTCTAATGAACTTTCGACGAGTGTTTCCAAGCTCGTCGATCTCAGTAAACAACTTTCTGAAGCGAAAACTGATATCAAAATTCTCAATCAAGAGGAAAAGCGCCTTAAGGAGAGCGTGAAGAAGCATATGATTGATCAGGGTATTGATACCATTAACCTCAGGAAAGGGAAGATTAGCTTGCGTAAGAGTGTTCGTAAATCCGGTGTCAACAAAGATTCGGTAAGAGATGGTTTGATGAAGTTTTTTGGTGGTGACGAAGTGAAGGTTGAAGGTGCCATCAACGCGATTCAGGACAACCTTAAAATGAAGGAATCTGTGACGATTTCATTAACCGGTATAAAAGAAAAGCCCTCTAAGGAAGATAAGTAATAACGATGGTTTGGAGTCAGTATATCGAAGACGGTAATTACGATCTCGACGTCGAACTCGACGAAAGTGGTGAAGTCATCGTTGATGACGATGATGTTCATCTGAATATTCATGATTGGCAATCAAAATACTCAGATGAATTATGGATGTTGTGGGATATGACGCAGGAACTCATTCGAGCCGCATTCTTGGAACGAGTCCTTTTGGACAAAGGAACGTATGCCGAGTTTGTGGAATTTTGTTATCACGAACACCATGAAGAACCTATGTATTTATATTGTCCCGTGACGCCACATCTGTTATACATTTGGAGAAAACTGAAGGAGTGTGTGGACGACATGCATCTCGCCGATGTTTTGATGGTCGGTGCGACGGTTGATCACTTTCTCGATTTCGTCGCCATGCACACGTCACAAAATAATATCACGGTATATTAAATGCTCCCAGATATCGCGACACGAAAAGTCGCCATCCCCGCCGCACTGTTTATCGCACTCAGTCCAGGTCTTTTGTTGACGACGGATGGAAAAACAATTCGATACATGAGTGGTGATACGAATCAAATGGCTGTCTTGTTCCATGGTCTCGTGTTTTTCTTGGTGTATTCTTTGATCGCTCGAATCATGGGCTTGGTCATCACCAAGACAGACTTGATCGTCACGACGGCACTCTTTATCGCATTGAGCCCGGGTCTCTTGTTGACGTTGCCTCCGGGTTCTAGTGGTGTGTTCCGTTCCGGGCAAACAAACCCACAATCGATCATTGTGCACGCGATCGTCTATGCGATCATCTTCGCGTCTTTACGACGCCAATTTCCTCAATTCTACTAATAGGATATGAAGTATTTGGTTTTGGGACCAGGTGCTATGGGCATATATGCCATGGCCGGTCGTCTCAAGAGATTACAAAAAGAACTTCGAAATGTCCAGGAAATATCCGGTTCTTCCGCCGGATCTATCCTGGCTCTATTATTAGCATTGGGGATGTCGGTCGATAAGATTATCAAAATATTAATGTCAGTCGATATCTCTGAATTTGTTAAGCTAAACATTGCTCTCTTTTTTAACAAATTTGGCTTCGTCGATACTCAACCTATCCGTGACAAACTCGTCGCGGTGTGTAAATGTGATCCGACGTTTAAGGAACTGAAAAAGAAAATATACATCTCCGCATTTTGTCTCAATACGTCGACGACGGAATATTTTTGTGTCGATACGCACCCAGACATGAAGGTGATCGATGCCGTGTGTATGAGCATTGCCATACCTCTCATATTCCAATGTGGTAAATACAATTCTAAAACATACGCCGATGGTGGTATCGCGGAAGATATACCTTTACTTCCCTTTATCGATAAAAAGCCACACGAAGTCACGTGTGTGAAAGTTCGCGTCGTTTCAACATATAAAGATGATCTCGAAAACCCGAAACAGTTCCTAGAGACACTCATCATGTCGACACTACGAAATAGAGCCAAATATGATGTTAAGATAAACACACATCTGATAGAGATTGAAAATTTCAATGTGTTTGATTTTGGTTTGAGTTATGAAGACAAGATACGTTTATACATGATTGGTCATAATTTATAATGTTCTTGTATAATAACAAAGTGCATGGATGGACGCGTGTGATCCACAACTAGATATAGAAAATCTACGACAGATGATACGACAAAATACGGGCAAAGACCTGAATTTGTCTCGGAAGAAGATATGTCAGGCCTACACTGATATTCAGGAAGATAACCTTCCACTTCCACCGTTGGTTCTCAGTAAGAATCGTACTTTCATGGTCGATGGTAAGTCTACTCTTAAACCGAGAGACTATGACATCTTATTTGCAAGTGATTCTAAATTGGATGAATTGAAACGCGTCGCCAGGAAGGTGGGCATGACGCGCGTGAAAGGACTCACAAAACAACAACTCATCGAGGCGACGAAGGGGTTTCTTAAGGGTCAACATATTCGAGAACCCATCGTTCTCGGGAGAAAACGAAGTACGTCGACGCGCAATGTCGCGATGAACAACGGAGCCGTGAACAACGGTGGTGCCGTGAACAACTTCGGGCGAGTGAACAACGGTGGTGCCGTGAACAACGGGGCCGTGAACAACGGGGCCGTGAACAACTTAGGGCGAACGAACAACGGTGGCGGTGTACCGGCGTCCAATAACTTCGGGCGAGTGAACAACGGTGGCGCACCGGCGAATAACTTCGGGCGAGTGAACAACGGTGGCGGTGTACCGGCGTCCAATAACTTCGGGCGAACGAACAACGGTGGCGGTGTACCGGCGTCCAATAACTTCGGGCGAGCGAACAACGGTGGTGGTGTACCGGCGCCAAAGAAGAATTCGTCCGTCGTGTCATTCCCAACATCACTCGCGATGCCGACCATACGCATACCGGCTCCGAGCATGGCTCCGGCTCCGGCTCCGACCGCCCCGGTCGCCACGAAACCAGTCGAAAGAACGACGGCTGTGGCGTTTCCAACATCGATAAAGCCGACGTTACAAGCCGGTAAACCGTCATTCGTCAACGTTGCAAAGGCAAAGGCGAATAAGACGTTCGTGCCTTCTAAAAAGTTTATTCCGAACATGCCCGGATATGTGTTCACGGCGGGTAATAAGGGTTTGGGTATGTATGAAAACGTGGGGGCCATACAAGGACCGCAGCTTCCGAGTAATTACACACCACCGAAACAAAACGTCAACGTCGGTATGAAGAAAACCGATGCGATCCAACAGATCAAGTCTTTGGGTGTTCGCAGAGAACAAGCGTTTCTGAACAGACTCAATAATAAGACGGCCAACTATGCGCGGATCATTACGAATGCGCAGGTTGAGAAGGGTAATGAACAAGAATTGGTGAAATATATCAATTCCTTGTCTCTGTCTAACGCCACAAAGACGGAACTCAAAAACATGATTGGGTCTAACACGATTAACGCCGTTCGAAAGCGCGCCGAGGCTGCGTTGAATGTTCCGGCGAACAATGGTCGAAAGAACAACACGGTCCCGGCGAACAATGGTCGAAAGAACAACGCGGTCCCGGCGAACAATGCGGTGCCGGCGAACAATGCGGTCCCGGTGAACAACGGTCGAAAGAACAACGCGGTCCCGGCG
>Ga0222714_10006743_pt1 | contig 10656 bp, 13 predicted proteins | sample C33_3DmetaG_FD_165048 | JGI IMG/M metagenome (GOLD analysis project Ga0222714, IMG submission 165048) | Estuarine water microbial communities from San Francisco Bay, California, United States - C33_3D | ecosystem: Environmental > Aquatic > Marine > Unclassified | place: USA: California... | reverse complement strand
AGTGTAATACTTAAAGATGTGGTGGCCGTTAATGCACAATGCAATCACACCGAATGATAAATTAAAACTCATTGAATTCATCGCATCGACTGATAAATTTACAAATGGTGAAAAGGTGATAGAATTTGAACATCGATGGTCGGAATGGTTAGGGTGTAAGCATTCTCTTTTTGTTTCTTCGGGGAGCACGGCAAATTTTCTGCTTTTGGCTGCCGTGAAGGAATTATATAACATTCCGAATGGTTCAAAAGTTTTGGTCCCTGCGTGCACCTGGGTGACTAATGTGGCTCCCGTGTTTCAGATTGGTTTCGAACCCGTTTTTGTTGATATTGATTTCAAAACATTTAGTTTCGACGTGGATAAATTACCTGACGAAGACATTAAGATTGTTTTCATCACACATTTGTTGGGTTTGAACGCACCCGTCGAAGCATTGAAGGCAAAATATCCGAATGCTCTCTTTTTGGAAGATATTTGTGAATCACACGGTTTGGTTGACGCCGATGGAAATAAGAGAGGTCGTGGAACTGGAAGCACCTTTAGTTTTTACTACGGTCATCATATGACGACTGTTGAAGGTGGTATGGTGTGCACCGATGATGATAATTTGTATGAATTGATGCGACTGAAAAGAAGTCATGGAATGGCTCGTAATCTTTCTCCGAAAAATTACGAATATAACATTAAATTATATTCACACATCGATCCTCGTTTCTTGTTTTTGACAGATGGATATAACTTTCGCAGCACTGAGTTCAATGCAGTTTTGGGTTTAGAACAATTAAAGCGTTTGGATGAAAGCATTCGAATTCGCCGTGAAAATTACAAATATTTCTTGGATAATTTGGATTCTGAAAAGTTTTATGTTCCACCTCACGACGAAGGAAACAGCAGTTTTAGTTTCCCATTTATCTGTAAATCCAAGGAAGATAAACAAAAATTGTTACAAATATTGGATGAAACGGGTGTTGAGACACGACCAGTTGTTGCTGGTAATTTACTTATTCATCCATTTTTAGAAAAGTGGAAGGATAGTGTTGAAGTTCCGAATGCCGTTCGTTTGAATGAATGTGGTTTGTATATTGGGAATAGTCAATTCATAAACATTGAAATGATACATAAAGTTTTTACGGCAATTCAAGATAAATGGTGAAAGTTCTTTTAAATCACATGGGCATCGGTGATGCCATCATGCTCAACGGCATGGTGCGTCATTTTGCCGAGACTGAAAAGGTTGCTGTGGTCGCCAAGACATGTCACGAGATTTTGATGCGTTTCATGTATCGTGATTTGGGTGACCAAGTTGATTACATTTTTGTTGAAACGACTAATCCTCAACATGTGTGGACGAAGGTTATGGCATACGCAAAAGAAAACAACGCTCAAGTGGTTCCCCTGTCCACATATGGAATGGATGATACAAGATGGGCAGAGAGCACACAAGTTGAAGGTCGCTCTAACTGGTCGGAAATAGTATACAAACAAGCTGGTATTCCACACGAATACATGCGTTCAAAGTTCAAACTTGTGAGGGATACATCAAGAGAACTTGTTCCACCCGAACGAGACTATATATTTGTTCATGATGATCCAGAAAGAGGACGCGTTATTGACGTCGACGTGAATACGACATATGATGTCTTCAAACCTCACAGTAAGGTTACACATTTGAGAGAGGAATATTTTGAATCAAATGTTCCAAATATTTTTGATTATATTTCAATAATTGAACATGCCAAGGAGGTGCATTGTATGAATTCGAGTTATAATTGGTTTATAGAATTGATGAAACTTGGTAAAAAGGAAACAAATTTCTTCCACACCACTGTGGCTCATAAGTACTATTCCCCATCTATAGTCAAACAGGTATTTTCTGATGATGTATGGACGTTTGTGGATTAAAGTGTAGCCTTTTAATAAAATAAAATGATCACCATACTCCCTCATCTCGGTCTCGGAGACCAAATTGTTTTAAATGGTCTTATTCGTCATTTTGCCGAGCGTGAGAATGTCATCACTTTTGCAAAAAGATGCCATTATCCATCTGTCGCATTCATGTACAGAGACATTCCTGACCGCGTGCACATTATCCCTCTCGATATATGTACAACGGATGAAATGATGGAACACGTCAAAGGTCGTATATTGGCTTTGGGTGTGCATAGCATTCCTCCTCCCACCTTTGAACAACTCGTGATTGGTGATTACAGTAAATATATTAATTGGGTGTGCATGCTTTACATTCAAGCTGGTTTGAATCCAAACACAATGTATAAAAAGTTTAAAGTTCTCAGAGATTTGGAGAGGGAAATAGAGCCACCCACTGAACCCTATATTTTTGTTCACGATGACAAGAGCAGAGGTCGTGAAATAAAGATTGAAACGGATAAATTGGTGTGTCGTCCAAAGAGTGGAACGCTTCTTCCCGATGGTTCCTATAAATTTGATGATTTTAACATTTTCGATTATTTGAGTATAATTGAAAATGCAAGTGAGAGACATATGATGAATTCGAGTTTTAACTGGCTCGTTGAAATCATGGAAATTGGAGATAAGACGTCTAATTTTTTTCATTTGAACATTGGTGCACATGATTACTTTTCAATGGAAAACACAAAAACGTTGTGCACCCCCGGTTTATGGACATTTGTTGAAAACGTTTAATAACTTTTTTCTTCAATGATGTCTGAACCAGTTTCGAGATTAATGTTTTTCTTGACTTCGGCTCTTTTATCATTGAATTTGTATACCATGCGTGCTTTTTCAATGAATTCCTCACCAAACGATTGGATTTCTTCGAGTTGTCTGAGACGTTCCTCAACGTCCCAAATAATTTCATTAATCTTTTTGAGTTGCGCTTTATGTTCTGTTTCAAATTCTAATTTTCTCAAAACTTCGAGTTCATGTTTGACGTTGACGATCCGTTCTTCATTTGTAATTCGTTCCATTTTGATTTCCAATATGGTAATTTTATCAATTAATTCACCCTTTGATATGTCAACAAGCATAGTTAAAGAATAAACACACATTTTCTTTAAATGGTTTCCAAGGCAGCCATAGTAACAGGTCCCACTGGCCAAGATGGATCATACTTGTGTGAATTTCTACTCGGTAAGGGGTATGATGTCAAATGTTTGATTCGTCGATGCACCTATCCCCTTTCCAGTAGTAATTTGAAGGTGAAGCACGATAATTTGAAGATTTACGAGGGTGATGTATTGGATCAACCCACCATCAACAAAATGATAAACGATTGTGAGAAATATGACATCGTTGAAATTTACAACTTGGCCGCACAGAGTCACGTCGGTGTGTCCTTCAACTGTCCAAAATATACTTTTGAAGCCAACACCCTCGGCATCTTGAATATTTTGGAAAGTGTTCGTCAACACAAGAATCAAGAAAAGTTTCGTATTTACCAAGCGTCTACATCTGAAATGTTTGGCAAGGTTCAAGAAATTCCACAAAAGGAAACGACGCCTTTTTACCCACGTTCTGTCTATGGCGTATCAAAGTTGGCTGCGCATTGGCTGGTCAAGAATTACCGCGAATCATATGGAATTCACGCGTCGGCGGGAATTTTATTCAACCACGAAACACTGGCAAACAATATACCACTCATATTTAAGCACAACGGAGTGGTAGATATTAAACCAATTTGTGAAATTGTAAAGTATCATACATTAAATGATAAAACTAAATCAATGATTGATGAAAAAAAAACAATATATCAAGAAGGCGAAGTCGAGACCGATTTACAGGTGTGGGATAATAATGATTGGACAAAGGTCACATTTTGTTCAGCATATCCACACGACGTTATAGAAAATAATAAAAAACCTAAATTTATCATATCAAAAAATGCCGCGTATATGGCAACTGGGGAACATATTATCATAATGGAGGATGATACAGAAGTATGTGTAAAGGATATTAAAATTGGAGATAAAGTAAAACTTGTTGATTTCCCAAAGATTGAAACAACACATATGACAAACGAAATAAAAAAAGAAAAGTGTGATGACCTCACTTGTCAATATTGTGATTATAAATTTGTTAAAGATGAGAGTATCAAAAAACATGAAAGTGTATGTAAAATCAAATTTGAATATAACAATAAACCAGTTTCAGAACAAGAGGCTGAATTCCTAGGCGTCATGGTCGGTGATGGAAATAAATCTAAAAGTAATTTAAGATTCACAAATAAAAGTCTCGAATTTCACGACTACATGAAAAACTTATGGATGTCAATATGTGAAACTAACGGTGTTGAAGGTGGTTTCAGGTTAAGCAAAACTAAAAGCGGTTTCAATGAAAATGTTACTGTTTATCAATCTAACTTCTCAGGTTTTCCTCTTTTTTCTCATAAATATGAGATGTATAATGAAGATAAAACAAAGCGCATTCCGGTTCAAATCTTAAATTCTGGGATTGAAATTCAAAAGAAGTTCCTTGAAGGGTATAATAAAGCAGATGGATTGAAGTCAAATAAATGTATATATGAATTTAAAAATTTCAAAACAAATTCGGCTACTTTGGCACAGGGTCTTTTATTTGTTCTTAATACTGTTACAGGTCAACGGTATAATATTAATGTTGAAAAGGTTTTCGCACACAACGCAACACGTCTTTACTATAGTATTAACATCTTGAGTAATACAAACTTTGCTTTGACAGAGAGTGAAGAAAAGTATAGAATAGTTGCTGAGGAAATGAAAAAAGGAACACCGATACGACAGATCAGCAACAACCATAATATATCTCGAAAATTTGTTCAAAGTGTGTTTAGAGGTTTATACAAGCACGATAAGAAGCATCACTTTGAAAAAGCGAATAACGAAGTTAAGAAAATTATTGAAATGGATGATTATGAAGGTTGGTTTTATGATTTGGAAACAGAAAGTGGTAAATTCCACGCTGGTATAGGTGTTGGTAGAGTGCATAATTCACCTAGACGCGGGGGAGATTTCGTGACCCAAAAGATTGTTCAAGGTTTGAAGAGTATTTTAAACGGTACGAGTGAAGTATTGGAACTTGGTAATTTGGATGCCCAGCGCGATTGGGGTCACGCACGGGACTACATTGAGGCGATGTGGTTGATGCTTCAACAGGATGTTCCCGATGACTACGTTGTCGCTACTGGAAAGACATACACAGTTCGTAAATTTGTGGAGATGGCATTGGAACAAATGGGTAAGTCCATTCGTTGGGAAGGTTCAGGTGATAATGAAGTTGGATATGTGGATGAAAAGCCAATCGTCAAGGTTTCGAAGGCTTTTTATCGACCATGTGAAGTTGATTTATTGGTGGGAGATTCTCAAAAAGTCAGAAACATTGGGTGGGTTCCAAAACATGATATTCGTTCATTGATTGCTGATATGGTTGAAAATTAAAATATTAAACTACATTAAATATAAAATGTCTTCGTTCACTTCAGCAATTACAATGGGTCGTATGGCAGCTTTTATCGCGATTGTTTTGACCGTTACATACATAATCATGGCTTACCAAGCCCAGACTGCCCATAAAGAATGCGAAGTTTTGAAGGGAACTTCCAAAGATGAAAATTATAGAAGATACTGGACATATTCAATCATAATATTGGCAACTATTGGGACTACATTTGGTTTTCTCAATTTCGTAAGTGCTGATGGTCCCATTTTGGTGACGATGGTTGCTTTGATGTGTGCGATTGGTGCAACTTTGTATGCCGATACGCTTCAGGAATGTAAAAAACCAGGTTCTTTCTTACAAGCGTTACGAACGAACCCAGGTATTTTGTATTCCATCTCCTTTTTCATCATAGCCTTAATTAGCTTTAGAATGAGTCAAGTCGCGGAAAACATGTTAAATCCAGTGAATGCTGCAGTTTCTACGTGAGTTCATATGATTGAGTGTGATTGAACCTTATTTCTCTTTGAACGAGAATACTCAGCACATACAATTCTAATGCGATACTCATAGATGCAAAACTTGCCCCAATAGTGTCACCCTCTCTCACCTGTGTGTACAACCAAAACAATGAACCTACAATACTCAGACCGAGATACGACATGGATGTGTTCGATATGTTTTTTTCATCCATGATATGATTGTATCGTTCCACTATTTTGAGTGCAGCAGCCGCTATAGCAATCAATGTAAGAGTGTTAATCCCTTTCATTTTTAATATTACCTAATATTAAAAATAAAAATGAGTGAACCATCGAAACATATGAATTCTGAGGAATTCAAGGAATTTTATAGTCGTCTGCAATTGAAATATAAAACCGAAGGTATTACGAAAGAAAATTTGTGTTCTTTGGTTATTAGTATTTTTATGGAAGTCAATAAATACAAGAAATTGAGCGAAGATGAACGAAAGGAAATAATCATTTCTGTCGTGAATGAATTTATTAGAACATTAGATGAAGGTGAGGTAGATAGTGAAGTTGAAGTTCTTTTGATGTCTCTCGTTCCAAATTTAGTTGACAGCGTTTTCTTTACAGTTAAAAGTTCAAGTATGTTGAAAAAAATCTTGTGTTGTTCAACTGTTGAATAAGGAAATAATTCTATAGGTTACTATAATGAAGTTTCCTGAATTACAGTATATGGTCAAGCATGGCATTTACAGTGTTCGACAACTTCACGAAACTCCGCATACTGTCAAAAATACAATTGTTCACAAAGAGTGTCCGACGTGTGGATATGTTCACAGTGAAACGACATGTTTGAACTGTCATTTAAAAAATAAAAGTCATTCAAAAGTATAAATGGGTCATTGTTACGTTGCGAGTTTTATGTGCAAGACGCAGTTGAAAGGGATACGCCCACAATGCGATTGAAAGTAACTGTCACTGTTGCGCGGAGCGACGATTAATTCATAAACTTCGTCATAAATTTAATATGACAACAAAAAGTAAAAATAAGTTTTCGGAATGGATAAATAGAAAATATGGAAGAATGATTATCTGGAGACCTCGGGCAGATGGTTCCGTGGGGACATCTATTCCGTGTGTTCTGTGTCGTCGAGCTATTGAAAAAAATAAAATTCGATGGGTTGCCTTTGATGGGGAAAAATGGGTGGATAGTGAAAAGTCGGACTATCTACCTATTTCTAAGCCAACGAATAAACAAGTTCGTCTTTTAGGTTTTAGACTTCACGATCAAGCCTAAAGCCGTTTCTAAATTATTCTGGTCTCTCTTGAGGGGTTTATTCCGTTTGAGTTTTAGTGTTTCGTTTGAACCAGATGCGTTCTTTATTTCATCTAACTTTTTCTTATTTGAAATATTGGACACCAGTCTCTCAGGAATACTTTCTTTCTGTAGAACTTGTTTCACTTCACCTACATCCTTTGTAGCGTTCGCTCGAAACTCTTCTATTGTCATGGGACCCCCAAATTGTTTCAACATCTGTCTCTTAGGTGCAATTTTGACGGGCCCAAGTATATTATACATCTTTTTACGCATCACGATAATATTACCACTTATGATACTACCCTTGATGTCTGAATATTTATCTATCGCATATGCCTTTGTGCAACTCCACGAACAAAAGTGTCCTTCAGTTATGAATTTATTCCTTAATTCGTCGTGATGATAAGGCATAGACAGGGGTTCTCCATCAAATGGATGACAACACCACCAACACCATATATCCATTCTATGTCTTTATATACATGTGTCAATACTCTTTAATTACTTTTTTGTCATGACCATAAGAAGGATAATTATAGCGATTATACAAAAAAACGCAGCTGCACTTATACCTACAATCATTCCAGTTGACATTCCTGCGGCTGCTGACGAATCATCATCATCATCATCATCATCATCATCATCATCATCATCATCATCATCATCAGCAGCATCTGGGTTATTGGATGGCGGATTATTTCTCGCATTTTCGCTATTGTTTATGGTACATTGATTATTTATATTTGATGAATTCAACTGACCAATTCGTTGTTGTTGTCCACATATGTTGAGTGTTAACGGACATCCCGTTTGTGCATTCTTAGGAGTAAATACATCGTTTCCAACCGATGTGGCACAGAAAACACAGTGTTTTTTATTCAGAAAAAATTTGAAGTCGTCCTCGGTCATACGAGCTTGTAGTCCAGTTAATTGATCATATGCGATTGAACACCCCGCGACATTACTATTGGTGGTTGCATTACTGGTCATAGCACCACACCGGCTTGGATATTTCATGAGATTCTGGCACCCGCACCAGGGTTTGTCAAAATTTTCAGATTTATCGCAATATGCAATGCCCAAGTTCGTATAGTTATCTAAACCGAGGGCTTCCGATGTGCACGCGTTAGACCTAAGTGTATAAATATTATCTCCTTGAGCACAGAATCTGCGAGTATTTTCTTGTGGATCACCCGTGTCCAAACATCTTTTACCGTTCGTCCCAATAATATCGAATAGATTGTCTGGCTCACTACAATGTCTATTCGTGAGAAATTCATACAGACCCCGTCTCGGGCTTGACGCTGGTTCGGAAGCAGCCTGTACTGTCCCCGCGAGTTGTTGCAATATCGGTAAAATATTTGATTTATCTCTTGGATATTTACAAACTACTCGTTCTTTGGCTTCCCAAAACGTTTGACCACCTAAACATGGATCACCTGTATACTCTTCAGACAACTTAACGTTTGAAACAACTGGGTCAACATCCTTCAATCGAACTGCATTACCTTGGCCAAAACGATTGTCCAAACCGGTAAGTCTTCCCATTTTATATAAATATTCGGTATTCGCTGTCGATTCTGTGTGTGGATATCCTCTAAATTCAATTTGAGTTATTTTGTTCGCCGCATTATGCGTCGATAAGTCGACATAATTACCATCATTTACAATCATACCATCTGATTTATCATCATTCCATAAAATTGCCATTTGTTTATTCCTATCACAATTCACAACTTTGACAGACATATTTCTCTTTTTATCAATATCTCGAAATGTGGTAGTTCCGTAATATGTTGCGTTCCATTGTTGGAGATTAGCTTCTTCATAGACTTCAACACGACACGCAGTATTACTTGTCGGCGTAGGCGCTTCTCTATTAACATTCGGATCCTTTTTACGTGCGGTCTGTCTTGAACCCAACCCGTGTTGTTGCCCAGACCACTGGCCGCGATCCATAACTTCACAAAATTCAGAATCGTCTTCGAAGTTATAGGTTAAACATCTATTACCACCTAAAGCTTGTCGAACTTCATCTGTATTATTGATACATTTATATGCACAGTCTGTTCTACCCTTTGAAGGTATACGCTTTAACGTGCAATGTCCTGGAAGGGCATCGCACGTTCCTTTTCTTTTTGTTTTTGGCCAGAAATATTCACCCGTTCCTTCCGGTGTTACTTTATATTTACCTTCGTATTGTGTAGCCGGTGGAGCAGCCGGTGCCGCTGCAGCAGCCGGTGCCGCTGGAGCAGCCGGTGTCGACATATCTTACTTTTTACAAAGATTTTAATATTTCATCTAATTTTGCCCTGTCTTCGGCAATAGCTGCTCTCATGACATTTTTAGCAACTTCTTGATCTTTCGTTATGTCCTGGAATCTTGTCACAACGCTAAATTTGACATTAGCAAGGTTTCCTACATTTTCATCCAGAAACTTGACAATTAGTTTCTTCGTAACTGCTTTTTCGACGTCTCCGTTCTCCTCCTGTTCCGCTTCCAGCATACTCACACGCTTTAACAATCGCACAATAATAATAAAGCCAATAATAAGAGCCACCGACATAACCCAGACGGGGACATTTTTCTTTTCAAACATTGGTTTCACCATTCTTATAATTTATAAATATATTTTTTTTCTCTGTTAATTTTAAATGGTCTGTATATTCGGTATGGGCACTTGTGGTAATAAACAAGAAGTAAAGAAAAAATTTAAGCTAGATGTTGTGAACCAGAATATATTCAGCCAAGTTTCAAAAAATTCACAAAAGGTTTCAGCCACTAACGTTAATGTAGCAAACTTAGATATTGAGATTGGTTATGCAGAGAATTGTCAGATCACTACACTTCAGACAATCAATGCTACTACAACTTCAGATGCGAAAATGATTGTACAAGAAATGTCAAAAGTCACGAGTAGTGTAACGAATGATCTAACTCAATCTGCTATGGATGAATTGGATGCTCATTCGGGTTGGTTCAGTACTACTGAAAATAAACAGAAAACAGAAACAGATGTTAAAATGGCTGTCAGGAATATAGTAGAAAGAACATTCAAATCTGAAAATATTCAAGATGTCGTGTCGAAATCATTTAATCTAGAAAACGGGAAATTAAAAATAGGATACTGTAGTTCTTCACCCGTCGACATGAAGCAAGATATTACATCAGCGGTCGCTGCGACAGCCATGATGGATACTCTCTTGAAGAATATCGTCGATGATGCAACTTTGAACAAGATCGCACAAGATTTGAATACCAAGGCTAAAGCAAAAACGGATGGCCCAATCGACGCAGTGGCTGGATTTTTTAGCAATAACAAATGGTTGGTATTCGTGTGTGGGATTGTTTCATGTGTTTTGCTTATCGTTATTTTGTATATAGCTCTTTCACCCGGTGGTCAAGAAGCCATCGCCTCGGCGCCACAAGCCGCCGCTGGAGCTGGAGCAGCACGTTAGTTAAGTTAAAGAATTAGTTTTC
>Ga0222714_10006740_pt1 | contig 10657 bp, 14 predicted proteins | sample C33_3DmetaG_FD_165048 | JGI IMG/M metagenome (GOLD analysis project Ga0222714, IMG submission 165048) | Estuarine water microbial communities from San Francisco Bay, California, United States - C33_3D | ecosystem: Environmental > Aquatic > Marine > Unclassified | place: USA: California... | reverse complement strand
TCCCAACCCTCCGCTGCATACCGAGAAGCCGATTCAGGATCTGGTGTAACATAAATACCGCCCCCACCTAAAACACCCCCTCGTGTATTTTTCCATTTAGGTGGATTTACGGTTTCTTCTACATTATTTGTTCCACGATACCACTTAGTTGGAATTTTTTCACTTATATCTTGTTTGTTGGAATACTGGAGAATATCCTCGACAGCTTTCTTACCACCCTTTATGGCAGCTTTAGTTTCAGGTGTAACATCAATAATTTTATTTCCAAAATGAATACCTCTTCCAGAATCTCCCATAGGACTTTCACTTCTCCATATTTCTACTGGATACAGTCCTTTTTCTGGAACCATCTTAGCTGGTACGGCTTCTATTGTTTCTCCCGCTTTTTTCGGACCATAGTCTTCAAGGAGAACAACTTTTGCTCCTGTAAGTTTATTATTCTTATCGAAAACAGGAAGAAGTTGTGTTGATATTTCTGTATTTTGTAAAAGTGGTCCTATGGTATTAGCACCTTCATAATCTACGAAAATTGTTTTTCCAGATTCTGGTTGTATACCTTCAGTTTTATCTGGATGATCTTTTGAACTTCGATTCCTAATTGTAGTTCCTGAATCAAAGTGATCATATGTAGATCCTCTTGAAGTTGTAAATTTATTAATTAATGTTTTACCACCCTTTATGGCAGCTTTAGTTCCACCATAAGCAGCAGCACCACCAGCCGGTGAACCTAAAGCCGTACCAATAGCACCCATAAGTAAAGGTAAGCCGCCTTCAGCGGTTTTTAATAAACCTTCACCATACTTACCTTTTGAAAAACTTTCACCAGCCTCTACAATATTTTCAATATCACCGGCAGGAGAAAAGTCTTTTACAGTTTCTACTAAACCTTCTGGAGTAACTGTAGGCATAGGTGCTTGCCCCGTTTCTGAGGATAACTCAGCGGGTGTTCCTTCATAAGCCTGAAGTAATTCTTTAATGCCAGCTACCAATTTTACCCCTAATTCTTCTATACGTATTTAAAAATATAATCCTGTACTGTTTGCCCTACAAGAGTTAATCCCAGATCTTCACACAGATAATCTGCAATCTGTTGTCTGGAAATACCAAAGCTTTCACAGTTATGCTTAATCTCAATATTCAGCACAGGTTTTGTACGCTTAATTGTTTCCGCAGCACCTTTGAGAAATTGTAACTCAAAACCCTCTACATCAACTTTCATATAGTCAATATTACTAAAGTTAAAGCTATCTAGTGGTTTCATCTCAGCCGAATATTCCCCTTCAGAAACAATCGAAGCTGTACCACTATTTCCCTCTGTAACATAACCCAAATAAACTTTATCTTTGTACTCATCTCCTAAAGCACAGTCATAAATCTCATACTTAGAACTGTCTTTAGTAACGGCTTCCAAATTCTTTACTAGACATTCCCTATGCTCTTTGATCGGCTCAAAGCAAATAGTCTTGTTAAACATCTTTACAAAGTCTACTGCCCATGTTCCTACATGTGCACCGACATCTAACGCAGTTCCAAAATTAGACACAAAACTTAAGCTATTAAATCTATGTGGCTGTTGGTAAGTGTCTCCGCTAAAGTGATTGTCCTTTTCAGGAAAATAAAACTTATTACGCTTTTCTAGCATTTTTAAAATATCTTTCTTTTTATTATTTTTTTGTTATTACAATAATAACATTAAACCCGCCAATATGCAACCCGCTTCTTGCCCCTATGACCTACATCATCCTCCCAATCCGGGTCTTCTGGATGTAGTAACCGCCAACTTTCCTTAACGTAATGGATTGCCATTGTTGCAGCGTCAACTTGGTCATCGTGTGGTGCATAAGGAAATGTAACCATTTCATCTGCCAAATCCTTTGACCATTCCTTGTACTTAGGTAGCCAAACCCTACCCGATTCTAGCATTGGAGTTACGGCATAGACACGGCTTACCTTGTCCTTGTCTGGAGTATATTCTAATACTGGCAGACCAGCCCTTCGCATATCCTGTATAAGAGACTGTCCACTAGCCTTCTTTTCAACTACACAGATATCCGGCCTGTGCTTTTGAAACTCTTGCTGTGCCATTCGCCTTAACTCAGGATATTCATACCTACCCTTGACATTTCCTAACAGAATTAAATGGCTGGCAACCTGTTCTCTACCTGACAGTTCATCTGCCTCCATATTCCTAAAAATACCCCAAGTCTGAATTACGCTATAGTCTGCCGTATTCTTAGTGGAAAAGGCTGTATCATAAGTTTGAATTATAAAATCACAGCGAGGTGGCTCGTCGTAAGGCCACCATTGTAACCAATCTTTCTTGATCATCCCACCTTCGTCTGGAGTAGGATTCTGCATGTACAAGCTTTCCCAATACTTGCCGCCGTTGGTAGCACGAATCTCCTGCTCATCCAGACGCAACACTTCATCTGGCTTCCACTCAGGAAAGTAACTTGTACCTTCTTGTAGCCCTAGTAACTTAGCAGATCTTTCGTCTAACCACGCAGGAATAGATACTACATTCCATCGTTCGTTAAACGGGATGTCCATTTTTTCTTCCTGCTTGAGAAGCCAACCACATAGATCATCGTAATGGTATCTGGTGTTAATAATAATAATTGCCCCATTTGGCATCAAACGGGTACGAAGACCTGAAGGCCACCATTCCTTAATGTACTTACGCCCTGCATTTGAGATGGCATCTTCTTCAGACATGGCGTCGTCCAGAATGGCAATGTGTGCACCTCGTCCTGCAATCTGAGAACGTACACCAGCGGCATAGTAGCTTCCGCCATGTCCTGTCTTCCACTTACCAGCAGCCCTTACGTCCTGCCTCAGTAAAACGCCGGGAAACATATCCTGAAAGTCATCCATACCTACGATATCTCGTACAGATCTACCAAAGTCACTTGCCAGTTGGTCCGAGTGACTGATAGACATAATCTCATGGTTTGGATTCTGTCCAATGTACCACGCAGGGAAAAGCTTTGAGCAGACAACAGATTTACTGGAACGTGGTGGCAGGAATACCATCAAACGCTTGATTTCACCATCAACTACCTTTTGTAGCTTATCTGCTAAGACTTCTATGTGTTTGCCCATGTGAAAGTCTGTAACAATCATTGGTGCAACTTTTCGTATAAAAGACAAAAAGTCCTCATTGCTTTGCCTTGAGGATAATTCTTTTAACCGTTGCCTTAAAGACACAAGGGTATTAAAGACAATCTCTTGGTCTTCTGGTACTTTGTTCAATGTACTGTCAATTACTAAAGACATATAGATTCCTGTCAATTATTGATTTTGATATTATTTTATCAGACGGCACTTGTATAGACAAGAAAAACATGTTACACTTACGTCGAAAGCCGGGGAGGACTACTTATAAGACTTAGAAGAAGACTTAGAAGAAGACTTAGAAGAAGACTTAGAAGAAGACTAAGAATAAGATATATAAAAGATATACTAAAGAATATAATAAAGATATATCTTAGACTAAGACTAAGACTAAGTCTTAGACTGAGACTTAGTACTGGCGAAGCCGTCCCACAATATAAGATTATATACCCTAGTATTTTTTATGTACTACTAGGAAGTGGTCTTATTGAAATAAAACAAAGGGGTGGTTTTCTATATATTTTTTATTAGCAAATGTGTAAAATTTATATTGATTATACCCCCTAGTTATTTTTGGTCTGTATGGCTTAGGGGCTATATGTGCGGCGAAGGCAACGGTGGAATTTTTTTCCTAGGGTCAACAAGCCAAAAGAACAAAACGTGAACAAAACAAGTCAAGAGAACAAATCGTGAACAAAAGAGAACATAGGAACAAATCATGAACATCGTTTACCAGAGCAACAAAAAGGAACAAAACGTGAACAAAATAGTTTAAAAAAAATTTATCTCCTTGCGTTTCTTCTATTGACTAGGCCCCGGCATGCTCTAAGATGCAATTAGTAAATGCGTAGTGTTCTAGTAAATGCGTAATGCGTAATGCTCTTTAAAAACTAAACCAATCCAACAGAAAGGAGCCATATCCATGGCTAAATATAATCTCGTTTCCGAATGGCTTAACGCTTCCATTTCGGAAAAAACCCGGACATTCCTTCAGGCGTTTGCCAATGGTGCCGCCAAAGATCAAGGCGTCATCCTTCAAGAGGGGGATGTTATCCGCTGGTCATTGAAGTCCAGCGGCACAATGGGGCTGGCAGTTTTCCGCCCCGAACAGGTCGAGCAACGCAAGGCCCCGGTCAAGACTTCACCGGTTACCCTGCCACCCGGCATCACCCCGGAGCTGCTGGCCCAAGCCTTGGCAATTGTCGCCGGAACTGCCACCAAGGCTCCGGTCAAGAAAAAGGCCGGTAAGTAAACCCTAGGGGGAGGGGCGAAAGTCCCTCCCTCACTTTTCCCAGAAGAGAAAGAGAAAATCATGCTCGTGCATTATCCAACTAAAAAAGCCATGAAAGAATGCATTGGACAGCCCTTGCGTTATACAGAAACAAGCATGTTTGGCCCCGAATATCGTGCCAATGGAACATTATACGTTGAACGTCGTCCGCATCTTCAAGGGGGTGGTCGTGAATTCTTCGCAGAGGTAACTATGATTGACGGCAAGATTGCCGCCGTCGAATAAGACTAATAAACTAAGCCCCTGCCCTAACCGGCAGGGGTTCTTTTTTTGTTTCTACAATGTTCTCGTTTTGTTCTCATTTTGTTCCTCACCTATCACCACCTATCATTAAATAATAGCGAATGCAGATGAAGCCTCAATTATTTACTGCATAATATTCACGCGAATGTGAACATAACGTGAACATAAGCGGAACAAAGGGGGAACAAATCGTGAACAAACGAGGAACAAATCATGAACCATTTTTTAATACTTAAACTATTCAGTAATAATAAACTATTGACAAGTAATGACTAAGTAATTGTGGATGTACTTACTATACCCCTCCCCTCCCCCTATATAATATAATAATATCAGTAACTTACAAGGGTGTACGCATAAGTGTACGTGTTTTACGTACAAGTAAGGATTTATTATAATTAAACATTAACATACACAAACATAATAAAATCAATGACTTAGCATTATAGAGTATGATGAATACTTACCCCAAGATATACAGTCATTGAATAGAAAATAATCTATATTCTGTAGTACAATAATCAGTATAGTCTTGTCTAATATACATACTAGTAATAGTAGATATATCTTAATGGCGACAGGGTATTTTGTGGATTTGGAATGGTTCCAACTCGCAACCCAAGCCGTTGATTTTGCAGCGAAAAAAAAGTTGTTGACAGTCCCGGCAGGGTTGTGGCACAGTTCTGGTCGTTGGAGCAAAACCTCCACAAGATATTGTTATCATGGTTTAATTCTCCATCAATTACCATGATGACCGTCTCACGGTAGCCATCGGACGTTAAACACAATACGGCTTCAGTGGTAACTATAGATTACTACACAGGCAGCTATGACTAGATCATGGGTTAATTCTCCATCAATTCCCAATATCTCAATGATCTACGAGCATAAGTGCTAGGGTTTAACACTCCCTTCCTGTGGTGGAAATATAGTAACCGAGTGTAGACGTTGACCAAAGCGATATGGGTCTATGAAGTCTACAATCGTTAACCTTACCGCCATGCTGTAATAAGTTGTTTATTATTAATATCAGCTAACAAGTTGATATTAACAGTAAGCAATAAGGTGAAAGTCTCCCCCTTACTTTTCAAGGGCAAGGGATAACAAATTGAAGATTTCCTTAACTCTAACCCTGAAAGGGAGTAACAGGCTATGACTATTAACAAACAGCGTTTGTTTCACATCCACAAGCAGCTTCATTATTGCCTTGATATGGTTGATGAAATGATCCTTGAAGTTTATTCTGCTGAAGAATTGGCTTTGGCGGGTCATCGCTTGCTGGCTATGAAAAAGCATCGTTTGGATACCGGGTGTGGGCTTATTGAAGCGAAGGATTGGGTCGAAGATTTCCTTAACTCTAACCCTGAAAGGGAGTAACAGGCTATGCTGGTCAAGGAAGCTAAGTCATATGGTAATATTAGTACGGGTAATACCAAGATGCCCGGCACTACCTTCGCTATTGATGCCTTTGCCTGTATTACTGGTAGTAAACTGGCTAAGGTAGAAGGTACACCATGCTTCAAGTGCTATGCCCGTAAGTTGCAGAAGCTACGTCCGTCTGTCAATCAGGGATGGATAAATAATCTTGATAAATGGAACAACACCAATCCTGAAATGTGGTCACAGGCTATGGCATTTCAGATTATCAAGTATAACACTGATGGCTTCCATAGATGGTTTGACAGTGGTGACTTGCAATCCGTTGAAATGCTGGTGGCTATCGTTGCAGTGTGCCGAATGACGCCGAGAATTAAACACTGGTTGCCCACTCAGGAACGTGGCATTGTTCAGGAGTTTATCAGGCAAGGTAATGTTATTCCTGATAATCTTATCATTCGTATCAGTGGGTCTAAGATCAATGGTCCTGCCCCTAAATTTGCCAACACTTCCACAGTATTTGACAAGCATGGTGAAGTAATTGGTAAGGAATGTAAGGCACGTTCAAGGGGTAATCAGTGTGGTCCTTGCCGTGCCTGTTGGAACAAGAATGTTCCTAATGTTTCATATCCAAAACACTAAAGGAGAAGTAACTATGTCGTGGAAACCTGAAGTTCAAACGGATAATACTGGCAAGTGGTACGGAAATGCTTTACGTTTCAATACGATGCAGGAAGCACTTGACAATGCCCGTGATTTGATGACACGTTGGTTTGCAGTGAGGGATTACCGGGCAACTGAATGTGATGATCCGATTAATTATCAGTATGTTAACCATGAACTGAAGGAGGTTAAATAAATCATGCTTAACTTTAGCACAATCAAGATTGGTGGCATCCGCTTCTTTAAGCTAGGGCGTTGGTGCTTTAGCTTTTGTATAACACGTGAATACAAACCACTAGCTGGCTAGGAGAAATATACTATGACTACCGAAAAGAAAACCATTCCTCTTGTCACCAAGGCAATGCGTGACCGACCCTATTCTAAGATTGCTGAACGTAAGTTCATCGAACAGGAAACTGAAAAGTTTCTAGCCAATGGTGGGAAGATCACCTATGTAAAGCAGGGGCAGAGCCATGAGTAATACAGCTACAGATTACATGCAGGATTTATACTGGATGTACGTCAGCCTTGGCTATCCAGAAGATATTGCTGTTGCCTTGGCTGAAGAAGAGCTAGAAAAAGAAACCGCAATCTATGAAAGCATGGACGATGAAGGAACAATGTAGCAAGTGTTGTAGCCCTGCAACAGTAGTGCAGAACAATCTGTTCTTCTGTGCCGTCTGTTGGATGTTGCACTTTCGCAAGTCTATGCTTGTGAAATACAAAGGGAGAAGGTCAGCATGAGTGACTTACATGAAGCCTACGAAGAAGTCATGTATCGTATCTGTAAGTTACAAGATAGGATTGACATGGCTTGGCTTGGTGAGTATCGTATCTTTCTTAGCCAAGGAACTGTTGGCTTTGATGTGTACAAGAATGGAACGTATCAATATACGTTACCGGAACTTGTTGATGTAGAGTATGATTTGCTTGACAAACACTTGGTGGATGAGGAAATATCGTCTGCACCTAACTCAGCATCCTAGAAAGGGAAATTGAAAATGAGCCACAACATCGACATGACGAATGACCGTGCCAACATTGCTTACCTTGGTTCTCGTAAGAATGTATGGCATCACTTGGGACAAGAAATGGAAGAAGGCCAGTCTCTTGAAGTGTGGGCTAAGGAAGCTGGTCTTAATTGGGAAGCAGTTAAAGTTAACGCTTACGCTGACTTGTCTAGCCTTAACATGGGCGACAAGATGGTTGATGACCGTTACTTCATCGTCCGTAATGACACTGGCAACATTCTTGGCTTGGTGTCTGATACTTACAAGATTGTTCAGCCTACTGAAGTTCTCCAGTGGTTTGAGGATTTCATTGGTGTGGATGATCGTTTCAGGATGGACGTTGCTGGTTCTCTTGATGGCGGTAAGCGTATCTGGGCTACTGCTAAGTTCTCTCCTGAACTTACAGTCGCTGGTGAGCAGCATGAAAGCTATCTACTTATGACTACTTCACTGGATGGCACAATGGCTACGATCAATCAGGCTACTGTCACTCGTGTTGTCTGTCAGAATACTCTGAAGGTTGCAACTTCAGATAATCGTGCAGTTGTTAAGACTAACCATCGCAGCCAGTTTGATGGGGATGCAGTTGCCCGTGAACTTGCTGAGATTGCCCAGAGTTACGATACCTTCAAGTCTATGGGTGATGCAATGGCCCTGCATCATATGACTGAGCGTGAAATTAGTAACTTCTTCAAGACTATCCTTAACATTCCCAAGGATGGTGACATGGAAGATATTAGCACCCGTAAATTGAACCAGTTCGAAAGCATGGTTCAGGCTTACAGTAAGTCAGTGTCTGAAGGTGCAGAGAAGGGTACTGCATGGGCTGCACTTCAGGGTGTTACTCGATACATTGACCATAACCGATCTGTTCGTAGCAAGGGTGAAGCAGTTGAAACTGCACGGTTTAACTCTGCACAGTTTGGTGATGGTGCTAAGATTAAAGACAAGGCTTTCAAGTTGCTGATGCCTTTGGTTGCGTAGCGTTGTTGGTTGGGTTGTAAACTTAACAGGGTGGTGACATAATGTTGCCACCCTGTTCTTTTTCTAATCTTTGACATGGAAAGGATAACCCATCATGTCGCTTATCTCTGTTTCTAATCTGAAGCGTAAGATCAATTGGAAGAACATTAAACCTTCTACTGAAACCCCTACCACAAATGTAAATGAACTGCTAGGTGGTGCTATACAGCATAGTGTTATCTGGAAAATTTCACCTGACAATAAGTTGTTCTGGAAACTTGAAAGCGAGGTTGGTAACAGAGAGGTTCGGCCAAGTGAAGTTAAGAAAATCCAGAATGACATAAAGGCTGGTATTAACATCATGGAAATCCAGCCGATTATTGTTGCCCTTGTTAAGGGTAAGCCAAAGATTAAGGACGGCCAGCATCGTGTTGCAGTTGCTCGTCTTCTTGGCATCCCATTCTATGTTATCATTGACAATGACTTTGATCCTCGCAAGATTATCAGCATGAACAACAATCGCAAGAATTGGGTACTGTCCGATTGGCTTGCACATCACATAACTTGCCGCACAGATAACAAGCGTAGCTATGTTACATTTAAGAAGATGCTTGAAGCACACCCTTACATGACTATCGGTGCTATGGTTGCAATCTTTGAGAACAGGTATAACTCAAAGCGTGGTAATCAGCCCTTCAAGAAAGGTCTGCTTTATTATGGTACGCAAAATGCAAAGCACATTGATAGCACACTCAAGACTTTTGTAAAGACTACCACCTGTGCCTTAAACCCCGTTCTTCTTTATGAAACTTACAGCAAGCAGAACTTCCAGTATTCTATCTTGCAAGTGATTAACATGGAAGACTTTAACTACGCTAGGTTTCTTAAAAACCTGTCTCGCGCCAAGCATAATCTTAACCGCTTGACAAAGACTGCCGATATTGTTAATGAGCTGTGTCGTATCGAACGTATGAGGACAAAGAAGAAGGAGAAGTAACATGGTAGAAGTTAAAGCTTGGTCTGGTCAGTTTGATCAGAACTATGTTATAGTTGGTGATACCAGAGAAGAAGTTGAAGAGAAGGTAGCTACACTTCTGTCTAATTACCCCAACGCTGGCTTTGGTACTAACTTTTGCCAGCCCTTCCAAGACCACACTGGCAAGTGGAAGGCTACTGGCTATCGTTATCTTAACTGTGACTAAAGGAGAACATGAAGTGAACAGCCCTATCCTACTTATCATTGTAACTGTATTGTATTTTATTGAAGCCCTTCGCCTAGCGTACATTGGTCAGTCAGGATTAGGGCTGACTTTCTTTGGTTACAGTCTTGCCAATGTTGGCTTGATCTGGGCAGTGATGGAGAATACGAAATGACAATACACTTGCAACCCAACACCCCGGCATGGTATGCTTACATGCTTGAACACTACTACAATTAATCTAATCTAATCTAATCTAACTAGGAGAATGAAAATGAAGGTTCTTGTGAACGAAGTTGAAAACGAAGGTCTGGTTGCTCTGATGGGCCAGCGGGTGACGCTGTTCTGCGGTGTGTACATTTACACTGGCAAGCTGGTTGGTGTGAATGACACTTGTGTGAAACTGGAAGATGCTGGTATCGTTTATGAGACTGGTTCTTTCAGTGATAATAATTGGAAGGATTGTCAGAAGCTGCCTAGTGATTGGTATGTCACCACGCAGTCCATCGAATCTTTTGGCAAGCTGAAGTAATCTGTTTAGTGTATGCGGTGAATACAGGTAGTATTTGCCGCATATTCTAAGGAGAATAAAGATGTTCAGAACTAAAAGAAATAAGTTTAGGTCTGTGTCTTGGTCTTGGTCTAGGTCTGGGTCTGAGTCTGGGTCTTGGTCTGGGTCTGGGTCTGAGTCTTGGTCTGGGTCTGGGTCTGGGTATTGGGCTAGGTCTTTTTCTGGGTCTGGGTCTGTGTCTGGGTATTGGGCTAGGTCTGGGTCTGGGTATTGGGCTAGGTCTGGG
>Ga0222714_10006739_pt1 | contig 10660 bp, 8 predicted proteins | sample C33_3DmetaG_FD_165048 | JGI IMG/M metagenome (GOLD analysis project Ga0222714, IMG submission 165048) | Estuarine water microbial communities from San Francisco Bay, California, United States - C33_3D | ecosystem: Environmental > Aquatic > Marine > Unclassified | place: USA: California... | reverse complement strand
CGAGCTGTACTCGGTCGAAGTCTGCCGGTCGATGTCGAGCTGGATGATACGCAGCTTGAGCTTTTGTTCGTCGGTGAGCTGAACCGTGCGCAGCTGCGGGATCAGCTTGATGGTCTCCTCAAACTTACCGGCCTGGCTGAGCGTCTCTACATAGGTGAAGAAGACCTCGCGGTAGGGTGTGCCTTTGATGTTCTCGAAGACCTCGAAAAAATCCTTGGCCTTTTTGATGATATCGACGGCCTCGTCCGGCTTACCCTGACCGAGCAGGGCGCGCGCGTCAGAGATTTCGATCGGTTCCGGCCAGTCCATCGAGGCGATGTTGGTCAAAGGCAGGATCGTGGTGGCTGTCTGGTCACCGATCGTGAGGGTGCGCACCACCTTTGCGTCCTTGACGGTGAACTCGGTGTGGTTGATTTGGGTGCCGTCCTTGAGGACCAGCATCTGGGCGGAGGCCGGCTGGCTAAACAGGAGCAGGGCGGCGAGAGTGAGCAGGTGGCGCAGCGGCATGGCGGGAAAAGGCATCAGAGTTTACCGAGTTCGATTTCGGCCTGCTTCATTTCAGGCAGTTCCTTGAGGTCGTCGCGCTTGATCATTTCGACGAGGGTGAGTTTGGCGGCCTCGCGGTCGGCATACTGGCGCTCCGGCGGGGCGGCGGGGCGGTTGAACTGCAGGAAGGCGCGGGCGCACTGTAGATAGGCCTTGGCCATGAGCGGCTTCCACTTCTGGTGGGCAATGAAGACGCGCTGGTAGAAGGGGATGGCCTCGCCCCAGTGGTTTTGGGCGAACTCGATCTCGCCCTGCATGAGCAGCGATTCGGCATGGGCCTCGCCGCGCCATTCCTTGGTGTTGACGATGTCCTCGTAGATCTTTTTGGCCTCAGGATACTTCTTCAGGCGAAACAGTGTTTTGGCCTTCCCGAGGGTGGCGTCGAGCAGGCGCGAGCTTGCAGCATAGTCCTCAATCGCCTGGGTAAACAGTTCGAGCGCCTTGTCATTTTCGCCCTTCTCATAGGCGATCTCGGCCAAGCCGACCGCGGCGCCATCGGCATACTCGGTGTCCTTGAAGAACTCGTTGAGCCGGTTGTAGCAGCCTGCGGCCTTGTCGAAGTCGCCCTTGCGGCGGGCGTTGTCGCCGACGGTGGACAGCAGCATCGGGCTGAGGTCCTCGGGACGTGCCACTTCGATGATGACCGCGAACAGCTTCTCGGCCCGCTCTGGCTCGCGCATGACCTTGGCCAACCAGGCCTTGGCAAACAGGATGCGCATCTGCGCCGTACCATTCATCGAGGCTTCCTGCGGTGTGATCATCTGCTCAAGTTCCTTTTCGACTTGTTCAAAAGTGATCTCGGCGGGCGTGGAGCCGTCGGCGGCGGGGGTCGAGCGGCGGCGCTTCGGCGCTGTGAGGGAAATGAGTTGCTGGATCAGGCCCTCGACCTGCTCGTTGGCGGCGTTGGCGATCTTCGGACGGATGGCATCGGCGAGAAGCTTCTTGGCCTCGTCCTGCTTGCCCTCCTTGACGCGGGCCCGTGAGATCCAGAGAACGGCTTTGAGTTCCTGTTCCTCGCTATCCTTGTGGGTGGTCAGATACTTCTGCCACATGTCACCCAACTGCTGCCACTGGTTCAGGCCGGCATAAAGGTCGGTAGCCTGGTCCATTGCGTAGGACAGCACGTCCTCGGACTTGGCCTTGGCGACTGCCTGGGCGAAGTGCTCGATCGCCTTCTCGTAGTCCTGCTTCTGGTTGTAGGCGTCGCCGAGCAGGCTGTGCACTTGGCCGATGTTTGGGTCGTTGGGCGCGTCGGCGATGATCTGCTCCAAATCCTTCATGGCCGAGTCGACCTCTCGGCCTTGGAACTTGATGAAGGCGAGGCGGTAGCGTGCATCAACGATGTACTGCCCCTTCGGATTCTCCTTCATGTAGCTATTGAGCGCCTTCGTCGTGTTAATCGAATCGTTCTGGTAGAAGTAGATGAGGGCGATGCGGTAGAGGGCGTCGTCCTTGTAGGCGGTTTCGGGGAACTCGCTGACCAGCAGCTCAAAGGTGGTGCGCGCGTCCTCAAAGCGCTGCATCTCAAAGAGCACGTTGCCGCGCAGGAAGCGCAAACGCTCCTTGTCGGCCTTGGGGAAACCCTCGGCCTTGTTGAAGGAGTCGACGGCGTCCGCAAGGTTGCCGTTCTCGTAGGCAAGCATGCCAAACATTTCCGAGACGGTGCCGAGGTCCTCGCCCTCGGGGAAGTCGTTGATGTAGCGCTCGCACAATTCGCGTGCAGCCTTGACCCGTTTGAGTTGGGCGTTGGCGATGATCATGCCGAACACGCAGCGGTCGCGCTGGGGGAATTCCTTAAAATCCTCAACAATGACATCAAAGGCCAGGAGGGACTCCCAGAAGCGTCCCATTTCAAAGTAGCAGCGGCCGAGGCGGTAGTAGAGGCTGGCATCGTAATCGCTGCGCGCCTCGATTTCCTGGAGCAGATCGCGGTTGATCTTGAGCTTCTCCTCCAGTTCCTCCTTGGTACCGCGAATCGGGCCCTTGCCCGGGTTGGCGAGGCTCTGTTCGATCTTTGCGATAACCGTTTTTTGAAGGCCGCTGATTTCGGCCTGGCGGCGCACCATCTGGTAGGCGCTGAGCGCCTCGCGGAAGCTCTTTTTCTGCAGCATCTGGTCGCCCAGACGCAGGTAGATATTGTTCATCTGGGCGACGTTGTCGCCACCGGTGGCATAGCCCTTGACCTTCTCCATCAGCGCGCCGGCCTCGTCGAGTTCGCCCTTGCCGACGTGGATGTCGGCCGCCATCATCGCCGCTTGGATCGACTCGGCGCTGCGCACGCCGTCGGCGATGACCGACTTGAGCACGGTGAGGGCCTCGTCGGCCTTGTCCTGCTTGCGCAGTGCCTCGGCAACAAACAGGCCGGCCTCGGCCTTCATTTCCGGGGCCTTGTTGACGACATCCTTGAGGATTTCAATGCCCTTGTCTGGCTCACCCTTATTGATGTAGCATCGACCGAGCGCCAGGCGCACCGGGTTGATGAATTCACCCTCGGAGAAGTTCTTCACGTATTCCTCGAGCGGGCCGACGGCTTTGTCATACTCGTTCTGGTTGAAGTGGGAGGCGCCCTCGACAAACAGCACCTGCGGGAAGGGCTTGCCGCTGACGTTTTTCTTCACCTGCTCAATCTTGGCCAGAGCTTCCGCATATTTCGCCTCGCCAAACAGGCGCAATGCCTCATTCATCAGCGCTTCCGTCTCCTGCTGGATGTTGAGGGCTCCGGCCGGGGGGGGCGGAGCATCCTGGGAGCGCACGGGAAGCTGCCCGAGCAGGGTGGTCAGCAGGACGAAACGGAGGACGGGTCGCATGGGGTCAGTGACGGCTGAAAAAATTCGCTTTATCCATCGTCAGCCTAAGAGGCCGGGACACACGCCGATTTGGGCCTGCGAACCCGCAGCCTGCCGGGGTGGCGGGGCAAAGGGGCATTTTTCGTGAGTATAGAGTTTCTTTTATACAAAGCCCGGGATTTCTTGTCACGAACGAATTCCTTGTGTGCGTCGCTTTTTGCCGGGAGGATGAGGCTTCAGCGCCCCAATTCCCGGCTGCGCTCAGAGCCCTTGCGGACGGCCTGAATCAGCGCGTGCCGCAGGCCGTGGGCCTCGATTTGTTCAAGACCGGCGATGGTCGTGCCGCCCGGGCTGGTTACTTCATCGCGCAGGGCGGCGGGATGGCGTCCGCTCTCCAACACGAGTTGCGCGGCACCGGCGACGGTCTGCGCGGCCAGGCGCAGGGCGGTGGCGCGGGGCAGACCCATGAGCACGCCGCCGTCGGCAAGCGCCTCGATGACCGTGTAGACGTAGGCGGGCCCGCTGCCGCTCAGGCCGGTGACGGCATCGAGCAGCTTTTCCGGAACCTCGTCGGCGCTGCCAACGCTGCCGAGGATTTTGGCGGCGAGAGAGCGGTCCCTGGCGGTGGCTCGGCGGCCGGCGGCGAAGGCGGCGGCGCCTGCGCCGACCAGGGCGGGGGTGTTGGGCATGGCGCGGATCACACGCGCACCACTGCCAAGCCAGGATTCCAGATCGGCGAGACCGACGCCGGCGGCAATGCTCAGATAGAGGCGGTTGCCCTTGACGCCGGCAAGGGATTCGCACAGTGCCTTCAGGTCACCGGGCTTGACGGCGAGCAGGACGACTTCCGCGGCGGCCGCAGTCTCTTCCGGACTGGCGCAGCGCGCCTTGCAGGCGAGGCTTTCCCTGAGTCCCTCGGCGGCCGCCGGCACGACATCGCTGAGAGTCGCCGAAAGGGCGTTCTTGCCAAGCGCCTGTTCCACGCCGCGAAGCAGCGCGCCGCCCATTTTGCCGCAACCGATGAGGCCAAGTTTCAACATGCCCCCAACGTGGCGGTCGGAGGCCGGCAGTGCAAGCGGATTGCGGATGACCGAGCGCCGAACACGGCCGCTAGGCCTTGCCAAGCCAGAGCATGCGCAGGCCGAAGACCAGCAGTATGCCTCCGAAGATGCGGGTCAGGGTCTCGTTGCCAAGCGTCCGCATCCAGCCGGAGCCAAAGTAGGCGAAGATGGAGGCGGAAAGGGCGGTGACCCCCACGACACGCCAGTCGACCAGGCCGTGGCGGGCGTTTTGCGTGGTGGCCATGAGGGCCGTCGGAATGATGATGGCCAGGCTGGTGGCCACGGCGGTTTTTTGCTCAAGGCCGAGCAGGGTGACGAAGGCCGGCACCATGACGACGCCGCCGCCGACGCCACACAGCGCGGCGACAACGCCGCTGAGCACGCCGATGCCAAGACAGGTGAGAAGCGGGGTGGCGGGCACGTTGGTCGGGGTTAGTTGCCGACCCTGTAAAGGCCGCCATTCCAGTCGAGCACGATCAGTTCACCCTGAGCGTCGGCGGCAAAGGCGGTTGGCTTGACGTGGACCATGGGCTTCTTCTTCGGATCGGTGGCCGGGGTTTGCGGGCTGGTGTACAGAAGGTCGTTCTTCTGTGCCTTGCCGTCGTCACCGACGCGCAGGCCCCAGATCTTGCCGAGCACAAAATCGCCGTAGACGTAGGCGCCGGCAAGCTCCGGCACGGCCTTGCCGGTGTAGGTGATGCCGCCGGTGATGCTGAGGCCTTCGCCGTGGTGGTATTCATGAACGGGGTCGATCAACTGCGCGCCTTCGGGGGCGGGGTCGGTGCGCAGCGGGAAGGCGCGGGCGCCCTCGCGGAAGCTCCAGCCGTAGTTGCCGCCCTTGACGACCCAGTTGACCTCCTCCCAGAGGTCCTGACCGACGTCGGCCACCCACAGCCGGCCCTTGGCATCGAAGTGCATGCCCCAGGGGTTGCGCAGGCCGTTGGCATAGATTTGCGGCAGGGCGTTGACGCCATCGGCGAAGGGATTGTCGGCCGGGATGCCGTAGGTGCCGTGGTCGCGGCCGTCGACGTCGATGCGCAGGATCTTGCCGACCAGCACGGCGTTGAGTTGTGCCATTTTCAGTTCGTCGTTGCGCTTCGAGGTGTCGCCGACGCCGATGTACAGGAAGCCATCCGGGCCGAACAGGATGTTGCCGCCATGGTGGTTCCAGTTGACCAGTGGGATCTCCAGCAGCACGCGCTCGCTGCCTTCTTCGGCCTTGTCCGCGTCGCCGGCGCTCACCTTCATCTCGCTGACGACCATGCGCTTGGGCTTCTGCTGGGTGTAGCACAGGTAAAACAGGCCGTTGGTCTTGAACTTCGGGTGGAAGGCGAGGCCGTTGAGACCCTCCTCAAATTTGCCGTTGGCCGCCTCCATGCCGCGGCCGCTGAGGTCGAGGAAGGTTTTCGCCGCGCCGCCCGCCTGCTTCGGCAGGATCAGGATCTGGCCGCGCTGCAGGGCCAGGAATTCGCGACCGCTGCCGTCGTCAGGCACTCCCAGGGCCACCGGGAAGAGGGTCTCCAGGGTTTCATGGATGCGAGTCAGCCGGATCGTGTCGGCGGCTTGCAGGGCGGAACCCAGAAGCAGGGCGGCGGCGAGGGGGAGGAGCGATTTCATGTGAGTTGAAGGATGGGCCGGATGGGTGGCGGTGAAAAGTCCCAAACGCCGCGACGGGCACTTTTCCTTCGCGTTCCCTCAGGCGTCGGCCTCGGGTTCGGTGCCGGGGGCGGCCATGTCGAAGACGTGGGTGGCGGCAATGCCGACTTCGTCGGAGACATGCTCGGTCTTGCGGAAGCGCTTTTCGCCATCGCTGTTGCGTTGGACCAGCCGGCGCAGGCGTTCCTCGTCGGGACAGCGCAGGCGCAGGACGACATCGCAGCGGTCGAGCCGGCGCTGTGGGGTGGCGCCAACGTAAATCACGAGCTGGCGGCCGCGCAGCCAGGGCTGGAAGGGCCGGAGGTTGTCGCAGTCACGCGAGTGAAATTTCACGCGCTTGCGGAAGAACCACAGGACCGGCACGGACAGCACGCCGTCGTCGATGACGCAGATTCGCCGGGCCGGGATTCCGGGCAGGCCCTGCTTGCGGATGAGCTTGGCCAGCGTGCTTTTTCCGGCACCCGGCTTGCCGCAGATGCACAGCAGGGCTGGCCGGTTGACGCTGCCGATGCGGTCGCACACCTCGCCCAGCACCTGTCGCCAGTTGTCGTGGCTTAGGGAGACAGCAGGCACGGGAGCATCGCTCATGTGACATCCTTGCCACCCGTCGACACACTGTCAAATCGTCGCGGGCCCGCAGCCGCACTGGCAAAAACCATTCGCATGCGCGCATTCACCCGCTATTCTCGACCCCCCTATGCTTCAAGCCGGAATCGTCGGTCTGCCCAACGTGGGCAAGTCCACCCTTTTCAATGCCGTCACCCGCACCCGCAAGGCGGAGGCGGCCAACTACCCGTTTTGCACCATCGAACCCAACCAGGGGGTCGTGATCGTGCCCGACGAGCGCCTTGCCGTCCTTTCCAAGATCAGCGGCTCGCAGAAGCTGGTGCCGGCGGCGATCGAGTTCGTCGACATCGCCGGTCTCGTGAAGGGAGCCAGCCAGGGCGAGGGCTTGGGCAACAAGTTCCTCAGCCACATTCGCGAGGTTGACGCCATCGTCCATGTCGTGCGCTGCTTCGAGAGCGGTGACATCACCCATGTCGACGGCAGCGTTGATCCGATCCGCGACATCGAGGTCATCAACACGGAACTCATCCTCGCCGACCTGGAGGCCATCCAGCGCCGCAAGGAGCGCTGCGAGAAGAAGGCGCGCAGCGGCGACAAGGAAGCCAAGGCCGAGGTGGCCCTCTGCGAGAAGCTGCTTCCGCACCTGGACGCCATGAAGCCGGCCGTCACCGCCGATTTGAGCGATGACGAGCGCAAGCTGCTGAAGTCGTTTTTCCTGCTCAGCTCGAAGCCCTGCATCTACGCCTGCAATGTTTCGGAGGCCGACCTCGCCTCCGCCTCGAAGGCGCCTGACCAGCATCCTCTGGTCTCCAAGGTGCGCGAGTATGCCCGCCAGGCCCACGCGGCCAGCGCCTGCGTGGTCAGTGCGGCCATCGAGAACGAACTTGTCGATCTGCCCGAAGAGGATGCCAGTGCCTACCTCGCCGACCTCGGTGTCGAGGACAGCGGGGTCAATCAGCTCATCAAGAACGTCTATTCCCTGCTCGGCCTGCAGACCTACCTGACCACCGGCGAGAAGGAGACGCGCGCCTGGACCATCACCAAGGGCATGAAGGCCCCGCAGGCCGCCGGCGTCATCCATGGCGACTTCGAGCGCGGTTTCATTGCCGCCCAGGTCGTCAGTTTCGAAGACCTTGTTGCCTGCGGCTCCGAGGCCAAGGCGCGCGAGGCCGGCAAGCTGCGCATCGAGGGCAAGGAATACGTCATGCGCGACGGCGACGTCGTCGAGTGGCGCTTCAACGTCTGAGGCTCAGTCGTAGAACTGCCAGGTGTTGCTGCCTGGAAGGTACTGCCAGGCGCCAAACAGGAAGCGTGGATCCTCGATCCATAGCGAAGGGCTGCCGTCCTGCAGCCGAGCGTGGCGAATCAGGCGAGGCACAGGCTTGCCCAGTGCTGTCAGGTTTTCGGGCCAGTGTCCCGTGCGCTCGCGGTGGGCCTTGCAGTCTTGGAAGATGCCTTGGCCGCCCGCCTTGGCGCGAGACACTTCCCATTCACACATCCGGCTGCCCAGGGCCAAGGCGGTGCTGAAGGTTAGCGCGAGCCCCAGAACCCCGGTGACCAGGCGCCAGCCGGCGCGATGGCGGGCCAAGCCGAGGACCAGACCGACAAGCAGCAAGGGTACGCCAATCCACAGGCCGGCGGACCACGCAATCATGGTGATGACAAAGCTGCCCAACCCAAACCAGGCGAGTGTGCCGACGGTCACCAGCCAAGCAACCGTCGTAAGTAGGCGGTGTCGGGCAATCGGCATGCGGGATCTGACAACCGGATTGTCAATTGTTCTGCGGAGCATGGAGTTTCAGCCAGGCGCTCAGCGCCTTGACGTTCTGGACAAAATCCAGGCTGTAAATCACGCCACCGGCAGGTTGGGTTTTCTTGCCGTTGGCGTCGCGCATCCAGCCGCGCTCGGCGTCGGTGACAGGCCAGGAGCCGTTGGAGGCCTGTTCCTTCAGAATCGTGGCGATGTCGGCCTCGGTGGGGGGTGAGGACCATTGTTCCTTTTCGGTGCGCGGGAAGGTGACGGACTCGCCGCGGGCGATAAGGCTGCCGGTGGCCTGCAGGGCGTCGAGTTCGCTGTCCCAAACCCAGCCGTAGTTCGATGAGGCCTTTTTGTCGGAGTAGGTCAGTTCGAAGCCCTTGCCGCCGGGGCCGCGCTCGAAGTAGAGCGGCTTGTTGGTCTGCAACTCGTAGAAACGGGCGATCTTGTTGCCGGGCAGGAGCACGGTGCGGAGATAGGCGATGGCCTTGGCGACCGGCGCGAGATACTTGGTGTCGCCCGTGGCGGCGGAGAGTTTCAACAAGGCCCACATGGCCGACTGGCTTTCCCGACCGCAGATGGCGCTGGGTTCAAACTGCCGGCTCCAGACGGGTTGCATGGCGGCGTCATACTGTTGGCCCCAGGCGGGTTGGGGATCCGGCATCTGGGCAAGCAGGAGAAAGTCGCCACCGCGCTTGGCGCCCTCCAGGCAGCGGGTGTCGCCGCGCAGCCGCCAGGCGAGCAGCAGGGTTTCCATGAGCGTGGCATGCGTGTTGTCGTTGAGGACATAGCAGCCGGTGAAATCCTTCGGCCACTGGCGCGGCCATTCGGCGGGATAGTTGCCGGGGGTGACTGGATACTTGTCGGCCGGAGGCGGCGACGAGGGGGCCTCGTCAAAGTTGGCGCTCCATCCCCCCGCCGGATACTGGGTCATCAGGATCGTGTGCAGCGCGAAGTCCGAGGCCTCCCGGATCTCGGCGTCGCCGCCACCCAGGGCATGATCGACACGCACCAGCAGGCGGGTGGCGGCCTGGGAGACATCGTCGTCAAAAGTGGAGTAGTTCTTCTTGTCCTGACGTCGCCAGTTGTGCCAGCCGGCCTCGCGCGTGGAGGTCTGCGTGCGGGGGATGAGTTTTCCATCCGCCTCGCGACGATAGAGCTTCGAGGCACGGCTTGGCGCATCGAAGTGTCCCGAGTAGTCCCACCCGCCCGAGGCGAGTTGGGTGCGCGCCAGACAGTGGGCCGCCTCGACGGCGGCCTTGAGGCAGGTTTCGTCCTTCGTGGCCTCGTAGGCATCGAGCATCGCCATGCCGACTGCGGGTGTCCCGGGCGGCTGAATCCAGATCGTGTCGGGGCCGGGAATGCCTTCGGCTTCACGAAGCTTGAAATCCGCGCTGTAGCGGTAGACATAGCCGCCGCGTGTGGCCGCTTTCGAATGGTAGAAGTTGACGGCTTTGACCACTGCGTCGGTAACTTCGGCGGGGGTGGCGGCAGGCGTCAGCAACGGCAGGGCGTAGGCAGCCAAAAGTAGAGCGGGCAAGCGCATGGCGGAAGGGTTTTGGCTCACGCCACGGAGCCGTGGCACGAGACGGTGCAGCCTTATTCGACTTTGATGCCGACGTTGCGGTTGCCGTTGTCGCGCACGGCATCGACGACGTTGTGCAGGACTTTCAGGGGGATGTCGCCATCGCCACTGACCTCGACGCGGGCGCCGGGATGCCGGGGGAGAAAGCCGCTGAGGAAGCCGCGCAGGCGGTTCACGGGAATTTTTTCGCCGCCGATGACCACGGTGTCGCCACCGGCCGTGACATGCAGGGCGAAAACTTGGCCGTCGGCCCTCCGGGCGTCCGCCTCCGGGCTGGGCCGGCGGCCGGTTTCCGCCGAGGGTCTGCCGCTGTCGCGTTCGCCGCCGCGCGGTCTGTCACCGTCGCGTTCGCCCGTCTTGGGACGGTCGCCATCACGCGGGCCGCTGCGGGGGGTGTCGCCATCCCGTGTCATGTTGCGCGGTCTGTCACCGTCACGGGGGCCGGTCTTTTCCCCGCCATCGCGTTCGGCGCTGGGTTTTCCTCCTTCACGTTCGCCTTCCTTCATGGCGGGCTTTTTGTCGGACGCGTCGGATGGTTTGGGTTGAGTGGTGGAACCTTCACGAACTTTGGGCGGGGCTTCTTTTTCCGCGGCTCGGGCGGTGGTGAAGGAGTAGCCGACCAGCACGCTGAGCGTGAGGACGAGCAGGGCGTGGAGCCAGGGATGGCGGGAGGGCTGAGTGGCGATCATGTGCAGGCGCTGAC
>Ga0222714_10006737_pt1 | contig 10662 bp, 8 predicted proteins | sample C33_3DmetaG_FD_165048 | JGI IMG/M metagenome (GOLD analysis project Ga0222714, IMG submission 165048) | Estuarine water microbial communities from San Francisco Bay, California, United States - C33_3D | ecosystem: Environmental > Aquatic > Marine > Unclassified | place: USA: California... | reverse complement strand
TCAATTAGCAGAAGAGTTCTAAATCCAACAACACGTCGAGATATTACTATTTCCGGTAGAGTTGCTAAAGATTCAGAACTTAAGTCTACAACTGCAACTGGTCAAAGAAATATTATCAGAGTCATTGATTGTGTGAGGTAAATATGGCAAAAAAACCAGAATGGTTATTATCTGACAATCCTTACGGAAAAATATTTTTTGGTCCGGGAGCAGATGCAAAGAAGGATCCAGGACTTCAATATACCGTTTCATTAACAAATGGATACAATGAAACGCATACTAAAGATGGTAATAAAGGAGAAATAGTTCGGGGAACCTCTCACGAGACTATCAAAGGTCAAAAACCTGGAGATGATCGTAAACAAAAAGAAAAAGAAAATATATCCAAGTCTATTGTTGTTGAGCAAGGTGATATTTCAATCATTGCCGAAAATGGAAATATTAAATTAAAAGCAAAGAATATTTTCATTGAAACTGTTGGTGATGGTAATGATGGTTCATTTATGGTGGCAGCCAACGAAGCCATTACCATGACTGCTGGAGAGCAAATGACTCTGGGTGGTGCAAAAATTTGTATGAAGTCCGCAGATTCAATTGTTTTGAATGCTGAGGGTCTTATTTACTTATTATGCAAGGACATTAGTAAGGGTGGACCTTTTTCTCAATTAGGTTTTGTTCCTGCACCATTGGCAAAATTAATTGATGGCATTGCTTTAAGTTGTAAATAAGGAGAAATATGGCTTTTGATACTCTTGATGTTGGTACATTAGACGTTTTCAGTCAAATTACAGGTAGTTCACTTGAATTACCTAAAGGATTTTGGTTACCTGGAACTGGTGCAATTTATAATGCATATCTAGGAAAAACATCCATTCTTGGTTTCGGACAAGGATCGGTATGTATTGGAATGAATCCAACATCCCCTCTTGCAATCTATGGAGCACCTGGTAACGTCAACCTCCACAATACGTCTATTACGAAGTATATTGGAGACCATCAAATTGTTGGTAGAGGATCTGTAACTGGCATTGAGTTTAGAACTTCAGTTGTAAATGCACAAGTAAAGGGAATGACATGTGCATTACTTGGTAAAGAAGTTGATGTGGTTGGAAAAACTGTCAATATTGCAGGAGCAAATGTAAATATTGGAGCTCCTAATATCACTATCAACGGTGCCGGATCAATTGCAGGTCTTGATATATCAGCTTGCACTGGCAAAAAATCGTTTGATATCCCACATCCATCGAAAGAAAATCATAGATTAAGATATATTTGTTTAGAGGGTCCTGCAGCAGACGTATTTGTAAGGGGTAAAATAAGAAATAATTCAGTTATAGAACTTCCAGATTATTGGAAAGATCTAGTTGATGAGGAAAGTATCACTGTTAATTTGACTCCTATTGATTATTTTCAACAATTATATGTGAAAAAAATAGAAGATAATAAGATTTATGTTGATGGTGGAACAAACTTTCATTATGTCGTATATGGGGAACGGAAAGATACTACAAGAAACATTTCCGAATATGCTGGTCAAACTCCAAATGATTATCCAGGAGACAATAGAGAGTACGTTATTAATGGGGGTAGACAATGATTAATCCGGCAGACAGAGCAATTCTAAGTTTAGAAAATGATAATCAAGTTTTATCAAAAAGTGGTGGTGATGGATCTGTAGGAATTACTCCACCGACATCAATAACTGATGTTACATTTACTCAAGATGAAAGGGGTAGATGGGTTAAAGACGAAACACCCATAGATTCTAATGTTAAAAAAGATACAACAGTAAGATCAGAAGAATTAGCATCAGAAGAAACTGATGTTCAAAACTTTACCGATTTGGCAAAGATATCTGATGATAGGTTGTTAAGCATCGTAACTCAAATCAATGAGAAAAAACAATTAATCATTACAAAAGTTACAGAAGCAATCAGTGCTGGATGTACTTTTATGATGTCTACAGCAGTTATCAATGGAGTTACCGTTGGTGTGGGTAGCACAGTTATTGGAGATTATGCATATATTAAAAAGTATTCTGGTCTTGACAATTATTCAGCATCTAACCCATTTTCCTCTGATGATACTTTAACTCTAACCGCATCAAATTCTGGAACAGGATACTTTTCTGGATTTACGGTAAATGCTGGAAGCACAGTCGGAACATATTATACTGTTGCAAATAATCCTCTTCTGCCAGCAACACCACCAACAATTTGTGCAACTCGCACAGCAGAAATTGATGCTTTGGCTACAGAAATTAGTACTCTTCGATCTCAAATTAATAATGCTCTGATTACAAATACAAATACGATCAAAGACAGGAAAACAACCAGTGAAGTATTTGTGTGGGGATATAAGAGTCGAGATAAAAAAGTTAATTCTTTTGTTTCTAATAATGATAGTGTGATATCAACCATTAAAAACGAGTCAGCATTTCAGTAATTTTTCTTAACCCCCTTGACATGGGGGACCGACCTGCCCTATAATATGGGGGTAATCAACGGAACACCACATGAGCACCGCACAAGAAACCGTCCAGGGTATTGTGATTGATGTATGCACTCGCACTTTTCTTCTCCTCAGTGACCAAGGCAGTGAACGTCTGGTAGAGTGTGAGACTGTCCAAGAATTTATGAACGTTCTGGAAGTAGTCACCGCACAACTGGATCCCGAACAAATTGAATATGCTGATCTGGCAGTGCATGGTGAGCAAAACTAAATAAAAGTCAAATGGAAGTTTTCACTGTGGAAGAATTTCAAGAGAGATTCGATGAACTCATGGAACGAGTCGAGAATGGAGAAAGTTTAGGTATCGTCAACGAAGACGGGCAGGCAGCAGTAATGATGCCCGTAGATGAGGATCTGATACGAATACACACCGAACTAAACAACGAAGCTCAGTAATACTCTGAGTTTTTATGGGACTGTCGCCTATTGGTTAAGGCCCACTGCTTATAACGGTGTGAACGGAGTTCAATTCTCCGCAGTCCTACTGGGCTGGTTTAGCTCTCTGGCGAAAGCACTGCCCTCATAAGGCAAGACAGGTCGGTTCGATCCCGACAACCAGCACTTGACCATAAAGACTTTTTGAGTTATTATGGTCCTACAACTGAATACTTCTATGGGAGCGTGGCGGAATAGGTAGACGCACCGGACTTATGTAAAATTGAGCCTCATTTGGGAAACCTTATGAGTGCCCCTCCTCAAATTCGGGGAAACCTTTAAAATGGCAATCCCGAGCCAAGCAAGAGAAATCTTGAAGGTGTAGAGACTAGACGGGGAGCACCTAAACCGAAAGGTATGGTGAAGGTATAGTCCAGACCACAAACTCTATGAGGCGGCGAAAGTCGTAGTGGTAAGAAAATCCGTTGGGAGTTAATCCCGTGAGAGTTCGATTCTCTCCGTTCCTATAAAAATAAATACAAGATATGGGAAAATCCCTATGTCTTATCGTATCGATCATGCATACTGCTGGTACAATAACGGCACTATGATCGTGAAAATGTATTTCATCAATCACATTCCTTTCACATTTGATGAACTACCAGATGGACATTTGTACGATCATGATCTTTGTAGAGCAGCAGATCAAAATCGTACATTTGAACCAGAAGACTTGTACAGAAATTCTTTCTATTTGATTGATGAAGAAGCACATCCTTGCTTATTTCCAGTCGAGTTAGAGAACCCTGAAGATATGCCAGATGAGATAGAATTTGAGTATGATGGGGAAGATTTGACTTGATAAATAAAGATGCTTAATCGTGGTTGTTTAAGCAAAGAGTGGGAGCAGAAATGCTCCTTTTCTTGTATAAATATTTGCAACCACGATTAAAGCAGATGAATAACTATTATACTTACGCATATTTGCGTGAAGATGGAACCCCATACTATATCGGGAAAGGTAAGGCAGGTAGAATTAACAATAAACTCCATGCAATCAATCTCCCCCCTGAAGAAGGTAGAAGAATATTCTTAAAGATAAATCTTACGGACGAAGAAGCACGGAAGCACGAAATTTATATGATTTTTGTGTTGGGTAGAAAGGATTTAGGAACAGGGATTTTGAGAAATATGACTGATGGTGGTGAGGGATGTGCTGGTAGAGTTTTAAGTGAAAAAACTAAAAAAAAGTTAAGTGAGGTACATAAGAATAGAAAAAAGAGTAAAGAACATAGAAAGGCATTAAGTGAAGCAGCAAAGAAAAGAAAAGCAAGTGATAAATGGAAGGAGAGTGTAAGTGTTGCTATGAAGGGTATTATGTCGAGAGAAAAGAATCCTTCTTGGGGTAAAAAATGGTGGAATAATGGAGTAGAATGTAAGTTTTCAAGAGAGTGTCCTGGTAAGGAATATAAATTGGGAAGGATAATAAATAAAGCATAGAAGTAATAATTGGTGCGGAAAATTGCCATTAAATAAATTAGATAACTTTATTAAGAATACTGAGGGTCGTATTCTTTATGTAAGCCCTAGTGATCTGGACTCTACTGATAGCATCGATAATCAAGGAAATTCTCTTGCTAGACCTTTCAAAACGATTCAGAGAGCACTTATCGAGGCAGCAAGATTTTCGTATGTAAAAGGAACAAATAACGATATTACAGAAAAAACAACCATTCTGTTGATGCCTGGTGAGCACACGGTTGATAACAGACCTGGTTATAGAATCTATAATGACAGTGGAACGGCAAGAGTTATTCCACCAGATGGATCTCAAAGTGGTTCAAATCCAACTGCATCCAGTACATTAAGTCTTTCACTTACATCAAACTTTGATCTTACACAATCTGATAATGACCTCATTAAGTTTAATAGTATTAATGGTGGTGTAATCGTTCCCAGAGGAACTTCAATTGTTGGTCTTGACCTTAGAAAAACCAAAATCCGTCCAAAGTACGTTCCAAACCCAACAGATTCTACAACAGAAAACAGTGCAATTTTCAGAATCACCGGTGCGTGTTACTTCTGGCAATTTTGTATCTTTGATGCTTTAGAATCTGGAACCGTTTATACAAATCCGACCGACTTCACTGATATTGCTAAACCAACTTTTTCACACCATAAATTAACTTGTTTTGAGTATGCTGATGGTGTAAATGAATATGCTGATACTGGTCTTACTGACCTTGATATGTATTATGCAAAGTTAGGATATGCATTTAGTGGTGGCACAAGCAGGGAGATAGAAGACAAATATCCAACCGATCCAGATGCATTTGCCAAGCAAAGACCAGAATGGGAAATTGTTGGAGCATTTGACACTGATGATATTTCAATTACTTCAATCAATCTTTCGAGTAGTGGAAGTAATCTAGTTACTGTTGTTACTGATGTTCCTCATCAATTTATTGAAGGAACTCCAATTAAGATCAGAAATGTATCTCCAGTCGATTATAACATTTCGACAAAAGTTCAGACGATTATTAATAGCACCACATTTACATATCTGATTCCAGGTGCAAGGAGAGATCTAGAAATCAATGGAAGCACTGCTGGTGCAAAAGTAACCATTGAAACTGATACCGTATCTGGTGCATCTCCATACATCTTCAATATTTCCCTACGTTCAATTTGGGGTATGTGCGGAATGCACGCCGATGGTAGCAAAGCATCGGGATTCCGTTCGATGGTTGTTGCACAGTTCACCGGTGTTTCACTGCAAAAAGATGACCGTGCATTTGTAAAATACTTCCCAGATTCCAGAACTTATATTGGAAATGATGCAAGTAAAGTAACTGGTGCAACTCTTTCAACTCAATCATCATCAACAAGTCCAAATACTGCTTATCACTTAGATTCCAGTGCAATTTACAGAAGAGGATGGGATTCGAGTCATATCAAAGTAAGTAATGATGGATTCATTCAGATTGTATCGGTTTTCGCAATCGGATTCACAAAGCACTTTGATTGTGAAACCGGTGGTGACTTAAGTATCACAAACTCCAACTCAAACTTTGGTCAAATCTCTCTGAACTCCGAAGGGTTTAGAGAGCAGGCATTTGCAAAAGATAACAATGCCTTCATCACAAATATTATAACTCCTAGATCAATTGTAGAAACTGAAAAAGAAGTTGATTGGATTTCAATTGATGTTGGAGTTACAACAAATACCACTAAAAATCCAAGTGCAGATAGAATTTATCTGTATGGATTTACATCGGAAGATGATGTGCCGCCAATTCTGACTCAAGGATATCGTATCGGTGCCAAATTACATGATAAATTATTTGTCGAACTAAACAACGCAGAGTACTCTGCAAATATTTTGATGTCTGATGGCACTACAAGTAGTGTCAAAGAATACTCTGCAACAATTGCATCTAATAAATTTACGATTGGTACAAATACCATTGAAAATGGTGAAAAAGTCATTATTATCAGTGATACTGGAGACTTACCAGAAAATATTACCGAACACACCATTTATTATGCAGTCACTTCAACTTCCAATGGGACAAGAACAGATGGTGTAACCCTGACAACAAGTGAAATTCAATTAGCATCTTCAGAATCTGATGCATCTCTTGGAGTTCCAATTACTGCATATCTTGGTAAAAATCTTAGAATTCTAAGTAGAGTATCAGACAAAGAATCTGGTGATGTTGGACATCCAGTTCAATTTGATTCCACAAACAAGCAGTGGTATATCAAATCTACTGCAAGTAATCAAATTTATACTCAACTCAATTCTCTTGGTGGTGTTGCTGTTTTTGGAGATAGAACAGATCCATCTTATATTAAGAGAACTCCAGATTCAAGAAGTTTGGATGAAAAGATCTATAAATTAAGAGTTGTTATTCCAAAAGAACTCACTAATGCCAAGGCACCAGAACCAGGATTTATTCTTCAAGAATCTAGTACAACTGGTGTTAGAACAGATGGAGACTTTACTCTTGCATCAGTCAGAAATCTCAATACCTCTGATTATAAGTACAATCGTAATCCAAGATTCATTGCAAGTTGCACGAGATCAGCAATAGTTAGTGGAATTTATACCGTAACAATCGTAACTGAAATTCCACATAATCTCCAAGTCGGAGATGATGTAACCATTTATAATGTCAAAGATTCTACTATTAATCCAAATGGAGAAGATAATTTAGGATATAATGGAAAATATTCAGTAAAATCGATTATAAGTGATCTATCATTTACATATGAAATTACGTCTGGTGTTGCGGCATCTGCAACAATGCCAACATCTAAAACCTCAAGTTGGCCAAGATTTGAAAGAACTGATCTAAAATCAAACGTTTACATTTATCGTAGTGTGCCAATTTCTGAGTACATTGAGGGACAACAGGATGGTGTCTATCATGTTTTTGCATTGAATGCAAGCAATACTATTGAGGAAGAATTTACTGACCTATCTTACAGTCAAAATGTTGTTGATTTTTATCCACAACTTGATAGAGATAATATTGATGATAACCCACGAGCATCCAAGACTTATGCAGTTAGATCACCACTTGGAAAAGTAGTAACAAACGATCTCAAGAGAAGTGTTACGAGAGAAACCGCAGATAAATTACTGATAACACTTGGTGTTGGACTAGGAGTTTCTGCCGTTAATACTTCATCTGGAGTTTCTACGGTTACATTTGCAAGACAACATAATCTTGCTGGAATTGTAACGGCAACCATTAGCAACGTTGGTGCTGGATATAGTAACGGAACATTTTATAATGTTAAGATTCTACCAGATGGAACAATTACTAGCAACTGGCAAGGTGCAACAGCAACTGTTGTAGTTAGCAGTGGTCAGGTACAATCTGTTGTTGTTACAAATGGTGGATCTGCATACACGGCAGGAACCTATGAGCTTGATGAAACTGTAATCGGTAATAATGGAGCAAGCACTGATGTAGCATTGACGGTTTCTGCAACTGGTATTTCATCTGCTGTTGGTCAAAGTATTCAATTTACTGGTGCAGGTACAACTTCTGATGGATATTATCGTGTCACAAATATTCTTGGGGTTAATCAGATTGCAATTGCCAAAACTTCAGGTGATCCGGGAATTACAACATCACAATATGCATTTATTACTGGTCCAACCATCAGTATTGCATCAACATCTTACGGATCTGCAACTGGAATCACTACCTTTACATGCACATATGCTCATGGATTAGTCGCTGGAAACAAATTTAGAGTTCTTGATTCCAATAACAATAATAAGGGTGATTTTATCGTAAAATCACGAGTTGGAGTCAATACCTTCACCGCACTGACTAACGGCAATATTGGCATTGTAACACATATTCTAAAACATGCATTCTCTGCAAATGATGGATTATCTGACCAATCACAAGAAAATCTTGGAATAAGAGGTATTCCTCTCTTTGATGAAGAGGTTGCCTATGTGATTAGTTTCACTAGTGACACTCAAATTAGAATTAGTATTCCAAATGCTGGTATTGGTACTGTTCAAAGATTCCCCTATGGATCTTATATTCAGATTGATGAAGAAATTATGAGAGTTGCGAGCAGCACTCTTGGTGGAACAAATAATGATGAAATTACCGTGATTCGTGGTGCTCTTGCAACGAGAAAGTCTTCTCATGATAATGGATCGTTGATTAGAAAAATCAAACCAATTCCTGTTGAATATCATAGACCATCTATTGTCCGTGCTTCTGGACACACCTTTGAATATCTTGGTTATGGTCCTGGAAACTATTCGACCGGTCTTCCACAAATTCAAATTAAATCTTTATCAGAAAGAGAAGAGTTTCTTGTTCAATCACAAGAAAGAAAAGGTGGAATTGTTGTTTATACTGGTATGAACAACAGAGGTGATTTCTTTGTTGGAAACCAGAAGAAAACATCTACAACTGGTGAAGAAGTTACCTTTGATACACCAGTTCCAACAATCACTGGTGAGGATCCAAAGAGATTAAGTGTTGTATTTGATGAAGTCACCATTAAAGAAAGATTGGTTGTTGAAGGTGGAAACTCCAACACCGTTCTATCTCAATTTGATGGTCCAGTTACCTTCAACAAAGAAATTAACTTTAATGATATTGTCAATCTAAGAGATATTACAAAAATTGTTGATGATACTCAATCAACCACAACAAAAACAGGATCCCTTACAACCAAAGGTGGTGTTGGAATTGAGAAAAATCTGAACGTTGGTGGAACAGTATCAATTACTGGAATCTCGACGTTTACTGGACTATTAGATGCCAATGGTGGCGCAACAATTGACAATATTCGTGTTGGTATTGCTGGTGATAACGAGATTGATACTTCCAGTGGAAACTTAACGATTGATTCTGCTGGTGGAACAACAACACTTGATGATGATATTATTGTAACTGGTAATGTATCAATTACTGGAATCTCGACGTTTACTGGACTATTAGATGCCAATGGTGGTGCAACAATTGACAACATTCAAATTGGTATTAGTGGTGATAACGAGATTGATACTTCTAGTGGAAACTTAACGATTGATTCTGCTGGTGGAACAACAACACTTGATGACAATGTAAGTGTTACTGGAACTCTGACAGTAACAAGCACTTTGAGTGTAAATGGGAATACAACTCTCGGAAATGAATCAACAGATATTACAACGGTGAATGGTGAATTAAGAGTTACACAAGATATTACCGCATTCTACACATCTGACCAAAGATTAAAGGACAATATCACGCCGATTGATGATCCTCTTGCAAAAGTTCTTTCAATTAGTGGTAACACATATGATTGGAACAAAAACTCCAATAAGTCTGGTCATGATGTTGGTGTCATTGCTCAAGAAATTCAGTCGGTTCTACCAGAAGCAGTAATTGAACGAGATAATGGTTATTTGGCAGTTGACTATCATAAGATTGTTCCACTTCTTGTTGAAGCAATCAAAGAACTTTCTCATAAGGTAGAAGTTCTTGAGCAAAAGTTACAAGATAAATAACTAAAAAACATATAAAATGGCAAATTATAGGAAGTCATTTAATTTTAGAAGTGGTGTTCAGGTTGATAATGATAGATTAATTGTAGATGGAAGGGGTAATGTTGGAATCGGAACATCAATCCCTAATAGGGAGCTCGATGTTTTTGGTACTACAAGATTAAATGGTTTACTAGAATCAAATAATGTTAGTGTTTCTGGAATATCCACATTCTCAAATGATATAAAAGTTGGATCTGGAATTACATTTGGTGCATTATCAGGAATTATTACTGCTGTCTCATTCAGAGGTGATGGATCTCAGTTAAGTGGAGTCGTTGGAATTGCCACTGGTGGATGGGTATCAAATGCTGGAACTCTTTCAACATCACAACTGATTGGTATAGGAACAACGAATCCAGTTTATCAGTTGCAAATTGGACAAAATCCAGTAACTTCTGGTGGTGTTGCAATTACATCAGAGGGAAATGTTCTTGTTAATGGAATTTCTACATTTTCATCATTAGGTATTACTGGACTCACTACAACCCAGAATCTTCAGGTCACTGGAGTATCCACAATTGCAACTCTAGGTGTTACTGGTCTCAACACGACCAGAGATCATATCGTTACTGGAGTGTCTACAATTGCAACTCTAGGTGTTACTGGACTCACTACAACCCAGAATCTTCAGGTCACTGGAGTATCTACAATTGCAACTCTAGGTGTTACTGGACTCACTACAACCCAGAATCTTCAGG
>Ga0222714_10006731_pt1 | contig 10674 bp, 19 predicted proteins | sample C33_3DmetaG_FD_165048 | JGI IMG/M metagenome (GOLD analysis project Ga0222714, IMG submission 165048) | Estuarine water microbial communities from San Francisco Bay, California, United States - C33_3D | ecosystem: Environmental > Aquatic > Marine > Unclassified | place: USA: California... | reverse complement strand
GTAGTAGTCCAACTTGGACCACTCTTAATAGTGGTACTGGAACTCTTCCAACAATAACGGCAGTGTCTGATGCGGCACCAGACGGCACCACCAATTCTGTCCAAAGATTTCAGTTTGATAGAGGCGCAGGTAATACTGTCGCTGACTTTTCTCTTGTGTCCTACGCCGCTACAGTCGCGTCAGCTTTTTACTCTAATACTCTATGGATGAAATCAAATGACGCCAATAGTTATACGGTACAAATGTATGACCCTAATGGGGGTATAGGAAATGAGTTTGTAGTTACTCCTACATGGCAGCGTTTTTCTATTGACGGATCCACTACATTCAAAACCTCGAATCATACTGCAACCACTGACCCGAGGATCGTATTTGGACTGAGAAACCAGCCAGACTATAATTCTTACCCTGTAGGAAATACTAATTCCCAAACCGCTGATATTCTCGCATGGGGGCCACAAATAGAAGCAGGTTCCTTCCCAACCTCCTACATCCCCACCAGTGGCTCCACGGTAACCCGCTCAGCAGACGTAGCCAGCATGACTGGTACGAACTTTAGTAGTTGGTATAACCAGAGTGAGGGTACGTTCTTGTCTCAACTAGCACGCTTAGGATCACCAACTACGGGATCTATCGGGGCAATTATTGGTGGATCCAATCCGAATGTAACTAGTTCTAGCCGTCACATGCTTATTGGAAATGGAAACGCTCAGATATCAAGTTCGGGTGGTGCTTCATACGGCTTCGGTTTATCTGCCGTAGGGTTTCATAGACTTGTCAACGCATACAAGCTTAACGATTTTAACGCTGCATATGACGGTAATTTGCTGACTGCAGATACATCGTATACTCCACCAACTTGTACTCAGTTAGTGTTTGCTGGAGTGTTTCCAATTGCAAACAACACTGGCCGCATCTCCCGCCTCACCTACTACCCAACCCGCCTCTCTGATACCCAACTCCAGGCTTTGACACTATGACGATTCGACACCTTTATCCAGCTGTTGAACCGTCGCTCAACCTGGACTTTGCCAACAGCAAAAAACTGGACTCACGGATTACTTTTACCCGTGGGTCCACGGCAACGTATACCGACGAAAGCGGCATTATCCGCACGGCTGCTGCCAATGAGGCACGGTTTGATCACGACAGTGACGGGGACAGCCTGGGGTTGTTGATTGAGGAGAGTAGGACGAACTCGTTTCTGTATAGCGAATCGTTTAATGTTTACTGGAATACTTCAGGTACAATTCAGCCAAATGCTAGTTCCGCCCCAGATAACACATCTTCAGCAACACTTGTAACGCCTTTGTCAGGGACATTCTTTGTTAGACAGGCGCCATCTGGGACGGGCACTGCAACTTCGTCTGTGTTTGTAAAAGATGCAGGAGCTGGATCGTGTGCTGTTGCTATGGGTTCAAGTAGCGCAGGATATTTAATTAACGTAAATCTTGTTACTGGCGAGTTTATTTCTGGCAGGAGCTACGGTGGCGGAACGTTAGTTGGTTACACTATTCAACCGGTTTCCGGTGGATGGTATCGCATTTCAGTCGCGGCAACGGCAAGTTCAAGGGGGATAAATATTCTTAGAGCAGATGGTACAACACCGACTCAAGGGATTTACATCTGGGGCGCTGTATTGGAACTTGGCGCCTCATTCCCCACCTCTTACATCCCTACATCCGGCTCAACCGTCACGCGATCAGCTGATGTGGCAAGTATGACGGGGACTAACTTCTCTAGCTGGTATAACCAAGGTGAAGGAAGTTTTGTAGCATCTGCGGACAGAGTTGACGCACTACCTAGCCTTCAATTTACTGTTCTAACTACAAATGGGTTTAGACTTCCAGAATTTCTGTTTACCAGCAGTGGTAATGGTCGTGTCTTTAATAATATTGCAGGCAGTTATACTACGCCGGCTGCTTTAACAAGAGCAACCTTTGGATGGTCTTTTGATGGAACTGGAGCATCTAGAGCTATTAACGGAGCTGGAAACTCTGTGGCAACCAGTCTTACTGATACGAACACAATTTTGTACATAGGCAACTGGTTAAATAGTAACAATTACCGACATAACGGTCACCTTTCCCGCATCGCCTACTACCCCGTCCGACTCCCTGACGCTACGCTACAAGCATTAACCCTCTAAAACTATGAACACGACTTACCTTCGGTTCCCCTCCCAAGAAGTGTGGGAACAAGCAGCTGCTGCAGTGGGTGTCCGTGTCAACAACCCAACCCTTGTTGAAGAGGAGTCGGTTGATCCTGACACTGGCGACATCATCCCTGCTGTCTACGAGGACAATTGGTCCTGGAACTACTACACCCACGATTGGGCAGTTGACGACGTTGGCGTTATCTACAACGACGATGGCGTCTACGACCCTGACACTGGTGACGTGATCACTCCGCCTACTCCTATGGACGGCTGGCACGTTAACTTCAAGTCCGACAAGGACATTGATTGGAGCGGTTTTCCCGTTCAACCTCAAACTCCCTACCGCATCTTTGCTGGAGATTGATGAGAAAGACTCTTAGCGGTACCAAGGTAAAACTACCTTCCAAACCCAAACAGACGACCCAGGGGTCTAGCAAAAACAGCAAGCCTAAACGGGGTCAGAAGGCTTATCGAGGTCAGGGTCGCTAAACGCTGGGTTGGAGATTTCTATAAACCAACCCTCCTCTCCAAAAACGCCATTTTCCTTAATTTCTATTTGCGGCTGAGGGTATAACTTTTCAGTCGTTTCTTTGTATTTGCGTATTTCTTCATTTAAATTTGCAGTTGTTTTTGCGGTTCTCCACTCATCAATAATCCAATTAAGAAAGTATTCAATAAGCTGGGTAAAGAACTGTTTTAAGCTCATGCCGTTCGCCTCTGACAAACAACGGAAGTATCTCTACGCTAAGAAGCCTGAGGTAGCTCAACAACTAGCAAAGCACAATACTCAAAAACCTGGCAAAATGATGAAAGGTTATAAGACTAAGTAAGCTCATGCCGATTAAACGCGGAGGCCAAACCCGATCTAACGCGGGTCGCTACGCTCCTGAAGGTCAGGGAGCTACTCAACGTGGTGGCCGTACCCGGACTCCTAAAGGTAACCCTCGTCCCACTCAAACCGCTCGGTTGCCTCGGGCCAATATGCCCGGTACCGTGACTGCTACGGGTGCTGCTCGTACTGCTGCTTCTGGGGCTGCTGGTGGTGGGGTCATGAGCCGTTTGGCTATGTTCCTTCCTCACGTCGCTGCTGCATACGCCGGTTTAAGCGCCAATAACACTGGTGATGGCACCCTTGAAGCAGCTCGTAAGCGCGGCGACTACAAGCCTCAACAGGGTCCTAGTAATCCTCAAGAAGGCATGACGCGGGCTCAGTCTTTTGACCAAGCGTTCTCTCAAGCACGAGGTGCTGGTAAGAAATCGTTTGATTGGCGTGGTCGGACCTACAACACCAAGATGAAAGGGGAATAATTATGGCTGGCAAGAAAAAGGGACCCTGCTGGAAGGGTTACGAGATGATCGGCAAGAAGCAAAAAGGCGGTAAAACTGTGCCCAACTGCGTTCCTAAGAAATGAAGAGCAAAAGCGGTTACGGCATGAAAAAGGACAAAGGCACCAAGATTGCCGGTGGTCCTAGCTTCGAGATCCGTCCGATCGAAATAGATCCTCCTCAGGAACCTGATGCAGTATCTAAAAGAGCTTGGAACAGGTTTACCCAAACTCCTGAAGGTGCTCGTTTAAAGAAGAGTGCTCAAAAAGTAGGCCAGCGGTACAAAATCTAATGGATCCTGCGTTTGTCCTTTCCTTGGCCCTTGGCTGCGTTTCTGTAGCAGGCGGTATCTTTGCGTGGTCTACTCGCAAATTAGGAGATCTTGATCACCGTATTGACACTGTTGAAATTACTGTGCATCGAGATTTCGTTCGGAAGGACGATCTGATGCCCATGATTGACAGGATTGATCAGCAGGTTCAGCATATTGATGCAAAGCTCGATCGGATCCTGATCAATGGCCGAAATTTCCCTTCGTGACGTAGCTAAGTACTACAACAACCAGGATCACCAAAACTTTGCTCTTGATTTTCTTCAGGATCACATTCCTGACGGAATTATGGCGAAGTTTTCTGATTTGTGGCGATCAGGACCTAAAAACACCATCTCTAACGATGGACACGGCGTTTGTTTAAACGTTCCGTATGAATATCAGCTTGATAACGCAAGTGGTACTGGGTGGCGTGAGTGTTTTAGCTCTAGCTGCGCCATGGTTGCTAAGTACTACGGCAAAGTAAAGAGCGATGATGAGTACAACCGTATTAGACAGCGCTACGGGGACTCAACAAACAGCCAAGCTCAGCTTGATGCTCTCGATTACCTAGGGTTACGCGCTAAATTCATTCAGAACGGCTCCCCAGAGCTCCTCAGACGCGAGTTAGACGCGGGTAGGCCTGTTGTAGTCGGCTGGCTACACAAAGGCCCTGTAGGGGCTCCTAGCGGAGGCGGACATTACTCTGTTGTTATTGGGTACATTCCTGGTGCTTGGATACATCACGACCCTAATGGTGAAGCCGATATGGTCCGTGGAGGCTATACCAATCACAGCAAGGGTAAAGAGGTGGTTTATAGCCAAAAGAACTGGAACAAAAGATGGGAAGTAGAAGGTCCAGGCTCTGGGTGGGCTATTTTGATTGAGAACCCGTCCTAATTTCCATGGACTTTACTGATCCCGCTGTGCAAGCAGCACTGTGGTCACTAGCTTTTGTTCTGTCTGAACTGGTTGGTGCATCCAAACTTAAAGAAAACAGCCTCGTACAATTGGGGTTGAAGGCGTTCCGTGTTTTGTATGGCAGCTTCTCCAAAAAAGTCTCTAAATAAGACTGAAGGTCTCGCATCAGAAAACGATCTGTATTCGCTACACCGTTTGGTGGCTACGAAACTGATTGATCAACTGAATCGTGACGACGTAAAGGCTTCTGACCTTGCTAACGCTATTAAGTTCCTCAAGGACCAAGGTATTACTGCCCTTAACGGTGGTGACGTTAGCGCTATCTCTGAAATGATTTCTGCATTGCCAGAAGTCGATATCAAGAAAGTTAGAAGCTATATTGGTGCATAGGGACACAAAACCCTATATGTACCAACCAAGGCCCCCAGTATGGTGATTCGCTCGCCATCTGGGGGCTTTGTGTATTTAACGCCAGATGCAGCTATGGCTAACCTCCAAGCGCTACAGCGACGAGAAGCAGTCAAGCAGTGGAGACAATCGATTAAAGAAGCGTTCGGTTGTAAGTGTGCCTACTGCGGCACTAAAAGCGAAAGGTTGACTCTTGATCACATTCACCCCAAAACCAAAGGTGGTGAGGATCTAGCTACCAACATTGTTCCAGCTTGCAGCCGTTGTAACCACGAAAAAGGCAGCTCTAACTGGAGAATGTGGTTTAAGAGTCGTCCTGACTATTGTGAGGAGCGTGAGTTTGTCATCGAACAATGGATGAACTGCCTCCTATGCCCAATCTCAATCTCTCCTTAGAGCAATCCCTAAGGGTAGAGAGGATACGGCGAGAGCTTCCAAACGCCTCTAGGGATGACCTGGAGAAAATGACGCTTGAGTTAACAAGAATGAATTTGATCCTGCAGAATAACTTGAGTCAAGTATTTAAGTGGGCTCACAATGCCAAGGACTAGTAAGCAAACAGAGAAGCTAATCCAAGAAGCTGTAGAAAGCTTTCCTGTTTTTGCTACTCACCTTTGGCACTACCTCCGCCTACCTAGCCCTACACCAGTTCAGTACCAACTTGCGGACTACCTGCAGAACGGTCCTGACAGGCGGATCATCATGGCGTACAGGGGCTGTGGTAAGTCGTTCCTTACAGCTGGTTACGTGCTGTGGAGGCTCCGTAGGGATCCAGACACTAAGGTGCTGGTGATCTCTGCAGCTCAAGACCGTGCAGACGCGTTCAGTGTGTTTTGCCATGACCTGCTTCGGAACTGGTTCATGGTCAAAGATCTATTTCCAAGCGACACCCAACGGTTTAGCAAGGTTGCGTTTGATGTCTACGGAGCAAAACCAGACCAAAGCCCTAGCGTCCGATCAAGCGGTATTTTCGGTCAAATCACTGGAAGCCGTGCTGATCTCATCGTTGCTGATGACGTTGAGACTCCCCAGTCCTGTGAAACCCAGCTGATCCGAGACAAGCTACGGGAATCCATCAAAGAGTTTGACTCGGTGATCAAGCCTGGTGGTGAGATCGTGTTCCTTGGAACCCCTCACACCCAAGACAGCATTTACGCAAAGCTTGAGCTAGCTGGTTACTCCTGCCGGATCTGGCCTGCTTTGTATCCCACGTCTAAGAAACGTCAGAACTACTACGGAGATCGACTGGCCCCCAAACTCCAAGCGGACCTCGACGACGACAAAAGCCTGGCAGGCCACCCCGTCGATCCCCGTCGCTTTGATTGGGAGGAACTAGAAGCCCGTCAGATCTCCATTGGTAAATCGACGTTCAACCTTCAGTTCCTTCTAGACATCTCACTGAGTGACGAGGAACGGTTCCCTCTCAAACTCAAAGACCTTTGTGTGTTTCGCCTTAACCGCGAGAAAGGCCCAGATAAGGTCGTGTGGATGGCTAACGGCGATAAAGCCCTAGACCTTCCATCTGTTGGTCTTCACGGTGATCTGTTTTATAAGCCTGCCCAGATTGGCTCCGAGTTTCTGGATTACACCGGAGTCGTTCTTGCGGTTGACCCCTCTGGACGCGGCTCTGACGAGCTCGGTTACGCAGTAGTCGCCTACTTGAACGGTAACCTCTTCCTCTTGGCGAGCGGAGGCCTTCGGGGAGGTTACAGCGAGTCGAATCTTAAAAAGCTCGCTGTTATCGCTAAAGAGTACAAGGTCAAGGAGATATTGGTTGAAAGTAACCTTGGCCTCGGGATGTTCTCGGAGCTTCTCAAACGTTACTTGAGCACGATTTACCCCTGCTCTATTGAAGAGGTCCGACACACAAAACAAAAGGAAGTCAGGATCATCGACACCCTTGAGCCGGTCATGAATCAACACAGGCTCATGGTCGATACTGACGTAATCACAAAGGATCTCGCCTCCACTGAGTGCTATCCAAGCGAAACTCGTTCCCAGTACCAGCTCTTCTTCCAGCTCACCCGTATTACTAAGGAGAAGAACAGCATTCGACATGATGACCGTCTTGACGCTCTGGCGATGGCTGTTCAGTACTTTACGGAGTCCATGGCCCAAACAGAGAAGCAAGCCATGGATAGACGGTTAGCCGAACAGTGGGAGCTAGAACGACGGTTCATCCAAGGTGAAGGGGGTCTCTCCGTTGATGCCCTTGGATACGCCAAAACCCTCGAAGACCTCCAGAAAGCCGCAATGGCCTCTTCAGGGGGTGCTAGTTGGTTTGACCTCTAGGAGGCCCTAGAAGGCCCCTAAAATCTTGTTTAGGGGTCAGAGTACCTAAAAGGGATTAGAGGGGCCTTACAGGCGATCCTAGGGGCCTCTCAGAAGGTTTACGCAAAGAAGAAGGAAGAAGTAAAACCAAAAACAGCCACCCCCTTAAGAAAATACGCTATTGACAGCCGTGCTTAGAATCTTCTTAAAGGTTTAAAGGGATTTAAGGGTTTAAAGGGACTAAAGGGTTTAAAGGGGTTTCTTTTGTTGTTATCCTTAAGTGCCCTTAAGGACCCTTAAGTACCCATGAGTACTGTTGAACTAGTTACGGTTACTTCCAAAGCAGAAGAACTCATTGTCTATATGGCTAGGGTTAGCAATCCTAGTAATCAAGAAAGTAATAACAACAATCAACGATTACTGTCTTATCTCATCAACCATAAACACTGGTCTCCCTTTGAGATGTGTCATATGGTCCTAGAGATCAACACCACTAGATCTATTGCTGCTCAGATCCTTAGGCATAGATCGTTCTCGTTTCAAGAGTTCTCTCAGAGATACGCAGATGTCAAAGAGCTTGGATACCCTCACGTTCCTCACCTCAGAAGACAAGATTTAACCAACAGACAAAACAGTATTGATGATCTCAACTCTGAAAAGACTCAGACCTATTACAGACGGATTAAACAGCTGTTTGAAGAATCAACAGACCTGTACCGAGAGATGGTTAGTAGTGGTGTAGCTAAAGAAACAGCTAGAGATGTTCTTCCTCTTGCCACTCCAACTCGGATGTATATGGCTGGTTCTATTCGTAGTTGGATTCACTACATCGATCTAAGGTCTCAAAACGGGACTCAAATGGAACACATGGCTATTGCTCAAGAAGCAAAAGAGATCTTCTGTAAAGAATTACCTACTATTGGTAAAGCTCTTAATTGGTCCTAATGGCCCGTAACTACCGTAAGGAATACGACAATTACCACGGCTCTAAAGAACAACGAGAGAACCGTAGTAGCCGTAATAAGGCCCGTAGAAAGCTCGCTAAGGCTGGCTACGACCTAAAGGGTAAAGACGTAGACCATAAAGACGGAAACCCTAAGAACAACGGACGTAAGAACCTTCGGGTGGTCAGTAAGAGCTACAACAGGTCTAAGAAGTAAAGAAAGGGTTGGTGTGGTAATTAGAGGGTCCTAAGGGGTCCTCTTTTTTATTTTTAAGGGGTCAAAAGGTTTTGCTTCAGATTTTTGAGCACTAGTTAACAGTATCGGTGATCGCGCCAACCCCCTTAGGGGCCTTTGCGGGGCCTTATTGAGACTTTTTTGCAATAAGGGGGTCGGTCTTGAGGGTCCTAAGGCGGACTCGTTATGAGTTTGGGTTAGGTATAGGCAAATATATACACGCGCACAAGGCCACGACTAGGACGCACTGAGAGGCCTCTAGAAGGCCCTACAAGGCCCTTTAAACCCTCAACAGGCAGTATCACCCTCAGCACCAGTTACAAGGCCTCTACAGGGCCTCACAGTAGCCACTAACGATTGTGTAAAGACTTATTAACAGGGCCTAGGCAGGGGCTAGGGCTAGCGTTTACCTTGTCCCTTGTCAGGCCTCAGGGCTTGGCACAACAACAACAACAACAACCAATGATCACCATTACCTACAAGCTCGAAAGCGCTTACGGCAGAACTAGGGCCTACCCAGTCAGTCAAGAAGCGATCCTGTTTTGTCAGCTCACACAATCCAAAACGTTACTAGCTAGCTCAGTCGGCACCATTAAAGCCCTTGGATATGTTCCCGTTGATGGGGAAGGCTTTGAGATCGATCCTGCGGAGTTGTACTAATGAAACTCTTTACGTTCTGTCTGCTTTGTACCGTTGCAGCTTGTAGCACTTATCTACCTTTGACTGTGCTCCTGGCTCTCACTGCTCTCGTCGTTATTACTTACTTCTGATGATTAACCCTCACAATGATTCCGCTTTCTATGCCTACTACGAGTGGGCAGAGCAACAACTGCAAAAGATTGAATCAGAAAAAGAGGATTCTTATTGGTATTGGGAAACTCCCTGGTTCTCCATGGAAGATACAGAGGAGGAAGAGGAAGAACTAGAAGCGCCTAAAGGTTGGACCCATTGGGAAACCTCTCATGACTAAAGCACAAGCGATTGCAGAGTTCAGAGAATGCGTCGGGCGATCCTACGATCATGATCCGATCATGAAACGTGAGGCCTGGTTAGCTTTCGTTGATTCTTTGCATCGCGACAACTTACTAACTGAGAAACAAGTTAACAACTGGTCTAACCCTTTCTGATCATGACAACCTTCCATCTCACCACAAAGAGCAGCAACAAAAAACTAGGAGGCCTACCAGCTTCAACAACTAGCTCTGACTCTTGCCCTTTGACTTGTGGCCTCTATCACGTTTGCTATGCAAAGAAAGGGCCTCAGTCCTGGCACTGGGCAAAGGTCAACAAAGGGACTAGAGGGACAGACTGGCCTAGCTTTCTCTCTCAAATAGAGAAACTAAAGCCGGGCTCATTGTTCCGACATAACGTATCTGGTGACCTGCCAACAATCAGCGGAGGCCTTCTAGATGTAGTGAAACTAGACCAACTGCAGTGTGCAACAACAAATGCAAACGTAGGTCTTTATACCTACACTCATTGGCACACTAACAAAACGTTTGGTAAAACTAACGTTGATTCAATCAAACGATTCTCACAGCCTGGCTTTGTTATCAACGTATCTACTGAGAATGTAGATGATGCGTTGTTTTATAGGGAGATAGGTTGTGACGTTGTTCTAACTAATACAACTGTTTTTGAGTTTGCAGTTGAATCTATTCAAAAGAAACAAGGCCCGTTAAAGATCTGCAGCGTAGAGAATCTAGATGAGTCAGTGAACGTTATCCCTTGCCCTGAACAATATACAGAGAGCGCAACTTGTAAAACTTGCAAACTCTGCTCACGTTATAACAGGGACTATGTCATCGCTTTTAAAGAGCATTAGAAAGAAACTTCTAGAACTTATTCCCTACCTAATTCCCCACATTCTTATAGGTTTTGCTCTTTACAAATCAAGATAACTAGGGGGCCTTAATAGGCCCCTTTCTTTATGTCTACTGTTATTGCAAACGATTCTCAATAGCAGTAGGGCTAACCCGGATTGACTATGAGTTAGGGCTTGTTGAGAATGAGTCGCAATAGCAACTAGACCTGGAGTAGTACATGGGTACTACCTACTATCACACCACTATCACGGCCAAGGGTGGCCATGGGTGGCTCTG
>Ga0222714_10006730_pt1 | contig 10675 bp, 14 predicted proteins | sample C33_3DmetaG_FD_165048 | JGI IMG/M metagenome (GOLD analysis project Ga0222714, IMG submission 165048) | Estuarine water microbial communities from San Francisco Bay, California, United States - C33_3D | ecosystem: Environmental > Aquatic > Marine > Unclassified | place: USA: California... | reverse complement strand
CAAGAAAACAATGTCAAACTTATTGAAGAAGACAGTGATACATTGGAAATCATAAGCACCTTTTTGGATCAATCACATGATGATAATGCTTTCTTCATCGTTCAACTCAATAAAATCATTCAACAATATAAAAGATGGAATGAAGTTCTCCCGAGAATCAAACCATTTTATGCCATCAAGTGCAACCCCAACCCAGCCATCATCCAACTTCTCAAACACTACGACGTTGGTTTTGACTGCGCCAGTCAGGCTGAAATTCGTATGGTTTTGGAACAAGATGTCAGTCCAGAAAATATCATTTTTGCCAATCCTTGCAAAGCAAGTGGTCAAATAAAATACGCTCGCGCGGAGGACATTGATTTGGTGACATTCGATGATATTCATGAATTGTTGAAACTTAAATTATATCACCCAGATGCCAAACTTGTCATTAGAATCAAAACAGACGACTCAAAATCTGAATGTAAATTCAGTTGTAAGTTTGGAGTGAGTATGGACGATGTTGAAAGCATCTTACGTTCTGCCAAGTCTATGAACCTCGATGTGATTGGCGTGTCCTTCCACGTTGGGAGCAATTCAAATGATCCCGAAACTTTTTACAAGTCCATCAAGGATGCTCGAAATGTTTTCGACATCGCAGAAAATATTGGTTTCAAATTTTCACTTCTTGACATCGGTGGTGGTTTCCCTGGTCACCATAGAGACGGTGCTGCTGCTACTTTTGAAGATATGGCGAACGATATTAATAAAGCATTGGATAAGTTTTTCCCCGAAGAGGACGAAACTGTTAAAATCATCGCAGAACCAGGTCGTTATTTCGTTGCTGCGTCTCACACGCTGGTCACCAACATCATCGGTAAAAAGGAAGTCGTGAATGGCGGCGAAAAGACTTTGGCATATACGCTCAATGATGGTGTTTACGGGTCATTTAATTGCATTTATTTTGACCACGCCTATCCTAAAATTATGCCATACAATGAAAGAGATGGTAAACTTTACGAAACGAAAGTATTCGGACCAACGTGTGATTCCATCGACACAATTTGTGAAAGTTGTAAACTTCCCGATTTAGCTATAGGTGAATGGGTATACATTGAGAACTTTGGTGCCTATACATCTGCAGCCGCGAGCACCTTTAACGGTTTCCAAACGACAAAATGTGTCTATTGTTTGTGTTAAAAGAACACCTAAGTTAGAATCAATGTAATGAAACACCAAGCCAATTCAGATGTACGCAAATATTGCCAACAATACTTTTTCCTACCTTTTGACTCTCGATGAATTTAGAAGAGAGTATCCAGAAAACTTGAAACCATCATGGATTAAGATTACGACTATCACGATGGTTTCCAGTTTTATACATCAAATAGATATACCGAAGCTGAGAGAAGCCTTTAATAAGGTGAAAACTTTACATTTAAAAATGAAAGATTCAAAGACTAGTCAATTTTTTCAATGGTCTTTAAAGCCGACGACTTTTTACAATCAGGTGACATTAGTATACACAGATGCATACAGCACAAAATCTATGAAAATATTTCCAAATGGAAGCATTCAAGTGGCGGGGTGCTCGGACTTGTTTGATTGTAAAAGAATTATCACAGAATTGTCTCACATTTTCAAGGAATTGTTAGACATTGATAGTGTTGCACCGTTAGATAGTTTCAGAGTGGTGATGATTAATTCAAATTTTTCTTTGAATTACAAACTCAATCTTTTGGAAACTGTACAACAATTTGAAAAATATCCAGACATATTCAAAGTATCTTTTGAACCAGATAGATACTCAGCGGTCAAGACAAAATTCAAGCCATCTGCAGAGATGAAGGAAATCACGGCCAGTATATTCAGCACGGGAAAAATTATTATCACTGGCGCGGAGACCCTCAAAGAAATTGTTTTTGCCTACAACATTATCAACGATTGTATCAATCATTGTCCCACTATTCGTGTAGAAGAAACGCAGGAAAAGGAACTGTTTGATAATTTTATTGGATATAACATTGAAAACTTGATACACAATGTGAGATCCAAAGGATTCAAATCGTGGCTCCTCACTGAAAATAATATGAAAATTAATTTCTAGTTCAATAATAAATGTCTCAGCGCATGGGTATGGCCGATGGCCGATGTTTTACTATTCACACTTCAGCCCAACTACTCAATGACTATGTAATGCAACAAAACAAAATTAGCTATGCTGACAATTATTCCTACCGTAAGTTTCTTCAACAAGGTGGTCCAGACGTGATGGCTAAAGTGCAAGCCAGTCAAGACACACAACCGTCACAAGGTCGAGTGACGGCGTGCGATCGCCCTCTTTTGAATGTGTCAAATATCTATTAAAACTTTAGTAGAGTAGTTATAAGATGGCGCCCTGTTCCATATGTCTCAACGAGGTAAGGGAAACCCGTACTAATAAACCCACTCGATGTGGTCATTTATTTCATGTGGAATGTCTTCGAGCATGGAAAGACAAGGGTAAAAACACATGTCCCATGTGTAGGAAACCATTAGATGTTTCACACTTTTCAGTATCAATTACGATCACGAATAACTTCAATGGTTTGATTTCAAATTCAAATATAAATCCAGAACTTCTTGACAACATATTTGATATATTTGAAATAGGTCTAGAATTTGAAAGTCGAGTTGATATTGAGACTCTTTTTTCTGACATTGGAGCTATTCTGTCCAATGACCACGCCTTTGTTCTTAACACAGAATGAGCTACAGTATTCACTGTAATTCAAACCTGGATAGTGTCGTCCAGCCTTTCGTGGATCTTTGATGATCTTACCTTTCGCATCCACCAGAAGAGGACCTGTAGCCCATCCCCTCTTATGGCTGAAAATATTAGCATTAAATCGAATAATCTTTCCAGGCACTATTGCCCCAGCACGACGAACTCGAGTCACTGGAACACCAAAAAAACGAGCAATCTTCTCGTGTGTGTCGCCTTTTTTAGGTTTGTATTCCACACGACCATGTTGTTTATAGAAATGGAAATCCCCACTATTAAATAGATTACTTTTTCCAGCAGGAGCAACAAACATCATCGCCTTATAAAAGCCTGGACGACACGCCATCTCAGCCTTGACCTTATACACTTTCTTTGGATTGTCGGAAATAACACGAGAGGGAAGATTTCCACATGAACGAATGGCATTAAAATTATTTCGTGAACCACTACGGTTTCCAGGAGAACTTTTTTGAGTTCGATATGGACTATAATTACCAAAAGCATAGTCATAACAATTATCATGCTCTATCCCTTTTTTGCTTCCCCAACGACGTTCTGTATAGACAGGTTCAGAACCACTTAATGGCAAGACCTTGACTTTGGCCTTGGTCATCTTTATATTTTACCCAGAAAAAAATATATTTTACTATATTAAAAATGATTAAAGACGTCGTAAAAACGACCAACGCCTCAGACGCATTCACCGAAATTCTTATCATTCTTCTCAATATCTTGATAAGCACTCTCATCCTTCGTCTTCTTTGGAACAACTCGTTGGTGAAGCACATATCAGGCTTGCGCCCAATCAACACATTCGTTGATGCTCTTCTCCTTTCTATTGCTTTCGCCATCGTTCGGGGCGTGTAACAAATTGCTCGCGAAAACCATTTTTTACCGACCAATTTTTGATATATTTGAATTCATTCATATATCAAAAATTGAAATTATATGATAAAAACTGTTTACATCTCCTGGAACCCAGTCTTCTTCTCACCTGAAGGGAATTGGACAACTGGGTAAGCACTCATACCCGCACATTTTTCTGGCTCCTTATCACAATCGATATAAGTGTAGTCAACACCCTTGGACTTCATTTCATCGAGTTGTTTTCTTGTCCAGCCACACTTCATAGTACCATATACAACGTGTTTACCTTTCTCCCCCGCGGCAACCACTGGAGGAACATCGACTACCTTTGGACCTGGGCCAAAGGTTGGCGTGACCAGGAGCACGTAGGCATCCAAAAGGAGCAAAATAACAAGGGCATACATATTATACCTTATTTATATATTTTTTTTTCAATATTTCACAGAGTACTTTCTTCGTCTTTTTCTTGTCCGTTGTATTCGCAAACTTCATGAGTTCTGGTTTTTTGTAGAGACGACATTTTCGAGTTCCAATTTTCAACTCTTTGTCTTTGTTTATCTTATACGACATACTCTTCACCGAATTTACTATTTTATCTGGGTTAATTTTAGTCGTTGCAGCAACGGAATACAATATACTCTTCATCACATCATCCACGCGATGTTTACGTGGTTTAATAAAGTATGAGTGTTTAAATATACTGTATATGCTAGACGGGATTAGATAATGTTTGACGTTGTATCTTAAACGGAAATTATCAATAAATTGAGATGTTCTTCCCAAATAGGAGTCTGGGAAAATACTTCGAATGAATTGTTTCGTTTCATAAAATTCAGGGTAATCCTTATACTCTATATACAAACAATTCAAAAGGAAATGAACATCATATAATGGATGTGAATTTGTACCTATACCATATCCTTTGATGTGTATACCACTCTCCACTTCTGGGTTAGGAAATTCATCACAATAGGAAAATGAAAAATCATGAACATATACCTGAATGCCCAAGTTTTTTTTCAGTATAGCAAATGATCCCTGATTGTGGAAATTATATCTTGAATATCCTTCAATTTTACCAGCTTTGGTAATCAATACATTATTTAAATGAAGGTCATTATGTCTGAATGATGGGATTTTTTGGAAAATAGTATGCAAAGTATACAAAACATGCGTTACTATGGCTTTAAAGTAAATAGGTGCAACTGAACGTAAAGGAACAGACATTGTCTTGGTCAACGGAAGTGAGCCATCTGCGAATATCTTGTCCATAAATGTTCTCAAATCACCAGCGTTTGCATATTCATAATACATGATTTGATGGTCGCAGCTTGCAAATCTATAGGGTGCAGGTGCAAAGAATAAGCTTTTTTTACGCAAATAATACATCATTTGATATTCATATCTCAGATTGTCTTCGGCCTTTTTCGAAGTTTTAACAGCAATAAATTTACCATTACCAACGGGTCCTTTGTATACGACACCGTATACACCTGAACCCAATATTTGAAGTTTTGCTGATTTTATGGACGATATTTTTTTTAAAACAGTTTGAGGATTACAAAGATTATCATATTCTATTTTATTTTTAAATCGTTTCGTGATGTCGTTGGAAGTTTCCTTGAGCTCTGTGAACCAGTTATTTTCAATAATGTTCTTTGAACTCATCCTGCTGTAGGAACATATTTTTATTCGTCATAGTCTTCATCTTCATCGATGATTTCATCCTCGTCATTGGTCTTCTTGTCATCGACACTAAGGAAAGCAAATGCCGGAAGTTTCGCAGATGGTTCAAGAAGCACTTGTTGAAGACGAACAGTGGCTCCAAACTTATTATCAATGAACCAAATTTGCACGAAATCAACGATACACGTGACCTTCTGGCCCTTCTCAATGGTATCGAGTGGGATGCGTGCTCGAGATGGATTATAGGCTTCTGGGACGAATTGACCATCATCCTTCGTCAATATCTTCAACTTAATAGACGACGGATATTGTTCCTTGCCTGGACGGACAAGTGGTTTGTAAAGAGCCTCACGACAGACAGTCGCGTTATACGGCTTACCAAGCCATTCTTTAGAATTTTTAACGACAGTATCAACGATGATATTATCAAGTTCCGTAAGTTTTTCGCACAATGCCATGGCATCGGCATTGTCTGGGTCAAAAGACAAGTCAAGCGAATAGGACGTTCGTCCAGACGCTTCGTCGGTGTAAGTGCTGAGACCATATGGCGAACGCATACAGGGGAGTTGAAGGAAAAGTTTCTTGTCGCCGACGTTCATGTATACAGCCTTGCCACCGTTCTTATTCTTACGGAGTTTGGAAAAGCCCACGGCCGAAATATCGAAGTTCTTGTGATGAGTAATTTGTAGCGCCATGGTTGGTTATATCTTAGTTATGTGTCTTGACTTTAAGTCATATTTTTTTCTTGATTTACACTATACTATAATGGGTGTCTTTAAAGACTGTGGATGTGGTTGTGACGGACGTAAACAAGAAAAAAAATTTATGGCTTCCTTGATCGGTGCTCTCTTATTTTTCATTATCGCGAGTCCGGAAGCCTTCAGGTTGGTTCGAAGTCTCGCCGGTGCGTGGGTTGCCACACCAAATGGGTCTCCATCCGTCGCAGGTCTTGCTTTCCATTCTCTCGTATTCCTCCTGATCGTGTGGTGGACTATGAATATTAAAGCCGAATATATGGAAGGCGAAGAAGCTCCAGAAGAAGAAGAAGAAAAACCAGAGGAAGAAGAAAAACCAGCTGAGGAACCAGCTGAGGAACCAGCTGAGGAACCAGCTAAGAAACCAGAAGAGGAAAGCGTCAAACCAGTTGTCAAACCAGTCGCTCAACTCGTCGAAGAAGTCGCTGACATAGCCACTGAAGCAGCTAAACCAGTAGTAGGCGCAGACGCTGAACAAGAGGTCGATCCAGCGAGAGAAATTGGTGGTTTGAGCATGGACACCATGTCTATGTCTCCATCCAGTCTCACAATGTCAACGCCAGAAGGAGAAATGATTGACAGTTGCACATTGAAAAGTGGTCGTCGTCTCACGATAATGAAATAAAGTATTTATAACTAGTAGAATGAAACACATCGATACTTTCACTCTTATTATTGTAGTTTTGCTTATATTGTTCACGATTGTGGTCTTTATAAATACTCTCAAAAATAACATGACATTTGAAGATGCTGTGTATGCTGCGCTTGATCCAAGACCACAAAAGGTTTTGAAAATGCAAAAACCTCAAGATACTATTCCAGAAGATGCATCGTGTATAATGGAAACTACACCAGCATATGATTTTACAGGTAAAGAATTAGATAATCCACGGGGTGTTAAATGTTCTAAGTGTCATGAATATGTTTATAAGGATGAAAAAGACAAAAAGTGTAGTCCTTATAAATATAGAAGTGACAAGTTCTGTATCATAGATACAAAGACGAAAGAAAAATGTCCTTTTTAGAACTAAAACTCTTCCGTAAATGACATGTTTTCACTGTCTTCCAACTTACCATAATCTCCGACTCGTTTTTCGAAGAAATTCGTCTTACCATCGAGAGAAATATTTTCCATAAAATCAAATGGGTTATGAGAATTCCAAATCGTCTTATACCCCATTTGTTTAAGTAATCGGTCCGCAACATATTCAATGTATTGAGACATCGATTGAGAATTCATACCAATCAATTTACATGGCAATGATTCAATAATGAATTCCTTCTCTAGTTTCACCGCATCTGTAATGATTTGATGTATTTTATCCTCGGACGGACGATGTTTCAACATTTTAAACAGTTCAACCGCGAAATCCAAATGAAGTCCTTCGTCGCGACTGATGAGTTCATTACTAAAGCATAAACCGGGAAGAAGACCACGCTTCTTCAACCAGAAGATGGCACAAAAACTACCCGAAAAGAATACACCCTCTACACAGGCAAAGGCAAACAGACGTTCGCCAAACGTAATATTTTTGTTGAAGTATTTATTCGCCCAACTTGCCTTTTTTTGAATTGATGGAATTTTATCAATCGCTTGAAATAATTTTGTTTTTTCCTTGGGGTCACGGATGTATTTATCGATCAATTTAGAGTATGTCTCTCCGTGAACCATTTCATTATGCTCTTGAAAAGCATAAAATGCCTTCGCTTCCATTATCTGAACCTCCTCCGCGAAGTTGTTATTGATATTGTCAAAAACAATGCCGTCAGAACCAGCGAAGAAAGCTAACACGTATTTAATAAAGTGTTGCTCATCTGAAGATAATTTTGTCCAATCATCCATATCTTTACCCAAATCAATCTCTTCTGCAGTCCAATTAGACATCTGCGCCTTTTTATACAACTCCCATAAGTTCTTATATTCAATTGGAAACATCGTATATCTTTTTTTTGCCACATCCAATATCGGTTCAATATTTTTCAAATACTCATAGAATTCGTTAAATGTCCCTATATATTTCCCATTCATCACAACTTGGGGGTAACCGTGTGCTGGATTTCCCGTTTTTCGAGCAATTTCATTCAGGGGAAGAAACAGCTTTTCGTATGACATACCAGCGTTTGTGCAGAGTGTGACAGCCTGATCACAAAATCCACATCCTTCTTTTGAATAAATAGTAACGAGTGGTGCCATGGTGTGCGTGTGATAATATTCATGTATATTTTTTGTTTGGAGTTTTTAAGCAACACAAGAATGATTGAACTGAAAGATATAAAACCTAATGATACTATTAAGGTATTAGTATATATGGAAGAAGAGGATATAGAAGAAGAGGTGTATGCTCGGGTTGTTGACAATCGAGGTGATCATCTGGAGATTAACTATCTCGAAGAAACCAATAAAATATATAAGAATGCGAGAGTCTATGTTTTCAGAGATGAAGTCGACGTCATAGGTAAAGAATCTTTGATTGAACATTACAGTCAAGATGAAAAGGAGGAAATAATAGAAGAAGTGTTCGAATTTGCTCCAAATATGTATGTATTTGTAGACGAATACGATGTAGAAGATGATGATAGTGAGGTATACACTGACGATGACGATGACGAGGACGACTACAGTATAGGAAGTTTTGTCGTCGATGATGCTGATGATGTTGGTGGCGCTGTAAATGTTCCGAGTGATTACAAAAAAATAGACAAAGAATGGAATGAATGGGAACCTCGTTCACCGGGTGCACGAAGTTTTAAAGAAACCGTCAACCGAATAGAATATAATGCGAAGAAACAAGCAGACGAGAATAATTTTTAAAAAATGCGTTCTTTTTTCACCTAAGTAATGTTGAGTAGTTGTACAATTTCAAACGGTTCACAATGAATTTCGAACATATATGGGCGCAAGTTGATGCGCTCCTAGATTTAAACAAAAAAAAAGAAGAACCAACAATTAGTTTTATATGTCGTGATTGTCAGGGGATCAAAGTATATGCAGACGGTTTGCCAGTCTGTTCGTCGTGTGGTGTTGTGGATACATTTTTTGTAGATGACAGTGCAGAGTGGACGAGTGGTATAACTGACGATGGAACGGTGAGTGATCCCGCAAGATGTGGTAATCCTAATGCCAATCCTTTGATGTATTCACAAAATTGGGGGAAAGGCACGATTATTTCAACACACCGAAATTCATCATACAAAAACAAACGAATGTCTAAAATTAATTTTCATATGTCTATGAACCACAAAGATCGAGCACTGTTTCACGCATACAAAGATATAGATGAAGCGGGGCAAACTTTACCAGAAAATGTTCTGCAAGATGCAAAAATATTGTACAAACAATTTAACGATGAAAAGTTGACCAGAGGCAATGTTCGTCTCGGTGTCAAAGGAAACTGTCTCTTATATGCGTGTAGACTATCAAAAATACCTAGAACAACCAAAGAAATTGCTGATATGTTTAACATACCCTCAAGGGACATCAGTCGTACAACACAATTATTCAAAGAAACCATCATGGGTGACACAGAGCGAAACTATGTCACCAAACCATTTAATGTCCTTCAAAGACTTTTAAATTCATTTGACATCACGAAACAAGAAAGATATGCGTGTGTCAAGATGTGCAATGAATTGGAAAATTGTCCAGATTTGATGAGCAAAACTCCAAACACGATTGCCACTGCAGTTGTATACATTACTTTGGGTCATAAATATTCAAAAGCTGAAGTCTGTGAAATGTGTGATGTATCAATACCGACAATCAATAAGATAGAAGCGATTATAAAAAGACACTTAGAGGTTTAGATTACTTGTTAAATTAATATGTCCAAACCAATCAAGCTCTTTTTGTCTACGCCATGTTATGGAGGTCTTTGTTTGGAAAAGTATATGATCAGCCTCGTTCGTCTCCAACTTTTGTGTATTAACAAAGGAGTTCAACTCATGATCGATACGACGGAGAATGAATCTCTTGTCCATCGCGCGCGCAACGTTGCCGTGGGTCGATTCATGAAAAAGAGTGATGCTGATTACTTTTTCTTCGTTGATGCTGACGTAGATTTTGATCCAGAATCTGTCATTCGTCTTTTGGAGTCCGGTCACGATATATCTGTCGCTGTCTATCCAAAGAAGGTCGTGATGTGGGACCAAGCCGTAGAAGCCGTTAAAAATGGTGATGAACGAAATATGCAAATGCTTTCTTCCAGTCTTGTTCTTAACTTTGGTCAGCGACATTGTCAAGTTGTCAACGGGTTTGTTGAAATATTGGATGGTCCAACTGGCTTTATGATGATTCGTCGAAACGTCTTTTCTCAAATGGAGGAAAAGTTTCCTGACCTGTGGTGCAAAAATGATCACGCCAACCGCGACTTCGACGACTACCACGCGTGCTTTGACTGTATGATCGACCCAGTGTCGAGACGATATTTGTCCGAAGATTATGCGTTCTGCCGAAGATGGCAACAAATGGGAGGTAAGATTTATGCGGATGTTCAAACTACTCTTGGGCACGTAGGAAATTTACCATTTACTGGATGCCTCAAAGATAGGCTTAAAAACTAAGGGTATAGTAAGTGTAATGAAGCTCGCGAGTATTATTGTGACTCGTTCTAAATCGTGCCATGTT
>Ga0222714_10006729_pt1 | contig 10675 bp, 6 predicted proteins | sample C33_3DmetaG_FD_165048 | JGI IMG/M metagenome (GOLD analysis project Ga0222714, IMG submission 165048) | Estuarine water microbial communities from San Francisco Bay, California, United States - C33_3D | ecosystem: Environmental > Aquatic > Marine > Unclassified | place: USA: California... | reverse complement strand
TTACATAAGTTGTTGATGCTGTTCCTGCATCAGTAGCGGTCACACCAGCAGTAAAGATTCCAACAGTGCTAATGCCTGTAACTGATGTGATACTTAATACTTTAGTCTTCTGGAGTGCCATCTCTTTATCTTTTTAGGTATTTATTAAATAAACAATGATGAAGTAATATCAAGAGAGGTTATTCCACCTCCCCCACCACCAGCAATGCTGATATTAACTGTTGTTCCATCTACTGCAAAAGTATTACCAGCACCAATAAAGTTTAGTTGTGTAATACCAGCACCAATTGCTGTTCCAGCTGACTGAATACCAATAGCAGAAACAAAGTTAGTGCTGACTCCAGTAAGTCCCGAACCAGAACCACTAAAGCTTGATGCAGTTGCAATTCCCGATAAATTTAAATTTGTTCCACTAAAGCTTGATGCAGTTGCAATTCCCGATAAATTTAAATTTGTTCCACTAAAGCTTGATGCAGTTGCAATACCAGATGCATTTAAACTGGTTGCATCAATTGTGCCAACTGTAATATTTGGTGTTCCTTCAAGATTAAATGCAGTGGTTGCAAAAGAAACTGAGTTAATACCAGTTAAATTACTTCCGTCACCATAAAACACTGATCCAGTGATGGATCCACCAGCTGAAATATAACCACCAACTGTAAGATTCGTTCCTACAGTTAAGTTTCCAGGTGCAGTATCAATTGTTGCAACATTAAATGCTTTATATGCAACTAACTCAAGAACATCACCACTCTGAGCGAAACTAGTCAGACCAACAGTTGATGTATCAGTTGCACTATAATCTTGACCTTCAATAAGTCTTGATCCATTTAGGTATGCATCGAGATATCCAACAACATATCCAGAGGCAAATGTGAAGTCGGTTTGAACTCCTGTTGGAGAGAATACTTGTCTTGCAACAATTACTGATGAATCACCAGGATTTCTTCCAATATATCCGCTACGATCTGCCATTAGTTAACTCCTGTTAGAATACTCAGAGAAACATCAATTGCATTATTGGTATCGCAATAAACTCTAAGTTCATCATCACCTTCTAACATTGTTTTTCCAGTGTCACTAATTACGAATGAAGATCCTGCTGGAACTGGAATTTTGTTTGCAAGTGCAACTGAAGTTCCAGTGCTATTATCATAAAGCTCAACGATCAAACTTACTTGATTATTAGTATTGTTCGCAAAAGTTCCACCAATTAGAATACTCTTCGTTGCTGCTGGTGAAGTATATGTGGTTGTAACACCAAGGAATTTTACTACTTGACTTGTTGTTGATGCAGTATTTGTTGAATCACGATTTGCAACAACCTCACCAGAACCAATTGAAGAAACTTTTGTTCCTCCAATAAAGTTTCCGTTATCAATAATATCTCCAACAGAAACTCCTGAAGTTGAAATTCCTGTAATTAAATTAGTTGTAACTCCAATAGAACCTGCAGAACTAGTGGTTACAATTCCTGCCGCTCTTGTAAGTGAATTGGAAAATGCTTCTGCCATTTTTCTTTATGTGTTAAGAGTATTTATTAACCGCCAAGAGCGATTACAAGACCGATTGATGCACCTGGAGCAGGCAAATAAAGATTTGCTGTTGATCCAGAGGCATCAGCAGTGAAACCAGTTCCTACAACATTGACAGTTGTAATACCAGCTCCAATTTGAGTTCCACCAGATTGAATACCAACAGATGCAACTAATGAAGTGCTGACTCCAGTTAAATTAGAACCATCACCATAGTAAGTAACAATTCCAGAAGTTGCTGTTACAATTCCAGAAGAAACTAGAACAGTTCCGAGTGTGGATATTCCAGTTACTTCAAGGTCAGTGAAAACGTTTGGACCATTTGCAATCGCTGCTTCAATTGTTGCGGTTGTAGTTGCGTCAAGAGAAGCAATGTTTTGAAGTTCAAATCCACTACTGATAACTTGAGTGGATCCTATGCTGATTGATCCTGCTGTTGCAATTCCAGAATAATAAATGTTTGTGCCAGTAAGATAATCAATCGTACCAATATTAACATCAAGCGTTTCAATTGTGCCGATGCCAGTTACGACAAGATTCGCTATTGAAGCTTGATCTAAGGTAATATCATCAACTGCAAGATCACCAGTAACTCTTACATCACCTTGAACGTATAATGCAGTTTGGCCTGTACTAACGGGAGAACGAACATCTAACAGGTAAGATGGAAGATCTGTACCAACACCTACAGAACTACCAGTTGCAGTAAGTGTAGTTCCATCGGATCCTACACTCAGAGTTCCAATTACAGTTGCAGCAGATCCTACATAGACATCTGTTGCACCAATACCACCTAGAACATGAAGTTCATATCCAGGGACTGTTGTACCAATACCAACCTTATTTGTAGTAGCATCAGCGAGAATAAGGTTAGTATCTACCTCTAGACCATTTTTGACTACAAAATTCTTATTTACAGCCATTCGGGTTCACTCTCCCCCGCTAGATTTTTAACTATTTATTAGGTTAATAGTTTGAAGACGACTCTACCTTCCCCAGTGTTTCCACCTTGAGTTGAAGAAATGATTGTGTAGGATCCATCAGTATATCCTGATCCCCCTCCACCTCCACCGCCAGAGGTTCCACCATAACCACCAGTTGCTCCACCGCCACCATCACCACCACCAGAACCAGATCCACCAATGCCACGAAGACCAAATCCAGCCTTAAATCCTCTACTGATGACTGCAGTATTTCCTGCAACTGCACCATTTGCTCTGAAGAATTGAACGTTACCCACATTTTGGCACAAAGAATAACCAAGATTGTACCAATATGCATTCTTACCAGGACATCCCATTGTTCTTCCTGGTGTTGTGCCAGAAGAGTTGAATCCTTCAGCGGGAAGTGTACCTGCTGAAATTAGAGATCCACCTTGGCCGCCACCTCTACCTTGTCCTGCTGCTCCTGCAAGGTTTAATCCACCAGCATTACCACCTCTACCACCAGATCCAGCCTGACCTCCCTGACCCATACATGCAATCAATCTAGATTGTCTATAAAGGTAAATACCACCTTTTGTTAAACTTGTTGTAGGAATCTGAGCGATTACAAACTCAACGTCTTTTGGCATTGACAGATTAATGATAGAAACTCCACCTTCTCCTCCACTATATGAACCATTTCCAGGTCCAGGAGGGCCATAAAGTTCTACTCTTACATTGAGATCTTGTTCTGCAGCATAGAATGAAGTGAGTGGGAAATTGCCAACATCAAAAGGACTTACAGTAAAACTAGAATCAAATAGGTTAACTGATTGTAATGTTGCATTTCCACTGCTACCAGATAAAGATTCAAAATTGATAATCTGTCTTGCACTTACAACTTCAAAGTTAGCAACATTAGACAGAACAGGAGAATCGCAAGATGTTGGGTGAGTAACTCTTGCTCTTACTGTATTAACACCAACATTTGGAAGTGCGATTGATAGTGTTGTTGTTCCCGATCCACTAACTGTTGCACTATCAGACAAATCGGTTCCGTTCAGAGACCATCTGTATGCTAGAGACCCTTGAGTTGTGTCTGTTATAGTTGCATTAACCTCAAATGAAGCTCTAAATGTTTGTGCTGCAGTTTGATCTGTTGGTTGCTTTGTAATAGTAATTGATGGATATACCGTTACCCCTACAATATTTGAATCTAGAGGGTCATTGATTGCATTTCCTGTAGACTTTCCAATACCATATGCAGATGGAATATAATCTGCACGAAGGAAGAACTGTCTTCCATTATCAGAAGGGCTTGAAAGATTGGATAAGGTAAGAACTGTTGTTCCTGTTCCTGTTACATTTGCACTATTACTCAATGCACCGACACCAACTTCATACCACTGATATGAGATTGTTCCATTGTTTAGAACATTGTTTGCAGGATCTTGAGTTGGAAATAAAGATGTTGCAAATCCAGTAAATTGTGCTGTACCACCATCACAAACAGCAGTTGTGGTTGGTTGTAATCCCTCATTCAATCCAACTGTTGTAAATGATAAAATGGGTCCATTAAGTTCCAACGTCGTTGGAATTTGACGAAAAACATGCGCTATAGATATAGGACTCATGAGAAGTTCTGACCTCCGATTACACCATAGAGGGAAGAAGCACCGTCAAATGTCATGAATGAGTAAATATCAGTTTTATTTGCAACTGGAGTTACAATTGGAAGAACTCCACCAGGCCAATAAACTGGAATTACCGTTGCTCCGTCCGCAGCTCTAAAGGTATCTATACCGACTGCATAAGCGGTTGAACTTTGTGTGATCTTAATCGTAAATGCAGTTGCACCTGATGGTGGATTTACAACATTGAACTGAGTAATTGCCTCATCAACTGTGAGATTGAATGTTTGTGCCTTTGCCAGGTCAACAATCACAACACCAGAAGAGATATCAAGTGTCTCTACATTTTCAGAGTAAGTCTTGAACTTAGCAGCACCTTCAACATCAAACTTAGCTCTTGGTGCAGATGTTCCAATACCAACATTAACGCCACTTGTCATTAATGTTGTGTATGCTGTTCCAACTCTTAAAGTTGTAGACTCAAGAGTCGTTGCAGTGATGATTCCTGCGCGAATGTTGCTGGTTACACCATCAAGTCTGAATGATGTTGATGTCAGCATTCCACCAACAAGAACATCTCTAGTTGTAGTGAATCCTGCGAATACCGCAGTATTGTTTACATAAAGATCAGTATTTGCAACACCAGGAGTTCCCAGTTCAAGGTTATATCTTGGAACAGTTGTACCAATACCAACATTTAGAAGATTGATTGGATAAATTCCCGTTCCCAAACCACTAGCAACTGTAGCCCAAAGACTATCATTTGCAAGATTCGTGAGTCCAGAACCATCACCAACAAATGTAGTTGCAGTTAGAGTTCCAGAAACATTAGCACTTCCTACAACGTGTAAGTTGTATTGGGGATTTGTGGTTCCGATACCAACGCTATCAAAGAGTTGAATGTTTTGTGTCTGAGAAAGACTTACATTTCCAAATCTATACCAGTCATTTTCAGTCGTATAAACCCATCCAAGATATCCACCCTTTGTTGGGTTTGCATTATATGTCAAGTCTCCTGGGTTACCAGAAAGAATAGGAGTTGAAATACCAACAGTATACTTTCTAGAAACTGTTGCATCACCTTGTAAGAATATTGAATTTGCCTCCACACCTTTTGATGAAGTTGAAGTAATCTTATTATTGAAGATTACGGGGCCATCAAATTCAGAAATGATATTGTTATCAGATCCACCCTCAACTCTTAGTGAACGGCTAATTGTAACCTCAAGAGGTGATAGAACATCAAATCCAACACTGACTCCAGTTGGTGCAATATCTTCACCAGTAACGGTAGGAATTGGTGCATCAAAGACTTCTTCCTGTCCTGTTGCAGAACTAACTTTCTTGTTACCAATATAGAAGTCACCATCATTATTCATACCAGTGTAGACGTTGATACCACCGTCATACTTGGTTGATTGTGCTAAGAATTCTTCTTGAGCGGAAAGTTGACGATCTTGTCTTTCAGGAAGTGCAGTTGAATAGTTACCTGGGCCAAATCCAACATACTCAAATGTGTGACCTGATGCACGAATGATAGAGTTTCTTCTCAGTTCAATAGGTGTTGGAGAAATTCTCTTAACAACAGATCCGCTGACGTGAGTTGTTCTTCTTGTTCCAAGAACTCCACGGAATACTGTAAATGGATTTGTAGAGACTCCAGTGTATGCACTAACTCTTACAATTTCATCATCAATCAACAGATAGTCTCCAAGTTGAATATCAAGAGATCCTGGATTGGAGATTGAAATTGATGTTGAAGTTGGGCTGGATATTGCAGCAAACAGGGTTGTTGTAATTCCAGCATATGCAGAAACTTGACGACCACCAATATTCTCATTCTCAATACTTACAACACCATCGTTTGATACAAATCCGTTTGGATATGCATAAATTGTTCCAGTTGTTGCGGGTGAAGTTGTGCTTACTCCGATGTTAATAACAAATGAAGTTAGACTTGATGGAGTAACTCTTTCAACAATAAAGTCTCCGTTGTAAAGATCAGAAGTTGCTCCCGAAAGTTTGATCTTATTATCAACCCTAAATCCATGATTTTGCGCGGTGACAACTGTTGCTAATCCACTTACGTTATCATAGGTAAGAGATGTGACATTTAGAGATCTACCAGTTAGGTAAGCGAATGAACCAGAAGTTAATGTTACACCAACTCCAGTTGTTGATGGGAAAGAAATTGTTGAAGCAGACTCGACTTCAACTTCATTAGAAGATCCAACTTCGACACCAGTAACTCTATACAGATTATTATAACTTACGTAGTTGTCTGAAGAAACACCAGAAACTCTATAAACATCACCAACATTGTTATAGATGTCGGTGACAGTTAGGACAGCTTGAGAGAATCCTGTGGTAGTTCCGACACCAACAACAGCAAGAGTATTGCCAATACCATATGCACTACCACCGTCCATGATCTTGACGCCGGTGATTCCACCAGCAGCATCAACATCAATTCTAGCAGTTGCATTTGCCCCAGTTGTAGATCCAGCAAATCCAACGAGTCTGGCATTATAGAGGGATTGTGCTACTCCATAACCATATCCAGCACCACTGTTTGCGATACTTACGTTGATAATTCTATTGAGTCCATGATCTATGCTGGTGTAAATTGTATGTGCTGTTCCAGCAGCATTTGATACAATATCAGTAACTCCTATTCCAATAGATGTGTCTAAAAGATCCTTATCAATAGTTTCTTTTGTAACACTGTGCTTCGGATCATCAATCACCACTTGGCCGATTGGATCTGGAAGTGCAAAACTAACAGATGCAACAGGATCTGAAGATGGATTATCTCTATCAGTCTGAGGATATAGATCTTTGACTGGTTGAGAGAATCTTTGTCCTTGGAATGGATCAACAGTCGGTGAATTTGAAGAGTTAAGAATGATTAAATGATAAATTCCGTCCTGTTCTCCAGAAACATATTTTTGGATTTCTTGAGATCTGTAAACATAGTAAGTACCATCATAATTCTTTCTTGCAAACCTTGGAAGAGAGGTGGTTCTGTTTACAGTCTGAGATAGATCAAAAGTTCCAGGATCATCAGAAAGAGCTACCTGGAAAAGTTTTGAACTTGAAATTCCAACAACTTCGTAAGTATTATTAAATCCAACACTTGCAATACCAGTAGTATTGTTGGTGCTTTGAACGTTTAATACTTCAACAAGAGATCCTACAGAAAGTTTGTGAGGAAGTTCTGTTGTAAAGTATGCATATGTTCCATCCCATGATGCATTTGCGATGAACTTAAAGTTTCTAAGTTCATTAACATTACTGAGAGTTACAGGATCTGGGTTGAAGTAGTAATCAACTTCAGTATCAGATGCTCCAGTTGTAGTATTGGATTCCTGAATAACAAATCCATCAATTGGAGGACGAGCAGATGTAATTCCACTACCAGCGGGAATTACATATCTTAATTTGTAAATTGTATCTGATAAGTTTCTTGTATCTGTTCTACGATTAATAAATGTTCTTGGAGTTGCAGATCCTAGAGTTGTTGTTCCTAGGGATATGATAGTGGAATAAATTGTATTCTCTGTCGCCGCAGTTGCAACATTGATATACCACTGACTTTGAGTACTATCCCACTGAATTGGATGCCCGATTGCTCCAGATGACTTATCACTAACACGGCTAAGAACTTTTAAAGTGCCGCCTTTATTATTAACAGTTAGTTCATTATCATTAATCGCATCGTTCAGAGTCTGTGCGATCTTAATCTGATCCGTTGACAGTCCAACAGCATCAGTAATTGCATAGTAAATTCTGTTATTTTCCAGACCATCAGGCAGTCTACCATCTTCACTGATAAATCTAATTGATTCTCCATTGATAAAAGTATGTGGCTCTACAAACGTAACAATGTTTGAAGAGATGCTGTTGATTCCAGAACTTCTGCCAACAAAGAATTTCTTCTCTGAAGATACTTCATCATTCGTAAATTGAGTATTTGGTACGATGATTCTAGCTGAATACTGATTAGTAACTCCACCTTGAGGAATTAAAACATTCAGGGTATCATTTACTTTAGCACCAATTCGGAATCCTTCGATTACGTTATTTGGTGGAACATCTTCATTGGTTTCATTATAGAGATAGAGTCTATTTGTTGAGGCAATTCCTACAGTTGCTGCAACATCAATTGAACCAAATTCGATTCCTGTCTCAGTAGATGTAATTTCTCTTGGAGGAATAACGTGAGTAACATATCCAACATCATCCCTAGGGAAAGCATCTTTTCTAAATCCAGATGCAACCAGTGCTTTTGCACCAAAGTTTGAGTTGGAGTTAGTTACAGAGTGATCTCCACCAGATTCAGCAGTAAAGTGCTCTGCATAACCAATAGCAAAGATAGAAACTAGTTGTAAGAAAGCATTGTTGGATGCTTTAATATGATAGTTTGCATATGTTGGTTTAAAGATCGCTCTTGAATCTGTATGAATGTTTTCATTCGTTGGTGCAGTGGAATCTTTATAAGTTCCACTAGAAACATCATACTTAACAAAAGCACTATTATCTTTTTGTAGACCAATACCAGTAAACTGAGCGACAACCATGGACTTAAATCCAGTTGCCTTATCGCCATCGGCATGAAGTCCACACATACCGAAGACAGATCTCATCGATATGTTAAAGATATATGGTGATGCAGAAGATACAGTATCAACATTCAGGTTAACTGTAGATCCTGTCGCACTTGGAGCTGCTACAGTTGGTGCATTTTGAACCTTGTATTGGAATCTCTCAGTTAGGCCATTGGTTGTTGTTAGAACATCGCTTACGACAAATTGACCGTCATATCCAGTAGCACTTACGCCGTCTACTTCAAATGCAGTATCAACATCGAGACCCTCTAGTCCTGCTGTTAATTGAACTGTAATTGTCGTTGTTGATGTAGAACTGTCGCCAGCAAAGATACTGCTAATTCCAACCGTTCCGCCAGTTGGACCAACAATACGATACTCATCAATCTTAGGTTGAATATCTAGACTGGATGATGGATAATCAGGTTCAATTTCACGACCAGAAGAAGGTCCATACGCAAGACCAACCTTTTCATAATACATATCAAGGTCAGTTCTGCCTGCATCGAAGTTAGAAATGAAGGCATCATCAATGACTACATCATTCACACCATCTGCATATTCAAATACAGTTAGCTTGTGGTGTGAGAAGTTTGGAACAAAAGTGTTTGTTGTATAGTCTTTGTAAACTACTCCGTTTGGATCAGCATCAAGAACAGTAAACTGCCAAAGATAACATGCACCAGTTAAACGGAAGAGTGCAGATCTTTCAATATTATCGTTTTCTGGATTTGGGACATATTTTGGTCTGATTTTTGTTTTTCTCAGATCAAGACCAACAATAGATGTTCCCCTTGGAACAACGACGCCACCATAGACACTATTCAGCTTATAAAGAGCATTATTTTCCGTCGTTAAATCAAAGTTTGTTGTTAAATCCCATGCACCATAATCGGATGATGTAGTACCACCTCTCAGTCTATAATTATTTGATCCATCAGGAATCCAACCAGGCCTATTATCTACAAGGTGATCTCCTGGATAAAGAAGAATTGTTGTTTGACCGAATCTATCGTTATCTAATCCTCTTTGATATGAAAATCTTGATGCTTCAATTAAAGCACGTTGAATAGTTTTGAATGGGCGTGTAAGTGAATTGCCCTGGTTTTCAATGCTATCTGTGGCATCTAAATCATTTGGATTTACATATAAGATATTTCCACGCGCATTTTTAAGGAAATTATCTAAACGACTGAGAGGCATCTTATTTGCACGATAAGTTCTGTTATAGATTATTTATCATAAGAAAAAAGAGGAGACCCATAAGGATCTCCTCTTAATGCACTTCCTTCACACCATGTTATTTTACCACTTTTGCTCTTCCCATGTCAAGCGATTTTTCAGTTCTTTTTGAAAAACCATAAGATACCGATGTTTACGAGAGCGATCACGCCACTCACCGTCAATGCCGCTGACACTACCTCTAGAATGTTTGGTTCCATCTGCGTAATAAAAGTCTTTCTTAGGATCTGTTAGACCGTAGTATTGAAAATTGCAAGCTCTGTATATAGTTCCAGCGTGGTGATTAGAGTCAGCGTAACTAAGAATAGCACGAACTGTGGCATCTTTCCTAAACCTCCTGATACAACGACTAACGAACCAAGATGTGATATTATACTCTTCTTTTTGCAAATCTGGATGGATACACAAACGTGATAGTTCGTATATTCCTTCTTGTTGATTTCTTTCTAGACCAAATGCACCTACTGCAATTTCTGGAACTGGGAGACCAGTAAAAACGCAAGCACCAAGGCAGCTGCCAATCCTAAGGATATCTGTGAAAGATCTACGGTAAAGTCCATAATTGAAACCAGATTTAAAGTCCTTGGATTCGTCTTTAAGATAATGATAGGTATACAGAAGTTCTTTGATGTCTTCCTTACCTACCCTATCTATGTAAAAATCTGATTTCATTTAGGTATTTTTACTCACTTTGTTTGCATTCTAACATATATTCTACCGTATTAGCTACATCATTC
>Ga0222714_10006728_pt1 | contig 10675 bp, 10 predicted proteins | sample C33_3DmetaG_FD_165048 | JGI IMG/M metagenome (GOLD analysis project Ga0222714, IMG submission 165048) | Estuarine water microbial communities from San Francisco Bay, California, United States - C33_3D | ecosystem: Environmental > Aquatic > Marine > Unclassified | place: USA: California... | reverse complement strand
ACGGCATCGTCTTTGCGATGTTGTTCGGTATTTTTGCTCACAAGCAAATTCCAGTGAAGGGTCACGTTGCTAAGGGACTTATCTACGGAATCATCATGACCATCATTAGTGCTGGCGTGCTTGTTCCATATGCATATGTCGCCGAGCAGGGTTACGGTCTCTTCTTGATGGACGGACCTGATGGTTGGAAACTTCCATTTGGCATCTTGATCTGGCACCTCATTTACGGTGGCATGATCGGATTGCTCTATCAGCCAAAGGATGACAACTAGTCATCAGTTGTTTGTTTCCGCGAAAGCGGATGAATTAAGCAAAAGCCCGGCTCAGTGAAAACTGGGTCGGGCTTTTGTGTTCACTGAGTTACTTAAACAATCGCTTTGCAGCGAGCTCTGAACCTTGAGCAAGCGAGGCAAGTTTTGCAAATACTACGTCGGGGTCAATCGTGGTGGTGCCAACGTGAACCGAGAATCCGCAATCGACACCAGCAAGCAAGCGATCTGGTTCAACCACTTCACCCCAGCGCTCTAAGCGTTGCGCTACAACTTCTGGGTGTTCGATGTAGTTGGATTGCGGCTCGATTACTCCTGGGCAAATGAACTTGTCTTTCGGAACGCCGAGTTCTTTCATCACTGCCCATTCGTGCGAATGACGTGGATTGGCGCCTTCAAACAGCACTGTCTGCGGCTTTGCAGTCCACACGATGTCGATGATGTCGGCAATGGAAATGTCGTGGTGGTGAGGGCCGGGGTAGTTGCCCCAACAGAGGTGCATGCGTAGTTGTTCTGCAGGAATATTGCGCACGGCATGATTCAAAGCCTCAATATTGGTTCGAATCGTGGCGCGGAATTCTTCCTTCGACTGTTTGGCGTATGCGCTGTGACGACCCATTGCCAAGTCGGGACAGTCCACCTGAACCACGGCACCAGCGGCGGCAATGGCTTCGTATTCAAAACGCATTGCTTCGGCAATTGCAAACACATACTCTTCTCGAGTCTTGTAATACTCATTGCCAAAGAACAGTGAGACTACGCCAGGCGAAGCCGCGCTCGTGAAGATCTGTTCATGTTTGTTCGCTGTTGCAGCACGACGCAGTTCGGTCATGTCTTTTACGGCTGCAGTTTTGTCGATTACTTCAATTGGCGATGTGCATGCAGGGGCACTGCGTTTGCGTCTGCCTGGGTTGCCTGCGACAGCCTCGGCACTTCGCGGAAAGTCGACAAGGTCTTCAAAGAAATACGATTGCACCGATTCGCCGGTGAATCCTGATAGACGGTCTTTTACATACGTTGCATATGACGGCTTAGACATTTCGCCGTCATTAATAATGGTTACGCCGGCTTCAACCTGCTTGCGCACCACTTCATCAATTGCAGAGCAAACACGTTGGTCTAACGCCTTGGCGTCAACAGGAATACCGTCGCCAACTGCCCACATGATCTGGATTAAGTCATCGGGGCGAGGAAGACTTCCCGTGTGCGTACTGGGAATGGTGCGTGCATGTCGGCTCATGGCATCTCCTTGCGAGTTAGTTCGGTCGAATTGTGACGTAAATTCCGCCGTTTGACTCTGATGCTTCGTATCGAAGTAGTGGTTTTACCGCGGGGCCAGTAAGGGCTGCCCCCGATGCGGGATCAAACTGCGAGCCATGCAAATCACACTCGAGCGCGTTGTTGACGCGATTAACGGGAAAGCCTTGGTGCGAGCAATTAACTCGTAGCGCTGTAATTCCTGATTCGGTGCGTGTGAGCACCACGCCCGTGGTGCCACCGTTAGCAACGAGCACATTGACGATTCTTGTTTCTCCAATTGCCAGGCTTGCGGATTCCGATACACGCTCTGTCGTTACTTGGCTGACAGTTGGGAATTTCTTGCGTCGCCATACCAATCGCTTTTTCTCTTTTCGGCAAACGAAGGTGACCCCGTTTACTGTTCGCTCGCGGCCAGCAACCTTGCATGGGGCGCCAATTGAAATTGATGCATGTGCTTGCCGACCTGTGAATACCCACGCAACTGACGCTGCAGTAGCCGCAATAACCGCTCGTCGAGAAGTGTGCTCAGACATAGCCCAACTGTATCCCTGGACAATCTGTTCTGTTTGATGGGACTTGGGGCTACTGAGATTTGAACGCTTCTACGATCTGTTCGACACCACCGCTGAGTTCGGCGGGAATGATCCAAATCTTGCTCGCTGTTCCGTTGGCTATTGCGGGCAATTGCTGCAGATACTGGTATGCCAAAACTTTCTCATCGGGGTTGGCATCATGAACTGCATCAAACACAAGTTTGATTGCGGCAGCCTCGCCGTTGGCACGGAGAACAGCAGCCTGAGCATCACCTTCGGCGCGCAATATCTCGGCCTGACGAGCGCCTTCTGCCGTCAAAATTTGGCTTTGCTTTTCTCCCTCTGCCGTCAAGATCGCTGCCCGTTTGTCGCGTTCTGCACGCATTTGCTTCTCCATCGACTCCTGCACGCTTGGAGGTGGATCAATCGCCTTAATTTCCACTCTGTTGACGCGAACACCCCATTTACCAGTCGCATCGTCTAGCACTCCACGTAGAGCAGCATTAATTGAGTCTCGGGAAGTGAGTGCTGCTTCTAGGTCTAGGCCACCTACAACGTTGCGAAGGGTGGTGACGGTGAGTTGCTCAATTCCTTGAATGAAGTTTTCGATTTCATATATAGCGGACTTCGGATCAGTGACTTGAAAGTAGATGACCGTGTCTATAGAGACAACGAGGTTATCTTCAGTGATTACCGGCTGCGGCGGGAACGAGACGACTCGCTCGCGCATGTCGAGCAAAGGTCGAAGGCGGTCAATAAACGGAATAATGATGACGAGACCTGCATTTAATGTGCGGTGGTATCGACCTAAACGCTCAACTATTCCGGCGCTTGCTTGCGGAATGATGCGTATTGCACGCGTAAGAACAACACCAAAAATCAAAATGAGAAGACCAAGTACTCCGTAGGAAATCATAGATTCATTTACTCCTTATGTTTGACGACTGCTGTGGCACCTTCAATGGAAACAACCACTACTTCTGATTCATGTGGAATCTCTCCAACAGAACTGCGGGCACTCCATGTTTCACCGGCAAGTTTTACCATGCCACTCCGCTCGGTAACGACCGTCAATGTCAGCGCTGGTGCATTGATTAGTGCATCAATATTGGTCGCATAATTATCTGGTTTCTTCTGGAGGTGTTGAAGGGCGATTGGTCGCAACAACAAAATTGAACATGTCGCGCCAATCCCGAAGACAGCGCCTTGTGCAACAATCCCAAAACCCAACGCACTTGCACCTGCAGAGAGCAGGGCCGAAAATGCTAAGGATGCAAACAATAGATTTACAGTGAGCATTTCAACGATCAGTAAAACTCCTGCAGCACCAAGCCAAATCCAGATAGGCATCAGTTGTAATCCTTGAACAGCATGTATAAAACGCTCACGAGCGAACCTTAGTGGAAGATCGGCGCGTATGTCTTAGCAGCAGGGCCTTGTCATCGTGTGACAAGATCAACAAAATCGGCTCTTGTGGCAGAGCCTTGGATCAGTTTTCCGTTCGCATTTGGAATCTTGATCGCGATGTTATTGCTCGTGAAATTGATCGAGGTGACATCTGTGTTGGCAATAATTGACAGCACAATCTGACCAAGTATGAGCAGTTGTTCATCGCCTGGTAATTCATTAAACGATTCACTCAAATCAATCGTCGCTACTGACTCAACGATTGAAACGCTCGTGATTAAGTCTGAGGATTCATAGAAACCAGTACGCAAACCCCGTGCCGTTACATTTTCATCGAACGGTCCATTAAGCGCGGTAATTACGGCTTCTGCGGTGATTGGCGATGGAACAATCAGAGATTGAGTTCGCAAACCAGAGCCCGAAATGAGATAGATGACGACGCTTTCTTGGAGTTGGTTTGGTGGCGGGTTCGTTGACGGGGGCGAGGAGATCGAAACGGAGTAGTTGGCTTCGTCAAGAAGCTCAACTGAGGAATTTCCAGTTAGTCCACAAGAAGCGAGGAGCACTAAAGCAAGCGAGAAGTAACGCAATCTGTTCACGAAAGGTCCTCTGGTCGCCGAAGAAACAAGCTGAAACGTGCACCACCATCTGGGCTCTTTACTACCGTCAAGTCGCCACCCATGATGTTGGCATGCTCTTTGGAGATAGTGAGGCCGAGCCCAGAACCCGGGTGCGCAGAATGTTGGGGCGCTCGAAAGAATGGATCAAATATTACATTTTCAATGTCTTTTGAAATGCCTATTCCTGCGTCATCAAAGTGGATAATGATCTGTTTGTCACTCTCTTCAATTCGTATTGCACTAAGTCCTTGAGCGTATGCATCTGCATTTGATACCAGGTTCTCAAATATCTGCTGAAATCGTTTCGAATCGACGAGAGCAATTGAGTGTTTGCTGCTGCTTGAGTCAATGAGTTGAATGTGGGCACGCTGATCACGGTTAAGTAAAGCATTGAGCAATGGTTGAATCGCCAACTCTTCCAAATTTGCCTGGACGGTACCCGATTCGTATCGAGAGATTTCAATCAGGTCATTCAAGATTCGCTCAAAGTAACGCACCCTCTCGTTGAGAATGTCAATGCTCAGCGTTGCTTTTTTCGGTAACTCGTTTCGCATACTATCGAGAAGGTCGGTTGCTCCGCGTATTGCAGTGAGTGGAGACTTAAGTTCGTGACTTACAACTGCGCCGAATCGCGCTTCTCGCGCTATCCGATTCTGAAGCGACTTGGTCATAAAGTTAAACGTGTCGGCAATATTTTTAAGGTCTGGCTCGGATGGGGTAGCAATTTGAATGGTTAAATCGCCAAATGCAATTCGTTGCGCTGCCTCGCTTACATTGTGAAGTGGTTCGGAAACCCGACGCGACAGCCAGAACCCAACAAATGCGCCACCAATAGATGAAAAGATGACACCAGCCAGCAGCACGTTTTGCAGCAGGCTGAGCGTTCGTTGCAGTTCGTCGGTCGGTACTACACCAACAAATTGGTATCTGGTTGCATCGTTAATCAAAATAGGAATGGCAATTGCAATTGCGGGGTTTTCCCCGAAGGTTATTACCGATCTTGCGGGAGTGCCTTCAGTGACGAGGTTGACGATTTCTCTAGGTATTTCATCTATGTCAAACCCAGCTTTTGATACGAACCATTCATTATTCTGACGGATTGCAGTTTGGGCATTTGGAAATGTGTTTGATGCAGTGAGCAGCGAATCTAGAGGGGTGTTGCCATCATAAATTGCCTGTGCAACGAGCCGTGATGCAACAGAAACCTGACTTGTTGCAATGGCAATTCGCTGATTAGTCAAATAAGACTCTGCAATTTGAAAGATTGCCAGTGAAGTGATTGCTGCTATCGAGAATGCAATCATCAACCCAGTCAGCACTGCTTTAGTTCTTAATGTTGCACGATTGAGAGCGTTCTGAATTAGGTCATTTAGCAAGTTTGAATCCATGTCCGCGAACGGTGATGAGGTGGTCTTTCAGCCCGTGCTGGGCAAGCTTGCCGCGAAGACGATAAATCTGCATGTCAATTAATCGGGAATCTCCGAGGTAGTCATAGCCCCAAACTTTTTCGAGTAAATCCTGGCGGGTTGCCGCATTTGGGCTAATTCTCATTAACTCAAGCAATACAAGGAACTCGGTGTTGGTGAGTTCTATCAACTCACCATCAATTGATGCTTCGCGTCGAAGGGGAGACAGCACCAAATTTTCATATCGAAAATCACTGGTATCAGGATTCTCATTCAGCGGCGGACGATTCCGGCGAAGAATGGCGCGAATCCTGGCGGCAAGTTCCTTGTTTGCAATCGGCTTGCTCAGGAAGTCATCGGCACCCGCTTCTAGTGCTGCAACGACGTCGTGAGAGTCTCCAAAAGCAGTCAGTATGACAAGTGGTGCATACGTCATTGGCCTAATGGTTCGGACAACTTCTAATCCGTTGATGCCAGGGAGCCGAAGATCGATGATCGCGACATCAGGTTCAACTTGAGCAATTTCTGCGACTGCACTTTCGCCGTCCGAAAATTGGTGCACAACGTAACCTTCAATTTCGAGTGCAGCAGAAATCACCTGTCGAATCGATGGATCATCTTCAATTAATAACACTTTGTAAGACACGCGTTAAGTCTGCCATCAATCGCATGTCGCTTGGGTGGCTGTTTTTGCTGAATCTACAGACTCGTGTCAATTTCGTTACAGACTGTGATGCTTTAGTGGGAGTTTTTGGCACGTTAAGTTGCCAAACTCGCCATATGAACTCATCAGCGAACTACTCACGAACAATTTGTATACCAGCTCGGAATGAGGCCAAGACCATTGGCTCGGTTGTGTTGTCCTTGAAAAAGGCGATAAATCAGAGGTCCAATTTTGATTGTGAAGTTTTGGTAATCGACGACCGGTCAAATGATCGAACTGCCGAAATCGCTCAAGAGTGTGGTGCGACCGTGGTGTCAACCCGAACGCTGTGTCGGAAATTTGGAGGTAGCAACGGCAAGGGGGATGCAATTTATGCATCACTTGTGTCGTGTACCAGCGATTTGATCGCGTGGGTTGATGGCGACCTTGGCGAGATGGAACCAGCAAAGATCCTGCAGATGTTTGATCCCCTTGAGTCGGACCCCAGAGTGCAACTGGTCAAGGGTGGTTTTATGCGCTGGGTGAATGGCAGTGAAGGTGAAGAGGGAAGAGTGACAGCACTGACCGCTCGGCCATTACTCGATCTCCTGCACCCATCATTTAATTTTTTGTCGCAACCGCTGTCAGGAATGTTTGCTGCGCGAAGAAATGTAGTTGGTGCCCTGTGGCTTGACTACGACTATGGAGTTGATATTGGAATTGCGCTCGACATTTTCCAGATGTACGGGTCAAGTTCAATCACCGAGGTAAATCTTGGTTACATCAGTCATCGGCAACGCCCGATTGCTCAGCTTGCAATTACCGCGTCCAATGTTGCACGAGCCATCGTTTCTCGTGCAGGAATCTCAAATTCGGTAGTGCGTGATTTTGAGTTTCGTCGCAGCCCGGCGCTTGGACGTTTTGCAATTGGCGAGGCAAAGCAATTCGTCACAAGTTCGTAACAACGCAAGCAGAACATTTTTCGCCAATCTAAGTTGATTGCACCCCCTGATTGGAGAGTCATATGCGAAAGAAATTACTTCGAGTTATTGCACTTGTTGGTTTGACATCTTTAGTAGTTGCACTTCCTGTAGCAACCGGCCCGGTTGGTGCAGCCCCATCGCTTGCCCCGGCCACACAAACCGCAACGGTTTCGGTGGGTGAGGCAATGACCGCAACTACGGCACTCGTGTCAACCGAAATAGCTGGCACCAAAACCTTCACGGTTACGCCTGCACTTCCTGCGGGTCTGTCAATAAATTCCACAACGGGTGTTGTCAGTGGCACGCCAACGGTCTCGTTGGCTGCAACGACGTTTTCAATCGTTGCCTCCGACGGTGTGACTTCGGCAATGGCAACGCTGACGCTTACGGTCACCGAAGTAACCAGCCAAAGTGTTGCCGTAACTCCTGCTTCTCAATCAGTAAGCGGAAAAGTGGGCACAGCGCTTACTGCAACGACGGCTCTTACAGCCCCTCTCATTACGGGTACAAAGTATTTCTCAGTTACTCCAAAACTGCCTGATGGCGTATCAATCAATACCGCAACAGGTGTGATCTCGGGAACACCGGTTAATGCAGCAAGTTCGGGTGTCTACATCATCACCGTTTCAGATGGTGCAAAGTATGGCTTTTCTACGATTCGTATCGTGGTGGACGGCCCATTGAAGTTGACACCATCAATACAAACCGTCAATGGGCAAGTGGGTAGAGCAATTGTTGAAACGGCCCTACTGACATCAAGTTCACTAGCGGCGAGCAAGGCATTCACTGTTAGCCCAGTGCTTCCCTCCGGTCTTGTTCTTCATCCAACGAAGGGGATCATCTACGGAACTCCAACGGTTGCCAGTCCTTCAACAGTATTTACCGTGACTGCAAACGATGGCTCAAAGACGGCAACTGCAACAGTGACAATGGCTATTGCAACTACAGGCGGTACCGTGCCAACGAGTGGAAGCCAGTCGCAGTGTGTTGCCGCATCAATTGGTGGTCGACTGAAGCAGTCGATTAAATCAACTGTCGCACAACACCCTTCAGCAACATTTGCCTGCGAAGTTCATGTTGGTGTTCGCGCAAAAGGAATTACTGCTGCTGTTTCAACTGCAGGAATTTCTGCAAGCCCTAATGTTCGTTTGTACCAAGTAGTCGCTAGCCGAGTTGGTGGTGGAAGCATTAGCAAGTCAATGATTGCGCCAACTTCTGCCGGGGTAGTTCGTAGCCAGTTCACCAACCTGAGAAGAGGTGTATGGACGATTGCGGTGAAGGCAGTCTCGGCAACAGGATCCGACTTGGGTACCTGGACATCGGCACAGTTCAGGATTTAACTTCAGCGTTAAGCAGATGCGTGCTTACCAAGAATCTGAGCGATCTTAATTTCCAACGCAAAGTGTTCAGAAAACTGCTGCTCTTGCAATCCAATTGAACCGGGGTGCAACACAGCAGTTAATACCAAAGCCATCAGGCGCTGCCCGAGCAGTTGGGCAACGTCAATTGGCAGATCGAATTGTTGAACATAGATATTGGTTAGTGCGTCACGAATTACTCGCTCGCTTGTGTTTCTGAAATAGGACGGGTCTTGTTCATCAAGCCAAGCGGTGAGTCGCACAAGTCGAACAAGCTCGGCAGATGGTTTCGCAAACGTTGGGGGCAGTCCTCGTGTAGCGATTACTTCTGCAACAATCGGAAGCAACTCTTTATATAGACCTAATTTTCCACCGAAATACGTCGCGATATCGGGGTGATGGCATTTGGCGTGCTGCGCTATTTGACGCAAGGTGAGATCGGCGGGCGACTGATCAAGCAGCAATTGCAGGGTTGACTCGATGATTCGAGCCTTCACGACCTCGCGAGTTTCATACTTTGAATTCGTACCCATTGCCCTCAGATCTTAAGGTTGACACAAAACTCTACCAACGGTAGGGTCTTTACATGTCCGTGGATAAAAACCTGCTTCAGGTTTCAACTATCCAGCCTCGAACCGCAATGGCCAACGTATATAGATGGTTGGTATCGGTCGTTTTAATCCTCGTCAGTGTTTCGGTAACGCAAGTGTCGAGCGAGAAAGTCGCGCGCGCAACAGGACTGACATGTGCGCAAGGTGGCGTATGTAGGGTTGGCGACATTGGCCCAGGCGGCGGCAAAGTGTTCTATGTCGCCGAAACACCGTTCTCATCAACAGGCTCGGATTGTGGTACTTCGTGTTTGTACCTTGAGGCTGCACCGAATGATCAATCCGCAGGAATCAATTGGGCGACAACCGTATCTTTTTGTTACTCCTCAGGTGGAGTAACGAGTACAAATAACTGTCAAACAAACAGCATCTATGAAGGAAGTAGTGACGTTCAGGCCGATACGCGTTTAACGGCACAAAATATTGGTATGGGTTTGACGAACACAAATCAGGCGTACTCTCGAGTTTCATCAGCTGGTGGTTCGGCGACAAGTGCGTATGCTGCGGGACTCGCTTGGGCATATACGAATAACGGGAAAAGCGATTGGTACTTACCGTCAATTAATGAGCTCGCCGAAATGTATTTGAACCGAAGTGTTTTGGCTGGAATCTCAGCGACCCATTATTGGAGTTCTTCCGAGTCTGGCGGTTCGGCATGGCGCCTAACATTCGCCGGGGGAACTGCTGGCTTTAGCGACAAGAGACATGGACTTCGAGTTCGTGCGATTCGAGCGTTCACTCTACGAGGTTATCCGGTGTCGTTTGATGGCAATGGCTCTACGGATGGTTCGGTGCCAAGTGACCAAATCAAGCCGATCGGTCAGAATCTGACACTTTCGTCTAATTCGGGAAGTTTGGTGAAGACGGGTTACACGTTTGATGGTTGGAACACTGCTGCTGACGGATCGGGAATTTCGTATGCCGAAGGTGCGTCGTATGAAGTGGATGCGGCGGAGACGTTGTATGCGAAGTGGACGGGTAACTCTTTAACGGTCACGTATAACTCGCAGAGCGGCAGTGCGGTGTCGGCTGGTTCGACAACATCTGGTGGTGTGATTGCTTCGGCCCCAGTTGCGCCAACACGTACTGGATCTGTTTTTACGGGGTGGTTTGCGGCGACAACAGGTGGTTCGGCGATTTCGTTTCCGTACACGCATGGTCGAACTGCAGATTTCACGTTGTATGCGCAGTGGTCAGTAAATACCTATGTGGTGTCGTTTGATGGCAATGGTTCAACTGGTGGTTCGGTGCCGGTGAATCAAACAAAGACGCATGGTGTAAATCTGACACTTGCGTCTAATTCGGGAAGTTTGGTGAAAACGGGCTACACATTTGGCGGTTGGAATACCCATGCAGATGGTTCGGGCACTTCATTTCTGGAGGGTGCAACCTATGAGGTTGATGGTTCTTTAAGTTTGCTCGCGGTGTGGGTCGGCGATGCATTAACCGTTACGTATAACTCGCAGAGCGGCAGTGCGGTGTCGGCTGGTTCGACAACATCTGGTGGTGTGATTGCTTCGGCCCCAGTCGCGCCGTCACGCACTGGTTATGTATTTACGGGTTGGTTTGCGGCGTCAACGGGTGGTTC
>Ga0222714_10006727_pt1 | contig 10676 bp, 13 predicted proteins | sample C33_3DmetaG_FD_165048 | JGI IMG/M metagenome (GOLD analysis project Ga0222714, IMG submission 165048) | Estuarine water microbial communities from San Francisco Bay, California, United States - C33_3D | ecosystem: Environmental > Aquatic > Marine > Unclassified | place: USA: California... | reverse complement strand
GCCCTTGAGGCTGTAGATCAGCGTCGCAGCGGTAAACAGCAGTGCCGAACCGATGAATGTCCATTCCCCGGCCTTGCCGTAATAGGCGCCGACCACGGCGGTGTTGCTCCAGACTTCGTTGTAAAGGCGGATCAGGATCGCCAGGGTAAAAGCCAGCGCTGCCAGCCGTCCGTAGCGGCCGATCAGGAACGGCACCAGCCCGGTCGCACCGTGCCGGGTGCGCAGCCAGTAGATGACGATGCCTGCCACGGGGATGGACAGCCAGTAGGTGGCGTAGGCCAGTCCGCCGACAACGCCATAGGCGGAACCGAGATTTGCGGCATTGGTGACCGACTTCGCGAAGATCCAGCTGATGAAAATGCTGCACATCAGCGCCCACTCGGTGGCGGGACGTCCCTGATCGTCGCTGCCCGAGAAAAAACTTGCCTCGGTACGCGAGCTCGGCGATATGGCATACATCACGCCACCGTAGAGCAGCAGGAAGCCCCAGAAATAAATCGCGAAGGCCGATTCGATCATGCCGGTGTCCGGTTGTGGGTGTTGTGGGTCAGTTCAGCCGCATCAGGCGGCCAGCGCGCCGCCGCAACTCGAGCCCTGGCCTGCAGTGCAGCCGAAACAGTGGTCGCGGACGGTGATCGGGTTGCGGTTGAGGTCGGCACCGATCAGGTCACGCAGGTGGGTGCGCGGCCTGCCTTTCCATGCCAGCGGCAAGCCGAGCATCTGGTTGAAGTCACAGTCATAGACGTAACCCTGCCAGTCCACCGAGACCAGCGAGCGGCACATCACCGAATCCAGGTTGGCTTCCTGGTAGGCATTTTTCAGCAGGTTCATGTACTCGTCGAAACGGCCCTTGGAGACCAGCGTGCTGCCGAAGCGCTGGATCGGCATGTTGGTGAGCACATAAAGCCGGTTGAACGTCACGCCATAGGCGTCGCCGAGCCTGCGCTTGTAGTCGCGTTCCAGGGCGGGCTGTGCCGGCGGCAGCACGGCGCCCTGCGGGTTGTAGACCAGGTCGAGTTCAAGTCCCGATCCGGGTGTGCCGTAGCCCAGTGCGTTCAATTGCTGAAGCGCGCGGATGCTGGCCTCGAAGACACCCTTGCCGCGCTGGCGGTCGACGTTGTCCTCGAGGTAGCAGGGCAGGGATGCGACGATTTTCACGCGATGAGCGGCGAGAAAGCCGGCCAGGTCTTCCTGGCCGGGTTCGAGCAGGATGGTCAGGTTGCAGCGGTCCATGACTTCGACGCCCAGATTGCGTGCAGTAGTGACCAATGCCCGGAAATGCGGATTCAGTTCCGGTGCGCCGCCGGTGACATCCAGTGTTTTGATGCCCGCCGATTGCAAAAAAGCAATGACCTCGTGCACCGTTTCCTGCGTCATCATTTCGGTGCGCGTCGGTCCCGCGTTGACATGGCAATGCAGGCAAGTCTGGTTGCACTTGTAGCCGAGGTTGACCTGCAGGGTTTCGGTGGTACTGCGGCTTATCGCGGGGAATGAACCGGATTCCAGCAGGGGCAGGGTTGCATGCACGTATTGATTCTCCGTTGTCGTGAAGTGGCTGCGGATTGCCGTTCGATCCCGAAACCACTCTTCGATAGTCGCCGCTCAGGACTATTCCTTACGCATCGCGCATTTTACCCGCGGGCTGATGGATTGCGCGGCAGTATGCACTGAGCCATGTCGTCAATTGATTGATTCAATTGGGGAATTTTTTGCGGTGCTGGCGGAGTAGCCTCCCGTTTTCAGGACCGGAAAGCAGCAGGCTGGTATTTTGGAACGATCATTCTATAATGGTCGGGCCTGAAAATCATCAACAGGAAACCTTCATGTCACGACTGTCTGCTGCATCTCCCGAGCGGCTTGCCGAGTTTGCCGCCGATTTCGAGAAATCCCGCAAGAGCCGCGGTTACGTTCCCAACAGCTGGCTGGGCATGGTGCGCAAGCCGCGCATTTTTCGCGCGGTCCGTGAACTGCGCGAAGCAGTGATGGCGGATGCCGGAGAAACCGCGCCGTTGCTGCGCTTCATGGTTGCCGAGGTGGTCAGCAATGCGGCGGGCTGCCGCTATTGCACGGCGCACAACGCGGAGAACGCGATGGAGCGCGGCAACATCGAAGCCGAGAAACTCCACTCTCTGTGGCAGTTCCAGTCGAGTCCGCTGTTCTCGGAGGCCGAGCGCGCTGCGCTCAACCTCGCGCTGGCCGTCGGCGGCTGCCCGCCTTCGGTCACCGACGAGCATTTCGTCGAACTGCGCAAGCATTATTCCGAGGATGCGATAGCCGAGATCGTCAGCGTCATCGCGCTGTTCGGTTTCATGAACCGCTGGAACGATACGCTGGCGACCCAGCTCGAAGAACACCCGCTGCATTTCGCACAGAAACACCTGGCGGCGTCGGGCTGGACGCCTGGTGTGCACGCGAAATAACCCGCCAAACATCAGCCTGGACTGGAGGTCAACATAAACTATCTCAGAGTGATCTTGATTGCGGCGCCCCTGCTTTCGGTCTCACTGTCGCTGCATGCTGCCGAAGGCATGATTGCCGTCAAAAGCGCACATGGTGTCAAGGAAACCATCGATCGCTTCGAGGCCGCGGCCAAGGGTAAAGGGCTCAATATTTTTCTGCGCCTCGATCATGCGGCTGGCGCGAAAAAGATCGGCAAGGAACTGCGGCCAACCGAATTGCTGGTGTTCGGGAATCCCCAGGGCGGCACGCCGCTGATGCTGTGTGCGCAGAGTGTCGGCATTGACCTGCCACTGAAGGTGCTGGCCTGGGAGGATGCCTCCGGACAGGTATGGCTGGGCTATAACGATCCGCAGCATCTCGCCGCGCGCCACAAGCAGGGCGGCGACTGCGGCGCGGTGACGCAGAATCTGCGCAAGGCGCTCGATGGCCTGGCAGAGGGTGCGGTGCGCTGATGGCGCGTCCGCGCGAATTCGACGCTGATAACGCGTTGGAGCGCGCGATGCAGGCGTTCTGGGCGAGAGGCTACAAGGCCACCTCGCTCGATGACCTGTGCACGGCCACGGGCCTCAGCCGCTCGAGTCTGTATTCTGCATTCGGCGGCAAGCGCGCGCTGCTGCACCGGTCGCTGGAACGCTACGAAGCGCAGGCCGTGGCGCGGGTGACCGCCGCCCTGTCCCGTCCGCTGCCCGTACGCGAGGCTGTCGCCGGATTCATTGCCGAGCTGATCGACCGCATTGTCGCCGGCCCCGGCCGCAGTGGCTGCTTCATCGGCAACTGCGCCGGGGAGCTCGCGCGACATGACCGTACCACCGCGACGAAGGTGCGCCAGAGCCTCCAGAAAATTGAACGCATCTTTGAAACGGCGCTGGCACAGGCGCAGGCCCGAGGGGAACTGGACGCCGGTGCCGACAGTGCGTCGATTGCCCGCTTTCTGGTGGCAGGCATCCAGGGCTTGCGCCTGGTGGGCAAGGCTAATCCTGATCGTGCGGCACTTGAGTCCATTGCCGGCATGCTGCTGGCCTGTCTTGAAACTAAGGAGAAAACAACTTGAAACCGGCTTCCAAACCCGACCCGCGGCTGGCGCCGCTGCCCCAGGAGACCACGCCAGAACTGGCCGGTGCATTCCAGACCTACATGCGCGTACTCGGCTTCGTGCCCAACAGCGTGCTTATCATGCAGCGCAAGCCGAAGCTGGTGCAGGCATTGTCCCAGCTGGCTGCTGCAACCTGGGATCCTGAGAGCGAAGTGCCGATTGCATTCAAGCGCATGCTGGCTCACGTCTCGAGTCGTGCGCACGGCTGCCATTACTGAATGGCGCACACTGCTGGGGCGGCGCTCCAGCTGGGAACCGATGCAAAAAAAGTCGAGGCGGTGTGGGAGTTCCGCACCAGTCCGTTGTTCACCGACGCGGAACGCGCGGCGCTCGAGGTGGCGATTGCCGGTGCCGCCCAGCCCAACGAGGTGACTAACGAAATGTTTGCTGAGCTGAAGAAGCACTGGTCGGAGGGACAGATCGTCGAGATCGTCGGCGTAATCGCGATGTTCGGTTTCATGAACCGCTGGAACGACACCATGGCGACGCCGCTGGAAGAAGAGCCGATCCACGTCGGCGAGAAGCATCTGGCGAAAAGCGGCTGGAAGGTGGGCAAGCACCAGCGCTGAATACGGTTGCCGGGAAAAAGGGGATGCCATGGCGCGACTGAGTGATCTGCCGGAATTCGAGCGTCAGCACCACCTGGACAAGATCCGTGACTTGCCCGACTTCGGCGCGACCCCGTTCGTTCCGGGACCACCGCTGCGCGAGCGGCGGGTCGCGATCATCACCACTTCGGGCGTGCACGTGCGTGGTGATCGTCCGTTTCCTCCGGGAGCGGCGGATTATCGCGTGATTCCGGGCGACACCCCGCATGCCGACTTGATCATGAGCCACAGCTCGGTGAATTTCGACCGCAGCGGTTTCCAGGAAGACGTCAACGTCGTGTTTCCGCTCGACCGCCTGCGCGAATTGCAGGCCGAGGGCGTGGTGGGATCGGTGTCGGAATTTCATTATGCTTTCATGGGTGCAGCGCCAATCCGCGCGCTGGAAACCAAGGCGCGAGAACTTGCAGGTCTGCTGAAAAAAGACCGTGTCGATGCGGTGCTGCTGACACCGGTCTGACCCAATTGCACGTGCGCCGTGGGCGCACTGGGGCACTACATCGAGCGCGAAGGCGTGCCGACGGCGCAGATCAGCCTGATCCGCGAGCAGACTGCCGCGATCAAACCGTCGCGGGCATTGTGGGTGCCGTTCATGCTCGGGCGCCCGTTCGGCACCCCGAACGAACCGGAATTCCAGGGCAGAGTGCTCCGTCACCTGCTGGCGTTGTTCGAAAAGCCGTCGGGTCCGGTGCTGGAAGATTTTCCCGAGGATGCGCCGGATTCCTCTGCCGCTGAAAGCGGATTCTCCTGTCCGGTAAGCTTCGCAGCGGCGAGCGGCAGCGATCTTGCCAGTGTATTTCGCGAAGAAGTTGCGCAACTGGCATCGTGGTACGACCTCGCACGCAAACGCCGCGGCCGCACTACGGTCGGAGTGTTCGGCACGGTGGATGATGCGGTACGGCATGTGGAGGCTTATCTGGGGGACAAGCCTGCACCGCGGGCAGTGACGGGTCTGACCGCAGGGGTGGCCGTGAAGCGCGCCTGTGACGATATCAAGGCGTACTACTTTGAGGCCGCCGCCGCGCAGCCCGGCAATCTCGCGGCCAAAGCCATAGATCGCTGGTTCTGGGATGAAACCGCGGCGGCGCAGGCTTTTCTGGCGGTCCGCGAGTTCTGCAAGACCAGAAGCGACGAATCGCTGAAACCACTGGTAAAACTCAGCCTGATTCCGCGGGCAGTAATAGATCGAGCGGAGAACGGTAAAGGCGGTTAGCAGGTCTGGGGCCAGTCTTTCGGCGCGTTGACCGCAACTCCCTGATTGCGTTAATCTTTCGGTCCCGCCATTGAGGCGATCCCCTATGTCCAAGTCGCCCAAAAACCAGAACGCGCCGACTTTCGAATCCGCGCTCGCAGAACTTGAAAAAATCGTCGAGGCCATGGAAGAAGGCCAGATGCCGCTTGAACAGTCGCTGGCTGCGTACAAACGCGGCGCTGAATTGCTGAAGATATGCCAGGGCCAGCTGCAGGACGCGCAGCAGCAGGTCAAAATCCTCGAAAACGGCGTGCTGAAGAACTTCGGCGGCGCCGAACAGTAAATCCCGTTTTTCGTGACAGTTCCCGATTTCCAGACCTGGGTTGCGGCCGGGCAGAACCGCATCGAAGCGTTTCTGCACAAGGTATTGCCGTCGGCCGACATCGCGCCGTCGCGGCTGCACGCAGCAATGCGCTACGCGGTACTCGGTGCCGGCAAGCGGGTGCGTCCGCTGCTGGCCTATGCCGCCGGCGAAGTGTCAAAAGCCGATCCCGAACGGGTGACGGTGGCGGGAGCGGCGGTGGAAATCATCCACGCCTACTCGCTGGTGCACGACGATCTGCCGTGCATGGACGACGACGTGCTCCGTCGCGGCAAGCCGACCTGCCATGTTGAATTTGACGAGCCCACAGCGCTGCTGGTGGGGGACGCACTGCAGAGCCTCGCGTTCCAGCTGCTCGGCGAATACCGGCTTGCCGATGAGGCGACCGCGCAACTCGACATGATCCGCCTGCTGGGCATCGCGGCAGGCTCGCGTGGCATGGCGGGTGGCCAGGCCATCGACCTTGCCGCGGTCGGCGAGACGCTCTCTGTACCCGAACTCGAATTCATGCATATCCACAAGACCGGTGCGTTGATCCGCGCCGCCGCCGTGCTCGGCGCACGCTGCGGCAGCGGGCTCGATGACGCCGGACTGGCGCGGATCGACAGCTACGCCAAGGCCATCGGCCTCGCCTTCCAGGTTGTCGATGATGTGCTCGACGCCGAGGCGCCGACGGCGACGCTGGGCAAGACTGCCGGCAAGGATGCCGAGCAGGGCAAACCGACCTACGTCAGCGCGATGGGCGTCACCCAGGCCAAGGCTCTGGCCGCACAATTGCGCGAGGAAGCCTTGTCCGCCATTGCGCCTTTCGCCGATCGCGGTGCCCGGCTTGCGCAACTGGCTGATTTCATCGTCCTGCGCAAATTTTGAGACAATGACGCCATGACAGGGACATTGACCATGGAAGGTGCAGGGGATCAGGACAAACCTGATTACGCTCTGCTCAAATCGATCGCCTCGCCGGCCGATCTGCGGCTGCTTGAGCGCAGTCAGTTGCCGCACCTCGCACAGGAGCTGCGCCAGTATCTCGTCGAGTCGGTCAGCCAGACCGGAGGCCACCTGTCGTCGAACCTCGGCACGGTCGAGCTGACCATCGCGCTGCATTACGTGTTCGACACGCCGCACGACCGCCTGGTGTGGGACGTCGGCCACCAGACCTATGGCCACAAGATCCTCACCGGCCGCCGCGAAGCGATGAAGGGCCTGCGCATGTGGCAGGGCATATCCGGTTTCCCGCAGCGCACCGAGTCGGTATATGACACCTTCGGCACCGCGCATTCGAGCACCTCGATCAGCGCCGCGCTGGGCATGGCGGTGGCCGCGAGGCTGAAGGGTGAGCCGCGTCACGCGGTGGCGATCATCGGCGACGGCGCGATGAGTGCGGGCATGGCCTTCGAGGCGCTGAACAACGCCGGCGACATGGATGTCGACCTGCTGGTGATCCTCAACGACAACGACATGTCGATCTCGCCGCCGGTGGGGGCGCTGAACAAGTACCTCGCCAAGCTGATGTCGGGCCGCTTCTATTCGGCAGCCAAGGGGCTCGGCGAAAAAATGCTGGGTGACCTCGCGCGCCGCGCCGAGGAACATGTCAAGGGCATGGTCACGCCGAGTACGATGTTCGAGGAGTTCGGCTTCAATTACATCGGCCCGATCGACGGACATGATCTCGACGCGCTGGTGCCGACGCTGCACAACATCCGCAACCTCAAGGGCCCGCAGTTCCTGCACGTGGTGACGCGCAAGGGCCAGGGTTACAAACTGGCCGAAGCCGACCCAATCCTCTATCACGGCGTCTCCAAGTTTGACCACAAGTCGGGCATCGCGACCGCCAAGAAAGGCGGCGTCAGCAAGCCGAGCTACACCCAGGTGTTCGGCGAGTGGCTGTGCGACATGGCTGAGAAAGATCCGCGGCTGGTCGGTATCACGCCGGCGATGCGCGAAGGCTCGGGTATGGTGAAGTTCGCGCAGCAATATCCCAAGCGCTATTTTGATGTGGGTATCGCGGAACAGCATGCGGTGACTTTCGCCGCGGGGGTGGCCTGCGAAGGCTACAAGCCGGTGGTGGCGATCTATTCGACCTTCCTGCAGCGCGGTTACGATCAACTGATCCACGACGTGCAGATCCAGAACCTGCCGGTGGTTTTCGCACTCGACCGCGGCGGTTTGGTTGGTGCCGACGGTGCCACCCACAACGGCAGTTTTGATCTGAGCTATCTGCGCTGCCTGCCCAACATGACGGTGATGACGCCGGCCGATGAAAACGAATGCCGGCAGATGCTGTTCACCGCGTTTCAGATGAACACGCCGGTGGCGGTACGTTATCCCCGCGGCACCGGTCCGGGCGTGGCGGTGGAGAAGGAAATGACCGCTTTGCCGGTGGGCCGCGGTGAAATCCGCCGCCAGGGCAAGGGCGGCATCGCGATCCTTGCTTTCGGTTCGATGCTGGCGCCGGCGCTGGAAGCAGCAGCGGAGTTCGATGCCACGGTGGCGAACATGCGCTTCGTCAAACCGCTCGATGAAAAACTGGTTTGCGATCTGGCAGCCAAGCATGAATTGCTGGTCACCATCGAGGAAAACGTGGTGATGGGTGGCGCCGGCAGCGCGGTCATCGAAGCACTGCAGTGCCAGGGCATCACCGTGCCGGTACTGCAACTGGGTTTACCCGACAAATTCATTGATCAGGGTGATCCTTCGCTGCAACTGGCCAGTGTCGGTCTCGATGCCACTGGCATCGCGCATTCGATCCGCGAACGCCGTTCCAAGGTCAAGGTGTGATGAAGCCGGGCGACAACCTGCCATCGAGCGACATGCGCGAACAGAACGCGATGGATGGCTACGCGCGCAACGACCAGTACAACCCGGAGAAAATCCGGCGCATTGCCGAGCATTACCGCGGCGTGCTCAAAGACATCGGCGAAGACCCGGACCGCGAAGGTCTGGTCAAGACGCCGGAGCGGGTGGCCAAGGCGCTGCAGTACCTGACCCACGGTTACGATCTCGATCCCTCGGGCATCCTCAAGTCTGCGATGTTCACCGAGGAATACCAGCAGATGGTCATCGTGCGCGACATCGAAGTCTATTCGATGTGCGAGCATCACATGTTGCCGTTCTTCGGCAAGGCGCATGTCGCCTACATCCCGAAGGGTCGCATCGTCGGCCTGTCGAAAGTGCCGCGCGTGGTTGATGCCTTCGCGCGCCGGCTGCAGGTGCAGGAACGTCTGACCGTGCAGATCCGCGACTGCATCCAGGAAACGCTCGATCCGGCCGGCGTCGCGGTGGTGATCGAAGCGCAGCACATGTGCATGATCATGCGCGGCATCCAGAAGCAGCATTCGATCGCATCGACCTCGGCTTTCACCGGCGAGTTCAACAAGGATGTCACCCGCGGCGAATTCCTGCGCCTGATCGCGTCGCGGAACTGAGGTAGCGCATGTCAAAAATATCAATAAAAACAATTATTTATGTAGTTCTCCGCGATGAGCGGCAGTAATACCAGCGAGTTCGCGATAGAGCAGCTGCTGCCCGAAGTGCGGCAGGGGCGCATGGTGATCCTCGTCGACAGCACCGACCGCGAGAACGAGGGCGACCTGTTCGTCGCCGCCGAGCGCGCTACCCCCGAGGCGATCAATTTCATGGCCAGCGAAGGCCGCGGTCTGGTGTCGCTGGCGCTGACCGAAGAGCGTATGCGCCAGCTCGGACTTTCGCTGATTGCCGAAGATGTCGGAAACCAGACCAAATTCGGCACCGCATTCGCCACGCCGATTGATGCCCGTGAAGGCGTCAGCTCCGGCATGTCGGCGCACGACCGCGCACGAACCATTGCGGTGGCGATCAGTGAAAATGCCAAACCTTCTGATCTGATAAGACCTGGCCGCCTGCAGACCTTGCGCGCGGTCGACGGCGGAGTGCTGGCGCGGCGCGGCCACACCGAAGCGGCGGTGGACCTTGCGCGGCTTGCCGGGCTCAAACCCGCCGGAGTGATCTGCGAAATCATGAATGCCGACGGCAGCATGGCGCGGATGCCCGACCTGGAAAAATTTGCCGCCAAACACAAGATCCGCATTCTCAATATCAGCGACCTCGCCGCCTACCGCGAAAGCGAACGCGTAATCCGGCGCAAGGCGGAAACCGTACTGCCGACCAGCAAGGCCGGCACCTTCAGGCTGGTGATCTATGCTGACAGCCTTGAATCCAACGTTTTCGTTGCGCTGGTCAAGGGCGAGATCAAGGCGGGCGAGCCGGCATTGGTGCGCCTGCATTCTCAGTGCCTGACCGGCGACGTCTTCGGCTCCGAGCGCTGCGACTGCGGCGAGCAGCTCGAGGCGTCACTGCAGATGATCGAAAAAGCCGGCAGCGGCGTGCTGGTCTACATGTTTGACGAGGGTCGCGGCATCGGCCTGCTCAACAAGATCCGCGCCTACGCGCTGCAGGACCAGGGCAGCGACACCGTCGAGGCCAATCACGCGCTGGGTTTCGCCGCCGACATGCGCGACTACCGCTCCGGTGCGCACATCCTCTTCGACCTCGGCGCGCGCGAAGTCAGGCTGATGACCAACAATCCGGACAAGGTCGCGGCGCTGGAGAAATACGGCCTCAAGGTCGTCGAACGCGTCGCCGTCGACATCCCGCCGCGCGACGCCAACCGCAAATATCTCGACACCAAGCGCACCAAGTTCGGCCACCTGCTGGCGATGGTGGGTGGCGATGCAGGCAAAAAATAATCTGTTGCGCGTTTAGAACCGCTTGGTCAGCGTCAGCGCCTGCCCGTCGCGCTTCATCTCGGTGCGGTTGAGAAAGCTCATGCCGAGCAAGGCGATCTTCAGGCCGTCCCCTTCGATGACCACTGCTTCGACGGAATGCAGCGTGATGTCGCCGACACGCACGGTATCCAGTGTGATCTTGTAGGCTGCGGCGCGACCATTTGCGGTCAGGGTGTAGCCA
>Ga0222714_10006724_pt1 | contig 10678 bp, 10 predicted proteins | sample C33_3DmetaG_FD_165048 | JGI IMG/M metagenome (GOLD analysis project Ga0222714, IMG submission 165048) | Estuarine water microbial communities from San Francisco Bay, California, United States - C33_3D | ecosystem: Environmental > Aquatic > Marine > Unclassified | place: USA: California... | reverse complement strand
AGCTGGGATAGAAACATAGTCCAAACAGGCTTAAGAGTCCTGTTCTAGCATTCTGTTGTAGGTTTAACCGGACAAAGATATCAATATTCTCTGTCTTCTCAGCTTCGAATTTAAAACCACCTAATCTTGATTTTCATCTGCTTCTTTAAACTCCAGCGAAGCGGAATTAATGCAATATCGCAAACCTTCCGGTCCTGGGCCGTCTGGAAAAACATGACCGAGGTGAGCATCACATTGCGCACATAAGACCTCAGTTCTGGCTCTCCCCAAACTATGATCGGGCTCTTCCAGTATATGCGCGTCTTGCAATGGATTAGTAAAACTAGGCCAACCAGAGCCTGAATCATATTTTTTATCAGAAGCAAATAGTGGGAGGCCGCAACAGCGACAAAGATACTCACCAGCACTATGATTATCTAAATACTCACCAGTAAAGGGCCTTTCAGTAGCCTTCTCTCGGGTAATTTGGTATTCATCAGGAGTTAAGGTTTGTCTCCACTCTTCTTCAGTTTTGCTAATTTTCTTCATAAAAATGCCATTTCGATTAATTAGTAGTTTAGGGTCAAGTCGTCAGTTTCATCTTTAAGATGGTGTTTAATGTAGCGTTTAAGTACAATTCGCAACCCCTCATTTGGGCGTAGGCGATGATCAGTATAATCTGTCTATTAACACGACTAAAGTAATAGACGGCCATGGTGACACAAAATGCACGCAATAAAGCAATCGAACAAGCTAAAACATGTCTGCTATGAAATCAGAGGCCCTGCCCTGCAAGCTGCCAAGCAACTTGAAGAGGAAGGGCATAAAATAACCAAGTTAAATATTGGTAATCCTGGTGCTTTTGGTTTTGATGCCCCCGACGAGATTCTGCAAGACGTTATTTATAACTTGAGCGAGGCACAGGCTTATTCGGATTCGAAAGGTTTATTTTCCGCCCGCAAAGCGATTATGCATGAAACACAACGCATCAATATCAAAGGCGTTGAAATCAATGATATTTATCTCGGCAATGGGGTTAGCGAGCTAATTGTAATGTCGATGCAGGCTTTACTTAATAATGATGATGAAGTCTTAATCCCAGCGCCGGATTACCCGTTATGGACAGCTGCTGTCAGCCTTAGCGGTGGTAAACCGGTTCATTATATTTGTGATGAAAGTGCCGACTGGTTTCCTGATATTGACGATATCAAAAGTAAAATAACTGATCGTACGAAAGCGCTGGTTATCATCAATCCCAACAATCCGACTGGCGCTGTTTACAGTAGGGAGCTTTTGCAGCAAATCATAGAAATAGCTCGCGAACATGAATTAATTCTTTTTGCTGATGAGATATACGACAAAATTCTTTATGACGATGCAAAACATGTTCCACTGGCATCTCTTTGCAATGACCTCTTGATTCTGACCTTTAATGGCCTATCTAAAAATTATCGCTTGGCTGGTTTTCGGGCAGGATGGATGATCATCAGCGGCAATAAATCAATTGCAAGGGACTACCTCGAAGGGCTGGAAATACTATCCAATATGCGTTTATGCTCGAATGTGCCTGCTCAATTAGCCATCCAAACGGCTTTGGGGGGCTACCAAAGCATTAATGAATTAATAGTGCCGGGCGGAAGACTTCGTGATCAGCGTGATCTAGCATATCAAATGCTCAATGATATCCCGGGAGTCAGTTGCACACTCCCTAAAGGAGCTATATACATATTCCCAAAACTTGACCCAAAGAAATTTAAAATTATCAGTGATGAAAAATTAATACTGGAATTTTTATTACAGGAAAAAGTGTTAATGGTTCAGGGAAGTGGTTTCAATGTTGCCGACAAGCAACATTTCAGAATTGTTTTTCTGCCCAGAGAAGATGTCTTAACAGACTCCCTAAATAAACTGGCTCGTTTTTTGAGCAAATATTCACAAGCTTAATTAAACCCCAGGCTATGCAATACTTTTTTTGCAGCAGCTGTGTAGCCAGTTTTGCCCAAACAGAAAAATTGAAACTCTCTGCGTAGAGGATATTTTTTCCTTAGCTCATCAAATGTAATTAATGGTTTTTTTTCGAGCAATTTCAGCATTTGTTTATGATCAGCAGAGATGGCATAAGCCATCAAGATACTTTGGTTAATTTGCTCTAGATCCATTTTGCTATTGGGCGCTTTCAAAACTTTTTTATCAGTATTTATTGGGAATGGTGGCGCATTTTCAATGTTAAAAAAGTCGATGAAGGCTTGATATATTTGCGCACTACCCTGTTCTTTTCCTTCATAGCTATAACCCGCGATGTGGCAGGTCCCAATATCAACTTGTTTTAATAAGGGTGTAAATATATCAGGCTCGTTTTCCCATACATCCAGCACACATTTCCATGAGTGATTTTCATATTCCGTGTAAAGAGCCTGATTATCAAATACAGCTCCTCTTGATGTATTGATGATCATGCTGTCCACGGCCAAGCCCTGAAGAACAACTTTATCAAAGAGATGTCGCGTTGGGAAAAGCCCTTGCTCAGTTAAAGGTGTATGCACAGTAATTAAATCTTGCCTAAGCGCCGTTTCAAAATTTGAAAATTTCTCGCAATGGGGATGACTACCATCAAGAAAGGGATCATAAATGACAAAATCAACACCCAGTTTATCTAAATAACTGGCCAGCAGAGTACCAACATTACCTGCGCCAACAATACCAATAGATAACTCTCGCCAATCAAAATGATATTTTTCTGATAGAAAGGCCAGGCTTGCAAAAACATACTGCACAACAGAATTTGCATTGGAGCCAGGGGCGTAAGAAAAATGTATTTTCTTAGCTCTTAAAAATTCCAGATCCACGTGATCAATACCACTGGTTGCACTGGCGACAAACTTGACATTTGAGCTTTCTAGAAGCTCTTTATTAACGGTTGACACAGATCTTACCAACAAGGCATCAGCATAGTTCACTTCCCGAGCAGAGAGAGAACGACCAGAGACTTTTGAAACTTCTGCGATGTTTTCGAAATATTCAAGTCCGCTGATGTTTTCATCAGCAACAACCTTTATTTTTTGATTATTCATTCAGTTTAGGCTTCATGATTTAATACTATGAGAACACGAGCTATGAACTTGGGGTATCTGCAGCTTTAACAATAACAAAAATAAATTCTTTATCTTCCGTCTTATTCTTTATCAACTCATGTCCCAGGAAATGGCAGAATTTTGGTATATCTCTGGTTGTTGAGGGATCTGTTGCTCTTACTAGCACTTTTTCGCCAGGTTTAATTTCACGAATTTTTTTATGCAGCAACATCACCGGCTCAGGACAAAACAAGCCTCTAGCATCCAGGGTGTATACTTCTATGTCATTTTTTTGAGCCATAATAGTGCCGATTTTTTTAACAGATTAATCCTCTTTGCACGGCTTATTCTATTTTGTATTTATTTGCGTTTAACGATATTGCAGCTACTACTTTGGGCATCATATTCTATAAAAACACTACCTTTTTCCAGCTGCCGCATCACATGATTAACTTTATCCTGAAGATCATAAATATGAAGTCCGTAGTCTGTACCTTCGCGACTAACAAATTCTTGCACAAGATTTTGTAAAGTATTCTTATCTAATTCTTTAAATGGAATTTCCACAGATATTAGAACAGGTTAACAAGGTCTAATTTTTCATCAAGAGTCTGTTTCAATTGCTTTGACTGTTGCCGCTCCACTTCAAGATTTTTGAAATCAAAAAGTCGGGTGTCCGCCAAATGCGAAGGCGCAACATTCGTTATACTTTTAAACAACACTTCCAAACGGCCAGGGAATTGTTTTTCCCAGCCATTAAGCATTTTCTTAATTTCCTGACGCTGAAGGTTTTCTTGATTACCACATAAGGTGCACGGAATGATTGGAAATTCTTTATATTGAGCAAATTCAGCAATTTCACTTTCCTTGCAATAAGCCAAGGGCCTTATGACAATATGTTTTTTATCATCGCTAAGTAATTTAGGGGGCATGGCTTTTAATTTTCCACCAAAAAACATGTTTAAGAACAAGGTTTCCATTAAGTCATTTCGGTGATGCCCAAGGGCTATTTTGGTCGCGCCAATTTTTTCAGCATATGAATATAAATTTCCTCTTCTTAATCGCGAACACAAGCCACAAAAACTTTTGCCTTCGGCCGTCTTTTCTAGCACAACAGAATAGGTGTCTTGTTCTATAATATGGTAATCCACCTGTATGGACTCCAGATATTCTGGCAAGACATGCTCAGGAAATCCGGGTTGTTTTTGATCCAGGTTAACCGCATGTATAGAAAAGTTGATTGGAGCATGTTTTTGCAAATTTAAAAGAATATCCAGCATGACATAAGAATCTTTGCCTCCAGACAGACAAACCATTACCAGATCACCATCTTCAATCATATTAAAGTCAGCGATAGCTCTGCCGCATTCTCTGCGCAAATTCTTTTGCAAGCGATTCATTCGCAAATTAGTTTTTCGTAAACTGGTTTCCACAATCATCTCTTTTTAAATAAATAGGACAAGAAATAAGTCCGACAGTATAATTCTCTATGAAAAGTAATACCATGATAGGCATCAGTCTAGAGAGTTATCATTATGAGAGTTTCATTTGCCATAAAATTGTTTCTTTTGTTGACCCTCGGTCTATGCTGTCCTTTTATTACCCAACAGTCCAATGCCCAAACAACAACCACCTTGGCCAACTCAAGCAAGAATCAGGCAGTAATCCTGCAATATCATCATGTATCAACCAGCACCCCCCCTATTACCAGCATTGCTCCTGAAGACTTTAAACGCCATATGGACTATCTGGCTGATAACAATTTCAACATCCTGCCTCTAGAACAAATTCTTGACAGCTTACAAAATGGCGAAGAATTACCAAATTACACGGCGGCTATAACTTTTGATGACGCTTACCTTTCAGTCTATACCGACGCTTTCCCAATTTTGAAAGAACTTGATTGGCCTTTTAGCATCTTTGTCACGACAGGCCTGATTGAAACAAACGCCAGTCTTTACTCAAGCTGGAATCAAATTCGTGAAATGGCAGCGGCAGGTGCCACAATAGCCAATCATACCGTTAGCCATCCCTATTTTCTGGAAAGAAAAACAGATGCATCAGAAGTCGATTGGCTCGAAGGCATCCGTGAAGAAATAAGTTTAGCCGAGGAAAAAATTCTGCAAGAAACTGGACAAAGCCACCGTTTAATAGCCTATCCCTATGGTGAATATGAACCTAGAATTCAAGACTTAGTTCGTGATATGGGCTATATCGGTATCGCGCAACATTCCGGGCCAGTTAACGCTGATTCCGACTTTTCCGCCCTTCCTCGTTTTCCGTTTTCAGGTATATACGTTTCAATGAACACTTTCCCCAATAAGGTCAAAAGCCTGGCCTTTACACTGGATAATATAAGTCCGTCATCACCTTTAAGTTCAGAGCAAAGCCCTGCCGCGGAGATTGATTTTAGCAACGATACGCCCGGTTTAAGCCAACTTGCCTGCTTTAATAATGGGGACTCAATAAATGTGGAAGTGTTAAATGCAGATTCAGCACGTTTTCGCGTGAGCACACACATACAGAACCGTAGTAGACGTTTTCGCTACAACTGCACTGCTCCGGGGCCAGACAACCGATATTTCTGGTACTCCATTCCATGGATTAACCCGGCAGTGCCGGAGTAGATTTATCAGGGCTTTTTAGATCAAAGCTTGAAGGATGTAACCGAGTGATAAGCCGAAAGTGCAATTAAGCGCCCCGACGATCCAGTTCAAGTAAATTATTGGAATAAATCATCGACTGCAATTCGAATATGTAGTCATCACCACGAGAAGAGTAGGTATCCAGTCCTTCAGACAGGCTAATACCATCTATAAATCTACCTGCTTGTCGAACTTGCTGTCTTATATCTCGCAATTTTTGATAATTCGGGAAGGTGTTCAGATTCATGATATAGGCTTTAACGGACTCGTAGACATTATCAAACTTTTTGACTTCGTGCCTTGCTCCATCAAGACGCCTGGCTGGAATAATTCCGCAGCCTTCAGAATAACACCACTGGCCATAAAAATTATTACCTTCTATGGCAAAACGGGAAGTGCCCCATGCTGACTCGTTAGCGGCTTGCGCCAGGGCCAAGGAGCTCGGAATGATATCTGCACGTCTAAGCAACCTGTTAATCAGGTTCCTGGTGTTTAAAGCCTCATTTTCCAGGTCATACTCTACTCGTAAACCTGATAAATAGCCCATCTCATTCCGGCTTAGGGTTAAGCCATTATCCATCTTTTCACGCAAAGTCATCAGACGTTGCCGCTGCAGTAAAATTTGCTGGTTAACAGTTTCAATATATGGACTTAAAAATTCGAAAAAAGTGGCTTTTTTTTCTGACACATCCTTAATAGCAGCAAAATCAGGAATATTTTGAGGTAATTCAGGGGTTTCAATCGTTACTTCAGGCTCTTGCTCAATGACTAGCTCAGCGTGCTTAGGTTTTAGACTTAGAGCAACTATAAATAGAATCAGGAGAAAGAAAAGATAACTAAACTGGGGGCGGTAGCTTTTTGAAGTTTGTTTCATCTTTATTGTACCTAGCTATACCTAGCTATATCAATAATCCTGCAAAAAACGCCTGCTTAAGACGTCTCGATTTTAGCATAATTACAAATCTTCACAAGCAATTATAATCTATATATTACTTTAATAAATTAATATAAATATATGTATTTTATATATTTTTACCTTCACAATTTGGTGAGGCATGAATTTCTTGCTTGCCAGCAAGCCACTCGTCCGGACTATACAGATGCAAGGCCAAAGCATGTACCGGCCCCGATAATTCTTTCTTAAGCAGCTTATACACAGCCTGATGTCTTTGTACTTTTTTTAAGTCCTTAAAACGTTGGCTGACAAGCAAGAGATTAAAATGCGAATCGGTAGCTATTCCCGCATGCATGTGACTCTCATTTAATAGTTCAAGATGCTCTGGCTCAAATTCGGCTTGCAATTTCGATATCATTTGCTGTTCTAGATTCATTGTAATCATTCTCTTTCTTGATAAGTTCATGCGCATGGTTCACCCAACCTTATATTAGTTCTACAATAGCCCGTCTTTTAATAACAGGGAAAGCACATGACTATCGGTTGGTATCCAGGCCATATGAATAAAGCCAGAAAGGATATCATGAAATTACTTTTACAAGTTGACCTGGTTATTGAGCTAGTAGATGCCCGCTTACCCTACTCCAGTGAAAATCCTTTACTAAACTCTTTAATAAAAGAAACTGCCAGATTAAAGGTGCTTAACAAAACCGATCTGGCTGACCCGGCTACAACAAAATTGTGGATCGACTTCTATGAACAAAAAAATATTACCCCCTATGCTCTCGATAAAAACCAGCCAGAAGCCATCAAAAAAATATTAAAAAATGCTCGTAAAGTATCAGGAAAAAAACCAGAGCAAATACTGAGAATAATGATAGTTGGCATCCCCAATGTAGGAAAATCGACTTTTTTGAATATTTTATCTGAGAGGAAAATCGCGAAAGTTGGCAATGAACCTGCGGTAACAAAACATGCGAGTGAAATCAGCCTCGATGAATCCATCAAATTAATTGATACCCCAGGCGTATTGTGGCCAAAAATTGAAGACCAGCAATCTGCTTACAGGCTGGCGGTTACTGGCGCCATTAAAAATACTGCCATAGAATTTGAAGACATAGCTTTGTTTGCAATCGATTTTCTCCGAAGAGATTACCCTGTGCAATTGGCTGAACGTTACCAGTTGCCTGATGTTTCCCTGGAAGCCTCTCTATTACTTGAGGCTATCGGTATAAAAAGAGGCTGCCTGCGCAAAGGTGGAGTCGATTATCATAAAGCCAGCGAAACCCTGCTTAATGACATCAGAAATGGGGCTTTGGGCAGAATCAGTCTGGAAAAACCTGAACAGATAGCCCTAACCTAAACTAATCCACTATTTCCTGACCTTTATCTTCGAATAAGCTAAAATTAAGGCTTTGTCGTCATTCGAGATAGATTTAATGCAGTCAGAAGCAAACCACTCTCTAGATTCTTCCTTTACACAATTACGCAGTCGCTTTCTTGAAACGCTCAATATCACCGTAGAAGAATATGAGCACAAAGTCACTGGTGCCAAACACTTCCATCTAGCCAGCGAAAATCCGGAAAATGTTTTTATGGTCGCTTTGCGGACTGTGCCAATGGACTCAACAGGGGTTGCCCACATCCTTGAACATACCGCCTTATGCGGCAGCAAGAAATTTCCGGTTAGAGACCCTTTTTTCATGATGATTCGGCGTTCAATGAATACTTTCATGAACGCCATGACCAGTAGTGACTGGACGGCATACCCCTTTGCCAGCCAAAACCGAAAAGATTTTAATAATTTGCTAGAGGTTTATCTGGATGCAGTTTTCTTTTCACGACTGGATCCCCTGGATTTTTCACAGGAAGGTCATCGCCTCGAGTTTAGTGAAGCAAGCAAGCCGGAGACAGAACTGGAATACAAAGGCGTGGTGTATAACGAGATGAAAGGAGCCATGAGTTCTCAAAACAGTCTTATCTGGCAGCATCTCTGCAAACATTTATACCCAACGACAACTTATCACTACAACAGTGGCGGTGACCCAGCAGACATTCCAAACTTGAGCTATGAGCAATTAGTTAAATTTTATAAAACTCACTACCACCCCAGTAATGCCATCTTCATGACTTTCGGAGATATCGCTGCCAGCGAACATCAGAACAAGATTGAAGCACTGGCCCTTTCGCAATTTGACAAACTGGATGTTCATATCGCCGTTGGTGACGAACAGCGGTATCAGGAACCCATTAAGGCCACGGAATATTTCCCATTGGATAATGATGAAGCGGACGATGATTTAAAACATAAAAGCCACGTGTTAGTTGCCTGGCTCTTGGGGAAAAGCACCAGTCTGGAAGAGCTGTTTAAGTCACAACTGCTTTCTTCTGTGTTACTCGACAATAGTGCCAGCCCTCTACTTCAGGTTCTTGAGACTACAAAGCTTGGCGCGTCGCCATCGCCGCTTTGCGGTTTGGAAGATTCTCACCGTGAAATGAGTTTTATTTGTGGTTTGGAATCCTGCGATGCAGCCGACACTGACGCTATTGAGGAACTTATCCTGAATACCTTAAAGACTGTCGCAGAACAGAGTGTTGAGCAGAGCATGGTCGAAGCTGCCCTGCATAGCCTTGAGCTTCATCAACGTGAAATAACGGGTGACAGCTATCCTTATGGCCTGCAATTAATTCTTTCGTCGCTTTCAACAGCGACTCATCGAGGAGACCCTATTGAGCTGCTGGACATAGACCCTGTCTTGAAACAATTAAAAACGGACATTCAGGATCCGGCTTTTCTGCCGAGCTTAATCAACGACTATCTGCTTAATAACCAACACAGAGTGACACTAACGGTCATTCCTGATACGGAACTGGCCAAAAAAACCAGAGATGAAGAAAAACATAAACTAGCGCTTCTCAAGAGCCAACTTAGCGCTAGTGATAAAGACAAATTAGTTTTGCAAGCCGAGGCTTTAATTCAGCGCCAACAGCAAATTGATGACATGAGCGTCCTGCCAAAAGTCGATCTGGAAGATGTCCCTGCCGAGATTAACTGGCCACAAGCTGAAGCGTCTATGATCAATAACATCCCTTTTGCATTTTATGCGCAAGGAACCAATGGCCTGAGCTATCAGGATATTGTTATCCGTTTACCAGCCTTGCCTGAAGAGCTTAAATCAATTTTGCCTGTCTATAGCGCCTGCTTGCCTGAATTGGGAGTTGGGAAATCCAGTTATCTTGATATACAAGCTTTACAGGCCGCCATAAGTGGCGGAGTTCACGCTCATGTCAGCATGCGTAATCAACTTGATGACGAGCAAGAACTGGATGCCTATATGATCTTGGCCAGTAAAGCCCTTTATGCCAATCAGGCAAAGTTAAGTAAGCTAATGCAGGATATGCTTGAGTCCTGTCGTTTCGATGAATTAAACAGAATAAAAGAACTCATGCAGCAAATTGCCAGTCACAAGGAACAAAGCGTGACCAACCAGGGTCACGTATTGGCCATGGGAATCGCGGCTAGCAGGATGAGTTCAATTGCTGCCTTGAATTATGAAAATACCGGCATGCAGGGCATCCTGAATTTGAAGTCTATGGTTAAAAATTTCAGCAATGATGAGCAGCTGGCAATATTTGCCAATAAATTACAAACCCTGCATGAGCTGATTACTCAGGGAGATAAACGCCTTCTTTGTGTGGCTGAAGCCAGTCAAAAAGAAAAACTGGTCAAACAGCTTGAGGTGATCTGGGGAAAATCAGCTAATACAGCACCTACCGGGCATTTCAAAATGGGCGCAGTTCGTGAGAACGTAAAAATAGCCTGGCTTTATAACACCCAGGTCAATTTTTGTGCAACCGCTTATCCGACAGTTCCTGCGGCTCACAAAGACGCAGCAGCCCTTACTGTTTTGGGAGGATTCTTGCGTAATGGCTACCTGCATGGTGCCGTTAGGGAGCAAGGAGGCGCCTATGGCGGCGGCGCTACCCAGGATTCAAGTTCAGCCAGTTTCCGTTTTTTCTCGTATCGAGATCCGCGCCTGTCTGAAACGCTGGACGATTTCGATCGTGCCATCAACTGGTTGCATGAC
>Ga0222714_10006722_pt1 | contig 10682 bp, 6 predicted proteins | sample C33_3DmetaG_FD_165048 | JGI IMG/M metagenome (GOLD analysis project Ga0222714, IMG submission 165048) | Estuarine water microbial communities from San Francisco Bay, California, United States - C33_3D | ecosystem: Environmental > Aquatic > Marine > Unclassified | place: USA: California... | reverse complement strand
CCATAAATCTTCTTTAGGTTTAGGTGTAGGTTCAGATGTAAGAACTGAAGTAAACTACATCCCTGAGAAAGTAGCACACCTTACAACTTCATATATGTCAATGGGAGCAGTCCTAATTGATGGTGATGGTGTAAGAATTCAGAAGTGTGCAGAATAAGGAGATAAACTATGGCTTATGAAACATCAAACCCAATCAAAAAGATTGGTCAAGCTGGAGATACAAACTCCTTATGGTACTACACAGACGGTGATGCGATTGCAACAATCGCTGCTTCTGGTTACTTTAACTCTGCTACTAACGAACTGAAAGAGAATGACGTTATTCTTTGTGTAGGTTCTAACGGTGGTACACAGACTGTAGATATCTTAGTGGTATCTTCTGATTCTGGTGCTGCTACTGTTACAGTAGTAAACGGATCATAATCTATTGGGGGGATATATTCCCCCCTTTAAATCATGGCAGATACTAAAGTAGACATTTGTGCAAGAGCCTTAATTATGATAGGCGCACAGCCTATATCTTCTTTTGATGATGGATCAACAGAAGCATTAGTAGCTTCCAACATTTATGAAAATATTACTCAGTCCATTCTATGTAGACATAGATGGAGGTTTGCAACAGAACAACAACAACTTTCTTTATTAGCTACAGCACCTACAGGCAGATATGAATATGCATATCAATTACCTACTTCTCCTGATCTATTACAATTAAATACAATTACAGTAGCTGATCTACCTATCGAATATGCTAGATATGGTGACAAGATATTTGTCAATGGATATGATTCACAGTCAGCTTTGATTGCTGATTATATATTCAGACAAGACGAATCGGAATTTCCTGCTTATTTTAAATTAGGATTAGAATATACACTAGCTTCTATATTTGCTGGATCTGTAGCTAGAGATGCAGCTATGATTAAACAGTTTAGTGACCTAGCTGAAAGACAAATTTTGATTGCTAAGAATACAGATAGCCAAGAAGTCACTAATAAAAAATTAAGTACAAAGAGATTTATAACAAACAGATTAACAACTAGAGGTTACTAATGGCTAACACCCTAAGAACCGTTTACACTAACTTTGCAAGTGGTGAACTTAATCCCTTATTGATTACAAGAACAGATGCTAATGCTTACTTTAGTGGAGCTAAGACACTGCGTAACTGGTATTTATTAGATGAAGGTGGTATTATGCGTAGACCTGGTACTACTTATAAAGCAACCTTACCAGGCAAATCTAGAGTTATTCCATTTATTTTTTCTAATGATGAACTAGCAGTATTTGTTTTATCTAATGGAAGATTAGATGTTTATGATTCAGATGGAGTAGCTATTCAAACTAATATAACTGCTAATGTAAACTGGACAGAAGCACAGTTATTTGAATTAAACTTTGCTCAGTTTGGAGATACGGTTTTTATGACACATAGAGATAATCCCACACTAGAGATTAAAAGAACAAGTGCTAGTACTTTTACAGTTACAGTGTTTGCATTTGAATTAGATGAAGATGTAGTGGTATCTGGTGCATATAAGACTCATGCTCCCTTTTATAAATATGCTGATGCTGGAGTAACAGTTACATTATCTACTGATGCAACTGGTACAGGTAGAACGATTACAGCATCTTCTCCAATATGGACAGCAGATTATGTAGGACATTATTTAAAAGTAGATGGAAAACAGATTAAGATTACTAGCTTTACATCTAGTACAGTATTAGTAGGTACAACTATAGAAGCTGGAATATCTGGTGTTGGACCTCATGCAAACTGGGAAGAAGAACTAATATCGACAGTGAGAGGTTATCCTCAAGCAGTTACATTCCATGATAACAGATTATATTTTGGTGGTATTAAATCTGCTCCTGCTGCTGTAGTAGGATCACAAGTAGGTGGATATTATAATTTTGATGTAGGTACTGGACTTGCTGATGAAGCTATAAATGTATTTGTTTCTGGTGACAGAGTAAACGAGATTAGACATTTAGTATCTTCAAGAAACTTACAAGTATTAACAGATGGTGGTGAATATTTTGTTCCTACATCTACAGATACTTCTGCTGTTACACCAGCTAACATTACATTCCTTAGACAAACACCATATGGTTGTAGTAGAGCTAAGCCTATTATTTTTGATGGTGCGACATTGTATGCACAAAAGAACGGTAAGGCAATTAGAGAGTATTTATTTAGTGATGTAGAAAATGCTTATGCTTCTACATCTATATCTATCTTAGCATCTCATTTAGTTAATGCTCCAGTAGATATGACTATGATAACAGGTACTACTACAAGACCTGAACAGTTTGCATTCTTTACAAACAATAATGGAACTTTAGGATTGTTTCATAGTGTTAGAGCAGAAAAGATAGCTGGTTGGACTTTATGGACAACAAGAACAGATGATGAGTATGTATCTATAACCTCTTTAAATGAAAATTTATTTTGTGTATGTAAAAGAAACTTAGAAGGATCTACTGTATACACATTAGAAAAGTTTGCAGAGCAAGATGATTTAACATTAGATTGTTCTGGAACAACAACAGTTAATCAACAAGGTACACCATTAGTCAATGGTGCTAGTCAATCAGGTACTAGCCTGAATGTAGATGGGTATACATCTTCTCCTAATATTGGAGATATCATTACAATAGCTGGAGTATCTGGTAGTTACGAAATATTAACTGTAACAGCTACAGCTAGTGGATATACAATAGTTTTAAATCAAGCATTAGATTCCTCACCTGCTGATAACGCTGCTATAACTATTACTTCAGGTCGTGTCCATAACAGTCCAGCTCACTTGACTGAAGAAAATGTCAATGCTGTTGATGGTACATTTTCATTAGGCACATTTACTATATCTGCTAGTGATACTATTACATTTAATGAAGCTCATGCAGCTGGAGTTATAGTAGGATTTAACTATGAACCTAGTCTTGAAACTATGCCTATTGATAGAGAAGTACAAGATGGTCCATTAACTGGACAGATTAAAAGATTATCTAGAGCAGTTATTGATTTATCAGATACATTAAATGTAGCTTTACAAGCAGCAGATAATACTGCTAAAAGTTTAATTATTAGACAAGTAAACTTTGATGTAGCTAATCCAGTTGCTAAAGTAACTGGTAAAAAAGAGTTTTTCTTTTTAGGTTATGATAGAGAACCTACATTAAAGATTACACAAACAGCACCCTTGCCTTTAAAAGTTTTGGGTGTAGCATTAGAGGTAGTATATTAAAATGGGAGCAGATCCAGCAACAATGTTTTTAGTCAGTGCAGGTTTATCTGCAACTGGTTCAGCTATTCAAATTGCCCAGCAAAGAAGTGCTGCGGCAGAAATGACCAGAAGATATGAAGAAGAAAAGAAAGTAGCATATCTTGAAGGGTTACAAGCAGAGAATGCTAGAAAAGATGAAATGAATAGAATCCTTGCTAACAATAGAGCTGTAAGAGGAGCATCTGGTTTTGGTGATAGCCCTAGCTTTGATGCTATTCAACAAGATATAATTAACATTAGCAATAAAGATTTAGCTGCTATTAGATTAAATGCTGCAAAAGTACAAACAAGTTATGATAGAGCTATCTTTAATACTAAATCACAAGCGTACTATTCTACAATAGGATCTGTTATTAATGCAGGATCTACGATTGTTAATGGATGGAACTATTATAATTATTATAAAACTCCTACAAAAACTTCACCTATTAAAACTGATGCAGCTGGAAGGATTCTTGGAAGAATATAATGGCTAACGAAATTCAAAGAAGTAGAAGAACACAAATTGTTTCACCATCTGGTACTGCATCAAGAATGGGTGTAGTTGATGTTTATACTCCTAATATAAGTGAAATGTTTAATGTTGTTGGTGATTCATTAAACAAGTTAGCAGAAAATCAAATTAAAATTATGGATGCTAAATGGCAAAATAATTTTGAATCTGAAACTAGTAAGTATCTTAGTAATAAAGTTAATAATATTTTAGAATCAGGTGAAAAACCTGATCTGACAAAGTTTCAAGAAGAAGCTGATGGATATATTAATGGTGTATTAAGTAATGTACCTGAAAGATTAAGTATAGGTGCTGAAGCATTTTTTAATCAAAAAAATTTAAATGCATTTGAAACATTAAGAAAACAAGCAAACCTAATAGAATTTAATGAAGTACAAGATGCTTATAAAAAGAATTTACAAAGTAGTTTAGCGGATATGGATAACTATATTAATAACTCTTTATTAGTTTCTCAATCACCACAAGAATTTCTAGATTCATTTAATCAATATGCTACTACAGATTTAACTGCATTTTTATCAAAACACAGTGAAAAGTTTGATAGTTTAATTTTATTAAGTCAAGGTAAATTAACTCAAGCTGATAAAGATAATGCAGAACAATTACTTCTTAAAGAAGTAGAGATGCGTAGAGTTAATGCAATCGTTAAAAGTTTTTATCAAAATATTGATGTTAATAATTTAGCTGAAGTATCTGAAGCTGATAAAGAAGCACAGTTATTTTTAAGAAACTATGCACAAGATGAAGGTAATGTAAGAGGTGTTAATTATAATGTGTTTAAAGATTCTACTGGTGAGTCTGTTGGACAAACAGTAATAGATGAAATTCTATCTAACGGAGTATCTACATTTAAAACTATAAAAGCTCTAAATGATTTTAACTTAGACAATAATACTAAAAAGAAAATGTCTGAAGATGTACTTCAAATAGATGAAATTATAGGAAATATATCAAATGTAACTACACCAATGGTAATGGGTCAAAACACATTTGAAGAAGATGGCGTTCCTATGTCACCAGAAGGTTTTAGAAAACTATTAGATAGTAAAAATATTAATTATACTACAACAGATATTACTAATTTATTTAAAGCAAATGAAGCTGCTATAAATTTAAGACTTCAGATTAAACCATATTTTAATGGATCATCTAATTCATCGTTAGTTGATATATTAGATCAAAAAGAAAACAAAGAATACTTAGATACCTTAGGTATAACATCAGAACAATTTGTTCAAGGTATCATAGCAAACATTGATCCTAAGTTAGAAGATACTTTAGAAGGTTATTTAAAAATAGGTGAAACACCTGAAAGTGCAAATTTAGTATTTACATTAATGAGAGAGAATCAAGTTTTAACTATAGGTGCTAAACAATTATTAAACAATATGAGTACATCTAAATTGTTTGATTTATTAGACGGTAAAGATTATGAAGCTATCAATCAATTTGTATCTACTAGTGTTCCTATATGGGATAGTTTAACTGATGGTGGAGTCATTCAGTATTCTAATATAGATAAAGATAGTAATGAACTATTAAACTTTTTTAATAGTTTAAAGTCATATAGAGATCCTATTCAATTAGCTAATGATTGGAAAAACATTCAAAAAAATAAAATTGAAAACAAATTAAAATCAGATAGTGGAGGCGTTATACCAATGCCATCATCTGGTAAAACATTCTTTAATGAGATAGAAAAAGATGAAGGTTATAGTGTTACTAAAGATTTCTTAGAAAGAGAGTTTGAAAATATAAGATCTAAGAATTACAAAGGTTTTCTTGATAGTTTGGTTCCTATGAGAATAGTAATGGAATCAAGTGAAACAGCAAGAGCAGAAATAGAAAGATTATATGATCCTGAATATATTAAAAATTTAGATTCTTTAGTTTATGAAAAAGCTAAAATGCTAACAAAGTTAGAGATAGATGACAATACTGATCCAGTAGTTGTTAATAATATTTTTGAATCAAAAGTAGCACAAGTTATGGAACAATTAGTTAATGAAGATGATTATGGTGTTACAAGATTTGCTCCAAATTCAGGATCAAAATTTACTTTTTCAAAAGATTCAATGGAAAAAATACATAATATTGATGAGTATACAGCTATTAATTATCTAACATCTTTTGTCAGTATGTATTTAGAAACAAATTATGATACAGATGCAGATCTTAGAAATGCTTTTCAAATAAATGGTTATGAAGTTAAACCTTCTAGAGAAGATATATATAATTTAGCAGAACAAGGTGGGCTAGAGCTTGTTAGAATAGATGGAACTAACGATTACAGAGTTAGATTAAATTTAGATTTTAGTAAAAAATTTGATAGGTACGCTTATGCAGATGAGTCTATTGATATTAAAGTAAATGGTATGGACTTTAATCCATCTGAAATGTTCAATAAAAAATTTGAAACATATATGGAAGAAAGAACTAATAAGTATATTGAAAGCCAACCTGAAATAGGAAAAGATACATGGATTGACCCATATATAATGGGACCATTAATAAAAAAATGGATAATGACTTTTAAAACAGCTGGAATTCCTTTTGATGATAGTTCATGGAACTCTTTACAAAAAGAATATCAAGATAAGATTATAGATTTTTATGAAGATACAGCTAACGACTATGCTTTTAACTATTCAAAACTAATAACAGGATCTAGTAAAAATCCAGGTCAAACAGACAAAGAATATTTAATAACAAATGCTATGAATATCCACAAAAACATTTTTGAAGAAGCATCTAATACAGATTCGTTTTCTACTCTAGAAGAAAATGTAGATATTATTATGAAAACTTTTGTAGATAGATTAGAAACAAAACCTGGTCAGGTAGCTTTTCTTTTAGATGTATATAATTTATATAAACCTGATATCAACGAATTAAAGAAAGCTATTAAAAAAGGTGATGTTGATAAACTACATTCATTATTTCCTGATATGGGAGATATGCAAAAGAGAATATTAACATATACATTCAGTCCAGAGTATTATGAAATCAATTAAATTTGGTCGAGATATAACACCAAGATATAGACCATCATTAGAACCAAAACCTAAATTATCATTAGGTGAAAATCTTGCTGAAACTGGCAGACTACTAAAAGAAGGATTCTTAGATAGAACAGTATGGGGTGGTATAGCTAATATTTATGATGAAATAAATTATAATAATATGGATGATGAAGAATATAATCCATATACTGATCCTCAAATACCACAACATCAAAAATATCTAATACCTAAATTATTACATACTAGCGGTAGTGCTGAAGAAACATCTCTAAAATTAGCTGATTGGGAACAAAAAATAGAAGATGAAAGAAATAGAATATTTCAAATATCAAGTTTTGTTTCTGAAGTATTTTTAGATCCTGTACAGTTAGTAGCTATGACTCCAGGTGTTAAAAGTATATTTGCTGGAGCAAAAGGATTTTCTAGAATTACCAAAGGTATAGTAGCTGAAGAAGCATTTAAACAAATTGCAGATGAAGATCGTGCTTTAAGTGATGCAGCAATAGTTGTTAGTGGTGCTTATGTTTTAAATAGAATAGCTAAAAGATTTCAAAAATATGATTCTTTTGATGTAAGAAAAGAAGGCAATACAAAATCTAAATTAGATGAATGGAATAACTCTAGTAAAACAGAAAATGGTACAAGTACAAATCCCTATAGAAGAAAACCTATTGTAGATCAAAATGTACAAAAACCTCCTAAAAATGCAAAGTTTAAAGATAGAGTAAATTACATAGCTGGAATTATTCTAAGAGAATATAATGGTATTAAAGTTAAAATAACTAATACTCCTTTAAAAGACTATGGTACTGATATTCTAGTTACTGCTGGTGGTAAAGGTAAACAAACAAGTATTAGAAACTTTGGTGTAATATATGATAGATTAACTAATACAGTAACTATTAATCCATCTCAGTTACAATCAGGATTTAATTCAGGAAAAAAAATATATGGTTTTAAAACTCAAGATGAATGGATTGAGTTTAAGATTAAACAAATTATTGAATCTAAAAAAGTAGCTAAGTCAGAAAGAGGACTTGTTAATAAAACTATTATAGAGTCTATTAGAAATAGAAATAAGTATGAATATAATGATTCAATTATAATTTCTGATATAGAAAAAAAATTACAAAACAATAAAAACATTATTAAATTCAAGAATAGAATGGAAAAAGAAATTTCAGATTCTGATTTTAATTATGTATCTACTTTTTTAAAATTAGAAAAATTGGGATTATCTGCATTAGATTTTATATTTAATGGACCATCTAGAAAAGCTAAAGAGTTTTTATTAAATCTAACTAAGTCAGATATATTCCATAAATTTGAAGCATATGCAGCTGCACCAGATAGTGTGGAAATTATAATGAACACTTTATATAGACCACACTTAGTAAGTGTTATTGAAAATCTAGAAAATACATACATAAAATATGTAAAAGAAATTAGTGGTAAAGATATAAAACTATTTAAAAAAATGAGATTAATGTTCAGCAAAACTAAAATGTTAGCTAGTGGAGAACAAATGCTTTCTTATAATGATTTTCAAACTGAAATATATAAAGCTATTAGAAACAATGGAAAACTATTAGGTGGAGAAAGTGTAGCTAGAAAATATATAAGCGAAGGAGCAGAAAGAACTAAAGAGTTTTTTAAATTTTATGAACAAGAAATAATAGATACAAAATTATTCCTTATTGAATTAATTAAAAAAGAAGATTGGCTTACTAGTTCTATTGCTAGATTTAAAAATTCTAAAACTAAGCCAAAAATTTTAGATCCTAAAACTAAAAAAGAATGGACATTAAAAGAGCTAGAAGAAGCGTTAGAACAAACCATTAAAAGTATGAAAGATACATCTAAGTTATTAGATGGATATGTTCCTCAATTATACAAAAGAGTTAATATAGAAAGAAACTTTGAATTATTTAAACAAATAATGATGAGGAGAGTTCTTGCAGATATGGATCCAAAAGAAGTAGAAGAAATACTAGATACTTTCAAGCAATATAATCCTTTTAGAAAACCTTTTGAAAATTTTGATGAAGCAAATGCAGTTTATAAAATGAAAATTAGTCCTACTAGTAAGTTTTTAAAACAAAGATTATTAAAAATAGATGATAGTACATTAGATGAACTAATCAAAGCGGACATGATTGAAACTAATATAGAAACATTATCATCTTTCTATTATAGATCTATGACTCCAGATATTGTGATGACAAAAAAGTATGGAGATCCTGGTGGGTATGGATGGTTTGGAGATATTGATGCATTAGGTTATGCACCTGGATTAGATCAAGTTGCTCAAGAGTTAGCTGAATTAATGGCTAAAGGTAAAATATCTTTAGAAGATAGAAATCAAATAATGAATAGGTTAGAAAACTTAAGAGATTTAAGAAAAGGTATTTATGGATTAAGTGATAATCCTCATGGTTTTTGGTCTACAGCTGCAAGAAACTTGAAACTATTTAATACATTAACACAATTAACTGGTGCGTCTGCATTAGCAGACTTAGGTAGGTTAGTTACTATAGGTGGATTACAACAAAACTTTGGAAGAATATTTGAATCATTTGCTAATGGTATTGTTAAAACATATATGATTGCTAAACCTATAGGAAAAAGAATTGGTCAGCTAAATGATTTAGTATTGCAGTTTTCAAGAGCGCAAATTTTATCTGGTAATGATGTTGTTCAAACTAGTTTTATAGGATTAGAAGCACAATTACAAAAATTAGGAGCTATGAACTTCCAATATGGAAACCTACAAAATGCTTTTACAACCATTACTAAAGCCTATGCAGTATTTTGGGGTGGAGATGATCTTTTGATTAAGATTGCAAATGTTGTTGCAGGTAAAGCTACAGATGTAGAAAGAATGTTTTTAAATCAAAAAGGCATAGATACTGAAGCTGCATTTAAAATATGGGAAAACTATACCAAAAAAGGATATGGACCTGGAGCAAAACAATGGGATTATGATAAAATTAGTATAGCAAATACTGATTTATGGGATGATGCTACAAGTGCATGGAAATTTAATAGAGCATTAAATGATTATGTAGATGAGTTAATTATAACTCCAGGTGATGGATCTGCTCCATTAATAGCAAACACAGAAATAGGTTCTTTATTTTTTCAATACAAAAAGTTTAGTTTAGATATGACTAGAAAGTTATTAATTAAAGGATTACAAAGAAAGGATCAAAAATTAATAACAGATATAGCTGCATTAACTGCTTTTGGTATGATTGTAGATCAAAGTAGAACAGAAGATTATGGTAAAGATTACAATAAAAAATCTTTAACAGAAAAAATATTAGACGGTATGGATAGAGGTGGTGTGACAGGTATATTTGGTGATATTAACAGAATATTAGAATCTTTGTCTGATAATCAATTAGGGTTAAGACCATTATTAGGAGTAAAAAAACCTTACGGTACATCATTAAAAGGTAAGGCAGGAAGTATTACACCATTAGGTAGCACTATTGGTACTGCCGCTGAAATATTATATGATTGGGGTAGAGGTAGACATACACATCATACTGCTCGAAGAATAAGAAAACTTGTACCATTGAACAACATATGGTATCTAGATGGTATATTTGATAATTTAGAAAAAGGTTTAAGTTAATGGCACTACAGATATCTGATACAACACCTAGATCCCAATATACAGCTACATCTGGACAGACTAGTTTTTCTGTACCTTTTGAATTTTTTGCTGCTGCTGATTTAAAAGTTTACAATGGCACTTCCCTCCTGACGTATAGTACATCACCATCATCTGCATCACAGTATTCAGTTACTGGTGCAGGTGTTACTGGTGGTGGATCTATTACATTAGGT
>Ga0222714_10006720_pt1 | contig 10684 bp, 9 predicted proteins | sample C33_3DmetaG_FD_165048 | JGI IMG/M metagenome (GOLD analysis project Ga0222714, IMG submission 165048) | Estuarine water microbial communities from San Francisco Bay, California, United States - C33_3D | ecosystem: Environmental > Aquatic > Marine > Unclassified | place: USA: California... | reverse complement strand
ATCTCTGGAGGAGGGTCGCATCAAACCCGGTGCTACCCTACTGCTGACCGGCTTCGGCGCAGGACTCACCTGGTCTGCTCATATCGTACGCTGGGGCCAGCGGGTCACTCCGCTCGGGATGAGCAAGGTCGACCTGCCCCCCTGCGAACAAACCGCGCTGGACAGGGTCCGGGAACTGATGGCACTCAAGCGCGGCAGCCGGGAAACGGCCTGATGTCTGCACGCTCGGCCTGCAAGCTACTGCTTTGCGGTCTGCTGGCCGTGTCCGTCGCTGCCGAACCGGCGGAATACTTCCCTGCCCGTGGTGCCTGGACCTCGCGCCCAGCAGCCGAACTGGGCTTTGAACAGGCTCGATTGCAGGAGGCGGTCGATTTCGCAGTCAGCCACGAAACCCGCCTGCCGCGGGATCTCGAACTTGGCATTGCCCTGTCTTTTGCGCGCGAACCTTTCGAACCGCTGCTCGGGCCCGTCGAACCCAGGGGCGGGCCCACCGGGCTGATCATCCGCCACGGCTACCTCGCCGCTCATTGGGGTGAGCCTGAGCGGGTCGAAATGACCTTCAGCGTGGCCAAGAGCCTGCTGTCCACCGTGGTGGGCGTAGCCCACGATCGGGGTCTGATCAAGGATCTCCATTCGCCAGTCGGCGCGGCCCTGAAACTTCCACAGTTCGAGGGGGAGCCCAATGCGCTGATCACCTGGGACCAGCTGATCCGGCAAACCAGCAACTGGCGTGGCAGCCTCTTCGGTCGGCCGGACTGGGCCGACCGTCCGGAGGGCAACGATCCACTCGCCTGGCCCGGTGCACCGGTCCCGGCTCCGGGAGAGGCCTGGAAATACAACGATGTGCGGGTCAACGTGCTGGCGCTGGCCGCGCTCCACGCCTGGCGCCGGCCCCTGCCGGAAGTGCTGGCCGAGACCGTCATGAATCCCATCGGGGCGGGCCAGGACTGGCGCTGGGAGGGCTACCGGAACTCCTGGGTAGACCTTGACGGACAGCAGGTGCAATCGGTGAGCGGTGGCGGACATTTCGGGGGCGGCGTGTTCATCAGCGCCTGGGACCTCGCCCGCTTCGGACTGCTCACCCTGCGCGAGGGGCGCTGGGAGAACCGGCAGGTGTACTCGCGTGACTGGCACCGCTATGCGACTACCCCCACCCCTTTGAACACGCAGTACGGGGCCATGAACTGGTTCCTTAACCATGACCAAAAGCTGCTGCCCTCCGCGCCGCGGGAGGCCTTCGCACATCTGGGCATGGGCAGCAACATGGTCTACGTCGACCCGGTCCACGATCTGGTGATCGTGGCGCGCTGGATCGAGGGCAAGCACATGGACGAGCTGGTTGCGAAGGTGCTGGCTGCGATCGAGCCTGATCCATGAGCGAAGGCTCCGAGCGCCCCAAGGCGAGGTCGGCCAAACCGCTGCGTGCACTGCTGCCCTTCCTGGCCCCCTACCGCGTCACCATAGCACTCGCGCTGTTCGCGCTGCTGGTGGCCGCCGGCGCCATGCTGGCCCTGCCGGTGGCCCTCAGGATGGTTATCGACGAGGGCTTCAGCGCGGGCAATGCGGCCACCATTAATCGCTCATTTGTAGGCTTCTTGTTGGCAGCCGTGGTCTTCGGCGGCTTTGCAGCCTGGCGCTTCTACCTGATGAGCTGGATCGGCGAGCGGGTCGTCGCCGACATACGCGACGCCGTATACGCCCGCGTGATCCGCATGGATCCCGCGTTTTTCGAAGTCACTCGCTCGGGCGAGGTGCTTTCCCGCCTGACCACCGACACCACCCTGGTCCAGTCGATTGCGGGGTCGGGCTTCTCTATAGCGCTGCGGTCGTCCATTACGCTGTTTGGCGCGCTGGTCATGCTGGCCCTGACCAGCGCCCGCCTGACCAGCTGGATCCTGCTGGGCGTGCCCATCGTAATCGCGCCCCTGATCATCGTTGGCCGGCGTGTCCGTCGCCTGTCACGTGCCGCCCAGGACGGCATTGCGGATTCCAGTGGCCTCGCCGGCGAAACCCTCAACGCTATTCAAACCATCCAGGCCTTCAACCTGGAATCGCTGCAGGACCGTCGCTACTCGGTCTCCGTGCAAGCGGCCTTCGCCCACGCCATCCGACGGACGCGTATACGAGCCCTGTTGACCGCACTCGGAGTCACTCTCGTCTTCGGGGCGATCACGGTCGTGCTCTGGGGCGGTGCACATGCGGTCCTCGACGGCCAGATGACGGCAGGCCAGCTGGGTCAGTTCCTGCTCTACGCCACCTTCGTCGGCAGCTCGGCCGCAATGCTTAGTGAGACGTGGGGCGAGGTCCAGCGGGCAGCGGGCGCCACCGAACGACTGGTGGAACTGCTGCAGGCAGAGCCCGCGATCAGGCCACCTGTATCGCCACTTCCCCTTCCCGCTCCGGGTCGCGGCGGCATCCGCTTCAGCAACGTCAGCTTCAGCTATCCTTCGCGGCCGGACCAGCGTGCACTGGATGATGTATCGCTGACCATCGAGCCCGGCGAGACGGTAGCGTTCGTCGGTCCTTCTGGTGCCGGCAAGAGCACCACTTTCCAGTTGTTGCTGCGCTTTTACGATCCCCTGGCCGGGAGCGTGGAGATCGACGGCGTTCCCCTGGCGGCTGCCGACCCGGCCGAGGTCCGCAGGCGCATCGGTCTGGTGCCACAGGAAACCGTCTTGTTCGGCGACACGGCGCGCGAGAACATCCGCTACGGCCGGCCCGATGCTACCGATGCGGACATCGAGGAGGCAGCCCGAGCAGCGTCCGCCCACGAATTCCTCGCCGGACTGCCAGAGGGCTACGACACCTTCCTCGGCGAGCGCGGCACGCGGCTCTCCGGAGGGCAGCGCCAGCGCATTGCGATCGCACGCGCCCTCTTGAAGGATCCGCCGATACTCCTGCTCGACGAGGCCACCAGCTCACTCGATGCGGCGAGCGAACGGGCCGTGCAGGAGGCGCTGGAACGGCTGATGCAGGGCCGTACGACCATCATCATTGCGCATCGACTCGCGACAGTGCTCAAGGCGGATCGCATTGTGGTCCTCGACCAGGGCAAGGTAGTCGACAGCGGCACCCATGCCGAACTGCTGGGTCGCAATCCCCTCTACGCGCGCCTCGCCGAGCTACAGTTCGCCGGCACCTAAAACTCGAGCGACTCGCCCTGCATGGGCAACAGCGGCTCGATGCTCCAGCGATGGCGAATGGCCGCAGCCAGCGCCTCGCGCGCCGCATTCTCTCCATGGTTGAGCACCACGCTGGGCAGGTTGCCGGAGGGATCGATCACCGCTTCCAGCCAAGCCAGCAGTTCATCATGGTCGGCGTGGGCTGAAAGTCCATCCAGCACATGGACGCGCGCCCGAACCGGGATGAGTTGCCCCTCGATCTCCACCTCGCCGGCGCCCTCGACCAGCTTGCGGCCCAGAGTGCCCTCGGCCATGTAGCCGACGATGACCACGTGCACGTCCCCGCGCCCCAACCTGCGACGCAAATGATGGACCACCCTGCCGCCCTCGCACATCCCTGAAGCGCTGAGGATGATGCAGGGTTCGCGGGCATCGTTGAGGGCTTTGGACTCTGCCGCGGTGCGGGTTATGACCAGGCCGGCCAGGTCTCGTGCCAACTGGCCACTGCCGAACAGGCGCTTCGCTTCGGCATCCAGCACCTCCGGATGCTCGAGCAGGGCCTCGGTCGCCTCGGTGGCCATCGGGCTGTCGAGAACGATCGGGAAGTCGCGCGGCAACCGCCCCTCGCGCACCGCCTCGGCGAGATAGAACAGGATTTGCTGCGTACGGCCCACTGCGAACGCCGGCACCAGCACCGTCTCTCCCGCCTGCGCAGCGCCTTCGACAATGCGCTTGAATGACTCGACCGTATCCCGCAGCGGCGCTCGGCTGCGACCACCGTAGGTAGACTCGAGGAACACGACATCCGCGCCGCGTGGCGGATCGGGATCGCGCAACAGCGGCACACCCGGTGGGCCGAGATCACCGGAGAACACCATCTTCAGCACGCGCGAGTCGGACTCCACATCGAGCACGGCACTGGAGGCACCCATGATGTGTCCCGCATCGTGCAGGGTCACCTGCACGCCCCCGGGAAGCGGCAGGGTGCGCCGCCAGGACAGTGGGCGCAGATGCCGCGATTGGTGCATCCGACGAACGTCCTCAGGCCGGTAGATGGGGTCGGCGCTGCGCTCGGCATCCAGCCGGGCCACGTCCTCGAGGAGGATCGGGGTGAGGGCGAAGGTGGCTGGCGTAGCCACCACACCGCCGTCGTAGCCGTGGGCATACAGCAGCGGCACGCGTCCGGAGTGGTCGACGTGCGCATGGGTCAGCACCACCGTCTGCAGGGTCGCCGGATCGACCGGTCCAAGCTCGCGGCTACGCCGGGCGGGTTGTTCGCCCCCTTGGAAGATCCCGAAGTCCACCAGCAGACGGGTGCTTCTGGTCTCGACATAGAGCCCGGAGCCCGTGACTTCGCCGGCTGCGCCACAGGGCGTGACACGGATCATGGCTGGGACCCGCGGCGCGCCAGGTTCACCGAGGCTTCGATAGCGTGCCGCAAGGGCCGCGGAACGCCGGGCTTGTTGCCACTGGCCGAGGCCTCGAGCACCTCGAAGGCGAGGAAGGGCTTGGAATGGCGCTTGATGGCCCGGGTAATCACGCGGGCCGCGCTGATCTTGTGGTGCGGCGAGGGATGCACGCCGGCAGCCTTGAGGAAAACCTCGGCATAGCCGTGTTTCCACAGGCATTGCTCTATGTTGGGCTCCTTGAGCCTGGTTAGCCGATCTTCCCGCTCCGGACCGGCCAGCTTGCGCGCCTCGTCCGCGTAGTTGCGCCCGGTGGAGTCGCCCTCCGCCAGCACGTGCCAGCCAATGTCCAGTTCATCAGCCAGGCGGATCAGCGGCTCCAATCCACATTGGGCGTACTCGACGACGGCCACGCCCTCCAAAGCAAGCTCATAGCCGGCCAGTCGTGCAAGCTCCGGCATCAGCCAGAACTCGGTCTCACCCTCCACCAGCAGCCAGGCCCGGGCGTAAAGCGCCTCGCCCCGGCGGGCCCGCACGTGGTAGCCGAGTTTCCTCATGCCCTCTTCATCGAGCACGCCACGTCGCAGCCGGTGCTGGCGGACCTTGCCATTGCTGCGCACCAGGCGGCGCAACTGCAGCAGGTCGGCGTGCGCGAGGAACGCCTCGGAATGGGTGCCGATGATCCGTTGTGCGGGCATGCGTTGCAGCAGCCCCCACGTCGACGCCAGCGTAATCGGATGCAGGTGGGTCTCGGGATCCTCGACGACGACCACAGGGGTGGATGCCGCACCAGCTCGCGAGGCAGGTAAGCGCAGAAAAGCCGCCACCAGGATCAGGATGGCCAGCTGCTGGGCGGCCGAGCCATGGTAGCGCAGGCCGGCCGGACGCGGTCCACCGCGGGCCTCGACCAGGCTGGCGATCGATCCCATTAGGCTCTCGGCGCCCGACCCTTCGGCCCGGTTCCGTTGACGTAACAACTCTCGGGCAGCCTCAAAGCCTGCCAACAGCTCCGCGTGGTCACTGCCCGTGCCCTCGATGAGGGCCCGGTAGTGCGTTTCCACTGCCTCGGCAAGCGGGCCCGCCTCGGCGGCCACGCCATTGGGTGTACAGCCCAGCAAAAGACCTCCCTGCAACCATACCAGGGGGCACAGCTGGCGAAGCTCAGCAATTTGTCCCGGCTGGCTGTGACCCTCGCCCGCATCGCCACGGATAACCCAACGCGGTTCTCGACCCTCTGCAGGATCGGCCTCGATGCGCAGAGTCAGTCGTCGCCGGCCTGGACCACGCGGACCGAGCAGCGGGCCCAGTGCTCGCAGGCGGCCGGCGTCCCACTCGCCCGCATGGGTCTCCAACATCTGCACGGTCACCGCCAGGGGTCCGGAAAAATCGCCGTCAGGAGTCCGATGAAAATGATGATCCTGCAGTGCGGGCCTGCCAGGCTCACCGGAGGCGAGAGCGAGGTGCAGCGCCGAAAGCAAGCTGGAGCGCCCGCAGTCGTTCTCGCCGATCAGCACCGTGGTGTCGTCGAAATCGAGCCTTGCCGAGGCGATGCCCCGATAGTTGGCGACTTCCAGGGTCGCGATGCGCACCGGGTTCAGCCGCAGTGGCCGGCGATGATGTCGAGCGCGGCCTGGACGCTGCGCGCATCATGGATGAATTGCACCTCGTCGCCGTTGATCACTCCCTCGCGGGCCATGGTCTCGCGGGCAAACCCGTACATCTGGTTCCAGAAGTCGCCGCCCATCGAGATGATCGGGAAGCGCTCCAGCTTGCCGGTCTGGATCAGGGTGATCACCTCAAAGGCCTCGTCGAGCGTGCCGAACCCCCCCGGCATCACGACGAATGCGCAGGAGTACTTCACCAGCATCACCTTGCGGACAAAGAAGTGTTCGAAATTGATGTAACGGTCGAGGTAGGGATTGGGCCTCTGTTCACGGGGCAGTCGGATATTGCAGCCAACGCTGAGCCCACCTGCTTCGCGTGCGCCCCGATTGGCGGCTTCCATGATCCCGGGACCGCCGCCGGTCATGACCACATAACCCGCGCGGGCCAGTGCGCCGCCCAGTTCGCGGGCCAGCTTGTAATGGGGGTGGTCCTCGCCAAACCGTGCCGAACCGAAGACGGTGACGCAAGGCGCCTCGAAATCGAAGCTCTCGAAACCCCGCAGAAACTCCAGGAAGAAGCGCACCGCGCTTTCGAGGTCGGCCTCCCGGTTCCGTCGTCCAGACAGGAAGGCCTTTTCGGCCCCTTCGATGTCGGGCAACAGCCCGCGGTCGCCGCGCTGAGGGTCGTCCGGGGTCACGTGCCGGTCAGTGGACGCCCGTGATGTTGATGTAGCGCAGGAACTCGGTGCGCGTACGCGGATCGCGACGGAACTGGCCCACCATCTGGCTGGTCACCATCGAAACCCCCCGCTTGTGTACCCCACGGGTGGTCATGCATTCGTGCTTGGCGTCGATCACCACGGCCACGCCCCGCGGCTTGAGCACCTTGTGGATGCACTGGGCGATCTGCGCCGTGAGCTTTTCCTGGACCTGGAAGCGCCTCGCATAGCCCTCAACCACGCGGGCGAGCTTACTGATGCCCACCACCTTGTTGGTGGGCAGATAGCCCACATGGGCGCGCCCGATGATGGGCGCCATGTGATGCTCGCAGTGGGACTCGAATTCGATGTCCCGCAGGACCACCATCTCATCGTAACCGGCCACTTCCTCGAAGGTGCGGGCCAGGTAGTCGGCAGGATCGATCTGGTAGCCGGAGAACCAGTCGCGGTAAGCCTCAACCACCCGACGTGGTGTGTCCTTGAGTCCCTCCCGCTGCGGGTCATCACCCGCCCACCGGAGCAGGACCCGGACCGCATCCTCTGCCTGAGCCTGTGTCACCGGCGCCTTGCGCTTGCTGCTGGCCATTCCACCCCTCCCTCTAGGGCAAGACTGCACTATACCCCAGTCGGGAGCGGGAGCTTCAGGCCCGGCCGGTGATGCGCTCGCGAATCTCGTCGGGTGGCATGGCCGTCAGGTCGAGTGCCAGTTCGACATCCACGCGCTTGCGGGTGACGTCATCGAGGCTTTCACGTAACAAGCCCAGGAACCGGGGTGGCGCGACCAACATGATCCGTTCGAGCGAACCAGCGGCCCTCGCGTGATTCAACCGGCCCGCGATGTCCGAGGCAAAATGGCGATCTTCTTCATCGCGAGGAGAGACCTCGCTGCCCACGGCGTGATGGCGCCCTGCACTGTTGGTGAGCTGGCCCTGGCGATCACTTACCAAGCGGCGCCTGCCCTGGCGTGCCTCGTTGTGCGCGAAATCTTCCCGCTCGGCAAGCGTGCCGGTGTCCCGGTCCAGCCCGAAGATCCTGGCCCGACCAGCGTCGGCTACTACCACCCATGTCTCACGCATGACGACTCCTTCCCTGTCCTTGACATAGTCTGAGGATAGGGCCGTCCGCGCGGCAGGAGATCAGGGTTTTCCGGGGGCTGGCGGTCTCAGCGCTTGGTGCCGTCCTTCTGGTCGGCAACCCAGTCCTTCAGCGCCTTGAGGCTGCGGGTGCTTTTGGAGGTATCCCGCTGCATGACGCCGCTGCTGTAGGGGTCATAACCGTCCTCGACCTTGAGCGCCTTCATCTTGCGAGTCATCTCGCCCTCCATGATCGACAGAGCGTCGACGTCGAGGATACGGTTCAGGGTCTCGTCGGTATTGACCGGCACGGCCGCCTGCCAAATCGCGTTCCCACGCTCGTCGAAGATCACCCTGCCCTTCGGCATGCGATTGGTGTGATCGTTTGGATCATCGCTCATCAAATCACCCGCGCTGAAGAGGCACGAAAATATGGTAACCAGCGGTGAGGCTACAGCCCGATTACCCGACGAACGATGACAGGGGTCACGAATTTGACCTTTTCCCGACCCCGACTCCAAAGTAGGGGGTCCTGAGCGCAGACGTGGAGATACCAATGGACAGGCGCGAATTCCTGGCGGCCGGGCTTACGGCCTCCGCCATCGCTGCAGGGGGCACACCCAGCGCGCATGCCGACGCCGACCTTGAACCAATGGGGATCCTGGACCTGCAACGGCAGTTGACCGCCGGCACCCTGACCTCCAGGACGCTGGTAGCCCGGTATCTATCGCGCATGGACGCCCTGGACAGCAGCGGTCCGTCGCTCCGTTCGGTGATCGAGCGCAACCCCCAAGCCCTTGCCGTGGCGAGTAGTCTCGATGCAGAACGCGCTGCCCGCGGTCCGCGCGGGCCGCTGCATGGCATCCCGCTCCTGGTGAAGGACAACATTGATACGGCCGACGGCATGGCCAATTCCGGTGGGTCACTGGCCCTCGCCGATTCACGGCCGACCCGCGACGCTGGTCTCGTTGAGCATTTACGCGCTGCCGGCGCCGTGCTGCTGGGCAAGACCAACCTCTCGGAGTGGGCCAATTTCCGCTCTACCCGCTCGAGCAGCGGGTGGAGCGGACGCGGCGCGCAGACCCGCAACCCCTTCGCGCTTGACCGTAGTCCCTGCGGCTCCAGTTCGGGCTCCGGGGCCGCCACGGCAGCCAACTTGTGTGCGGCCTCGGTTGGCACCGAGACCGACGGCTCTATCGTCTGCCCCTCCAAGGCTTGCGGGCTGGTGGGCTTGAAGCCCACGGTCGGATTGGTAAGCCGCTCCGGCATCATCCCGATTTCGTCAACCCAGGATACGGCCGGCCCCATGGCGCGGACCGTCGAGGACGCTGCGGTCCTGCTCGGCGGGCTCGCCGGTCCCGACCCCAGGGACGCGGCCACCTCCGGCATTCCTGCTGGCTATGGCTTCGATTTCCTGGCTGCCTTGCGGCCCGACGCCGTGCGCGGAGCTAGGCTCGGGGTGGTACGGAGCATGTTCGGAGAAAATCCGCAGGTCGCGCAGGTCATGGAAGTGGCGCTTGGCGACTTGTCGCGGCTCGGTGCAGAGCTGGTGGAAGTCGAGACGCAGGCACACCGCGAGGTGGGAGAGGCCGAATGGATCGTGCTTCAGTATGAGTTCAAGGCCGGCTTGAACAACTATTTAGCCGGCCTGGGCTCTGCAGCGCCTGTTCGAAGCCTGGCTGAACTCATCGACTTCAACCAGCGCGAGGCGGCACTCGAGATGCCATGGTTCGGCCAGGAAATTTTCCTGCTGTGCGAACAGCGCGGGGGGCTCGATTCAACCGAGTATCTTGAGGCCCTGAAGGATTGCCGCCGGCTGGCGCGGGAGGAGGGCATCGATCGAATGCTGTCGGAACATCGCCTCGATGCGCTCATTGCCCCGACCGGGGATCCTGCATTCACCATCGATCTGATCAACGGCGACCATTTCACCGGTGGCGGGACTTCGACCCTTGCGGCGGTGGCAGGTTACCCGCACATCACGGTACCCATGGGACAGGTGAGCGGACTGCCGGTAGGGCTCTCCTTTTTCGCCGGCGCCTGGAGTGAAGCTCGCTTGCTGGGTCTGGCTTACGCCTATGAACAGGCAACCCGACGCCGCCAAACACCGCGGTTCCTGCCCTCGATAGGGGTCGACTGACTCAGCCTGGCCTGCGCCGGCATTCCACCAGCTGGGCGAGGATCGACACGGCGATTTCAGCGGGCGTCTTGGCGCCTATCGACAGGCCTACCGGGCCCTGCAGGCGCTCGAGCTGTTCCCGGGTGACATCAAATTCCAGTAACCGTTCGCGGCGCGCCGCGTTGGTACGGCGGGATCCCAGCGCGCCGACGAAAAAGGCGGGCGACTGCAGGGCTTCCATCAGCGCGAGGTCATCAAGCTTGGGGTCGTGGGTGAGCGCGAGCACCGCGTCTCGAGGCCCGGGCTGCAGGCCCGTGACCACCTCATCGGGCAACCGGGTGACCAGGCTGACGCCCTCCAGCGCGGCCCAGCCCTCGTGATATTCGGGCCGCGGGTCGCAGACGATCACGTCCATGTCGAGCATGACCGCCATACCCGCGACGAAGCGTGAGAGCTGCCCGGCCCCGATAATCAGCAGGCGCTCGCGCGGCGCGTGGATCGCCCTAAGGCTGCGCCCGTCGAACTCGACGCGATCCGCCTCAACCGAGTCGGTCAGGCTGACCAGGCCGGTCTCCAGATCCAGCGTCCTCTCGACACCGCGGCGGGCATTCACCGCCGCGACCAACTCCGACAGCCAGCCG
>Ga0222714_10006719_pt1 | contig 10685 bp, 8 predicted proteins | sample C33_3DmetaG_FD_165048 | JGI IMG/M metagenome (GOLD analysis project Ga0222714, IMG submission 165048) | Estuarine water microbial communities from San Francisco Bay, California, United States - C33_3D | ecosystem: Environmental > Aquatic > Marine > Unclassified | place: USA: California... | reverse complement strand
GCTATCCGATGGATCATCGGTTCGCCGTCGTCTGCCGTTGTGCCACGAAAACACCATGGTAGTCACTTTCTTTGCACAGTACTATGTTTTGATGCTGGAGTTTTCATAAACTATTTTATTTGCAGCATTGGCGTGATCGTACTCGTAGTCAAGTGATTTTTTGTCTCTATGCGTGAGTGTTCTGGTTGTGGACAGGTGGCGCGTCACCGCGGCGTGCGCCATTGCGCGCCGCCGCCGCCGTCGCCGAGTCGACGACGCGCACGCGAGCGCTCTAACGCGCGCGGCGTTTTTTGCTCGTTCGCGTCTCATCTCGCGTCATGCCTCGCGACGGTCGCGCGATGTCATCTAAGGCGATGGTGGTGCTGATTGTCGTTTTGTGTTCCCCCTTGGGCGCGCGCGCGTCGGTGTTCGCGCGGCGCCAAGGTGCGGGTGACGCGGGCGATGCCACGCGTGCGGTGGTATTGAAAGGTTCGTCACGTCGCGGGCGTCTCGTGTGGCGAATGATGCGTGTGATCTCGACGTGGATGTATGATGCGCGCGTGTCGCGTGACTGACGCGAATGGCGCGCGTGCTCGAATATTGTAGATGGAACAGCGCCGGTTTCGATCTACGTCGATGGTCCCATGCGCGTGATTGAAGGAAGTAGTGCGGCACCGAGCGGGGTGGCGGTGAAAGGGCACTCGAGGATGGGTTTGAGTCGGGTGTTTGATGAAGTATCGGTGCGTATCGTCTCGTTGTGTCGTCGACGACGCGTTTTTTGAGCGCGTGTCGCCCGAGTACTGACGATGGTTATATTGATTGCAGGTCACTGTGATCGATCGCGGTGGGTTTATGAGCGCGAATTGTGCGTTGTATCACGCGTGGCAAGTGCCGGTGTTTAACACGACGACAAATGTGACGAATATTGAGTGGAAGTACGCGAAAATGCCGACTGAGCGCGAGCGAGATAAAACGGTTGCTGGAATCTCCAATGCCCCGAGCTCAATCGTGCGAACAGTGATTGGACCGTACGAGAAAGGGTACTTGATCACTCCGCGGTGCCGCGCGCGAACGAATTCAATCAAGTATGCGGTGCGCGCGACGAGCGCGTTTCAGCAAAAGTTGGTTGCGCGTCTCGTCATCGGCGTGGCGTTATTAGTCATCGCCCCAACCGTGGCGAGTTCAGTGCCGTGCTTTTACACCGTTGCCATGACGCTTTCAACTTTTGCACTCGCACTCATCGTGTTGCATAGATTTTCGCGCGCCATTCCAGGTGGGCGCATGGTGAAACGCACGACGGCGGTTGGCGGTTTGGTCACGTACTACCTCGTCCCGAGCGAGCACTGGAACAAAGTGATGGACATGTACATTTCAGCGTCTATGAAACCAATCAAATTGGTCGTTCGATTGATTCAACAACGATACACCAATGTGAGTTTAGAATCAGTCTTAGCGGAAGATCCTTGGGCGCTCTACGGCGCGCTTACAGGTTTTGGTTTGCTCGTCATCGGCGCCGGCGTCGGCCGATGGCTGGTAAAGTCATTCATCATCGATGCCGCGACCGGAGGCATCGCCTCGAGCGTACGAGGATTTGTGACCATGTTCATTCGTGTCATTGGGTGCGCTCTCGTGCAGTTTTCTACGCTTGACGTACCGATCGGTACGGCGTTTGTGTGCGTGGCGGCGACGTATTGCTTGTACGCCCCCGTCGCTCGTACAACAGATCGCGTCATTCACGCCGCTGGAAGCCTCGTCCGTGGTCGTGGTGGCACGCGTACTAATGCAAATGCCAACGATGATTCTGACGATGGCGAACTCGTGCACGAGCAAGAATGGGATGAAGACTCAGATGACGAAGACGAAGCGTCGTGGGGCGGCGCATTTGGCTTGCGGAGACGCAAACCGCTTCCCGAATCCCTCGACCCCGAACCTCGAACGCCACCCAAGCCATTGCTATTCGACGCCGCAGGGAAAACAACCCCAGTTCGTCGCGATAGCTTACTCCGCCGGGCGTTCACATTCGGTAAACCAGAAGATGAATCCACGCCTCCGGCCAAGCCGCCGCTCGGCGCAGCCGCCGCCGCGTACGGCCGATACCTCACCCCCGACGAGCACGACGCCGTCAGTGCGCTCAAAACCAACTCCGAAATGGACGCTCTGACGAAATCTCCCGAATTCGCCGCTTGGTTGGCTAAAAACTCGCATAGAATCCGCATGACAAGGGCGGATTAAACATTTTGCTCGCTGTCCCGTAGCTTTTGGAGGCGGCTGTAACACAGAATTCACCCATCACTTTCGTGACGACATAGCACGACGCGCCACTAAGCCCGCACACCGATCCCAAAATGGGCCGTGAAAAAGTGTTATCGAGCGCATCGATGATCGCATCGTCGTCCATCGCGCGCACGGATGCGACATTCGGCGCGAGAAGGTCAGAAACCTACGCACGCGACGCGAGCGCAGAGTCGATGAAATTACGACTAGCCGTGAAGATACGCGATGAATACGGCGCAGTGAAGGCGTATGCAAAACAAGATAATGGTGGTGGTAGTTTGGCGCGCGCGAGTGCGCGGTCGACGGCGGCTGATGCTGCACGCGAGGACGAGATGGGTGAGGATCCACGCGTGCGCGCCCGAGCAATTGGAGACGCGGAAAAGAAGCGCAAGAAGCCGAGTGATGTGGCGGCCATGATCGATGCGATCGATGACGACAGCGAAGATGAGGAAGCTGGACCGGTGGCGTTTGGTGCGAAGGCGAAGACGTCAAATGCATTGGCGACGTTCAAGGGCGAGGATGCGGTGGCGAATTTGCCTCTGAGCATTTTTGGCAAGCACGCGAACGCAGCCACGGGGGCAAATATCGCTCGCAAGTTAGCGAGCCAGTGGCCAGTACCAGAGTGGCGCGCGCCTTGGAAGTTGTATCGGGTCATTAGTGGGCATCAAGGATGGGTGCGTTCCGTGGCGGTGGACCCGAGTAACGAGTGGTTCGTCACTGGTAGCGCCGACCGTACAATCAAGGTCTGGGATCTCGCCAGTGGGTCATTGAAATTAACACTCACGGGTCATATCGAGCAAGTCACTGGATTGTGCGTGAGCCCGAGGCATCCGTACATGTTTAGTTGCGGGTTGGACAAGAAGGTGAAATGTTGGGATTTAGAGTACAACAAAGTGATTCGCAACTATCACGGACACTTGTCGGGAGTTTACTCCATTGCCATGCATCCGACGTTAGATGTATTGATGACTGGTGGTCGCGATAGCGCGTGCCGCGTGTGGGATATGCGTACAAAGAAGCAGGTGTTTTGCTTGAGTGGACACGAAAATACCGTGGGGTCAATCTTAACGCAAGACGAAAACCCTCAGCTCATCACCGGTTCTTACGACGGCACCGTTCGTTTGTGGGATTTGGCGAAGGGGAAGACTGTGGAAACATTGACGTACCACAAGAAGGGTGTGCGCGCGATGGTGATGCATAAGAAGGAGTTTGCTTTTGTATCGGCGTCGGCGGACAACATTAAAAAGTTTACGTGCCATGGTGACTTTATGCACAATATGCTCACGCAGCAGAAAGCCATTGTGAACACGTTGGCCATGAACGATGATGACGTACTTGTCAGTGGTGGTGACAACGGGAGCTTGTACTTTTGGGATTACAAGTCTGGACATTGCTTCCAAAAGCAAAAGGCTCTGGTACAGCCTGGGTCTCTCGAAGCTGAGTGCGGAATTTATGCCTCGAGCTTTGACATCACTGGTTCGCGTTTGATCACGTGTGAGGCGGATAAAACCATTAAGATGTGGAAGGAAGATGCCACCGCGACGCCGGAATCGCATCCAATCTTGCCGTTCGAGCCGCCGAAGAATATTCGACAAGGCATCGGCGCGTGTTAATATTAGATAGAAATTACAAATTGTGAACATAACCGTTGTTTTATAGCTCATCATGCTTGCCCGCGGGTAACTTGCCCTCTTTGAGTAACTTCTCCTTGTGCTGTTTGAACATTTGAAGGGTGTCATAGTCGGCGCGCATGAGCTTGGCGAGCTGCTCAACGTCGACGCCACGCTTATTCTTGATAAAAATATCAGCACCCGCTTGCATCAGACCCCATGCCGCGTGCACGTGATCACCACGAATCGCTTTATGCAAAGGCGTTTCACCATCTGCATCTTGTGCGTTCACATCGGCGCCAGCGTTGACTAAAACGTCGCACATTTTAGACGACGAACGGTGCGCCGCTTCGTGCAACGGCGTCGTTTGATTCCCCGTCGATCTTCTCGCATTCGGATCGACGCCATCCAAATCTAACAACGCCTCGACATAACTCACACAACGCTCCTTCCATCCGCGTGCAGCGATGTGAATCGCCTGGTATCCGTGTTCATTCTCCTCTGTCACGTTTGCCGCTCCGTGCTCAACCAACACCTTCAACGTCGGCACCGAACCTCTCACCCCACACGAACCAGCGTTAAAGTGAATCGCCCGTCCACCAAACAACTTCTTACCCGTATCCGCACCAAGTTCAATCACCGTCTTCACGTACGTATCATTCCCAACCATAATCGCGTGCTTCAACGCCGTGAGCCCGCTCGGGTGCAGCGGCGCGTTGATATCGTGATGGTCTGGAAACTTTTCAAATTGCGCGCGCAGCTCGGCGTGATCGCCTCTGGCGCTCAGGTGAAGCAAATTTGCAGGTTTTTCCACTTCGGGCTCCGCCGGCGTCGGGTCCTCGATCGGGTCGTCGTGCGAGTGATCGGCGTCGGGGTCGTCGCCACCGAATCCATACGTGCGCCGGAGCTCATGGTACAAGCTCGAGCGTCCGTAACCCCCGGCGACGACGAGTGTAGGGAGCGCCAGGACGGCGATAACGCAGAGCAGTGCGAGGGCGTGCGCGGCGTGCGCGGTGCGACGCGTCATCGTCATCGCGCGCGCCGTGGTTTGTGGATGAGCGATTATCGTCGTCAGCCTAGTCATCTTTTCGGACAGCTCATCCGGAACTTTAAGTATTTGACGCACGAGAACTGAGGCGGTGTGGCGATCATGAGTTCTAAATACATACTATTGAATATCTGTGTGCGCGTGCGCGCGCATGAGCTAAGGCGAAGGGAGAATATGAGATGGAACGCGCGTCGGGCGCGTCGTCACGTCTGCGACGTCTGCGAAACGAATGACCGTAACGCCACGCGTCCACATTTCTTATACGCATCGACGAATTTCCGACACTCGGTGACGTCCTGTGCGTGCGCACTGTAACACGCCCGCACATTGGCGGCTTCAACGTCGCACGGCGGCGTTGAGGCGCCTTCATACGCGTTTGATTCCTCGGCTTCGATGACCGCCGCGTACGCGTTCAACGTCTCAATCTCTCGCTCTTCGTGCTTTAAAAGCACGTCACCGACGCGCGTCGTCGCGCGCGTGACTTCATCAATATCTGGATGCCGCTGTCGCACCACACCGCCCGCGTGCACGTGCGACGACGTTAATAAATCCGAAGGCGTGAAGACGCCGCCTCTCGTCGGCGCCGGCGCCGGCGCGCCGCGCGACACCAACCCCACCCCGACGCGTCCCCCGCCGTCACCGCCCGCGCGCGCACCCGTCGCAGATGACGTCCCTCGATCGTTTCCCGACGTCGACGGCGCATCACCGCGCGCGTCGCTCGATCCATCGCCGCGTCTCGAACGTTCCAGCTCGCGCACCAAGTGCGCCGTGATCTACGCCCGCGCACACACCATCGTCAGTCCGCGATCACACGCGCGCGCAAAGCGCGCCAATCCACGAGAATACACCGCACGTGCGCGACGCACGCGCGCGACGCCCCGCGAACGCCCCGCGAACGCGCATCACGCGGCGAAACCTTTGAAATTGTTCATCCTTCATCGCCATCATCATCGTGTTCAAACGACGCCACGCACGCACGCAACGCTCGCGCCGAATCGCGCGCGGACGAATCGCGCGAATCGCGCGCGGACGCACCCGAATCCTCGCCTGCGGCTCGCGCGGCGCACCACCGCCGCGATCGAGGCGCGACTGTTGCAGACCCATCGGCGCGCGGATGATGATGATGCGTCGCACACTGACGACATAGTGTACGTGATTTTAGCCTAATAAACTATGGATAAGCCACACTTCGCGACGCATCGACGCACGACGACGACGACGACGACGACGCACGAGCCGCGGCGATGACGATGCCGAGCGGATAAACCACACAACGCGCATCGCACGCACACCTCGCGCGGCATGCGATCGCACGCGGTGGCGTCCACGAGCGCGGCGAGCGCGGCGATCGACGGCCGATGGCGAACGCATGCGCGGCGTCAATCGGTGCATATCTCACGCGCGCGCGTCGCGCACGGCCGTCCGTGGCGCGCGAATAAGAGCGTGAATGAACCCATAGAGATGTTTGAATCGCCACGCGATGCATCGGAGGATGAAGATGCGGATGAAGGGACGACAGAGCCGATGATGTCGGAGGAGGCGCGCGTGCTCGCGAGGATAGCGGAGCGACGCGAGGCGTTGTTTGCCACGAAATCATCGCGACAGCGACGGGTGAAGGATGATGAGAAACCACGTGCGATGCAAATTGAAATGGGTCCGTCGTATGATGATAATCAGGCGGCGCTTGAGGCGATTGAGGACGAGGAGAAGGCGATTCGCGCGCGAGCGTTGGCGGATATGCCAGAGCTGCGGGCGCAAGCGCGACGGCGCGGCGCCGCGTATGATGAGGAGGCGATGCCGCCCGGAACTCGAAGAAGTTTGGGTGAAGTACGTGAGCAGAATGCGTTAAATGCGTTTAGTAAGAGTAAAGCAGCGAATAAGAAGGAGACGGAGTTGGTCTGGGTGTTTGAACGCCGCGGCGAAGGTTGGGGCGAGGAAATTTTACCGACGATTAAGGCTGAAAGACGTCTGGTTGAGCAAGCACCGCAAAAGGCACTGAGTCAGGGCGAGGCTATTTTGGTGGAACAGTTTGGTATCTCCGAAGATGATGCCATAGCAATACTTAGTGCGGCGGCGGCGTGGCGAGTGACGAAGATGGGGCGCGCGCTCGTGGATAAGCGCCGCTTGCGTCTCGCGCAACAAAACGTCGGATTGTGCACCAAGGCGATGATTGAAGCTGGTGCGAGCGTCGAAGACGTGGCAAATATCGTTCGAGAAGTTCCGCAAATCCTTTCTGTGATTCCTGGAGCGAGCACGTGGAATTCAAAGTTTATTGAGTACGTCGTGCGCTCAAAGGCTGAGGGTGGCGGCGCTCTGGGACCGATTCGCTTGAAAGCGTATACCGGTCGTCCTCGATACGATCGACCGGTTGAAAGTCTTAAACCATGGGTTTTAGAGCAACGTGAGCGTCGCATCGAAGGTGATCTTTCCCAGGAGCAAGCATATTTGCTCGACGTCGCGGGCTTTGATAAGGACACGTACGTTCCAGTGCTTCGGCGCAACGCAAAAGCCGAATGGGAGTCATCATTTGACGAGCTCGTGGAGTTCCAACTAGGAAGCGGACAAATTAATCCATCAGATGAACGCTCCAACGCGGGTCTTGGTGCTTGGCTGGAGCAACAGAAAGAGGCGTATAGGCAAGGAAAGCTATCGGAAAAGCGAGAGGCTCGTTTGCGCCGAATCGGCATCGCCTTTGACACTACAGAGGCGGTCAAAGACGCGCAGAAAGTGACTAGTATTAGAGACGTCACCGTTGAACCTGTCGAAATCATAACGGTGAGGACGAGTTTTATCGAATCAGCCATGGAGTTGAGAGAATTTTTGGACAAAGCAGGCGAACACGCCGAACCAGAAATTGGCTCACCAATTGGAGTTTGGCTATTACGTTTAAGACAACGTTGTCGAGACAACAAGCTGAGCGCTCAAGAACAAGAAATTCTTGCCACACTTAATATTGATGCGACGTATATTCCAGAGAGCTGGATCTCGATGTTGAACATGTATGCCAACTTGCGAGCACGACGCTCGAGTTACCTCGGCGTCGATATAGACCGCATCAGAGCGTGGCAGCGAGAGCAATTTGAACTCGTCAAAAAGAACGACGGTTCGCTTTCAGAAGCTCAGATCAAACGTTTACGACATGCGGGTATGATTGATAGTATTTCTGGCCTGGCTGCCACCGCTATTAATCGGGATAAACTCGAACTCGATCGCCGACGAGAAGAATGGGCGGCGCGAGTCGCCGCGCGTAAAGCCAAGACGCTTGAAAACAACTCGGACGACGGCGAAGATAAATAGGGAAACTAGAAATAATTTGCACATGTTTGTATAATACACAATGTTTACTATCGTTTACTATCATTATAAAGCATTTGCTCACACCGCCTGCACGGTCCACGTCGGACCGCTCGTCTGGCGCTGGTATTTTGCAAACGTGGGATGCTCTTGCAACCTCCCAGCCGCCTTGAGCGTATACACCTTTGACGTTTCTGCCAAACACCACGCACCGACAAATACCGTCATAAAGTTTACCACCCAAAACCCATACGCAATCAATGCCGCCGACAACAGCACGGAAATGGCAATCACAACCGTCGCCGCAGCGTCCATAGAAACTCGACACATCGCGAGAAAGCTCACGAGCACTCGCGACGCATCCAGCGGGTACGCAGGCACCAACAAGTTAAAGCAGAACAGTGAAATTTGTATCCAGCACGCCTCACGGCACAGCACTGGCAAAAAACCATCCACAGTCCCCATCAAATCCACTTTGCCGCTCGTCGCGTACAACATCAGCGCCCAAAACGCGAGCATGGGCGCGTGCGTCAGAGGACCCGCAACCGCGACAAATAAATCTCCCTTTGCGCTCGCGTCTTCAGTGCTGATGTACGCGAGACCTCCAAGTGGCCAGAGTAAAATACGTGATACGCTACCGCCAACCATCTTCGCCGCCGCGCAATGTCCGAGCTCGTGGACCAAAACCGTCTTGAGGAGCACGAGATTGAGCAAAATTCCCAAACCAAACCATTCCCAGCCAAAGATGGCGTACGCCAGCGTGGTGACCGCAACGTAAATGAGAAAAAGCGGCGTGAGATAGACGTCGATGCCGAATAAGGTGAAAAGGAAGAGTGATCTCGAGTACCACGGTTCAGGAGCTGCAGATTCGCCACCCCGCTGCTGCTGCAGCTCGGCGATTGTGTGCACGTTACTCGGTGTTCTGGGCGGTGCCGGCGTGCTTGGACCATCACTGCGAGGGAAAAGGTTCAACGGTTCGATATCCGCCGTGCGCGACATGTCGACAGTCGAGGATGGGATGCTCGTGGGCGACGGACACTGGAGGTGGTGCCCTGCGACGAGCTCTAGATATTTAGAGAAAGAATACACAAGTTACAAAATGGTGGGCGCTAAACCTAATAAGGACAGGCCTTGGGGAGCTTGGTCTTTGCGTTGCGTCCATTCATGTCGAACTTTTTGTTTCCTGATCCAGATTGGACCATGAGCGATCCTTGATACTTGCGTAACGCGCGTTGCGCTCGTCTGTGCACGAGAGAAATTTGCGAAGGAAGCGTGGGGTAGTCACGACGAGTGATACCACCACCTGCACTGCGGCGTACACCTTCGGATGTAACTGGCACGCCAATGTGTCGTGCATTTGCCTTGACCGAGGCGCGATTATCGTATGGTCGATGATTTTGTTTGTAGTAGCGTCGCAAGTCGCGCGGACCGATGCGCTTCACCTTGCCGTCACCACCGATGATGATTAATTCGTATCCATTATCCGCCAATCGCACCGGACCACTCGTTAACTCTTCCATGGTAAACCCAGGAGTATCCTCGTCCATATCGTCGTCATCACTACTTTCCGCCTCAGCCGCGGCGCGTTCGATGTTCCGCAACGCCTCGGCGGCTTCGTCATTCTCCATTTCTTCCCATTCGCCCTCGTACTCATCCTCTTCATCATCATCATCCACATCGGCTTGTCGTCGAGATATTTCATCCAATAACTCATCAGGAACTTCTTCGCCGCGAGCGATATACGCATCCACCTTGGCCAATGTCTCTTTATGCGCCTCGGCCCACTTCTCAAAACGTTGCGCCCGCAGCACGCTCTTTGGTAACTCATCCTTTCGTTTCAAGTGCCCGGTCCCAGTTTTAGCCGTACCACCCTCAGACCGCTTCTTCTGCGCCTGTTCTTGCGCCTTGGCTTGCGCGATAACCCGTTCGAATAAATCTTTCCCAACCACCGGTAACCCGCCGACGTTGCGCTTCAAGTTGTACCTGTGCCAATCAGACTTGTAGTGCGCCTTGAGCGCCTCCATGTCATCGAACACCACGCCCTATACCATTCGCACGAAACAAACCATCACCCGTCAGTATTCTCGCGCACGAGATCACCACCGCGCCGCCGCGACGGCGACATACGCGCGCGCATTCCGCGCACGGCGCCGCCTGTAGGTCTGCGCCTCGAGCGGCACGCGTTCGACACGAATCCCGCGCGCGCGTACCGGTGCGGTGTGACACGTCAATCCAGACATGATGCGCGACCGTTCTCGCGCGTCGATCGACCGCGCGCGCCGTGCGTCGCGATGTGCGCGCGTCGCGTCCGAACGCGACGCGCGCGAGGGCACCGGTGGTGTGGTTTTACATTAGTGGCGTCAAAACGCCGCCACCCACGGCTTCGTCGCCGCGCCGCCCCGCACTCGGCGACGTCGCGACGCGCGCGCGCACGACGGCGAGCGATCGCACGCATTATCGCGCATTATTTTCAATCGCGC
>Ga0222714_10006718_pt1 | contig 10687 bp, 14 predicted proteins | sample C33_3DmetaG_FD_165048 | JGI IMG/M metagenome (GOLD analysis project Ga0222714, IMG submission 165048) | Estuarine water microbial communities from San Francisco Bay, California, United States - C33_3D | ecosystem: Environmental > Aquatic > Marine > Unclassified | place: USA: California... | reverse complement strand
ATTTGAACCAATAGTTTCTGACACAAAAATTCCAATTAGATTGGGATTCATTAACCCTGAAGGCGTCCCAAATATTATTTCACTTTGGTATGAGAATATTGATGGTAAAATTTACTGCGCAACCCAGAAGTCTGCAAAAATAGTGTCTTATCTGAAAAATAATCCTTCTTGTGGATTTGAGATTGCTACTGACAAACCTCCTTACAAAGGCACTCGTGGAAGTGGAACTGCTAAAATTATTGAAGAAAGGGGGGAGGAGATTCTAAAAATTTTAATGAAAAAATATCTTGGGGATAAACAATCAGTTCTATCTAAAATTCTTGAAAAAAATGTTACAAACGAAGTCGCTATTGAAATTACTCCCAATAAGATATTTCATTATGATTACTCAAAAAGAATGAAAGATGTTTAAATTCTGTTCTTAGCACTAGTTCTAAAAAATATCCTTACGTTATATTTTGTAAATTCCTATTAAACATGAGGAGAAATGCAACAAACAGCAACTACAAAAACACCACGGCTCAAATTCATGTTGATTTTGGCTGCAGCAACTTCAGTAATACTAGTTTTTACACTCACTCCTTGGAATTTAGTTCCAACACTAGTTACTGAGGATGTGGCCGTTATTGCCGTAACTGAATATGGCTGTGTTGGAGAGTCTGTTTTGGGTCATTCTGTAGTAATATCAGAATGTGAAGCAGGTGTTGGAGATGTCATATCTGCAACATTTTATGTCCCTGCTATGGACCAAAATGGATATTATGACAGAATTGAGGGCAAATTAGCAATGGTTACCCCTTAATTCCTCTATTTTTTGTTTTCACTCTTGATAATTTCTTTTTTCATCCAGATGGTTTTTACTTTGTGATCAATGAGTTCTATATTCATCTCATTTAATTTGTCTCTTATTTTATCTGCCTCTAGGAATTGTTTTTCCTTCCTTAACTTTTCTCTATTCTCTATCATATAGTCAATTTCTTGTTTTTCGTTTTCAGTCATCTCGGGAATTACTAATCCAAGAATTTTTAACATTCGTAAAAACTCAGACTTGATTATCTGTGCATCTTCATTTCCTAGTTTCTCTTCGGCTGCAAGTCTATTTGTTTCCTTGATTAGTTGGAAAAAAGCGGATAATGCTAGATGAGTGTTAAAATCATCCTCCAACGCTTTATCAAAATCTTTAGATATCTTGAAAACGGTTTCTTCTAAATTTTGGTTATCTTCTGATTTTGTATGAATTAACTCATAATAACACACTTCAGCCTGCCTCCATTTTGTAAGATTTTCTTTGAGTAGCTCTTCAGAATAATCAATTGGTTTTGAATAATGTCCTGATAAACAGAATAGCCTAATGATGTTGGGGCCCCAATTTTCTAAAACATTTTTAATTGATTTGATATTTCCAATTGATTTTGACATCTTTTCTCCATTAATTGTAACCATTCCTACATGCATCCAAATTTTTGCAAATTGTAAACCCGTACATGATTCTGACTGTGCAATTTCATTTTCATGATGAGGAAATATTAGATCTCTTCCTCCACCATGTATGTCAAAATTTTCCCCAAGGTACTTGTTACTCATCGCAGAGCATTCAATATGCCATCCTGGTCTTCCTTTTCCCCATGGACTTTCCCACAAAGGTTCCACATCTGAAAATTTCCACACTGCAAAATCTAGTGGGTCTTTTTTTGCTTCATCTATTTCAATTCTTGCTCCAGATTCAAGCTCATCAATTTTCTTCTTCGATAATTTTCCATAATTTGGAAACTTTGATACTGAAAAATAAACTCCATTTTTTGATACATATGCAATTTGTTTATCAATTAACTTCTCAATGAATTTCAAGATGTCTTCAATGTGATCTGTGGCTTTTGGATAGATTGTAGCATGTTTGACATTAAGCCCGTCAAAATCTTCAAAGTAATTTTGAATATACTTTGTACTAATTACTTCTGCAGTTGTATTTTCTGCTTGAGCTCTATTGATAATTTTGTCATCTACATCCGTAAAGTTCTGAATGAATTCTATTTCTACTCCTTTTTCCTCTAGATATTTTCTTAATACGTCAAATACAATGATTGTCCTTGCATGGCCAATATGAGATTCATCATAAACAGTTACTCCACACAGGTAGATTTTCACCTTTTTTGAAATATCTAATTCTAGTTGGGAGTTTGATAGCGTGTCTTGTAGTTTCATACTTGTTCTCTATCTGGCTTTTGTGGTGGTAATCTTTTATGTTCACTGTTTTTGTTTAATTCTAAAATTCTCTCAATTTTGAAATTTTCAATCTGAGTTAATTTCTGGGTTTCTTCAAGTGATAGTTTTTTATCAAAAACACAGTAAAGTATTGAATCTATTTCCTCATATGATACTCCTAACTCATCTTCTGCTTCATGATCTTTCCACAAGTGAGGACTACTTTTTTTGGCAATCACATTTTCTGGCACTCCTAAATATTTGGCAATCTCCCTTACCTGAAGCTTGTATAGTGAAATAATTGGTGTTAAGTCTGATGCACCATCTCCAAATTTTGTAAAATATCCAATTAGATATTCACTTTTATCACTTGATCCTAAAACTAGGTAATTTTTAGCATTTGCATAATAATATAGAATATTTGTTCTAATTCTTGCACGAAGATTTCCCTTGGCTCTTTCATTTGGTTCTAAATACATTGAATATTCGTTAACAATTGGATTGATATCAATTAACTTGTATTGAATGCCAGTCAGTGAAACCATTTTTAATCCATCTTCAGTTTCAGATTTGGGTGTAATTGCAGTATCTGGCATAACTATTCCGATTGTTTTATCTGGAAACTTTCTCTTGCAAATGTATGCTAGTACAGCAGAGTCTACTCCGCCACTTAATCCTAGAATGAGACCTTCTGCATGATTTTTTTTCATTTGTTCATCTAGAAAATTTTCAATTGAATTGGTAATCGCAGCATAATCTTGATTTTTTATCTCATCTATGATTTCTTGATTCAATAAATCATTTGCAAAAACTGAGAATAAAAATTGTGCCTAAAATTTCTAAATATCTACGTAAATTCCATCGTCCCTAGCTTCAACTGGATATGTCTCTAGTTTAACATCTTTGAGATAGTCTGTTAGTTCTCCAGTCTTAATGTTATAGTGCCAGAAATGCAACGGACATTCTACAATATCTCCATCAAGCTTGCCTGGTGCTATTGACCCGTCTTGATGAACACATAGATCGTCTATTGCATGATATCCATCTTGATTGAAAATTGCTATCTGCTTTCCTTCAATTTTGAATGCTTTTCCTTTACCTGAGTCAATATCTCCTTTTTCTGCAATTTTTTTCCAAGCCAATGACTTTTTGTTAATTTTGTCATTTATTTACATTCGCATGATAGAATTTTATATCTCCGAACAAGGGTTTTCTGCATGAGCAAAGTAAAATCTAGCCCAAAGTTGATCAAAGATGGAAAATTATCATATGAATGGGCAAGATCACATATGCAAATTTTAGATAATACTATTAATCGATTAAAGAAATCAAAGCCACTCAAAGGTATTACTCTTGGATTCTGTCTCCATATTACAAAAGAAACATCTGTTTTGCTAATGGGAGCTAAAGAACTAGGAGCAAACGTAGCCTGTTGTGGCGGTAACCCATTAACAACTCAAGACAATATTGCAGCATTTTTGGCATCTCAAGGAATTCACGTATATGCATGGCATGGTCAGTCTGTTAAAGAATATGACTGGTGTATTGATCAAGTTCTAAAACATAATCCAACCATTCTCACAGATGATGGTGCAGACATGAATGTAAAAGCTCATTTTGATAAGCGATTTAAAAATATGAAAATTATAGGTGCGACCGAAGAAACCACTGCTGGTGTTACTAGAATAAGAGCAGTTGAGAATCAAGGAAAATTACGTTATCCTGTAATATTGGTTAATGAAGCATACACAAAACACATGTTTGATAATCGATATGGTACTGGTCAAAGTACAATTGATGGTTATCTACGTGCCATGAACTTACTTATGGCATCAAAACGTGTTGTTGTTGTTGGATATGGTTGGGTTGGACGCGGTGTTGCATCCAGGTGTCATGGAATGGGATCTAAGGTAATTGTTACTGAGATTGATCCGGTAAAAGCATTGGAAGCTCACATGGATGGTTTTGAAGTAATGCCAATGGCACAAGCTGCAAAATTAGGTGACATCTTCATCACATGTACTGGAATGACAAGTGTAATTAGAAAAGAACACATCTTAAAGATGAAAGAAGGTGCAATAATGGGAAATGTAGGTCACTTTGATGTTGAAATTGATAGTGAATTTTTACTAAAGAAATCAAAATCTGTTAAAGAAGTCCGTCCTGCACTTGATGAATGTGTGTTGCAAAATGGTAAGAAGGTGTATTTGATTGGACAGGGACGTCTTGCAAACTTAGTTGCAGCAGAAGGACATCCTCCTGAAGTAATGGCACAATCATTTTCAAATCAAATTTTATCTGTCTTGTATATACTCAACAATCACAAAAAAATGGAAAATAAAATTATCAATGTACCTCAAGAAATTGATAGTCAAGTTGCAGTTGATGCACTAAAAGCAATGGATGTAAAAATTGATAAACTTACTCCAGAACAAGTAAAATATGCCAATAGTTGGTAAAACTTCTTAACCCCAATACTGCTTTTGACAATATCTGATGAACAAAAAAGCTATCATTACCAGTGCGTTACCATATGCTAATGGTGAAATTCACTTAGGTCATGTTGCATCTACTTATCTGCCAGCTGATGTAACAACACGATTTCTAAAACAAAATGGAGTAGAGGCATATTATGTATGTGCATCAGATGATTTTGGAACTCCTATTCTAATTCAATCTGAAAAAGAAGGTAAAACACCTGCTGAGTATGTTGCTCATTGGAATAAACGTGATTATGAAGACTTTAGCGCATTTGACATAAATTTTGATTATTTTTACAAAACTAGCTCTCCTGAAAATATTGAATTTGTTCAAGATGTTTTCAAAAAACTCAATGATGCTGGTCACATTTACGAGCAGGAGATCATTCAGTTTTATTGTAATAATGATAAAAAATTCCTTCCTGATAGATATGTCAAAGGTACGTGTCCATACTGTAATGCTGAAGATCAATATTCTGATCTTTGTGAGAGCTGCGGTCGGGTTCCTGAAGAAATCAAAAATCCAAAATGCTCATTATGCAATCAACCTCCAACAAAAGAAAAAACAACTCATTATTTCTTCAAACTCAAAAATTTTGGAGACTCTCTATCAAAATGGTTAGATGAAAATACCAATCTTCAAAAAGATGTAAAAAAATATGTGCAAAACTGGATAAAATCTGGTTTAATAGATTGGGATATTACTCGTGATATTACTTGGGGCGTACCTGTGCCACTTGATAATGCAAAAAATAAGGTGTTTTATGGTTGGTTTGATAACCATTTAGCATACATCTCTACAGCTCTAAAATTTCTAAACGATAAAGGCATTAATGGAAAAGAGTTTTGGAATTCTGCTGACATTTATCATTTTATTGGAAAAGATATCGTGTATCATCATTATCTCTTTTTACCTGCTATGAGATTAGGTATTGAAAGTGAATACAAATTACCTGACTTTATCCCAACTAGAGGCCATTTGACACTCCAATCAAAAAAAATCTCAAAAAGCCGTAACTGGTACATTGGTCTAAAACAGTTCTTAGAATATTACCCTGCAGATTATTTGAGATTTTATCTTATCTCAATAAATCCCTATTCTCAGGATGATTTGAACTTTGACTGGGATGATTTTACAACTAGAATTAACTCTGAATTAATTGGAAATTTGGGAAATTTTATCAATCGTGCATTGGGATTTACAAAAAAAGCATTTGATGGAAGAATTCCTGATCCTGAAGATTTTGATGACAAAGATTCAGAAGCTGAACAAAAAATTAAATCTCTATCTTCTGATGTTGGCTCTTTAATGGAACAGAATCATCTTGATAGGGCATTAAAGAAAATAATGGAGTTTTCATCTTTTTTTAATCAGTATTTTCAGCATAAAGAACCTTGGAAAAAAGGACCTGGCACTTCTAGTTGTGTTTACCTCTCAGTAAATGCTGTTAGAAGCTTGGCAATTGCAGTATTTCCATTTATTCCAAAATCTGCTCAAAGCATTTGGGTTCAGCTTGGATTAGATGGAAATGTTGATGAGCAAAACTGGAACGATTCATCTGTTTTGGGTGTCTCTTCTGGACACCTACTTGGAGAACCTTCTCCGTTATTTGCTCGAGTTGATGAAATAGATATTGAAAAATACAAAAAACAACTTGGACCCTCTGAATAAAATGAAATCTATTCCCAGAATTTCAACTCGAGGATACTATGATCTGAAAACTGGAAAAACTTTGAAGAAAAATAACTATTTTCTATATCCAAAAAAAGATTTTGAGAAATTGATTGAACCTAAAGAAATCACAATAATGATTCATGGGTTAAGAAATGATAATGCAGGAGCTATTGCAAAAGCAATATTGGCACGGAATCGATTAAGAAAATTAGGTTACGTTCACCCGGTTATAGGATTCAGTTATGATTCAAACACTACTGGTGCCCATCTCATAAAACATGCAAAGCATGCTTTGGCTGTTGGACAAAGTATTGCAAAAAAGAACGGACGAAATTTAGGTAGATTCATAGAAGATTTTAAGGAAACTAATCCAAAAACACGAATTAGATTAATGGGTCACTCTCTAGGATCTCAAGTAATATTGAGTACAATTGAATATCTTGCTAAAAAGAAACAGAATTCCGGAATTTTGGAAAGTGTGTATTTCTTTGGAGCTTCAATAACTGAAGATGTTCCTTCTTCAAAAAAATATGGTAAATTACTTCAGACTGTAGTTGATAAAAAAATCATAAATTATTATGCGCCTTCTGATGAAGTTCTAAGTTGGGCTGATGACAAAAAGTATGTTATGGGACCTTTGGGACTAAAAGGAGCAATTGGAAAACCAATAAAAAAATATCATCAAAAACTAGTCAAACCAAAAAATCATAGATTTGCAAGTTATGTTGCTGTCTTAAACAAATTCCCATAACCTCTTAGCCAACCCTAAAATCTCCATCTTTAAATAATCAATACTATTTGTTAGATTCATGACTGACGCTTACGTTATGTTAAATTGTGAATTAGGTGCAGAAGCCGAAATCATTGAAAAACTAAAGGAACTGGAACAAGTTAAAGATGTCTTTGAAACAATTGGAACGCATGATATGCTAGTTAAATTACAAGCAGAAAATTTTGAAAAAATACGAGAAATTGTTTCGTGGAATATCCAAAAACTCGATAAGGTTCGCTCTACTGCAACTCTCATAAAAAAAGATAATTAAGATAGGGTTTGATCTAGGCTAGATGGTCAACGAAAAAAACGAAATAGATAAGCTTATTGATAATATGATTACAAGTGGAGATGAATTAGTCAGTAATCTCAAAACCATCCTTCCAAACTCCCTTGCTGAATCTATGGTGATGTTCCACGAATCAAACGTTGAAAATCTTAAAAAAATCAAAGATTTCCTAAATAAGTAGATTTTATCCTCAATCATGTGATTTCTACTATATCCTTTTTAATCATTAATTTTCTTTGAAAGCGTGTCAAGATCTAGGACAATTACCGTTACAGTTAAGAAAAAAACAGGAGATGCTTTTGATGCCATTTTACAACTTCCTTCAAAAATGATGCCAGATGCAAAAGTAAATTCTGACGGTTGGTGGTACTTTACAGGACCACATGGAAAGTCTAAATTAAAATTCAACGAAAACAAATCTTTAGGAATTTTAGACCACCAATATGTTGATGAAGAATCTGTTTGGGACATTCCAATGAGAGTAGTTTCAAATGGCGATTATTCTGAAATTTTGATTACTCTGAACAAACCTGATGAATTAAGTGATGACCAATTCAATCACAGAATTGAAGAGATTGGAGATATGGTAAATCATATGAAACAAATCATTGAATCGCACTAATTGAGGCTAATTCTATAGATGTGATTCCTTAACCTTAAAAGGAAATTTGGATATAATGTAATGTTAAAAATGCCATATGAAGAAGTATATTTCCAAAGAATGGAAGAAGATGAATCTGAAATTTACGAAAAAATAAAATCTAAAAAAAACACTTAATCTTGTTTACCTTCAGAATCCTCACTTTGTGAATTCCCTGGTCCTACCATATCTTCTGGTTTTACTTTACTGTCCCAATCCCCTCTTACGCCCTTAACCAATCCAATTGCGCCCGCGGCAAGCAATCCAATTACTAATGCAAAAAACAAGGATTGATCCATTACCTTAAATGAACAATTAATCTGCTGTGGTGGTCTGTCTTCAAAATATTCGTAACATGTGCCAAATTCGTTTTCCTCAAATGTTGCTGCCTGATACTGTCCTCCCATTACTCCTAAAACAAGAAAACCAACAAAGGTCAGACCTACACCTATGAGTATAAATCTCATATCGGACATAATATCATCTGAAGATTCACAGTATTTACATTTTAACCCGAAAAATAATCTAGTGTTATTTTTCTAATAATGCTTTGAGATTTTCTAGTGATGCTTCGTAAAATGAACCCATAAAAGCTAAGAACTCTGTGAATTCCTTTTCAGACATTTTTTTACTGTTGAGATAAGATTGCCACGTTAGTTCTACCAGATTTTTTGATTTTGGTTTGATGGAAATAGTTGCAACATACACCCTTAATGGCAGTCCATCGGTGGCAACATAGGTGAAATACTCTCCTGTTTTCCACGCAACTACATGCTCTTCAATTTGACTCCCATCAGCAAATGTGATTAATCTAATTGCACCAACATCTTTCTTCTTTTTTGATAGGTATGTTGTATTTTTAACATCAACTAACCAAGTTGGAAGTCCAACGATGTTGCTAACTTTTCTCCAAACTTTGTCTTTTGATGCTTTGATCTTTACAGATTTTTTAACTGTGCCTGTATGGAATGATTTTTTCAATAATTTTGTCATATTATACCTCGAATCTTGCGAGTTTTAAATTTTGTACAACCATTTTTAATCCCCCTAAACAAATATTATCAAATGGTCTTCGGTTGGGGTAAAAAGAAACAAGAGGAGAAACCTGTAGAAGAAATACCTCAAACAAAAGATGTTTCTTTACCAGAAGTGAAAAAAATTGTCAACGAACTTCAAAAACTTCGTGAATCACAAACTGTTTCTGAAGTAAAAAATATCCGAAATGGGACTGCTCCTTTGATAGATGACTTAATCAAGGTGGGAAATATGCTTGAAAAAGATACCCTGAATGTTGATGATATCGATAAACACCTTGCAATTATTGTAGTTAGAGGGAAAAAACAGGTTATTGATATTATTAAGAAAGGTGTTGTGAGTCTTCCTCAAGTATCTTCAATAGATGATGCTAAAAAACTAGATAACTCTTTGAATCAGATTTTAAAAAAAGTCGGAGATGTTTTAGGTCGTCAAACCAGAGTAATTCACATCTTTGCAAAAAAATATGCCACTCAGTTAAAAGATAATTTAGAAGTAATGAATCAAAATTATTCTGATATTCATGACATTCTAGAAAATTTTGATAATACGAAGTCTAACTCTGATGAAATTCTAAGTTCTTTGAAGAAAATTGAAAATCTCAAATCCACTAAGATTGAAAAAACACAAAAAATTTCTGACACTCATAATGAATTAGAATCTGTAAATAAACAACTCTCTTCACTAAAAAAATCAATTGATGAAATTAAATCTTCAAATGAATATCACAAATACTTGGAATCAAAAAAATCTCTAGATTTATTTGAAAATGAAAAAACCAAAATCAAAAGTGAAATTGATTCACAATTCACAAAAATCTCTAGACCCTTAGGAAGATATGAGTATTCATCATCTTTGGACAAAGATCAAAAAGGCACACTATCTAAACTAGTAGAAAATCCTTTTGATGTGTTAACTCCAGAAAACAAGGACTCCATAATAATGATATTAGAAAATGTCAGAAAAGGTATCACTTCAGGTTCTATATCAGTAAAGGATGTAGACAAAACGCTCTCGCAAATTACTGAAACTGAAGAAACAATTAATGGATTTATCTCTCAAGTTTCTGAATATTTCCAAAAACATCAAAAACTTTCTGCTGAACTTAATTCACTTCGTTCTGAAAAACTGATCTCCTTGGAATCTGAATTAAATAAAACCAATGAAGTCAAGAATGATTTGGAACTAAAATATGAAACATTTAAGGCTGAAATTCATGAGATTGATTCTAGCATTCCGCAATTAGTATCTAAAATTGAGAAAAAATTGAGGTCATTTTCTAATACAAAATACAGTGTTTTGATGTCCTAAAATTAAATTAGTTCACTTTTTGATAGACATCATGTTGTTCAAAAAGAAAAAATTTGAACGTAAGGTAGTTCTACAAAAAGAAGTACTAGATAGTATTTTGTCATATTGTCAAATGAAACATCCTGAAGAAGGAATCTTAATTCTTAAAGGTAAATCAAAAAATGGTGAAATTAAAGTTGACGGTCTTGTGATTCCTCCATTTAATTACACTGGAGATACATTTGCAGGAATTCCAAATTCTTTTTTGCCATTTGATATGAGTTATGTTGGTATTGTACACTCT
>Ga0222714_10006715_pt1 | contig 10688 bp, 5 predicted proteins | sample C33_3DmetaG_FD_165048 | JGI IMG/M metagenome (GOLD analysis project Ga0222714, IMG submission 165048) | Estuarine water microbial communities from San Francisco Bay, California, United States - C33_3D | ecosystem: Environmental > Aquatic > Marine > Unclassified | place: USA: California... | reverse complement strand
AGACTCCATTAATTTTTCATCTTGCTCAACAGCTGTTTCAATTAATTCTTTTCTATATTTTTCAGCCTGTTCTTTTAAATCAGCAGGGATTTCAATCTCATCAAATTTGGCACCCAAACTTTCATCATTCCAGATAATACCCTTCATTTTTACAAGATCTATTACTCCCTTAAGATCAGATTCCAATCCTATTGGTAATTGCAATAATAAAGGATTTGCACCAAGTCGACTTTTTAACATTCCCACACACATAAAAAAGTCTGCACCAGTTCTATCTAATTTGTTTATAAAGCACATTCTTGGAACTTTGTATTTATCTGCCTGTCTCCATACAGTTTCAGATTGTGGTTCAACACCTGCAACTCCATCAAAAACAGCTACGGCTCCATCTAAAACTTTTAGAGATCTTTCCACTTCGATTGTAAAATCAACATGGCCAGGAGTATCGATAATATTAATTCTATGATCTTTCCAAAAACAAGTTGTAGCAGCGGAAGTAATTGTTATGCCCCTTTCCTGCTCTTGCTCCATCCAATCCATTGTTGCAGCGCCATCGTGAACCTCACCAATTTTATGAGCTTTTCCAGTGTAATAAAGAATACGTTCAGTTGTCGTTGTTTTACCAGCATCGATATGAGCCATGATACCAATGTTTCTATATTTATCTTTTGAAATTATCTGATCCATAAAATTACCATCTAAAATGAGCAAATGCTTTATTAGCCTCTGCCATTTTATGAGTGTCTTCTCTTTTTTTAATTGCGTTTCCTTTGTTAGTAGAGGCGTCTAAAAATTCTTTAGAAAGTCTTTCTTGCATCGTTTTGTCACCTCTTTTTTTGGATGATTCTATTAACCAACGGATAGCAAGTGCTTGACCTCTGTCACTACGAACTTCAACAGGAACTTGATAAGTAGCTCCACCTACTCTTCGTGATTTAACCTCAAGATTTGGTCTTACATTCTTGATAGCTTCATTAAAAACATCTAATGGATCTTGTTTTGTTTTTTCTTTTATAATATCAAAAGTTTTGTATACAATTTTTTCAGCTACTGTTTTTTTTCCGTCAATCATTAAAGAGTTTATAAATTTAGTAATAACTTTTGTTCCGTAAATTGGATCAGCTTCAACTTGTCTTTTAACTTGAGCTCTTCTTCTAGACATAATTATTTTGGACGTTTAGTTCCATACTTGGAACGTTGTTGTTTTCTATTGGCTACACCTTGAGTGTCCAAAAGTCCTCTTACAGTATGATACCTTACTCCAGGTAAATCTTTAACTCGGCCACCTCTTATCATCACAACAGAATGCTCCTGAAGATTATGGCCTTCGCCCGGTATGTAGCTTGTAACTTCAAATCCATTAGACAATCTTACTCTTGCAACTTTTCTTAGCGCCGAGTTTGGTTTTTTTGGAGTAGTTGTGTAAACTCTAGTGCACACACCTCTTTTTAAAGGACAAGCCTCTAACGCAGGAACTTTATTTCTTGCAATAACTTTTTTTCTTTTTTGTTTTAATAACTGATTAATAGTTGGCATAAATTTTACAATTTTTTTAAGGAAAGGTGACGTAGAACTTATAGTCGGTAGTTGTTTAAAGCCAACAAAGCTTTACGTGCTACCTTAAAAAATTTCGCTATTAATACTGATTTATTCTACAAGGTCAACAATAACGTTGTGCTAAATTTGCAATATTTATCTGCCTTTATAGCTCTTAAATAGCCTCTTTTACTGTTTCAACTTTTTTATTTTTAAGCTTATCTTGTAATTCAAGATCTTTAGTTTTGGCAACATCATTCAACCTTATTCGGCTCATTCCGCTACCAGCAGGTATTAATCGTCCGACAATCACATTCTCTTTTAGTCCATATAAATCATCAGATTTACCCTTAATTGCTGCATCTGTAAGAACTCTGGTTGTTTCTTGGAATGAAGCAGCAGAGATAAATGATTTTGTTTGAAGAGAAGCTTTTGTAATTCCTAACAGTACAGGCTCTACAGTTACTTGTTTTTTTCCATCTTTTTTAAGTTCTTTATTTAAATTAATTGCATCGATTTTATCAATAACTTCACCTAATAAATAATTACTATCACCAGGATCTTTAACCTCTACTTTTCTTAGCATTTGTCTTAAAATAACTTCAATATGTTTGTCGTTAATAACAACACCTTGTAGTCTGTAGACTTCCTGCACTTCATTAACAAAATACTCTGTTAAATATTCAATTCCTAGAATTTTTAAAATATCATGTGTAGCTGGACTTCCATCTAGTAAATATTCACCTTTAGATATAGCTTCTCCAGGGTTAAAATTAATTTGTTTTCCTTTTGGAATTAGGTAATTTGATTCAACGCCACTTTCATTTTGAATAGTGATTTTTTGTTTTCCACGAATTTCTTTTCCAAAAATAATTTTACCTTCGTTTTCAGCAATTATCGCTCCATCTTTAGGTTTTCTAGCCTCAAATAATTCTGCAACTCTTGGTAATCCTCCGGTAATATCTTTTGTTTTAGATGTAGCTTTTGGTAACCTTGCAAGAACATCTCCCGCGTTTACTTTTGCGCCATCAGCAACTGAAAGAATTGTTTCAGGTGATAAGTAGTATCTTGCTTCATTTCCGTCAGCTTTCTTAACTACTTCATCTTTACTGTCTCTAAGAGTTATTCTCGGTTTTAGGTCAAGATTTTTTGATTGTGATCTCCAATCCAATACAATTTTTGATGAGATACCAGTAGTTTCATCAGTTTTGTCTGATATAGACGCTCCATCAACAAGATCAACATAATTAACTATACCAGCTGTCTCAGCAATTACGGGAAGTGTGTATGGATCCCACTCACAAATTTTTTGATTCTTTTTTACGTTCTGATCAGGTCTCACAAACAACTTAGTTCCATAGGGTATTTTATAAGATGCTTTTACATAACCATCTTTTTCAATTGTAATTTCTATATTTCTTCCCATAACTATTAAGTTATTGCTAGAATCCTCAACTAAATTTTTACTTACAAGTTTCAACACACCATCAGAAGGGGCCATGATTGATGACTCTTCTTTAAAACTAGCAGTTCCACCCACGTGAAAAGTTCTCATCGTAAGTTGAGTACCAGGCTCTCCAATTGATTGTGCGGCTATCATTCCAACACACTCACCAACTGATACTGGCTTGCCTCTCGCTAAATCTCTTCCATAACATTTTTGGCAAACACCTTTTTGGCTAGCACAAGTTATTACTGAGTATACCTTACAAGTTTTTACACCAGATGACTCTAATAAATCGCATTTTTCCTCATCTATAATCTGTTTCTTTTTAACAATAACCTCTCCTGTTAAAGAATTTTTAATATCTTCAGCTGCAAATCTACCCAAAGCTCTTTCAGCTAAGCTTACAAGAACATTTCCACCTTCAATAATTTCTCCAATGGTTATTGGCTTGTCATTACCACAATCTAGTGAAGATATGATAACATCTTGTGAAACATCGCATAACCTTCTAGTTAGATATCCAGAGTTAGCTGTTTTTAGAGCTGTATCTGCCAAACCTTTTCTGGCACCATGGGTAGAAGTAAAATATTCCAAAATTGTTAGACCCTCTTTAAAATTCGAAATAATTGGTGTTTCAATAATTTCACCTGACGGTTTTGCCATCAATCCTCTCATTCCTGCTAGTTGTTTCATTTGTGCTGCAGAACCCCTTGCGCCTGAGTCGGCCATCATGAAAACAGAATTAATTTGTATTTTTCCATCTTTATCTTTTTTTGGTGTAGAAATAATGCTCATCATTTCTGAAGCAATTTTGTCTGTACATTTAGACCATTGATCAATTACCTTGTTGTACTTCTCTCCTTTAGTAATCAAACCTTCAGAATATTGGTTTTCATACTCTTCCACTAATTTTTTAGCATCTTTAATTATATTTTTTTTACTTTCCGGTATAATTAAATCATCTTTCCCAAATGATATTCCGGCTTTAAAAGCATTTTTAAAACCTAGTGTCATCAACTTATCACAGAAAATAACCGTATCTTTTTGTCCACAAAATCTAAAAACTTTATCTATAACTTCTGAAATATTTTTTTTAGATAATGTTCTGTCAATTAGCTCAAATTTAATATTTTTGTTTTTTGGTAAGATGTTTGAGATAATAAACCTTCCAGCAGTACTTTCGTACTTTTTATATACAGTTTTTCCATCATCATTTTTTGTTTCAAATCTAGAAATTATTTTAGAGTGAATATGTATATCTCCTGTCTCAATTGCTTGCTCAATTTCGTTGATATTCAAAAAATACCCTTGTGGTTTTTCATCTTTGTTATGCAATGGTTCTTGAGATAGATAATAAATTCCTAAAACCATGTCCTGACTTGGAACAATGATAGGCTTTCCGTTTGCAGGATGAAGAATATTGTTCGTTGACATCATTAAAACTCTTGCCTCTAATTGAGCTTCAATACTAAGTGGAACATGAACAGCCATCTGATCTCCGTCAAAATCAGCATTAAATGCAGCTGTTACTAAAGGATGTAATTGTATAGCCTTCATCTCAGTAAGCACTGGTTCAAAAGCCTGAACACCAAGTCTATGTAATGTTGGAGCTCTATTCAATAACACTGGATGCTGTCTAATCACATGATCTAATATATCCCATACTTCTTGTTTTTCTTTTTCAACAATTTTTTTAGCTTGTTTAATTGTTGTTGCGTAACCTAATTTATCTAATCTTGCATAAACGAAAGGTTTAAATAGTTCTAAAGCCATTTTTTTTGGCAATCCGCATTGGTGCAGCTTCAGTTCAGGACCAGACACAATTACAGATCTACCTGAATAATCAACTCTTTTTCCCAATAAATTTTGTCTAAATCTACCTTGTTTACCCTTGAGCATTTCTGCTAAAGATTTTAAAGGTCTCTTGCCCGTACCTGTTATTACCCTGCCTCTTCTTCCATTGTCAAAAAGAGCATCAACCGACTCTTGCAACATTCTTTTTTCATTTCTTACAATAATATCCGGAGCTCTTAGATCCATTAATCTTCTCAAACGATTATTTCTATTTATTACTCTTCTGTATAAATCGTTCAAATCTGAAGTAGCAAACCTTCCTCCATCTAAAGGAACCAAAGGTCTTAACTCTGGGGGAATAACCGGTAAAGTAGTTAAAATCATCCACTCGGCTTTATTTCCTGACGCAATAAATGACTCAATTAGTTTTAATCTTTTGATAGTTCTTTCTTCATTTACTTTAGATGTTATTGTTTTTAATTCTTCTCTCAAACGATCTCTATCTGCTTCCATGTCAAGATTAGCAAGACAGTCTCTTATAGCTGATGCACCAATACCACCTGTAAATTGATCTTCACCAAATTCTTCTTGGGCTTTTAAAAACTCTTCTTCACTAATTATTTGATTTCTATGAAAAGGTGTTAGGCCTGGTTCAATTATTATGAAATTTTCGTAATATAAAACTTTTTCTAGGTCTTTTAATTTCAAATCTAATGCTAAAGCGATTCTGCTTGGTAAAGATTTTAAAAACCAAATATGAGAAACGGGTGTAGCAAGCTCAATATGACCCATTCTATCTCTTCTAACATTTGATTTTGTTATTTCAGTTCCGCATTTTTCACAAATAATTCCTCTAAACTTCATTCCCTTGTATTTTCCACACAAACACTCATAATCTTTAACGGGTCCAAAGATCCTAGCACAAAACAAACCGTCTTTTTCAGGTTTAAAGGTTCTATAATTTATTGTTTCGGGTTTTTTAATTTCACCAAATGACCAGGATTTGATTTTTTCTGGGCTAGCAAGTGATATTTTAATTTTTGAAAAAACGTCTTTACTAATTTTTTTTGAAAACAAGTTTGATAATTCTCTACTCATAAATTTAGTTTAACTCCAAGTTTAATGCTAATGACCTGATTTCTTTAACTAAAACGTTGAATGACTCAGGAATACCAGACTCAAAATCATCGTCACCCTTAACGATAGTTTCATAAACTTTGGTTCTACCAGCAACGTCATCAGATTTTACCGTTAAGATTTCTTGTAGAGTATAAGCTGCACCGTATGCTTCGAGAGCCCACACTTCCATCTCTCCAAATCTTTGTCCACCAAATTGAGCTTTTCCTCCCAAAGGTTGCTGTGTAACTAAACTGTAAGGACCAGTCGATCTTGCATGTATTTTATCATCTACCATGTGATAAAGTTTAAGCATGTAAATGATACCAACCGTTACTTCTCTATCAAATTTTTCACCTGTTCTTCCATCAAATAATGTAGTTTGACCACTTTCTGGTAAACCAGCAAATTTAAGCATATTAGTTACATCATCAACACTCGCTCCATCAAAAACTGGAGTAGCAATTGGAACTCCGTGGCTTAAATTTTTTAAAACTTCGCCGAGTTCCGTCGTATTAAAATTTTGTATTTCTTTTTCTATTTCTTTACTTGTGTAAATTGAAGATAAGGCATCTTTTGTGGTTGATGCATTTTTTATATTTTTTTGATACTCATTTAAAATATTTTTAATTTTTTCTCCTAGCTCTGAGCAAGCCCAGCCTAAATGTGTCTCTAAAATTTGACCAACATTCATACGACTAGGAACACCTAATGGATTCAAAACTATGTCAACGGGTTTTCCGTTAGACATGTACGGCATGTCTTCTGCAGGAACAATTCTGCTTATAACACCTTTGTTTCCATGTCTTCCGGCCATTTTATCACCAGGTTGTAGTTTTCTTTTCATTGCAACAAAAACTTTTACCATTTTCATCACACCAGGTAATAACTCATCACCTCTTTCGATCTTATCAACTTTATCATCAAATCTTATTTGAATATCCTTTTTAGCTTTAGAATATTGCTCTTTTAAAATTGAAAGATCGGATAAAGACTTTTCAGAGTCAGTTGAAATTTTAAGAGTATCTGACAAAGATAGTTCTGCGAGTATTTCTTTAGTTAATTTAGTTCCTTTTTCAATTTTCTTAAAATCTAAACCTAGCGATGTTCCCTCAAGAATTTCAATAGCTCTGCTTTTGATATTCATTTCTAAAATAGTTTCTTCAGCTTGTTTGTCGTTTAAAACTGACTCGATTTCAGCTTTTTCAATTGAAAGTGCTCTTTCATCTTTTTCAATACCATGTCTGTTAAAAACTCTTACCTCTACTACTGTTCCTCCGGTACCAGATGGCATTTTTAGGGACGTGTCTCTTACATCAATCGCTTTTTCTCCAAAAATAGCTCTCAGTAATTTTTCTTCAGAAGTAACCTTGGTGTCGCCTTTTGGTGTAAGTTTTCCAACCAAAATATCTCCAGGTTTTACTTCAGCACCAACATAAACTATTCCTGACTCGTCAAGATTTCTCAAAGCTTCTTCACTAGTATTGGGTATGTCCCTCGTAATTTCTTCTGGCCCAAGTTTTGTATCTCTAGCCATTACATCATATTCTTCAATATGAATGGAAGTAAAAACATCTTCTGAAACACATCTCTCAGAAATTAATATTGAGTCTTCAAAATTATAACCAAGCCATGGCATGAAAGCCACCATCACGTTTTTACCTAAAGCTAACTCACCAAATTGTGTTGATGGGCCATCTGCAATCACGTCACCTTGTTTCACAATATCACCAACTTTAACTAGTGGTCTTTGGTTTGTGCAGGTATTTTGATTGGATCTTTGAAACTTTTGAAGATTGTAGATATCGACGCTTGATTTAGTTAAATCCTTTTCATTAGTAGCTTTAACAACTATTCTTTTTCCATCAATTTTTTCTACAACACCATCTCTTTTTGCAACTATTGTTGCACCTGAATCCAGTGCCACATCTTTTTCCATTCCTGTTCCAACTAGCGGAGACTCATTCTTGATTAATGGAACAGCTTGTCTCATCATATTAGATCCCATTAAAGCTCTATTTGCATCGTCATTTTCTAAAAATGGAATTAAAGCCGCTGCTACAGAGACAACTTGTTTTGGTGAGACATCCATATAATCAATGTTATCTGGTTTAGATAATTCAAAGCCAAGATTTTTTCTGCAAGATACTAACTCATCTTTAAAAGAGCTATCATCATTTAAAATAGAGTTTGCTTGAGCAATAGTAAATCTACCTTCCTCCATTGCTGAAAGATGGTGTATCTCTTTTGTAACTTTCCCATTTTTTACAACCCTATAAGGGCTTTCGATAAATCCATATCTATTAACTTTAGAATAAGTTGCTAAACTATTAATTAAACCAATGTTGGGTCCTTCTGGTGTTTCAATCGGACATATTCTACCATAATGAGTTGGGTGAACGTCACGAACTTCAAATCCTGCTCTTTCCCTTGTCAAACCTCCTGGCCCTAATGCAGACACTCTTCTTTTGTGAGTTATTTCCGCTAAAGGATTTGTCTGATCCATAAATTGAGACAATTGAGAAGTTCCAAAAAACTCTTTTAAAGATGCTGCAATTGGTTTTGAGTTAATTAAATCTTGTGGCATTACAGTATCAATTTCCACAGAGGACATTTTTTCTTTTATTGCTCTTTCCATTCTAACCAAGCCAATCCTAAATTGATTTTCAACAAGCTCACCTACAGATCTAACTCTTCTGTTACCAAGGTGATCAATATCATCAACATCTTCTCTACCGTCTTTTAAGCGAAGCATTTTTTCAACTATTTTAAGAATATCTTCTTTGGTAAGAACAGTATTTTTTACGTCAATATTTAAGTCTAATTTGCTGTTTAGTTTTACTCTACCAACATCAGAAAGATCATATCTGGTATTGTTAAAAAACAAATTATTAAACAAGTTTCTAGAAGTTTCTACGGTAGGTGGTTCACCTGGTCTCAAAACTCTATATATATCCATACAAGCTTCGTCTGAGTTGTTGTTTTTATCTACGACAAGTGTATTTCTCAAATAAGATCCGATATTTACTCCATCAATTTCAGATAAATAAAAAGTCTTTATCCCAAGTTTTTTAAGCTTGTCTGCAGTTTCTGATGTAACCTCATCACCAGATTCAAAGTAAACTTCTCCGGTTTTTTCATTTATTATATCATTAGCAAAATACCTGCCTTGCAATTCCTCAAAATTTACTAAAATATTTTTTAAACCTTCTTTGTGAAATTTTTGAGCTAAAGGAAGGGGTATTTTTGTACTTTCTTTTGCAACTTTTTTACCTGTATCAGCATCAATTAAATCAAATCTTAATTTTGAATTTTTATATTTTTCAAATAAAAATTTAGTTTTGCAAGAATGATCATCTACAACATCGTATCGTATCGGGTTGTGAAAGAGATTTAAAATCTCATCTTTATCATGACCCAAAGCCATTAAAAGAGTAGTTACAGGAATCTTTCTCTTTCTATCAATTCTAAAATATAAAATATCTTTTATATCGTATTCTAAATCTAACCATGATCCTCTGTAAGGAATAACTCGACAATTAAAAAGTAGTTTTCCACTTGAGTGGGACTTTCCCTTATCATGATCTAAAAAAAGCCCAGGACTTCTGTGCATTTGATTTACAACAACACGATCAGTACCGTTAATTACAAATGTCCCTTTTTCGGTCATTAGAGGAACATCGCTCATATAAACTTCTTGTTCTTTTGCAGATAGAATTTGTTTTGTTTGTGCTTCTTCGTTAATGTCGTAAGCCACTAACCTTAATGTAACTTTTAGTGGTGCTGAATAAGTAAGTCCGCGTTGTTTACATTCAGCTACATCATATTTTTCATTTTCAAAACGATAAGAAATATATTCTATGGTTGCATGTCCGGCAAAATCTTCTATGGGAAAAACTTCCTTGAATACTTTATCTAAACCAGACTTTCCCTCCTCATTTATTTTTAAAAAGCTATTGTAAGATTGTCTTTGAACTTCAATTAAATCTGGAATTTTTAAAATGTTTTCAAGTTTACCAAAACTTTTTCTTATTTTTTTTTTATCTGTAAAAGATAAATGCATAATTTATTTCCTACCCAGTTTTACCCAGGTTTAACTTGGTAACGTTAAACTTATTTTAATTCGATCTTAGCGCCAATTGCTGCAAATTTTTTCTGCAACTCTTCTGCATCTTTTTTACTTACACCTTGTTTCAATTCTTTTGGAGCTGCTTCGACAAGATCTTTGGCTTCTTTTAATCCCAGTCCTGTAAATGCTCTAACTTCTTTAATTGCTCCAATTTTATTTTCTCCAGCAGAAGCAAGTACTACGGTAAATTCAGATTTTTCTTCAGCAGGTGCTCCGCCGGCAGCGGCACCACTAGCAGCAACAGCTACTGGGGCAGCGGCAGTTACTCCCCACTTTTCCTCCAAAACTTTTGAAAGTTCAGCGGCTTCTACTACGGTTAATTTTGATAAATCTTCTACAATTTTATTTAAGTCAGTCATTTATATTTAGTTCCTTGAATTAAGCGGTTAATCTTTTTTTAAACTTTTTGCGTGCGCCAAATTAGCAATTTTTGCGCCAGGTGCAAGCAAAATACTTATTAATTGTTGTGCAGGTTTTTGCAAAATTCCTACTATTTTTGCTCTTGCCTCGCTCAATGTAGGTAAAGTCGCAATCTTAGCCACGTCTTCTGGAGCTAAAACCTTGCTATCCATTACACCACCAATTATTTTTAACATTTCGTTACTTTTTTGAAAATTTACCAATGTTTTGGCAAGCGTAATAGGATCCTTTGAAAGGGCAACTCCA
>Ga0222714_10006708_pt1 | contig 10692 bp, 7 predicted proteins | sample C33_3DmetaG_FD_165048 | JGI IMG/M metagenome (GOLD analysis project Ga0222714, IMG submission 165048) | Estuarine water microbial communities from San Francisco Bay, California, United States - C33_3D | ecosystem: Environmental > Aquatic > Marine > Unclassified | place: USA: California... | reverse complement strand
GGAGTTTATGCAGTGCACCTACGGCGGTTGCCATGCAGCAGGTTGATCCAGAGGTGCGCCTCGTGGAACTGGGAATTACACTTCCTAGCCCTCCGAAGCCGGTTGCCAATTATGTGAACGGTGTCCAGACCGGCAATTTGATTTTTTTGGCGGGAAAAGGGCCCAAACGCGCAGACGGAACCGAAATGCGAGGCAAATTGGGTAGGGATTTGACCATCGAAGAAGGATATGAAGGAGCTCGGTTGACCGCGATTAATCAACTGGCCGTTTTAAAGGACATGCTTGGCGATTTGAATCGTGTGGTTCGGGTAGTTAAAGTGCTTGGCATGGTCAATTCAGATCCTGATTTTGTGGAACAACCGGCCGTAATTAACGGGTTTTCTGATTTGATCGTTTCGGTTTTTGGGGAGCGCGGTAAACATGCTCGAGCCGCCGTTGGAATGGCCTCGTTGCCTCGAGGGCAAGCGGTTGAAATTGAAATGATTGTCGAAGTCCGCGAATAAAACATCTTGATCAAAGCTATGAAGAAGGTACTTATTGCGGTAAAAACAGCGGTTTTCGCTACCCTATTCGCCGTCGGATTCCTATCGCTCCAACCAGTGGATGCCGTCTCGCAAAGCACTCCCTTAAAAATGAAATATTTGGGGGCTGCTGGATGGGAGATAACGGATGGAAAGGTCGTGGTTCTGATCGACCCTTGGATTACACGGGCAAAATATGCTGGCCCGGGCCACACAGACGACCATAGACCGGACTATGGAAGGGACGACGTTGCGCCAATAGATACCGCGCTCGTAGACCAACACATCACAAAAGCCGATTTCATTTTGGTTCATCACGGCCACTTTGATCACTTAGGCGATGTCCCGTATATCGCGAAAAAAACGGGCGCAAAAGTAATTGGCACCGAAACCACCATCATGATCTTGAAAGCGTACGGGGTTCCCGACGAACAATTGTATCCGGTAGGGGGTGGCGAAGACTATCAATTTGACAATGTGTCCGTCCGAGTTATTCCGGGCATTCATTCCGCATTGAATGAAAAACATTACCTCGATTCCCGTCGGTATGACCGGAATACAGAGTTAAAGGCCCCTCTCCTAATCAATCAGTTTATCGAAGGCGGTTCGCTTCAATTCCTGGTTCGTTTTAATCACCACGAAGTGTTAACGATGGGATCCATGAATTTCGTAGAGCGTGAACTCGAAGGGATTCATCCAGATATTTTATTGGCCGGCGTGAATGGTTCACGGCTAGGATTGTACGACTACGATGCCCGATTGCTTACGGTCACGGGCAAACCTGCCATTGTGATTCCTACCCACTGGGATAGCTTTAGCTTACCCTATGGGTTTTCACAAGAAGCCGGTTACAACCGTAACATTGTACCGTTTATAGAGGCCGTGGCCCAGATTTCACCCGAGACCAGAGTTATTCCTCCGGTCCATCTAGAAACCATAGTCATAGAGTAGCGGGTGTTGTTCTCTCACAGAAAAAACCTGCTAGCGCCCTCCTGACTCCAAATGCTCGTATAAATACCGGGTCAGCAGTTCTCTTAAATGACGACTGGTGCCAGCCCCTTCATAAATTCCATGCGAGCGGTTGGGATAGGCCATCATCTGAAACGGAAGGTTGTTTTCAATCAGTTTGTTGATGAGTCGTTCGGTGCCTTGGTAGTGCACATTGTCGTCTCCCGTGCCGTGCACAATCAATAGATTTCCCTTCAAACCCGTCGCGTGGGTAATCGGAGATCCCTGACGGTATCCCTCTACGTTTTCTTGGGGAAGCCCCATGTAGCGTTCCTGGTAGATGGTATCGTACAACCGTTGATCGGGTACCGGAGCAACCGACATTCCAACGTGATACAAGTCAGGGTATCGGAACATCATATTTAGCGTCATGGAACCGCCTCCGCTCCATCCCCAAATCCCAATTCGCGAGCCGTCCACGTAGGGCCAGTCCTTTATTTTGGTTAGTGCCGCAGCTTGATCGTGCGAGGCTAAGGTGCCAATATTACCGTAAATGCTTTTACGCCACGCGCGTCCACGAGGAGCCGGCGTTCCGTGGTTATCGATGCTGATGACTATATAGCCTTGCTCTGCAATCATATAGTGCCACAGCGTTTCCGCCCCCCCAAACCGATCGACAACGGTTTGATTCCAGGGCTCACCGTACACAAAGAAAAACACAGGATATTTCTTCGAAGCGTCAAAATGGGATGGCTTAATCATCCAGCCGTCTAATTCAACGCCTTTTTCTATTTCAACTTTGAAAAAGGATGTTTCTCCAAGGGTCAAGGCATTGAGAGCGCCGTCTAAGCGCGCATTATCCAGCAGGACTTTGGCCACTTTGTGATCCGGTAGGGAGACCAGATTAACCGTATTGGGCTCGAAGAAACTGGAATGGGACTGAATGGCCCATTTCGCGTCTGCCGATACTTGATAAGTATTCCATCCGGATTGATCTTCAGGTGTAAGCCGCTTAGGCGTTCCACCTTTCAAGGGAATACGATACAAATACCGCTGCGACGCGTCGTCGAATGACCCCATGAAATAGAGCCATCCACCATTCATATCAATCTTGACAACGCTCATTACATCATAAGCGCCATCGGTAATCAACGTCATTTTCCCCGAATTCCGATCCACCAGGTAGGCGTGTTTCCAGCCATCTCGTTCGCTAATCCATGTGAACTGTTGTCCATCTTCCGTCCAAATTAAATCGTCGACCGTTTCTAGCCAGGCATCGTCGCGATCTACCATCACGGTTCGGGTGCTTCCCGTGGAAGCATTTGCAAAACGCACTTCATTCGTATTCTGAAGGCGATTCATGTGTTGGATGATCAATTCTTCCGAATTGTTCGCCCAATCCATGCGGGGTAGATAGTGATTTCGAGCATCGTCGTCATCCTGTACCCAGGTTGTTTTTCCTCCACTCGCAGAAACAACACCGATGCGAATTTCTGAATTGGTTGTACCGGTTTTGGGATACTGAACCGGGATCACAAAGGAATAAAGGGAATCCGTGTTATTGATCATTAAAAACTCGCCAATCCCTTCCGCGTCCAGCCGCCAATAAGCAATTTTCTTGCTGTCAGGGCTCCAGCGAAACGCATCACGCAAGAAAAACTCCTCTTCATTTACCCAGTCTGTGGTACCATTGATAATGGTCTCCGATCCGTCAAACGTTAATTGAGTAACTGTGCCATCCGATAGGTTCTCCGTGTAGACGTTATTTCCTGTAACGTACCCTGCTTTCGTCCCATCCGGGGAGATTTTCGCGAACATCAATGTTGACGGAGGCGCGAATTTCCCAATCTGCTGGAGGCGGTTGGATGTTCGATCCAAAACCCAATAATCTCCTCGCGTATTGTCACGCCAAACCCTTTCTGAATTGGTAAAAATGATCGCTTTATTCCCGTCTGGGGACCACGAATAGTCGTGAATTGCCAACGGTTTGGTAGCGCCAGCTGGAACAAGACTTGCTGCTGAGATCATGATTTCCCGATCGCCGGTTCCGGGAGCGTAGCGGACAATATCTTGCCCGCCATTGGAGGATTCCGAGGCCTCAACCGTCGTGTATCCAGAGCCATCTTCAAGCCATCGAGCCGGTCCAAATTGATCGCTGGAAAAATCAGCCAAGCTGAATATGCGTTCCAACGTGAGTTTGGACGGATCCGATTGCTGGGCGACAGCGGAGTAGGTGGCAATTGAATTGGCTAACAATAGGGCCAATATCAGGCGAGTTGCGTGTCTCATTTTTCCGGAAAATCTGATGTGGTTGCAAACAAGATTAGATAACTCCATTTTTTGTATTCCTATATTTTCGGAAATACCTGAATTTTAATCTGGAGTCAATCGCTTCATGGTAATAAATAAATTCCTTACTTCAGCGATGTTGGTTGCCCTTTTTGTTGTCCTACTGACAGGATGCACGTCTGGTCAAACCGACGAGCCAAGCAGCCGACCTCCCAACATCCTGTTGATCATGATCGATGATTTGGGTTGGACGGATATGAGCGTCCAAGGAAGTACGTTGTTCGAAACGCCTGCGTTGGATCGGTTGGCAACGCAAGGAATGCGATTTACGGACAATTATGCGGCTTCGCCTGTGTGTTCACCGACGCGAGCAGCCCTCATCACGGGGCAGTCTCCAGCTCGTTTAGCCATCACGAACCATATTACGGGTGATCAAGACCAGTTTCAGCCCGAAGGAAACCCGCTTCGCGCTGCAGAAATGTTGAATTACCTCGATGTGGGGTACGAAACGATTGCTGAACGCTTAAAAACAGCCGGTTATGCCACCGCATTCTTGGGGAAATGGCATCTTTCAGGATTAAAGGACGAAATGGAGACCACGGAGCCCGCGCGTCGACCCGAACATCAAGGTTTCGACATCAATATTGGCGGTACCAGTTTTGGCGGACCTCCCAGCTATTTTGATCCCTATAAAAATCCAACGATTGAAGATCGGAATCCGGGCGAATACTTGACGTACCGACTCGCCGACGAAGCCATGGATTTCATGGGTCAACACCAGGAAAAGCCGTTTTTCGTAGCATGGTGGCCTTACACCGTTCATTGGCCCATGGATGCCCCCCAGGAATTGATTGATAAATACGCTGCTCGACCAGGGTTTAAAGACTATGGCGATGGCGTTGAATCGAGTGTTGGTTATGCGGCTATGATCGAGGCCATGGATATTGCGATTGGCCGTGTTTTAAATAAATTGGATGACTTGGGACTGGCCGAAGAGACCCTCGTTATTTTTACGTCCGACAACGGAGCCTATGGTGGGGTCACCGATTTGAGCCCACTTCGAAGTGTGAAAGGGCATTTGTACGAGGGTGGAATTCGCGTGCCATTAATTGTTCGTTGGCCTGGTCAAGTTGCAGCCGGAACGGTTTCAGCTGAGCCTGTGGTTAGTATGGATTTCTACCCGACGATTCTAGAAGTCGCTGGGGTGCAACCGGTTGCGGGGACTCCTCTTGATGGCGAGAGTTTGTTACCGGTCCTTCGCCAAACCGGTCCATTGGTACGGGAAGCGATTTACTTCCACTACCCGAACTATGCGTTTCATCAGGAAAACAGACTCGGAAGTGCCATTCGGAAAGGCAATTACAAGTTGATTTACTTTTATGACAACCAATCAGTTGAGCTCTACAATTTGGTGGAAGATCTCAGCGAAACGCGCGATTTGGCTGCGGAAATGCCTGAATTAGCGGAAGAAATGAAGGTGGACTTGTTGGCGTGGCTCGATTCATCCGGGGCAAAAATGCCCAGAATGATGGGTAACGACTGAGCCATTGAATAGAGAGTCCCGATTGCTCAATCGCGCCGACATCAAGCTATTTCATTTTCCACGATTCCCAATATGGGCTATCGTCTCTGATTTCGGTCCAAAAAGCCTTCATTTGAGCCGACATGGATGCCAGTTTCTGAGGTTCGGATGCGGCTAAATCGTTGGTTTGACCTGGATCTGAGTCGATATTATATAGGACGAATCGATCCAACTCGCTGGTTTTCAGCCAATCCATGATGAGTTGGTCTGGATCTTTGGTCGGAAGCCAAGCCAGCAATGTATAGTCGCCATCCCGCATCGCCATGTGCGGCATGCGGTAATAGGTATCTTCGTGGGCAGGGAAAAACCAATAAACAGGGGCTGATCGCTCGAGGTTTTGGCCTTTAAATGCAGGCAAAATGCTAATCCCATCCAATTTGCGATCGGTTGGAAGCGAAACGCCTGCCAGCTCCAGCATGGTGGGTAAAAAGTCGGTACCGTTGATGAGGGATTCGTTGACCGACCCCGCTTCAATTTGACCTACCCATCGAACGATTCCCGGAACACGATGGCCTCCTTCATACGGGAAGCGCTTCATGCCTCGCCATTGTCCCGGTGTACCAAACGATCGATCCCTTGATGGATCCTCCCATTCACCTCGCGATTCATCCATATTAACCGGGGATTCCGGTCCATTGTCACTGGTGAACATAACCAGCGTGTTCTGCTCATCTTTCAATGCGTCCAATCCAGCCATCAGATTCCCAAAGGCATTGTCCAGTTGGGTAACCGTGCCGTAATAATACTTTTTGTTTGTGGTAATATCATGATCAGGGCGGTCCACACCACCGTACTGGACAGTTTGTTCGAGTTGATCAACGGCTGGTGCATCGTAAGCGTCGGCATACGAATCTGGGGGGTCAACCGGGGTGTGGGGTTCGTGGCTGCAGAGGTACAAAAAGTAAGGTTTGTCGGGGTCGGGTCGATTATTGAGCCAGGTGAGGGCTTCTTCTACGATTACATCGCAATACCATCCCTGGACTTCTCCGACCCGTTCACCGTTTCGAAAGAACGTGGTAGGATTTTCAGGTCCTTCAAATGCATTGACGGCCGTCGCAAACCAATGATCAAATCCGTGATCTCCGGGGGACGGTTGGGCGCTCGTTGTTTGATCGAACCTGCTCAAATGCCATTTTCCTACAAAACAGGTGTCATATCCGTTGGCTGAAAGGAGGGATGCGACCGTTATTTCTTCCTCCCGAAGGTGCATACCGCTGCCAGCTATGTAGTAAAATCCCGAACGGTAGGGATTTCGGCCGGTGAGCATGGATGCGCGTGAAGGGGAGCACACCGTGCCTGCGCTATGGAAATCGGTGAACCGCATACCTTGGCTGGCTAACCGGTCCAAATTGGGCGTTTCCATGATTTGATTGCCGTAGGAGGCCAAGTCGCCGTACCCCAGATCGTCGGCCAGGAAAACCACAAAATTGGGACGTTTTCCTTCGCCCAACGCTTGTTGACAGCCTATTGCCCCGGGGAGTGACACCACGATCCCAGCTGCTGCCAATTGTTGAATGAACTTGCGCCGGCTAAAATCGGTGCTTTCCATCAGGAGTGTTTGGTTTGGATGAATGGAGACAAAAAATGAGCATCTTTTCGCGTAGATACAATAGCAGGTCAATAGGTCGTGGAGAGGGTATTCAATAGGTCGTGGAGGGGGTATATCGGACTAGAAGAACGTTCCGTTCTTAATCGTCCTCAATACCCCCATCCACTCCTATTGAAGTCGCTTGTTTATCCATCACCATTATCCCTGTCGAAGTCGCTTGTTTATCCATCGCCATCCACTCCTGTTTAGGCTCAATGGCTTGCAATTGTTACCAATATCCCCTCACCATATATTGTCGGCGATTAGACCATGGTTAAGAGGCTTCTAAACGACCACCATCTTTTTTCACGGCTGGAGGAAAAGAAAATTTGAGACAGGCGGTAATGACATCCCCAGGGATCATTCAGCATGGTGACGTGCCCAAACCATCGCCAGGACCTGGAGAAGTGTTGCTCCAAATTCATCGTATTGGTGTGTGCGGAAGCGACGTTCATGTAAATCATGGAAAACACCCGTTCACCCCCTATCCCGTTATTCAAGGCCACGAGTTTTGTGCCACGATTGCGGCCTGTGGTGAAGGGGTAGAAGGATTCGCAAAAGGTGCAAAAGCGACCGCATTGCCCCAGATTGTGTGTAACGAGTGTCCGCGCTGCAAAGAAGGCAACTATCACATTTGTGACCACTTGAAAGTGAGAGGATTTCAGGCGCCGGGTGTCGCGCAGGATTTTTTCATCACGGAAGCCGACAAAATAGTTATGCTTCCCGACGCGTTTTCTTTTGAGCAGGGTGCTTTTGTGGAGCCCACAGCCGTGGCGATTCGAGCCACCAGTCGGGCAGGGGACTTGAAGGATGCAACAGTAGCCGTTCTAGGGGCAGGCCCCATTGGCAATCTCATGGCTCAAATGTGTCGCGCTCGAGGAGCTCTTGTATTCATCACTGATACCAGCGACTATCGACTGGACGTGGCCAAGCAATGCGGAATCTCACACGTTTCCAATGTTCGAAATGAATCGCTAAAGGAAGCTTCAGACCGGATTTTTGGCCATCGAGGAATCGATGTCGTCTTTGATTGTGCGGGGGTTCAGGAATCCATTTCGGCGGCGGTTGACGCAGTGAATAAGGGCGGTACCATTGTTGTCGTAGCCGTTTACGGCGAAAAACCACGTGTCGATTTGGCTGTGGTTGGGGATCGTGAGCTGCGTATTGTGGGAACGCTGATGTATCAATACGACGACTATATGCAAGCAGTCGATCGCCTCAGCAAGGGTGATGTCAATATCAAACCGATGGAAACCAAACACTTTCCGTTCGCGCAATTCGATGCAGCCTATGCATTTATAGATACCGAAGGCCCTCGCAGTATGAAGGTTTTTATCGACCTTTAAAACCCAGCACCGACGTCTTGCCCATACCAACAAAGACACCGCCATCATCACCACTTGTTGTAGGCATTGGTGAGCTTTTATGGGACACCTTTCCTGAAGGGCGTCAAATTGGAGGTGCTCCTGCCAATTTTGCATACCATTGCCAGCTTTTGGGTGCGAATGCCGTAATTGTTAGTGCAGTAGGTATTGACGGCGCTGGGCGTGATTTATTGGAAGCGTTGGGCGATCGGGGTTTAAATACTGCTCAGGTAGCTACCGATCAGGCTCACACTACAGGGGCTGTTTTGGTTGATTTGGACTTGAATGGCGTACCGTCGTATATCATCGAGGAAAATGCAGCTTGGGACTATTTGGAGCCCACTTCAGCTCTTTTTGACGTGGCATCTCAGGCAGACGCCGTTTGTTTTGGAACACTTGCACAGCGCTCCCAGCATTCAAGAGAGACCATTTTATCGTTTTTACAGGCGACCAGACCGGATTGTTTACGCATATTTGACCTCAATTTGAGGCAAACGTATTACAGCAAGAGGGTCATTGCCGATGGGTTGCACTGGGCAACGGTGCTAAAGCTGAATGCGGAAGAACTAAAAACCATCGCCACGCTGTTGGGACTTGAGGGAAGCACCATTGAACTTTTGGACACATTGGCGACCGCGTATGGCCTTCAAGCGGTAGCGCTGACCATGGGAGAACAAGGATGTATTCTTTGGTCGGATGGCGCCACGATTCATCAAGAAGGATTCGACCGAGGCCCTGTGATTGACACGGTGGGTGCCGGAGATTGCTTTACCGCGGTTTTAGCCATGGGTTTGTTGAAAAATGAACCGCCCCAAGTGATTGCCGAAAAAGCCAACTGGCGAGCAGCTTATGTTTGCACCCAGGCTGGAGCTATGCCTTTAATGCCCTAAATTGATCCGAACCCCACACCACGTATCCAACCAAGCCACGCCGAGTATGACGAAAGACTTTTCGACACAGAATTTTGGGTTTCACGTTCCCACTGAAGTTCACTTCGGATTCGGTAAACTGGCCGCGGTCGGCGACACGGTTGCCCGTTTTGGCACGCGTTGTCTTTTGGTCACTGGGCCTAAAACAGGATCTGTTGGAGCGTATTTGCCTCGGGTATTTGAATATCTGAAGGCAGCAGGCGTTTCTGTAGCACATTTTGAAGGCGTTATTCCCAATCCGACCACCGATACCATTGGTGCCGGAGCTAAAATGGCCGTGGATTTTGGGGCCAATGTGATTCTTGGAGTAGGGGGAGGCTCCAGTATGGATGCCGCAAAAGCGATTGCCGTCGAGTCGACGCACGAAGGAAGTTGTTGGGACTACCTGTTTTACAAAGAGGCAAAACCAACAGACAAGACATTGCCGGTAGTAGCGGTTTCGACCACATCCGGAACCGGCTCTCAGGTTACCCAGGTGTCTGTAGTAACGCACACCCAAACGCGTGACAAGTCTGCGCTATACAATGCCCTGATATTTCCACGGGTCGCCATTGTTGATCCTGAGTTGATGGAATCGGTCCCTCGCCACGTCACTGCGTGTACCGGATTTGATACTTTTACCCACGCATTCGAGAGCGCTATTCACGTCAATACATCGCCCTATGTGGAATTGATGGCTTGGGAAGCGATCTCATTGGTCCTCAGGTACTTACCTGTAGCTTTGGAGGATGGATCGAATAAAGAAGCGCGCGCGGCATTGGCCTACGCCGACACGCTGGCCGGCATGTGTATTGCTATTGCTGGAGTGACACTTCCTCATGGTATTGGAATGGCCATCGGAGGGATGTATCCCCATGTGGCCCATGGAGAAGCACTTGCTCTCAACTATCCCGCTTTTATGCGCTTTACGTGTGCAACCGCTCCTGCTCCCTTTGCTCGTTTAGCTAAACTGTTCAATCGTGACCTGGAAGGAATGGATGAAAAAGCAGCGGCGCTTCGGTCTTGCGACGAATTGGATGCCTTTCTTCAAAAAATTGGATTGTGGATGGGCTTAGCCGACAAAGGGGTTCCTGAACATGAATTACCTGACTTGGCCCGACAATGTCGCGTGCTACCCGACTTTAAAAACAATCCCCGAATTGCAACCGAGGAAGAGATGCTGGCTCTGATGCAGCAGTGTTTCAAACGTTAACTAACTATCCGATAGGACGAACTTCATGACGACTCTTGATATCGTAATCGTAGTCTGCTACATGTTGGGGATCATGGCGATCGGCATTTTTGCAGGCTACCGGAAGAATACATCGAGTTCAGATTTTTTTCTGGCTGGGAAATCGCTTCGCTGGCCAGTGATTGGAGCTGCCCTTTTTACCGCGAATATCTCGACGATTCATCTGGTTGGGCTCGCGGCCGATGGGTATAGGATAGGTTTTGTGGTCGGTAATTTTGAATGGATGGCCACCTTTACCCT
>Ga0222714_10006705_pt1 | contig 10697 bp, 14 predicted proteins | sample C33_3DmetaG_FD_165048 | JGI IMG/M metagenome (GOLD analysis project Ga0222714, IMG submission 165048) | Estuarine water microbial communities from San Francisco Bay, California, United States - C33_3D | ecosystem: Environmental > Aquatic > Marine > Unclassified | place: USA: California... | reverse complement strand
TGTACGGTGAACTCATGGCCAGATACGTCACCACAATCAATAGTTCAAAAACTCCCGAGGAAGCCTTTGCCTACATGGCAGATCTTCGCAACTTTGCCGAGTGGGATAAGGGCGTAATCAAGGTTGAGCAGATCAATGGTTCAGGCGCTGGAATGGGCACCATCTTCGATGTGACGGTGAAGGGCGTTGGCAAATCCACTTCAACTCTGCGATACACCACTACCGAATACGACAAGCCAACCAATGTTTTGGTGAAGGGTGTAAACACGCTGTTTACGTCTATTGATCGTGTGACCATTACTCCAACACCAACTGGTTGCGATGTTGTGTACGACGCAATTCTGACTGCTAACTGGATCATCGCTCCTATGAACCTGCTGCTTGGAAAAGTATTCAATAAAATTGGGGATACCGCTACGCGTGGTCTACGTAAGGCGCTCGCTTAACTACGGACAACCAAGTCCGTTTAAGTTTGCGCACTCGCGACACAGCCACACAACACCTTCAGAGGTTTTCCATTCAGTTGCGTACGGTGAGCCGCACGACGCACACACCTCTTTTTCATCAGTCATAGGTTTGACAGTAACTCACCTACACTTGCCGAATGACAATTCACGGGGTGACGACTTATTTATGGTTCGACGAAAACGCGCTTGAAGCTGCCGAGTTTTATACGTCACTATTTCCAAACAGCAAGATTAAAAACATCTCGCACTACCAAGCTGGTGCTCAAAAGCCAGAGGGAACAGTGCTAGTTGTTGAATTTGAATTATTTGGCCGTGAGTTTGCGGCTCTTAATGGAGGTCCTCATTTCCCCCATTCTGAGGCGGTTTCATTCCAAATTGCTTGCGACACTCAAGAAGAGATCGACCGAATTTGGGATGCGCTTGTCTCAAATGGTGGTGCCGAAAGCCAATGCGGTTGGTGCAAAGATCGCTTTGGCGTGAGCTGGCAAATTGTTGCAACTCAACTTGGCGAATTCTTAGGTAGCAGCGACCCAGTGAAATCGAAGAAAGCATGGGAAGCAATGATGAAAATGACGAAGATCGTCATTGCTGACCTCAGCTAGAAAAAACAACTTCTCCACTCAAGGTGGTTCCACCAGCGGCACGTGGAGTTCGTTGCCACTTCCAATAGAAGTTGGTGTGAGCAATAACTTGTTCTGCCGACAATGGTGGCGTCGCCCATGCACAATCATCGGTAGTGTGCGCATCAGAGACCAAGGTCGCATTAAATCCGCGTGCAAGTGCACCATGCAGGGTTGAACGTATACATGCATCGGTCTGCGCACCACACACGATGAGATGGTTGACTCCGCGCTCATTCAACAATTGCTCAAGATTTGTCCACTCAAAGGAGTCACCAAACTTTTTGTGTACAACAGTTTCTCCATCGCGCAAAGTCAACTCGGGAACATACGACCATCCCTCGGTCCCATGTTGCAATTCATCGTCGGAGTGTTGCACCCAAATCACCGGGACGCCTTCATTTCGAGCACGATCTACCAAGTTGGCAATATTGGCTATCACTTCATCGCGACGAAACGCTTGAGCAACTACTTCACGTTGAACATCAATTACTAAAAGCGCAGATTTCATAACCGATTCTTTCCTAATTAGTTGGATGTGACTGTAGCTAGCGAAAGCGGAGCGTTAGCTCTACTGAAACCGTGTCGTTAAAAGAAATTCCTTCGGCCTTACGTAGGGCATCTTTTAGTGGCACCGCATACGTGCTATTTTTTGCCCATAAGGATGTCGTAAATGAGGTGTTTCCAATTTTTCCATCAACGGGAATCATTCCCCATCCGTATGTCACAGCAGATGCCAACTCCTTAATTTCCTGCGCGATTTCTACGGGCACCGAAACAAAGTGATACGGAGCAGGACCTCTCCACTCCCACACAGAAGCGGTGAATGTGAAATTCACTAATCCAAATACTCGGCGGAATCTTTGCGAGTGAGCAACACTGCAGACGGGTTCGTTGCGCGACGCGTGCGAATACCAAATCGGCTAGCCAAATAATTCACGATGATGGCCGTTGCTATGCCCGCTACACCTGCAGCTTGCGAGCTCCAAACATCTGTTGCTGCATATATGCCACTCACTGCTAGCGCCAACAAGGCATTAGGCGCACTGGTAAGTAATATCTCGGGAACTTCATCTTTCATAACCGACACCAACACACCACCACCGACGGCAGAAACTACACCAACAAAAACGGATGAAACTATTGGTAATTCTGCTCGCAGTGCGTATGCAGTACCTGTAATTGCAAACAAACCAAGCGCAACCGAATTAAGCAAGACCACTAACTGCTTCGCACGCGAAATTCGTTTTCCGAGCAGAAGAACTAAACCAATACCAACTAGCACCGTCACTAAGTACCAGGGTGTACGCAAACTTTCCACCGGAATGTTGCCAAGCAATATGTCGCGAATAAATCCACCGCCCAAACCCATAAATACTGCGAATGTTGAAAGACCCACGATGTCCCAGTGATATTCATCGTCGAGCGTTGCGCGTAACGCCCCAACTATCGCATTCACTCCCACTGTCAACAGCGCAAGCCATAAAGGTGTTTGCGTGGCGAGGTCGGGCAGAAAATTTCGCATGTAAGAAGTATTATCGAACTATGGCATCATCAGATGGAGATCGCAGCAAATTCTTTCCTGCCATTGAGAAAAAGCATGGTGAAAAGATCACGGCCTGGATCAACCGCCTCAAAGAATTAGAAACCACCAAATACCCAGAGCAGATTGCCTTTCTAAAGGAAAATCACGGATTTAGCCAGGCTCATGCGAACGCATTAGTGATGTATGTCCGCGGTTCAACCACCTCAAAACGATTCGATGACCCGGAAGCGTTTTTCAAAAAACTTGACCCACAAGCTCGCAAGACGGTGAAGGCGATATTCACTGCAATAATGGCCAAGTACACGAATCTTGAATTGGTCATTGCATGGAATCAACCAATGCTTCGAATTGGCAAGGATTACATACTCGGTGTCTCGGTTTCTCAGAAACACATAACGCTCAACCCATTCAGTAAAGACGTGCTTGATCAATTTTCGAAAAGACTTGCTGAATTTAAGGTAAGTAAACACACCTTCCAAGTACCACTCGACTGGAAAGTGGACGCTTCCCTGCTTAACTCTCTCGCGAAAGCGCGGCTAAGCGAAATTAAGGGAAAATAAGTTGTCTTTGAATACATGATTTATATATCATGTATTTATGGCTCGCCAATCCACCGTAGAAATCCAGACTCCAGAATGGACCTTCCTTTCCAACCATGCTCATGTGCTGGTGTGTATCGCGAAGAACCCCGATATTCGTCTCAGTCAGGTGGCTCTGGCTGTTGGTATTCAAGAAAGAACAGTGCATCGCATTGTTCATGAACTGTCAGATACCGGCTACCTCAAGGTTCGCAAATCTGGACGAATAAATACGTACCAAGTCAACCTAGAAAAACCTTTGCGCCATCCCCTGGAGTCTGAGCACAGCATCAAGGCCATTGTTAAGCCATTGCTCAAGCAAGGTCGCAAGTCATGATTCTGTCAAGCATCCTCGTTGACAATATTTTGACTGCCCCAGTCATTGCGTTTGTTGTTGCACTATTTGCAACGTTGTTGCGTTTTGATGTGCGAATACCCGAATCGCTCTATTCGATTCTTTCGACATACCTCTTACTTGCAATAGGTATCAAAGGTGGTAAAGCCCTTGCTGTTTCGTCACCCTCAGAATTATGGAAACCATTGATTGCTGCGATAGTGATCGGTGTGATTACTCCACTCATTGCATATTTCTTATTTCAGAAACTTGCTGGCCTCAATGTCACAAATTCGGCGGCTCTGGCTGCTCATTACGGCTCGGTTTCAGCAGTGACATTTACCGTGTTGCTTTCGACTTTAGATTCGCACCAAATCGCTTACGAAGGATTTGTATCAGGATTACTTGCCATTCTTGAAATTGTTGGCATTGTTGTCGCACTGTTTTTAGCTCAGCGATTCTCCGGAGGAACAGATTGGAAAGCCGGTCTTTCAGAAGTTATTCGCGGAAAAAGTATTGCGTATCTGGCAACTGGATTATTGATTGGTGGAATAGTTGGGCCAGATCGACTTGCCCCAACCGACACGTTGTTTGTAGGACTTTTCTCTGGTGCACTTACGCTTTACCTCGTTGAGCTTGGTGCAGTTGCAGCGCAACGTTTGCGCGACTTCAAAGATGCCGGTGCACGAGTAATTGTTTTGGGAATTGTCCTTCCATTAGTTAATGGATCACTTGGCGCAGTGCTCGGTAGCTTTGCCGGCTTGTCGACAGGAGGTGTTGCGGTGATGGCGACACTTGCAGCAAGTGCTTCATACATTGCTGCACCTGCAGCAATTCGCATCGCTCTCCCCGATGCAAGCCCCGGCATCTATGTAACAGCATCACTCGGAATCACATTTCCGTTCAATCTCATTATTGGCATTCCCGTTTACATCGAAATTGCCAAATACTTACCTTAAAATTTGCATCCGATGTTCCTGCAGTTATTAATCTGCATTCGACTAGCTCTTTTTAAATTTCACTCCTGCTGATTTCATTGCTGCGTCAAGAATCTTCATGGCATTCGGACCCATCCCATGAAGAGCAGCAATCGCCTCTCTTCTGTGCTTTTGCAGCTGAGAGACTTTCGTTAGTTTTGCATTTAACAACGCTCTGCGCGCCGGTGCAGCAAGTCCTAATAGTTTCCAGACCTGATCGGTTGGTTGAGTTGATTTGCCCGTCAATTCCTTAATTCGAACTTCAACGAGTTTACGCACAAGAGACTTAGGCAATTTCTTGCCAATTGGAAATTTGAGAGTTCCATTTGTGACGGTGCACCAGTCTGGAATGTCTTGAATTTGCTTTAATACTGAACCGCTGTGCGGAAAATAGGAACAATGATTTTTAAATCCATCAAAACCAGCAACAACCTTCCCATCTATTGAAAAAGCAGGCATTCCATAGCTAAGACATTCTTTTGCATTTGGAACAACAGACAAAATAGTCAACCGAAGTTCCTGCAAAGTCTCACGCTGCTGTGGCAAAAACCTACGTAAATGCTTGTCTATTTCTGACATATCAATTCCAAATAGTCGCTCAGGGTTCGCACTATTTGAAACACGAGCAGTTCTGCAAGCATGATGCAACTACTAAAGATCATCAATGGATAAACACCTTGTGTAAGGGAAATGACTAGAAGCGACAAATACACCAGGATTGCTACACACAACGTGACCACATTGAGTCGACGCAATAGATTGAGATTTTTTTCAGCTTTAGATCGCAAAATTGATCATCCATCGAATACCGAAACGATCTTCAAAACTTCCCCAATACGCACCCCACGGCATGTCGGCCATGCCGGGCGCATTTGCAGAACCTACCGATAGACCTGCGTACAAACGATCTGCTTCTTCCCGCGAATCTGGATGCAAATTGATAGAAAAATTGGTTCCAGATTTCATTTCATGACCCAACGACGCGAGGCCATCAGTTCCTTCAATTACATGACCACCAAGAATTGCTAGGGAAATATGCAGAATACAATTTTTATCGGATTCAGAAAGATTCGCACTTGCTGGTCCCATATCCATGTCTTTGAATCGAACCAGATCAATGAATTCTCCACCGAAAACCGAGCGATAAAACTGAAAGGCTTCTTCAGTTTTTCCCATTGTGTTGATGTAGGTGCTTACTGTTGCCATTGATGCTTCTCCACTCTGTGCGAATTTCAAACAATTATAGGCAACGGAATTCAGTCAGCCTTCTACAAGCACTTTAAAGCGGAGATCAGTTCTTTGGCGAATCACCAAAATTTGTCTTGACTTCCTGAAAATGATGTTCTATCAATAAGAATCAACCATGGGGATTGCTATGACAAAAATCAATAAGGGTCGCTACTCGGCAGACATCGGTGCAGATGGAAAAGTTCTGTTTCTTATTGGAATGAGATTCAACCAACTTTGAAACCCTGGAAATGGGTTCCTGTTTTTCTTGCAATGCCACGGATGCTGATCGAGTTGCAGAAAAACCCAAGCATCGGATTGGTTGGAAAGCCACGCACTTTCTTATCGGGACGCACTGTCTTGGTGTGGCAATACTGGAATTCATTCGAGCAACTCGAGGCCTATTCGAAATCACAAACGTCTAAACACCTGCCTGCGTGGAGAGCCTTTAATCGTAAGATTCGCGATAACGGTTCGGTAGGGATTTACCACGAGACGATTCTGCTGAGCGATGCCAACGTTGAAACCATGTATGGCAACATGCCCACCTTCGGTCTAGCAGCTGTCACGGGAGCGATAACCGCTCAGCAACGTGGTCAGAGTGCACGAGCGAGGTTGACAGGAAAGTCATCCGAAACTCCTCCTGTTGACCCGTACTGAAATCTCGTTAGGCGCGTTTTAAGTCGGCGACAATACCGCCGGCGACGCGCACAATGTCCGCCGGTGCAGCACCGAAGTTGTCGTTCCACGTTCCCGCAGCAGCCCACACATCGTCGTACTGCAACAAGTCCAGATCAACGAATACACGCAGTTGAGTGCTGTGACCAAAGAGAGGCACGCAGCCATTGGTTTACACAACCCATTGCGGCCACCGACTATGAGTCGTCCTTCGTCAGATCAATCGAACCCTTGCCAATACCCTTCCGACACGACCTCGACATCACCGTCAACCACACAAAGAGCAGTCTCATCGTCGATGGCATACGCTGCACAATCAAGTTCGGCAGCCCATTTTCTGGCGGCAGCCATCGTGTTGTCAGGTAGTGACACATTGTCCAGATGAGGGAAGATCGCGAAATCCACTAAGCCGAGCGTGCGATCGTTACCGGAGGGTGGTCTCCATCCGACAAACTCTTCACCGATACGTGGAGTCATCACCATGCTCCCCGCACTCATGCCGACCCAAACCGTGTTTTTGAGTTCTACTAGCAAGTCGGTGAGTCCACTCTCTCGCATCCAGTGACACAAGTAAAGAGCATCGCCGCCCGACACGAGCAAGACGTCAGCGTTCCGAACAAGGGGAACCCATCGCTCCTCGTCAATGGTTGGCAACGCAGTCAACTCGATCAATCCAACTGCCTTCCAACCAAGTTCGACCATCGGTTGTTCCGAACGCCCAGCGACGAACTTCCACACATTCTCACCCGGGCCCGCATATGGATGACCGTACATTGCAGTTGGAATACATAACGCTGTGCATTCCTCAATCGGACGACCAAGAAGTTTTACCAACGCATTTCTTATTGTTTCGTTTCTAACTCCTGCTGAAGTGAGGAGAAATCGATTCATGTGAACATCTTGCCCCAAACACCCTTTCTGATCAGGGTTCTACCTTCTGTCTTCGCGAGATTGGAGTTATCCCCGTTCGAGATGGGTAACAACAGCTGTTGCAGACGCGTTGATTCACTGCTGACTCGAGATGACACTCGATTGTAGATAGAGCTTGAAATGACGAGTGCCAGTCACTGCTAATGTCTCGGTTTTATGACCTCAGCCCCGCATCGCACATGGCCCGTTGGATTTATTTGGGGAACAGGAGCGTCGTCGACACAATGCGAAGGAGCTGCTCCGGCTTCAGATTGGATCGACTGGGAACGTGCGGGCAATGCTCCCGATTCAGGAATTGGAAATGGCTTTGCTGACAGGTACCACGAGGACTTTTCTCTTCTGGCGCAACTTGGACTCACGCATCATCGATTGTCACTCGAGTGGGCTCGAATAGAACCAGAACCTGGTGTCCATGACCGGACTGCAATAAATCACTACCGCTCACTGATGCAGACTGCGCATGATCTCGGAGTTCAGCCATGGGTGTGTCTGCATCACTTCACGTTGCCAAGATGGTTTGCAGAAGCCGGTGGGTTTCTCATTGACGAAAATCGCACCAAATACTGGGCACGTCATGTGGACTTCATTGCCGAAACATTCGGTGACTTGGCTGCTGGATGGCAACCGGTCAATGAAACGAACTACTACCCCACTGCCGCCTACCTTGGTCGCGGCTGGTCGCCTGGTCACAACAATCTTGAAGAGTGGCAGACCGTAACGGAACAAATACATCTAGCGACAGCCGAAGCCGCCGTGAGACTCAAACAAACCAACACGCCGGTGGCATCCGTATTTGGTCTGTCAACCGTTCACGTCTTGGACGATGAGCCTGCATCACATGATTTTGCTAACCGTTTTTATGCGAGCAACTGGAATGTCGGACTTGAGCTGTTTCGCAGTGGAGTTTTGCAGGTTGCTGATCGAACCCCCATCATTCGTCCCGACCTCGCTGGATCGTTTGACATGATTGGGTTCTCGTACTACTGCGCATTCGGCGTACGAACTGGACATCTGGACTTGTACCCAGAAGGTTCGACTACCTCGCCTCTCGGTTACGCCATCTGGCCCGATGGGCTTCGTCTGGTCCTGGACCGACTTCATGCAGAGTTGCCAAACACAGATTTGCTGATTGCAGAATATGGAATAGGCACAGACGACGATGACGCGCGCACAAAATACCTTTCAAAAGGTCTCGACATCATCCACGATGCCATCTCTCGGGGTCTGCCGATAAAAGGTTTCTTTCATTGGACAGCCGTGGACAACTACGAATGGCTGCACGGATTCGATCTGAAGTTCGGAATCATCGATAAGGATCGAAATGTCAGGCCCAGCGCGTCGGTTCTGAAGTTTGAGGCTCTCTCAAATCTTGAGGAGTAGTGGCCAGAGCCAATACGCCAGCAACAGAGTTCTGTGACCTAACGCCAAAGTTGTCGTTTTTTTGTTCTCGCAGCAACTCACACCTCGTCACACTGCGACAACTCCAGATCAGCAATCTCGCGCAACCGTGCGCTGTAACCAACCGGAGAAACTCCACATCTTCATTTGGAAACCCCATTGGACATTGACACCAGATGACCGAACTAAGTCAGCGCATCAGGTCGAGGTGGTCACTCAGAGTCCTCACAATCTGGAATACGAGAATCTCGGCCAGCATGATGCATGAACTGAACACAGCCAACGCGCCAACTTTTTGGTCCGCGGCAATCAGCTAAAGGCAAAAGTAGACCACGACTGCAATGCAGAGAGTAACGACGTTCAGACCACGAAGTAAGCGCGCGCTTCTGGCGGCCATCTCTACGAGATCACTCCTGTCACACACAACCCAACGCTATCGTGCCGACGAGGTTCGCTTCCGGTCGGTGACTACTCCATCGGCAACACGCACAATGTCCGCCGGCGCAGCATCGAAGTTGTCGTTCCACGTTCCCGCCGCAGCCCACACCTCGTCGTACTGCAACAAGTCCGGATCAACGAACACACGAAGTTGAGTGCTCTGACCAAAGGGAGGAACGCCATTGATTGGACATGGGGGTATGCCGGTGTCGCGCTAGGCTCGTGAAGAGCAGTCCCCAACATTCAGGGCGAACGGACTTCCGAGACGCATCTCAGCGACCGAGGTTCATCGGAATCGATGACGTGCCTGCACGTCGTGGACGAAAAATCGGTGCTGTCATGAAAACAACTGCCACATACGTCGCCATGAACATGAGCAGGCCCACGACACGCCAAGAACTAACTTCCGATCCCAGCTCCTCAACGACGATTCCCACAGGGAGAATCAGCGCCAGGAGCCCGAGCAACACTCGAATCCAAGGATTCCAGGTCTTCCTGTGAATTGACAGCGAGCCAATGATGACCGTCGGCATCATCTGAGCACCCGCAGCCCCGAACAATGGCAACAGCAGACACAGACCCGCACCTCGGCCAATCCTGTCGCTGCGTCGACCACCAGCCGACATCATCGAACTGATACCGGTTCCAAGCCCAGACAACACGAATACTCCGACCACTACAACTGTCCCACCCCACGAGAACTCTGGCTCATTCGAGATGAGTCTCATCCACACTCGACTGATGGCGCCAAGGGCGAGACCGAACAACAGCCGGTTCACCAACAGAGGCGTCACGAATGGCGTCGCAGCTCGACCACGACGCCATTCGTGACACTCTGCAGAACTCTCGGGTCAATCGGGAATACGTCGTGCCAAGTACCAGCAGCGGCCCACACCTCGTCGAACTTGAGGAGGTCGGGGTCGACGAAAATTCTCAGTTGGGTTTCCAAACCAAACGGCGGCACGCCACCTATTGGATAACCAGTTGCGTCACGCACTGCATCGGCATCTACTCGCGCGCATTTTGCACCACCCGCTGCAAGGGCAAGTTTCTTTTCATCAAGCTGGTTTGATCCGCTGACCAACGCCATCACTATTTCGCCGTCAACACCAAATACCAAGCTCTTCACAATTTGACCAACTGATACACCAATTGCCGCTGCTGCATCTGCCGCAGTCTTGGTTCCCTCAGGAAAACGTTTTGTCGCAAGGTCGAGTCCACGCTCTTTTGCAGCAGCAATGACCCGCAACGTGTTTGGATGTACATCAGACATGAGCAATACTCTATTGCGACTGTGCTGGTGCAACTTCGGTGGAAGAAACTGAGGCAGAGCCTGCAAATGAAAACAGAATTGCGCCGATAATTGAGCAGGCTCCAGCGGCGAGATACGACGAGCGATAACCGCCGGCGACGTCGTAAAGCCATCCCAAAAGGAGCGGCCCCAACGCAGTGCCTGAGAATGAGATCAAACCAGAACGCGCTGCGATCTTGGGATAATCGCGAA
>Ga0222714_10006703_pt1 | contig 10699 bp, 7 predicted proteins | sample C33_3DmetaG_FD_165048 | JGI IMG/M metagenome (GOLD analysis project Ga0222714, IMG submission 165048) | Estuarine water microbial communities from San Francisco Bay, California, United States - C33_3D | ecosystem: Environmental > Aquatic > Marine > Unclassified | place: USA: California... | reverse complement strand
GTGGTATTGCAGCACCAAAAGAAACTGGTGGTCCAGATCTACCTGGAAAGAAACCTCCAACTGGATCAGGAAAGCCAGGTTGGATTGAGAAACTCAGACAAAAAGCAGGTGGTGCTCTTCGTGGTGCTGGTGAATTTGTTATTGATCGTGGAGGAAAATTAGGTAAGGGAATTGTTGAGGGTAGTCAGAATGCACTCAACGGTGTAAGAAAACTAGGATCTAATTTTAGAACTGGTCTAGTTGAGATGGGCAAGGGTCTCAATGGCATCAAAGATGCTGCCATGAAAAAACTTATGGAACCTGCTATCGGTTTCGTCAAACCACTGTTGAATAAATTGAGTGCTCTAAAGGGCAGCATCAAGAAACAACTAATGGATGTTCTTGGACCAGAAGGTGCCAAGATACTGAGCAAACTTGGTGGTGAAGGTAGTGGTGGACTGATGAAGAAGTTGGGATCAAAAGCAATCCCAATTCTAGGTGGTATTGCCAATCTATACTTTGCATATGAAGCACTAAAAAATGGTGATCCTATTGGAGCACTACTAGAATTCACATCTGCTGCATTCGATCTTGTTGGCCTAGTTCCTGGTGGACAGTGGGGACCATTTGTTTCACTTGGAATCGATACCTATAATCTACTTCGTACTCTTGTCCCTGGAATACAAGAAAAGGAAACAAAACTTGTTAATGGATTGGGTCTTGGTCCAATCATGGAGGGAATCAAGAAGTTTGGTTCGACTCTTCCTGGTGCTCAGTCAGGTGGATCATTTGGTGGTCGTCCTGCTAACATGGACGCATACGATCCTAGATCCAAATCTGGAAGTTATTTTGTTGGAGCACTCTCCAGCATTCTAGATGTGATGCCTGGTGGCAGAATACTTGCAAATGTTTTTGAGCAAGAAATTCAAAAAGCATCAGGTGTTTTTGGTAAAGGGTTTATAAACCTGTCAGAGAATGCTTCTGTCAATACAGTAATTACATCTGCGGGTGAGGTAAAGAATAGTCTGACTCAGTTCTTTGATGCAACAGTTGCACCAATTAAACAGTTGCTGCAGGGTGTATTTAATGGATGGTGGCAGAATATCACAAGTTTGATCCCTGATGTTAGAAATGCACCAGATGCTATTCGTCAAGGACTTGGGTTGGGAACAAGAGAAGAAGAACTCAAGGCAACATTTGATCCCAGCAAGAACTATGGAATGAGAGTTGGTGATCAATATAGAATTGATGAGAATACTTTTGCTGAAAGAACAGATGAGGGAGTCCGTTTCTATTCTGGTGGAACATTTGTAGGTGTTCCTGGAACAAACACTGGCAAGATGATGGGTGGTACTCTGGTTGATATTTCTGGAGGTCAGAATCAGGCAGTTGTTGACAAGTTTCTAGCAGCAAAGACACCACAGGCACCAGGCGCCTCTGGTGGAGATATTAGTGCAACTCAAGCAGGATCGAAGGGTGAAATTTATCTACACTGGACTGCTGGAGAAAAAACTAGTACATATGGTACATATCATTCAGTCGTTACTGGTGATGGAAAGGTTCACAGAAAAGCACCATATTCAAATAGAGGTAGAGCACATACAGCATATAGAAATAGCAGAGGTGTAGGTATTGCTGTTGCTGCAATGGCAGGACCATCTAGTTCTTACGATTGGGCAAACCCATCTCAATATGCGTCAATGGCAGAGGAGGTAGCAGCTCTTGCTAAGACATGGGGGTGGACAAAGGCAGATATTAATGTAAAAAATGTGATGACTCATGCTGAAGCAGCATCGGGTAAAGATGGTAGGTTGTCTCTTCATAAACCACCGATGGCAGGTGCAAAGAGGAGTCCTGATAATTATGGTCCTACTATGTGGGGAGGTGATGGTGCAAGATGGGACCTCCTCAAACTCTATAAGGGTGACTCCATGGGTAGTGGTGGAGACAAGATTCGTGAGATGATCAAACAGAGAATGAATCTTGGTGGAATTGTTAAGAGATTTAATAAGGGTGGACTATCTGGACTACCTAAGAGGGTTCTCCATGATGGTGAGGATAATGCACACAAGAATCTTGATGGATCATCAGAACAGAGAATGAATCTTGGTGGTCTCGCAGCTGCCAGAGCATTCTCAGCAGCAAGGAACCCTGGTGCTCCCATGATAAATAACAGAAGTGTACTAGATCCTGGCATCACTCGATCTGCCTTAGAGGTCACTGCGGTGCAGAGAGTTGTTATTCCTATCCCAACCCCCATGTCTGCTTCCGCATCGAGTGGAATGGGTGCTGCGGCCCCTTCACCACTTTCTACATTCGGTCGATAATAGATGGCAAAAGTCAATTACTATAAGTTTGTAAATCCTGGTGCTGCCAAGACTGGTGCTACTATTGCTGGAAAAAAATACCAGACAAAGGGTGGTGGAGGAGAGACTGAAAGAAAATTAGTTTTGACTGCTAACAGAATTGGTCTGGCATTAAATTCTCAAGGAGCAATTCTATCTTCAATCAAAAAGAGTATTGATGACTCCACCAGAGCAAGCATTGTAAATGCTAGACTAGTATCCAAATCTATTCAGGGTATACAGAAAGAGGATAGAGAAAGGAAGAAGCAGGAAGCAGCAGAGAAGAGAAGACTTGCTAGAGAAGCAAGGATTAGAGCATCTAGAGCAAGACTAGGTGCAAAGGAAGATGCTTTAGAAGCAAAAGCAAAATCATCTTCAAGTACAGAAGAGGATGATACATTTCCAGAAGCAATTGGATTTAGAAAAGCATTTGGTAAGTTCATCAAAACACTTCTGACCTTTGTTGCATTGAAGTGGTTGTCTAACCTGGAAAATGCAAAGACACTTGCTAGATTACTGGTTGCACTTGTAGATGTTCTAAAGGTACTCTATAAGATAGTTGAGTTTGGTGTATTCCAAGCACTAGAAGGATTCACCAACATGTTTGCAAGTGATTCCAATTTCTTTGATCGACTTAAAGGATTCTTACAATTTTTAGTTGGTGCATTTTCACTATTCTTTACCGTTAGATGGTTAAAGAATCCTCTGAAGATTATCAAGGATATCAGAGGATTGTTCAGAGGTCTGAGACTAATTCCTAAAGCACTAGGTCTTGCTGCTAAAGCAGGTAAGGCAGTCGTCATGGCAACCAAAGCTGGTGTCATGAAGATGCGTGGCAGGGGATTGGTTGGTGGTGCTCTTGCCATTGGGGGTACAGTTCTCCTAGGCAGTGCACTGATGAGTGGGGGAGAATCTGGTGGTGAAACTGGTGGTCCTGGACCATCATCAACACCTACTGGTGGCACTGGAGGTGCTGCTGCTCCTGCCCCAGATACAAGTATGGCAACTGGTGGTATTGTGCCATTCAGAATGCCATCTGCTCAGGCGGGTGCTCGCATTATTAAGGGAAGAAATCAGGGATACCGTACTACAGTTGGTGGTAGACAGATTGAAGCACACGGTGCTGAAGCAGTCATTCCTCTGAAGAACAGATACACTGACGCAGGTAACGATCCTCTTGCTGCTGTCCTTGGCAATAGCAAGAAGATGGCAGAGGCAATGGGTGCTCTCATCACTCTACCTCTGAAGATGGCAGGTGGTGCAATTCTAGTTGGACTAGGAACACTTCTTGGTATGGCACCAGGAGGTGTTGGTGGAATGCTAGCACCTATAGCAAAGTCATTTATTGCACCAGTGTTGAATACATTTGGTGTACCTTCTAGTCTGTTGGATCAGGCTATGGCAAATGCATCAAAAACAAATGCAGGCAAAGAGTTTGGCAATGTTATTGGTGATGTGGTCAAGGATTGGTTTGGAAAACTTCTACCTGGAAGTCCAGCAGCTGCTGCCACTAGACCACCATCAGTAACTGGTGATGGTGGAGATGGAACGGGTGATGGAAATGGATCTCCACTGGCAACCCCTGCAGTTTCTGGTAGTGGAAACGAACGTGCTGTTCTTGATTTGATTGCCTCAGTGGAGTCGAATGGATCATATGATGTATTCAATACCAGTAGAGGAAAGACTAACGCAAAAGCAACTGAAAAAACAGTTGGTTGGTTGGCTGATAATGCTCAGGGTGCTATTGGTAGATATCAGCAGATGCCACGATATCTTCTGGAGAGAGCAACTGCAGCAGGATATGATAGAAATACAAAATTTACTCCTGAAGTTCAGGATAAAGTAACCCTCAAGATGTTGAGGAGTGGGCATTCATTAGACTCATTCTTGTCAGGTAAAACTTCACCTGAAGCATTTGCTGCTAAATTGGCACCAACATGGAGAGGTTTACCACAGGGACCATCTGCTGCTTCTAGGTTGGGAGGAACTGCCGACTCTACCTATAATGATAGGTATGCTAGTGGAAACAAATCACATAAAACTTGGACAGCAACAGTTGATGCACTGAAGAAGGCTCAGGGTCAAAGAATGAATCGTGGTGGAATGGTTATTCCACGATACGGTCTAGGTGGATTCTTCGATACTGTTGGAAAGGCAATCGGTGGTGTATTCAACAATCCTATTGGTAAAGCAGTTGCTGGCATAGCAGGTGCAGCAATTCCTGGTGCAGCACCTATCATTGCTGGTATTGGTGCACTTGGTGGACTAGCAAGTGGCAATCCACTCGGTGCTATTACAAGTGCTGCCTCAGCATTCTTCCCTGGTGCTTCAAACTGGATTGGTGGTGTTGGTAGTGCAATTGGTGGATTCATGTCTGGCAATCCCATTGGAGGTATTGCAAGTGGTCTAGGATCTATCTTCCCTGGAATGGGTGGCATTTTTGATGCTGTTGGTGGTGCTCTATCTGGTGGTGGATTCGGACAGATCATTGCTCAAGGTGGTGAGATGATCTTTGGTCCTGGTTTCACTCAACTCTTTGGTGGCACTCTAGATCTACTGAACGTTGGTGGCAAAGGTCTTGGGGCAAGTGAGTTCCTGAAGAAAATGGCACCTGGACTCATGGATTATGGTGTCAAGCAAATTGCTGGCACAATGGGTGGTCCTGATGCTAAGAATGCATTTGTTCCTGGTGGATCGACTGTTCTGAACGTCAATGCAGTGAAGATGATCTCTGGACTGATGAAAGCACAGCAAGTTCAACAGAATAGTGCAAAGATTGAGGCATTGAGTGCAGTTACAACAACTTTAGGAGATAAATTAGTTAAGGTAACTGGTGATGTTATTGCTGGTGTCTTGGTTGACAAGAACAAAATGGCAGAACTCCCACCAGCAGTTGTACAAGAAGGTATGTCACAAATTCTTCCATTGATTCAACAAGCAATCGTTAATGCGTCACAAACTGCAGCACAACAAGCATCAACTGCAGGTGGTGGCACTACTTCTGGACTTGCTAAGTCTGCATCGGGTGAGAGTCTAACGTCTACTATCGCAGGAACAATTGGATCACTTGCAGGCAAGGTACTTGGTGGAGGTATTAAATAATGGCAATTAAAAATGTTGGTGAAGCACTCATCAATGCAATTCGACTCACTAGAGTTGACGGCAAAGCACTTCCAGATATTCAACCACTGATTCAGGAGATCAATATTCTACAGAGTATTGATTGTCCCAGTGTGAGAGTAATTCTTACGATTCAAGACAACATTGGATTGTATACACAGTTGGTTGGTCAAGAAGTTTTATATCTTGACATGGAATCATACGGTGGACGTATGACTTGGCAGACAAATCTAAATGAACTTCGTGATCTTATTGACGGTGAGAAAATTAAGAGATATAATTTGGTGTTCAACTCCAGAGAGAGTTACTTAAACGACAACCAAAGATTCTTGTTTGCATACAAGAATACTAAGATCTCATCTATTGTCAGTGAGATCATGAAAACAAAACTTGGAACTCAGAAGAACGTAGAGATTGAAGGTACTGAGCACAAGGGATCTTTCATCTGTCCAAACTACAGACCATTTGATTTCATCTCACAACTAGCAGCAAAAGCAGTTCGTGCAGGCAAACCAAAGCAAGCAGGTTTCGTATTCTATGAAGCACTAGATGGATTCCATTTTGTTTCTATGGACAAATTGTGTGAGAAATCACCAAAAGAAGAGTACACTCTTCAACCAAAGAACATGGCGATGACTAATCGTGGAGAAGATCAACTGTCAATCAGAAACTATGTTATTGATAGTGGTCTGAATCTTCAAGATAATCTAACAAAGGGTGCATATGGTGGTATCTTCTACGGTGTAGATTTTGTGAATCTGAAACCAGAAAATAATATTGCTAAGAGATGGTCAATCAATGAAACTTATCCATCAATGAGTCATCTTGGTGGCACCAACCCATTTGAAGAATTTTCTAAGGTTGAATCTCAAATTGGTGGTGTGTCTAGAGTGTTCTATTCATGCATTTCTCCACACTTGTTTGGTGATACAATCACTAGACAGGAAGATACTACAGCAAATAGTGGTCCAATCGGAGGAGTTGTTGGTGCTATTCTAAGAAAGAATATGAATGTGAGTGGTGGAAGTTTTGAAGCATCTGCAGAATCAAAACCATACGCATTATCAAGATTCTTGTCATTGAATCACATTACTGGTAAAATAACTGTGCCAGGAACATTCAGTATTGTTGCTGGTGATGTAATCAGCATCAGTCTTCCTAGATGGAATGGTGAAACAACAGTACCAGATGATAAGAATTCAGGTAAGTATCTCGTGACTGGTGTAACTCATCGTTATAATATTCCACACAAGATGGAGACAGTCATATATATTTCAAGAGATTCTTATCTATAGGGGGAACTATGATAAGGCATGACATCGACGATCAGATTAATACAATAGATGATAGAATTCTGTTTTTAAAACACAAGATAAATCGGGCGATCAATGACCTTGATAGGGAATCAATTGTAGATTCGGGAAAGACAATTGTTAGTTTAATATTAAGAAGAGAGGATTTAATGAGCATCGAAATAAACAATGAAAAAACAATTGAGAATCATATCGAGAACGATAAGATCGAGATTGAACTTGCATATAGTGAAGGTGATCTAGCCAAGGCACATCATTTAGAGGGTGAACTGGCATCTCTGGAGCAGTACCATGAGGCACATCCAGAAGATCATCATGATCCAACACCACTTGAATTGTATTGCGATGCAAATCCAAGTGCACTTGAGTGTAGGGTCTACGACGACTGAACCAAAATCGACCCTCGATTTGCAGGAACCCCCGAAAAAATCTCGGGGTATTTTTTTGTCTATGAGATTTTCAAAATAACTTGACAGAGATCTTGAATCTGTGTACAATAACCTTTGTAGAGGGTTCAGAAAACATCTATAAATACCTGAGCAACAATTGTTGGATGGTATGTCAACCCAATCGTTTATTGGAAAGGATGGATTCACTTGGTGGGTGGGTCAAGTTGAGAAAAATGATGGTGACCCTGCTGGTTTAGGTAGAGTCAAAGTTCGTATTGCTGGTTGGTATACTGGAGAGAACTATAAGCAAAATATCCCAACAGCAATGTTGCCTTGGGCTCATGTGATGCAACCTACCACTGAGGTGGGTATCAAGAACGTTGGTAAGTCAAATAATAGACTTGGTGTAGGTGCTATTGTTATGGGATTCTTCCTTGATGGGGAAGAAGCACAACAACCAGTTGTTCTTGGAATTCTGAGATCATTTATCAATACTGGAACAGATAGTGTAGATAAAGTTCTGGCAGGTGAGTGGATTGCAGATATTGCTGATTCAGGTGGTGGATTTCCGAGTGTCAAAACTCATGAGATTGATCACAACAAACCATTAGGTCAAGCAGCAACGCAACCAACAAAAACAACTAGTTCGGGCGGTAGTAGAGTCAATTCAAATGCCTCTGCTGCAAATGGCGCCCAGAATAATAACCCAGGAAGGAATGACTCTGGTTCAGGTCCCCAGGATACTGGTCCTGCTGGTGCTGGAGGAACTCAATTGCCTGCTTCTGCAGCAAACCCTTCAGGTGTTCCTAGTACGTGTCCTAGACCTGTTAGCAATGGTCTGAGCAAGGATAGATTTCAGAATTATGTTGACACTCTGAAATACATGCTGTGTGATCTTGGAGTCACTCTTGGCATGGTAGGCAAGAATGAGAAAGGGGAGTTTTTCTCAGTTGTTACTGGAAAGTTAGTTTCTATTGATCAGGCAATCGTAAAAATCAAGAGATTTATCTCTTATGCCTTCAATGGACTATTTGCTGAGTTGAAAGCAGGTATTGCTAATTTGATTGGTGATGCTGTTACTCAGATCATGAACGAATTTGCACAACTACCTTTTGTGTATCAACTTTTGATTGATACTGCTATTCGTATTGTCAATCGTTTCATGTGTGACTTTGAGATTGGCAACAACTTTGAATCAGCAATTAATAATGCTGCTGCCTTTGTAGAAAGTTTTGCGAATAGTATTATAGATCAAGTAGTAACTATAATTACTGACTATATTTCAACTGCACTATTGACAGTTGAGAATATTGTTGGTAGAGTTCAAGGAGCACTGGGATCAGCAATTCAATTAGCAGGAAGAATTGCTCAAGCAATTAAAACTGCTAAAGATGCTAGTGAGGCAGCAAAAGCAATTGCTGAAACAGCAGAATTCTGGTCAACCCAGCAAGGAAAGAATCTAATTACCAATATTCTCAATTTCATTATTGACCTATTGTTAAATATTCTATTCCCAGATCCGTGTAATCGAAAAACTGGAGATGATCGGGTCAAAAACTGGTTACCTTTGTACGGTACTTCTGAGTGTGGAGGTTCCGAACTAATTGGATATGAACGATCTGGTAATAACCCATATCAGAGACCTAATGCTCCTTGGGCACCAGCACTACTAAATTCAGCAGAAACATTTCTTGAGAATTTTGCTGACGGATCATTTTTCCAAAGTTCAGCAGTTCCTGGCAAGAAATTTGCCAGAAAGGTTGATCACGCAGGAAATAGCAAAGTTACCGACAACAAAGGTAATACTCATGAACATAAAGGTTCAAACGAGACCAAAATTGTTGAAGGTGACAAAGTTACCCATATCAAGTCTAATGGTGTCCTAGAAGTTGATGGTGATTTTCACCTGATGGTTCATGGAGACTTCAAACTCTCAGTTGATGGCACTACTCATACTTTTACTTCTTCTGGTCCAGAAGTTGATAAGAAGGGTAATGTTAAAGATAAGGGTAGGGCTAGAAAGGTAAGTCAAACGTTTGCTGGTGACTATTCTATTGAGTACAAGGGAAGTTACGAAGTTGGTGCTAACAAGATCTCACTTCATGCTGCCGAAGGTATTGATATCAAAGCACAGAAGGGTCGTGTTTACCTGCAAGGTGCTGGTATTGTTGGTAGTTCTGCTGCTGCTTCCTGGTCACATGGTGTTGAAACAAACTTCATCTCTGGTTCACAGTACAATATTATTGGTTTGAGTCCACTAGGTGCTACTGGTCTCAATCAGGTTGCAGGTCAGTACAACAATATCTTTGGCAAGAGAATTACTACCTTTATCAATGCCATCAATACGATGGACATCACCAATCACCTTTCTCCATCTTCTATCTGTACTTACAGTCAAGGTGCAGGTGCAATTTGGTCCGTTAACCAAGGTGTTGGTGGTGCTATGAACTTTGTTGGTGGAGCAGGAACAGCATTTACCGTTAACGTTGTTGGTGCACTCAGTCTTGCATCAGGTGGTGTTCTATCAATATCAGCACTCGGTAAGATGTTTATTACTAGTATTGGCCCATGTACCATTAGTGCAACTGGTCCACTGACACTTCTTGGAGTGCCCATCATGCTGAACTGACCCCTTGACAACCCCCTGAGGGGGTGCTATATTATGAAAGTAGTCAGGAGGCACTGATGTCTGAGCAAGTTCTAGACCATGTTTGGGTCGATGTTCAAAACCGCAAATTCCAAATCCTTGCAAGTGATGGGGAAATTCGGGAAATTGAGTGCGACACAGGTTCTAAAGGAATTGGTCAATTCATGCGTATCCTTGACGAAATCCGCACACAAGTACCAGAAAACGATGTCACTTACACCGACTGTCAGGATGCCTTGGGTTACCGTTGAGGAACTCCAAGAAAATTTTGATTTCATTCTCACTCTAGTTGAACGTGGTGGAATCAGTTTCTTAATCAAAAATGAAACTGGTGATTGCGTTCTTGTACCTTATAATGATGTCACTAGTGCTATGAAAAAAGCAGGAATGACAGATGAACTAGCAGAAATGTTAGACCAGCAAATGTCAAATTTGGCACTTTCCTGAAATAAATAAAGTATCCGTCCATCAGGGGGGAAAGGAGTGTTAAACTATAAGTTAAGTGTTAGATTCTGCCGAATTGAAGAGATTGGGTATGTGAAAATGTACTTCATTGAAAACATACCCTTTACCTTTGATGAATTGCCAACGATCTGTCAAGATGATCCAAATATTATTTCGGAAGCATCTATGAATCCAGAATACGAAATGGAAGATCTTTGGAAGTGGAATAACTACTTAATTGAAGAAGAATGCCATCCAATGATGTATGTTCTAAACTTCAAAAATCCAGAGTTATTGCCTGATTAGCTCAGTGGTAGAGCAACCGCCTTGTAAGCGGTAGGTCGTCAGTTCAAGTCTGACATTAGGCTTCAGCAATCATTTGCGTCGGAAAGATAAACCGAAATGCCGTGATTGCGTCGGGGATGGTTACGATCATCCCCCCCGTTAGATGCCAAAGGGAAA
>Ga0222714_10006702_pt1 | contig 10700 bp, 10 predicted proteins | sample C33_3DmetaG_FD_165048 | JGI IMG/M metagenome (GOLD analysis project Ga0222714, IMG submission 165048) | Estuarine water microbial communities from San Francisco Bay, California, United States - C33_3D | ecosystem: Environmental > Aquatic > Marine > Unclassified | place: USA: California... | reverse complement strand
ATGGTTATGGCAAAAAAAGATTCGTGCCAGTGGCTATGTTCGTTCCGACGAAGCTAACTTCTTATATAAAACTCAACCAGACCCTGTTTTTACCATCCTCCGAAACCATTTTCGGCAAAAACTGAGTTGGCTTTTTCCAGATCGGGGGTTAAAGCATTTAAATTTAATACAAGCTTTAAGCATTGGTGACAGACAAGGCATAAGCAACGAGGAATGGGATCTATTCAGCGCTACTGGCACCAACCACCTAATGGTTATTTCCGGCATGCACGTCGGTTTTGTTGCATTAATTTTCTACCACTTGTGCCAGTTAGGTTTGAAACGAATAGGTTCGCTTGCTTTACATGTCCCTAGCACCAGAATAGCAGCGCTGATGGCGATCATTGCTGCTTTTTTTTATGCAGGAATGGCTGGTTTTGCTTTGCCAGCACAACGTGCATTGATCATGGTCGCTGCCTTTATGCTGGCTCAGTGTTGTTGCCGGCATAGTTCTGTAATTAACAGTTACTGTCTGGCTTTAGTGCTGGTGCTCATATTTAATCCCTTGGCGCCTGTCAGTAGCGGTTTCTGGTTGTCTTTTATTGCAGTGGCCGTGTTGGTCTTTGTTGTAAATCACCCAGACAGGCAGCGATCAGCAGGCTTAATCAAATTAACCCTGATGTTTAGAACCCAAGTCTTTATATTCCTGGGCTTATTGCCGTTCATGCTGCTGTTTTTTCAACAGACAAGTATCAGTGCGCCTTTGGTCAATCTGATCGCCATTCCTTATGTCACCTTTTTTGTTGTGCCACTATGCTTGTTGATTCTAGTAATGAGTTATTTTTCTACCGAGTTAATGGTTTATTTATGTTTTTTCGCTGAGCGCTTACTCGAAATCTTTGTCTCAATGCTTGAGCTAATAAGTCAATATTGGCCGCAAGCACTCGTTGAGTTGCCAGCATTAACTCTCTGGCAATGGATGATTCTGCTCATGCTCATCGCCATGGTGTTATGGGTTCCAACCAGAGCCAGAGGCTTTTGGCCGGCAATAGTTTTGTTGTTATTTTGTGTGCCTCTCGTATTTGTCAGAGGAGATAAGCTTAGTGACAGTGAATTTCAGTTAGATGTGCTCGACGTCGGTCAAGGTCCGGCGCTTGTTATCAGGACTCGCCAGCATGTCATGCTCTATGACCTGGGTCCCGCTTATAGTAATAGTTTTGATGCTGGAGGGGGTATTGTTTTACCCTTTCTCCGCTCACAAAACATTAAACATGTCGACAGGGTTATTGTGAGTCATGGTGATAATGATCATAGCGGGGGCTTAAGATCAATTCTTTTAGCACACCCGGCTACAGAGTATTTCTCCAGTGATTTATCAATATTTTCCAGTATGCACCACGTTGGCGAATGTCGAAAGGACAATCTTGGCGCTGGGATGGTGTGGAATTCGAAATCCTGCATCCAGATAAAGCTGGTTATAGCAGCAACAATTCTTCTTGTGTGTTGCGTATAAGCAATGCGAAGCACTCAGTATTGCTCACAGATGATATTGAAGAGCAAGTTGAACGATATTTAATAGAAACAGAATCCAATTTAGATGCCGATATCTTGATTGCAGCTCATCACGGCTCAAAGACTTCATCATATAGGCCGTTTCGCCTGATTATGTGGTTTTTTCAAGTGGTTATTTGAATCAATTTAATCATCCGCACTCGGATATAGTGAATCTCTATACAAACAGTGGCACAATTAGCCTAAATACAGCTGAAAATGGCACAATCAGTTGGTTAATTGGGTTGGATAATGACTTGCCTGAAACGCAACTCTATCGGCAAGCTAATAAACGCTTTTGGCGAGTTTTACCCGGACAAGCAAGTCAATAGACAAGTGATGAATGCTATTTTAATCACTGAGGTTTGGGATTCAGATATGCTAATATCTGGCCTTTGCGGGTTGCAGAACGAGCTTTTTAAGCTGACCGACTTTTAAGTAAGGGGATGAGTCCTAGTGTTTGAAATAGTCCAGGCTGGCGGCATATTGATGCTGCCAATTATTCTTTGTTCAGTTTTAGCTATTGCGATTATTATCGAGCGATTTTGGACACTCAATCCATCACGTATTGCACCCAAGAATATGCTGCCTGAAGTTTGGAACAAAATAAAACAAAATCAATTGGATGCAGCAGAGCTAAGAGAGCTCCGAAACTCATCAGCATTAGGCCAAATACTGGCATCCGGCTTGGTCAGTGCCAAGTCTGGCCGCACTATCATGGTTGAAAGCATTGAGCAGGCCGCCGGTCATGTGATCCACGATATGTCACGTTATCTAAACCTGCTGGGGACAATTGCGCAGATTACACCCTTACTAGGACTTTTAGGGACCGTGCTTGGCATGATTCGGGTCTTTACCGAGATTATGGCTCAGGGAACTGGTAATGCTAATGTGCTTGCTGGTGGAATTTCTGAAGCCCTGATAACGACGGCCGCAGGCTTGACAGTGGCAATTCCGACCCTGCTTTTTTATCGCTTTTTCCAGCGTCGCATTGATACCTTGGTAGTTGAGTTAGAGCGCGAGTCAATCAAGTTAGTTGATGCCCTGCATTCATCGCGCACTGTAGATTACAGAGACGAAAACAATAACAATAACGATAATAATGAAGAACAGTCTGCATGAAATTTGAACGTCAATTAAATGAAGAGGCCAGTGTCAATTTAACACCTCTTATTGATGTGGTTTTTTTGTTGCTGATTTTTTTCATGGTGACAACTACCTTTACCCGTGACACCAATTTACTGATTAATCTACCTGAAGCCTCAGGTGAATTAATGGATGTCTCACCTGAACAGATCGAAGTCATGGTGGCACAAAATGGCTCTTATGCAGTTAATGGCAGGGGTCTGGTTAACACCCAATTATCGACATTAATGGATGCCATTGAAGCAATGTCTGGTGGTGATCGCAGTTTGCCGGTCATTATTACAGCTGATGCGAATACTTCTTATCAATCTGTCGTAACCGTAATGGATGCCATCGCACAGCTGGGTTTTAGTCAATTAAATATAGCAACCAGTCAGGAAAGCGAAGAACAATGAGTCAAGCAAGGGCAAAACTTTCCAAAGAAGATAGTCTGGCCATCTACCGTCGTTTACTGACCTATTTAAGACCTTTATGGCCTGTTGCCATTATCAGCATTGTTGGTTTTGCCATGTTCGCCAGCACTAATTTCTGGTTTGTGGACCTAACAGGGCAGCTGGTAGATACCATCGAAGTAGCCAGAGAAATTGATTTTAGTGAAAGAATACGCATTCCCCTATTGCTGGTCCTTTTGGCTGCCACACGAGGGATTGGTGGTTATCTGGGCGGCTATTCCATGGCTTATATCGCCAATACAGTTGTTCATCATATTCGTTCTCAATTGCTTGCTCGTTTTTTACAGTTGCCCCTCAAATTTTATGATCGCAGTGAAATCGGCAAACTGATGTCGACGGTTACTTACAATGTCATTCAGATTGCCTCTGCAGTAAGCGATTCATTAAAAGTTCTACTTCAACAAGGTTTAACGGTTATCGGATTGCTGGGTTACATGTTCTATCAGAGTTGGCAATTAACCTTAATTTTTATCGCTGTCATGCCCCTGATAGCCGGATTAATAAATTATGCGTCGAGGCTTTTTCGTAAATACAGTCATCGAATCCAGTCATCAATTGGTGATGTCACACATATATTGTCTGAAACGATTAAAGGTATGCGGGTTATTCGCAGCTTTGGTGCTGAGAAGCAGGCGCTAGACAATTTCACAGAAGCCAGTGCGCGAAACCGTCAGCAAAGCCTGAAATTGGAATCCGTGTCTAATATCAGCACCCCGTTAATTCAGGTGGTTGTGACAATTTCTCTAGCAATCATGGTCTGGCTGGTCTTATCGCCACAAATGATTGGCAATCTGAGTACCGGCGATTTAGCATCATTTATCATCGCTGCCGGTATGCTTTCTACACCTATCAGACAACTTACCCAGGTTAATTCGGCTATTCAGCGTGGCTTGGCTGCGGCAAGTTCCATCTTTGAATTACTGGACGAAGACATTGAAGCTAATGATGGGACTTATGAGTCAAAACGGGTTACGGGCAAGGTTGTATTTAGGGATCTGAGTTTTAGCTATCAGGAAGATAGTAGAGATGTTTTAAGCGGTATAAATTTTGAAGCCAGTCCTGGTCAGGTAACTGCTATTGTCGGCAAGTCTGGCAGCGGGAAATCAACCCTTGTCAATCTGATTCCGCGTTTTTACGAAGTGTCGCACGGCCAGATTTTAATTGACGACGTTGCCAATACTGATTTCACTCTGGATAACCTTAGGCAGCAGATTGCCCTGGTAAGCCAGCAGGTCATTCTTTTTAATTCTTCTATTCGCCAAAATGTCGCATATGGTGAACTCGCTGATAAAAGTGAAGAAGAGATAATGGAGGCACTGAAAAGTGCACATGCGCTGGAATTTATCGAGCAGTTACCTCAAGGATTAGACACTATAGTAGGGGATGACGCTACCATGCTTTCAGGTGGCCAAAGGCAACGGCTTGCTATCGCACGGGCCTTATTAAAAGATGCGCCCATTCTTATTCTTGATGAGGCAACTTCAGCACTGGATAGTGAATCCGAGCAACATATCCAGGCTGCTCTGGAAACACTTATGCAAGGCAGAACCACGTTTGTTATCGCTCATCGTTTATCTACCATTGAAAAAGCTGATCAAATTCTTGTGATGCAGGAAGGTGAGATAATCGAAAGTGGCAAGCACAATGAACTTATGGCACTTGATCAATACTATGCCAAACTACATAAGAAGCAATTTGTCCCATCATGAAGAAAATTGTTGATACCTGGTACGGTGAAACTGCCATATCCTGGTTGAAACCTTTTAGCTATCTATTTTCACTAATAAGCACAACTCGTCGTAAACTTTACGCGAGTGGCAGAAAGAAAGTTTATCGTGCCAGCGTACCTCTAATTGTTATCGGCAATATCAGTGTTGGTGGCACAGGTAAAACACCTCTTATCATTTATCTGGCTCGAAAATTAATCAGCGCCGGTTATCGACCGGGTATTGTCAGTCGAGGCTACGGTTCAAAAGCACCTGAATATCCTTTTCATGTTAAAGCTGATTCGCCGGTAATTTATAGTGGCGATGAAGCTTTGCTTATAGCCCGCAATACTGATTGTCCAGTTGTAATAGATGCGGACAGGTCGGAAGCCGTCAGAAGCCTTGAACAACATTATGACTGCAATGTGATTCTTAGTGATGATGGTCTCCAGCACTATGCTATGGCGCGAGATATTGAGATTGCTGTTGTCGACGGGCGCAGAGGTTTTGGCAATGGTTATTTAATACCAGCCGGCCCTCTGAGGGAGAAACCGGAACGGTTGGATGAAGTTGATTTAATTATTTGTAATGGCACTAGCCAATTAAATTTCAATACGCCGGTTTATTCGATGACACTAGAGCCCAGACATTTGTGCCACCTACAATCCGGTCAAATATTTGCCATTGCTGACATCGTTCAGGAAATGGCAAACTCCAGAGTAGCCAGCAATATTGACAACGCCAACACAGAGTCTAAAGCAGCCAAACACAAAGTGCATGCCATTGCAGGGATTGGCAATCCTGAACGCTTTTTTAGCTCTCTTTGTGATTGTGGTTTTGATATTATAAGCCACGTTTTTGATGATCATCACGTCTACACTCTGGAAGATATTAGTTTCGACGATGATTATGAAGTGATCATGACCGAAAAAGATGCTGTTAAGTGTATGGCATTTGCTAGAAACACTGACTGGTATTTACGTGTAGACGCCGTTATCGATGATGCATTTATCAATAGTCTGTTATCTAAATTACATACATTTAGCATTGAAATTTAAGTGGTATGAATCGTTATGGATAAAAAATTACTCGCCATTCTTGCTTGCCCAATTTGCAAGGGAAAAATACATTTTAATCAGGAATCACAAGAACTGGTTTGTTATGCAGATGCATTAGCCTTTCCTATTCGTGATGAAATTCCGGTTATGCTGGAAAATGACGCCCGTCCTCTTACTGCTGAAGAGAAAGAAAACAGGCCACGTTGATGTCGTTTATTGTAGTCATTCCTGCACGTTTTCAATCAACTCGTTTGCCTGGAAAACCTTTATTGGATATTGCAGGAAAACCTATGATTCAGCATGTTTATGAACGAGCCAAGCAAAGTGCTGCTAGCCAAGTTTATATCGCAACAGACAACAGCGAAATAAAAAAGGTCTGCAAGCAATTTGGCGCTGACGTTTGCATGACTGACGCTGGTCACGTTTCGGGCAGTGATCGTATAGAGGAGGTGACCCGTATTTTAAAATTATCAGATGACGATATCGTGGTTAACGTACAAGGAGATGAGCCAATGATTCCTCCAGCGGTCATTGATCAGGTTGCAACTAATTTGCAAGCCAATTCTTTAGCGGGCTTGTGTTCTCTGTTTGAAGTTATTGACCAGCAAACTGAAATTAATGATGCGAATGCCGTAAAAGTGGTAACGGACAATCAGGACATGGCTTTGTACTTTTCCCGATCTGTCATTCCCTTTGACAGGGATAATTCGAAACAATCAGTCTATAAAAGGCATATTGGCCTTTACGCCTATAGAGTGAAAATACTTCACGATTTTGTTGACTGGTCTCAAGGAGAACTTGAGCAATTGGAAAAGCTTGAGCAATTACGTTTTATGGAAAATGGAATAAAAATACATATGGCACAAGCAATGGCAAAGATTCCGCCCGGAGTAGATACCGAATCAGATCTAGCCAAGATAAAAACCCTGCTGGAAAAATAGTTAGCTTAAAAGTTGGAAAATAATGCCTTCAGAAAAAGTCAAAATATTAATGGTTTGTTTAGGTAACATTTGTCGTTCTCCAACGGCAGAAGTTGCTTTTAGACATGAAGTCGCCAAGCGAAAACTCGAGCATCTATTTGATATTGATTCTGCGGGTACTGGCACATGGCATATCGGCGAGAAGCCGGATAGTAGAGCTAGAGCTGCTGCAGCAAAGAGAGATATGGATTTGGAATCATTGCAAGCGCGCACGGTAACGCCTGAAGACTTCCATCATTTTGATTACATATTTGCTATGGATGCTCAAAACCTTAGTGACTTAAAAACAATGCAGCCGACTTCTTCGAAGTCGAATATACAACTCTTCCTGACCTGGCCAGACAAGGAAGGCGGACAGAATGGCTACCAAGAGGTGCCCGATCCTTTTTATTCAAATGAAGATGAATTTGAACTGGTTCTGGATTTGGTGGTCGCAGCAAGTGCAGATATCCTTGATCATATTGTCGATACCCATCAGCTTGCTTGATCACTTTGATTTTTTATTTGGATTTATTGCATGCTCATCCAAGAAAACGTTAATCTAAAAAAATTTAATACATTTCATATTTCCACGCTTGCTAAATATTTCTGTGAAGTATTGAGTGTTGAAGATTTATTAGAAGCCTTAGCCTTTTGTCAGGAAAAAAATCTGCCTTTTATATTGATAGGTCAAGGTAGTAATCTGTTATTCAGGCAAAACTACACTGGCCTGATCATTGAGTTAAATATAAAAGGTATTGAATTAGTTAAAACAACGACAGAACATTTTTATGTAAAAGCCCAGTGTGGAGAAAACTGGCATTCATTTGTTCAGTATTGCCTGGGGCATGGTTATTACGGTCTGGAGAACTTAAGTTTAATACCGGGCACTGTCGGTGCAGCACCGGTTCAGAATATTGGAGCTTATGGGGTAGAAATTTCTGAGTTTCTACATGAGCTTGAAGCACTGGAGATTTCTTCTGGCAAATTGCTTACCTTTAGCAAAGATGAATGTCAGCTGAGTTATAGGCATTCCATTTTTAAAGCAGATTGGAAAGACCGTTTTGTAATAACGAATGTCACTTTTAAACTATTAAAAACCGCCCAGCCCAACCTCAGTTATCCGGCTTTACGCGATGCCTTAAAAGATCTTGCAGAGGATAAGGTTGATCCCCAAACCATCAGTAATGCTGTTTGTAATATTCGAATGTCTAAATTACCTGATCCTGCCTCGCTTGGTAATGCAGGAAGTTTTTTTTGGAACCCCATAATTCCGGCAGAAAAATTTTTAAGTCTTCAGCAGATCTATCCCGATATTGTGGCCTATCCACATGAGGAGGGGTATAAACTGGCTGCAGCCTGGCTCATAGATAAAGCCGGTTGGAAGGGCTACAGGGAAGGCGATGTCGGCGTTCATAAAGAGCATGCTCTGGTGCTTGTGAATTTCGGAGAAGCTACCGGGAAAGAACTATACGATTTATCAGTTCGCATCCAGCAATCAGTACTGGAAATATTTGGAATCAAGCTGCATCCAGAAGTAAGAATTATTTAACTCTCCCAGATCCTTTTCATCAGTTAGAATAAGTTCATGGAGTCTTCAGTTTTTGATAGTGATAATTTTCTCAAGCATGCGAGCACACGTCCTGGTGTGTATCGAATGTATGATGAAGCAGGTAAAATACTTTATGTTGGCAAGGCCAAGAACCTAAAAAATCGAATCACATCATATTTTCGCGCTTCAGGTTTAGATAGTAAAACCATATTACTGGTATCAAAAATTCAGAGTATTGAAACGACTATAACCAATACTGAAACTGAAGCCCTTATTCTTGAACAAACGCTGATTAAGGAACGAAAACCTCCTTATAATATTTTGATGCGGGATGATAAATCCTATCCTTATATTTTCTTATCCACTAAAGATAAATACCCGCGCTTAGCTATCCATCGTGGTTCAAAGAAAAAGCAGGGGCGATACTTTGGGCCATTTCCCGGGGCGGGCGCAGTCAGAGAAAGTTTAAACCTGCTGGAAAAAGTATTTCATGTTCGCCAGTGTGAAGATTCTTTTTTTCGTAATAGGAGCCGTGCCTGTTTGCAATATCAAATCAAACGGTGTTCTGGTCCATGTGTTGATCTGGTTAGTGAAGAAGATTATGCCGAAGATGTTCGTCATTCTGTGATGTTTCTTGAAGGCAAAAGTAATCAGATTTCTGACGAATTGAAAGAAAAAATGCAAAGGCTGGCTGATGCAAAAGAGTTTGAAAAAGCTGCCAGGGTTCGTGACCAAATACGAGACTTAAGGACGATACAGGAACGTCAATATGTTTCTGGTGGTAAAGGCGATGTTGATGTTATAGCTATGTGCAGTGATGCCGGCATTGTTTCCATACAGGTGGTTTTTATTCGCGACGGTCGTGTTCTCGGGAATAAAAACTATTACCCAAAATTTGTTATTGAAAACACTGCGGCAAGCATACTGCATGCTTTTATTGCTCAATTCTACCTTCAGGAACTGGGTTTAAATAGTATTCCTCAGGAAATAATTGTCAGTGATGCGCCGGAAGACGTCAGAGGCCTGGTTGCTGCACTGGAATACTGCGCCAAGCATAAAGTCGACATCAAGCATCGAGTCAGGCAGCACAGACAGCAATGGCTGCAGTTGGCGCAAACCAATGCCCAACATGGTTTGATGAGCAAACTGAACAGTAAACAAAGCATGCAGACGCGTTTCATTGCCCTGCAGGAAGCCTTACACAGAGATCATTTACCCACACGACTTGAGTGTTTTGATATTAGTCATAGTTCAGGCGAAGCAACAGTTGCATCCTGTGTGGTGTTTGACCAGAACGGCCCTTTAAAGAGTGATTACAGACGTTTCAATATTGAAGATATCACTCCTGGTGATGACTATGCAGCAATGGACCAGGCGCTTAAGCGCAGGTATACCCGATTAAAAAAAGGTGAAGCACGTTTACCGGATATACTATTGATTGATGGTGGCAAAGGCCAATTAACCCAGGCCGAAAAGGTGCTGGAAGAGTTGAAGATACCAGACGTACTTTTAATTGGTATCGCCAAGGGGGTCAGCCGAAAGGCAGGGCAGGAGACCTTGATTTTTGGTGATACACGTAAAGAGCTTGTACTAGAGCCTGAATCGCCAGCACTGCATTTACTTCAACATATTCGGGATGAGGCGCATCGATTTGCTATTACGGCTCATCGTCAACGTCGCGGTAAAAAACGCACAGAATCCTTTTTGGACAGCATCCCGGGTATTGGACCCAAAAAACGTAAGGAACTGATAACGCATTTCGGTGGCCAGCAGGAAATCAAGCGAGCCAGTATTGAAGATTTGCAGAAAGTCCCTGGCATCAGCCATGCTTTGGCGGAATCACTTTATGACATTATTCATAACTAGTTATCCAGTTGGTGTAGAATGAGCTCATGAATACCGCGACATTTTTTACTGTTTTACGCGTACTGGCAATTCCAGTATTTATCACTATCTATTACTCGAATATTTCCGGCAACAATTTCATTGCAGCGTTTATTTTTACTTTAGCCAGTATCACTGACTGGCTGGATGGTTATCTGGCACGCAAGCTCAATCAATGTTCTGGATTTGGCGCATTTTTAGATCCAGTTGCTGACAAACTTCTGGTCACAGTCACCCTGGTTTTGCTGGCAGCAAACTATTCAAGTCCTTGGTTTGTTATCCCTGCAGCCATTATGGTAGCCAGAGAAGTGCTGGTTTCTGCGTTACGTGAATGGATGAGCAGTAATAATCAACGTGATGCAGTTGCCGTTGGCTATATAGGTAAAATAAAAACAACAACCCAGATGCTGGCA
>Ga0222714_10006701_pt1 | contig 10702 bp, 5 predicted proteins | sample C33_3DmetaG_FD_165048 | JGI IMG/M metagenome (GOLD analysis project Ga0222714, IMG submission 165048) | Estuarine water microbial communities from San Francisco Bay, California, United States - C33_3D | ecosystem: Environmental > Aquatic > Marine > Unclassified | place: USA: California... | reverse complement strand
AGCTTTAACTGCCGGTGGTACAATTGCTGGAGGTTATGCGAACTCTGCATATGAACAAGCAAATACTGGAACACAATATGCTGAATCTGCTGGTGATTATGCCAATTCCGCATATAATTTAGCAAATACTTTAAGTGGAGGAACTGCAACTGACGGCTGGGCCAGAAATGCAGTTAATGCTGCTTCTAGTTACGCCAATACTGCTTACGGTACTGCTAATTCTGGTAGTTCATATGCCAATTCAGCTTTTGTTTCAGCAAATACTGGAAATCAAAGGGCAATAACAACTGGTTATTATGCTAACGCAGCATACGGTCAAGCGAACACTGGAACAATTCTGGCTCAAGCAGCCTACAACCAAGCGAACACAAATGATGTTGATATTGAAGCATCAAGTTCATATGCTAATGGTGCATTTGACCGTGCTAATGCTGCATATACAAATGCAGGAAGTTCAGATACAAAAGCAACTCTTGCTGGAAGTTATGCTAATTCCGCATTTATACATGCCAACTCTGCATACGATTTAGCAAACACTTTAAGTACTGCTTCTGTTGACCCATGGGCCAGAAATACCGCTAATGCTGCTTCAAGTTATGCAAATAGCGCATTTATTGTTGCAAATACACCAACACACGTTGCGAACTCGGCATCTAGTTATGCTAATAGTGCTTTTGCATATGCTAATAGTAGATACTCACAAAGTGGTGGTGCAATAGGTGGTAGTGTCGATATTAATGGTGATTTGACTGTCACTGGTAACGTCAGTATAATTGGAAATACAATAACTGTCACAACGACATCATTGCAAGTTGATGACCCATTAATGCACTTGGCTGCAAATAATGAATCTTCTGATGCATTGGACATTGGTTTTCTCGGACATTACTCGGATGACGGTGGTTCAACTAAGAAACACGCTGGTATATTCAGAGATTCTTCAACTAAAGATTTTTATATTTTTGACGATTATGTATCTTCTGGACTTGATGATGCGGAACCTACAAACGAAATAGACACTACAGATGCTTCTTTTAGAATTGCAACTTTACGTGCAAATGTTGTAAGTAATTTAATTACAGTTAGAGGGTTTGAATTATTAGATTATGTAAATTCAGCATTTGATTTTGCAAATACTTTAGGTGGAGGAACTGCAACCGATGGTTGGGCCAGAAATGCAGCTAATGCTGCAAGTTCATATGCCAATTCAGCTTACGTAACATCAAATTCATCATATATTCACGCTAATGCGGCATTTGAAGCAGCTAATAATGCCACAGATAGTTGGGTTAGAGATGCAGCTAATAGTGCTTCTAGTTATGCAAATGGTGCTTATACTGCTGCAAATACCTTAGTTGGTTCAATAAACACGGCCGACCAAAGAGCACTAACTTCTGGTGATTATGCTAACTCAGCTTATGGTCAAGCAAACACAGCAGCATCGGATGCAATAAGTGCTGACCAAAAAGCAACATCAGCTGGTGACTATGCCAATTCAGCATATACACAAGCAAATACAAACGTTACTGATATTGTTATTGCAAGTGATTATGCCAATTCAGCTTACACTCAAGCAAATTCAAATTACACAAGCGCTGTTACACAGCTTATAATAACAACTCCAGTATTTAATTACAATATTGACCAATACTCTGGTGATAATCCAACAATATATGTAAACGCTGGTGAGACAATATCTTTTGAATTAAATCAGTCTTCTTCTCATCCATTTGAAATTAGAGTTTCTGATGGAGGTTCAAATTATAATACTGGTTTAACACACATTGCAGAAGATGGAACAATCAGTACAGGTTCTAGTGCTCAAGGAAAATATTCTGGTAAAATTTACTGGAAAATACCATTTGAACTGGCCGGTTTAACTTATGTTTATCAATGTTCAAATCATTCTTCAATGGTTGGAGACATTGTTATTCAACCTCCGGTTTCTTTTGTTGAGGCAAATACACAATTAGCTTTCGATACAGCTAACTCATCAAGTGATTATGCCAACTCAGCTTATAGTTTAGCAAATACAATTTATGTTTGGGGTGACCACAGCGCCCAAACATATGCGACACAATCATTTGTTAATACAGCAATTTCTGATTTGGTCAACTCCGCACCAACTACATTAGATACTTTAAATGAATTAGCCGTCGCATTAAATAATGATCCTAGTTTTGCTACTACAGTTTCCACATTAATTGGTGAAACTAGAGTACATTCAAATTCTGCATACGATCAAGCAAATACCGGAACAACTTTAGCACAATCTGCTTTCGATGCGGCTAATAATGCCACAGATTCTTGGGTACGTGATGCAGCCAATAGTGCTAGTAGTTACGCCAATTCAGGTTTTACAACAGCAAATTCAGCCCAAACTCATGCTGAAGCAGCTTATACAGCAGCGAACTCATCAACTGGAGTTACATATACAATCAATACTTCTCCACCAGCTTCCGGCAATACAATAGGAGATATATGGATAGATTCTAATGATGGAATCTTATATACTTGGTTGGATGATGGAGATTCTTATCAATGGATTGAATTAGGCCCAACTCCAGGTGCTATTAGTTCATCTGGCGGATCTGGCGGATCAGATCCGAGTGTAGTATACACATATTCAATTTTATTCGGAGCTTAAACAATGGCCAATCCTAATTTATTAAGTCTAACAACAGTAACTGGTGGAACTGCGGTTCAAACAGTTACCACTACCGCTACCGCTATTGTTACCAACTCAGCAGCAAGCGGTAAAATTATACGAGTGAAAGCTTTATACATCTCCAATGTTGATGGAACAAATGCTGCTGATATTAACGTTGACATATATCGTAGCAGTACTGCATATCACATAGCTAAAACTATGAGTGTTCCTGCTGATGCAACAGTTGATGTTATTAGTAAGGATGTATACTTACTTGAGGGCGATTCATTAAGATTAACAGCAAGTGTTGACGGCGATCTAGAAGCTGTCTGCTCTTATGAGGAGATTAGCTAATGTCTAGAAGAGGTCGTGGTGGGGCATTGGGAATTTCACAAACGCTGACTTCGTCAGGCGCATCAGGATTCTTTACCACCGCAGATGTATTAAATAATGTTTTAGAAGGTAAATGGCCGAGCGTAATTCCACCTGTGATAGTTGATTATTTAGTAATTGCAGGAGGGGGAGGTGGTGGTCTAACCCCACCCCAAGGATATCCATCCGGTGGTGGAGCTGGCGGCTATAGAACCAGTGTTGGAACATCTGGTGGGGGAGCTCTTTCAGAAAATTCAATTAATGTGAGTCTGGTTGAAACATATCTAGTGACTGTAGGCGCAGGTGGTACAGGAGCTAATTATGGAACAAGTACTAATCCATCAAACGGATCAGATTCTGTATTTGGTTCTATAACTTCATTGGGTGGTGGTGCTGGTGGGCCCATTAATATAGCTGGGAATTCAGGAGGATCGGGCGGCGGTGGTGGACGCACTTCTGGTCTTGGTGGTGATGGAACATCCGGTCAAGGATATCCTGGGGGTGCAGGAACAAGTTCAACAGCAGGTGGTGGTGGTGGTGGAGCCGGTGGGGTGGGCCAAGATGCCGTTACATTGTCTATTGGAGGTCTAGGAGGAGTAGGGGTATCCTCCACCATAACTGGTACTAGTGTAATTAGAGGTGGCGGCGGTTCTGGAGGGGCTTCTCAGCCAAGTCCTGGTGGTGGTGGTGGTGCAAGTAGCGGAAACCCCAGTAAAGATGGTTCAAATAATACTGGGGGTGGAGGCGCTGGTTCACCAGGCGCTGGTAGCATAAGCGGTACTGGTGGCTCCGGAGTGGTTATTTTGAAATACCCTAGTACCAAAACACTATCTAATCCAAGCGGCGGACTCACATATTCAACGACTGACGATGGATCATTTAAAGTTACAACATTTACTGCCGGTACAGGTAACATTCAATGGAGTTAAATTAAAATGGCACATTACGCATTTTTAGATGATACTAATGTAGTAACAGAAGTAATCGTTGGTAAGAACGAGGGTGAGGAAGGTATTAATTGGGAGCTCAGGTATGGAGCGTTCCGCAATCAGGTATGCAAGCGTACATCGTATAATACCTTTGGTGGAGTTCATTCCAAAGGTGAGACACCCTTTCGCAAAAACTATGCTGGTATTGGTTATACATACGATTCTGAACGTGATGCCTTTATTCCACCCAAACCATATAATTCTTGGATTTTAAATGAAGCAACATGTCTGTGGGAAGCTCCAGTACCGTATCCTACTGATGATTCAAAATATGATTGGAATGAAGATAATCAAAGATGGGATAATGTTTCCCAAATAGAATAAATAAACAAATATGGCTTTCAATTTCCCTAATAATCCCACAACTAATGATACCCATTCCATTGGAGATAAAATATGGATATACACGGGTACTGGTTGGAAAATGCAAAATGCTGCCATTACACTGTCTGGGAGTGCTGGTAGTTATGCTAATTCAGCTTTTGATGCAGCTAATTCCAGTAGTTCTTATGCCAACTCTGCATACGATTTAGCAAATACTTTAAGTGGAGGAACATCGACGGATGGATGGGCTAGAGATGCTGCTAATTCTGCTGGTGTTTACGCAAATAGTGTATATACTTTAGCTAACACCAATACAACAACAATAACTACAGTTGGTGATTATGCTAACTCAGCATACTTAGCCGCTAATAATGCTGTTGACACATGGGTTCGTGATGCTGCTAATAGTGCTAGTAGTTACGCCAATTCAGGTTTTACAACAGCAAATACCAACGCAACAACAATAACTATAGTTGGTGGTTACGCCAATTCTGCTTTTACTGCTGCTAACAATGCCACGGATTCTTGGGTTAGAGATGCAGCTAATTCTAGTAGTTCTTATGCCAATTCAGCTTTTGAGGCGGCTAATAATGCCGTAGATACTTGGGTTAGAGATGCTGCTAATAGCGCCAGTAGTTACGCAAATTCTGGTTTCATCATTGCTAATACTGCATATGCTTGGGGTAATCATGCTGCGCAAAGTTATGCTACAGAAACATATGTTAATACGGCCGTTTCGAATCTTGTTGACTCTGCACCAACAACACTAGATACACTTAATGAATTGGCAGCTGCTTTAGGTGATGATCCTAATTTTGCAACAACAATAACTACAACAATTGGCGTTGTTGGTGTATATGCAAATACACCAAGTCATGTCGCCAATTCTGCTAGTTCCTATGCAAACTCTGGTTACACTCAAGCAAATACTGCGACTACCAATGCAGCTGTTGCTGACCAAAAAGCAGTAACTTCAGGTGATTATGCTAACGCAGCTTACAGCCAAGCAAATACTGTTCAACTTCATGCTGATGCGGCCTACGATGCTGCTAACAATGCCACAGATAGTTGGGTTAGAGATGCAGCTAATTCTGGTAGTTCTTATGCCAATTCAGCTTATGGTCAAGCAAATACCAACGCAACAACAATAACTACAGTTGGTGATTATGCGAACTCAGCATACTTAGCCGCTAACAATGCTGTTGACACATGGGTCAGAGATGCAGCTAATAGTGCATCAGATTATGCCAATTCTGCTTTCGAAACCGCAAATGCATCATCTGGTGGAAGCGCATCTTATTTGGCGGTATCTGCATATACAAGAACATATACAGGTGATAATTCTACAGTAGATTTTACAATATCTTCTGGTTATTCTGCAAGTGATATTATAGTAACCGAAAATGGTATTGTGCAAGTACCAAATATAGATTATACCGTTTCAAGCACAACATTAACATTTAATACTGCACCAACAAATACTGTTACAATACAGATTAGAGAATTAGGATTTAATTCACCATTTGATGATTATGCTAGAGATACGGCCAATGCTGCCAGTTCTTATGCCAATTCTGCTTATACAACTGCAAATACAAAACTTTCTTCTTCTGGAGGAACACTTTCTGGTGACTTAACAATCAATGGAAATGTTAACGTTTCTGGATGTACTTCAACATTTACAGTAACTTCTTTTAGAACAACAGACCATGTTATAGATTTGGGTTATGGAACATCAGGAACTCCAACACAAAACGCAGGTATAAGAATTATTAGAGGTGATGAAACTGAAGTTCAGTTAAGATGGATTGAAGATGATGGTCATTGGGAATATACAAATAATGGACTAGACTATATTAAATTTGGTTCAGAGTCTTCAGAATATTATTCCAATGCAGCTTTTGAAGTGGCCAATTCAGCATCAAATTATGCAAACGGAGCTTTTGAGGCGGCTAATAATGCCGTAGATACTTGGGTTAGAGATGCTGCTAATTCTGCGTCAAGTTATGCTAATAGTTCATATACTCAAGCTAATACTAATGCAACAGATGTTGTATCTAGTAGTGATTATGCTAATAGTGCATATACTCAAGCCAATGCAGCTTATTCATTAGCTTCTGCCGGAGGCGGAGGAGGCGGCGGAGGAGTTTCTCTTGGCATGTTAATCGCACTCACATAAATAATAAATTAATTGGAAAACAAAAATGGCAGAAACATTTAAACATTATCAAACGGCTTTAACAACATCGAATACTACGATATACACCTGTCCAAGTGCAACGACAGCTATTATTTTTATGGCTCAAGCTGCTAATAAAGATATTACACAATCATCGTCTATAACTTGTGTTGTTAGTGATGCAAGTGCTGGAACAACTAGGTATATCGCTAGAGATATTGTAATGCCGTCCAGAACATCAGTTAACATATTAGGTGGAAAATTAGTTTTAGAAGCCACAGATTCTTTATCAGCTAATTCTGCCAGCAATTCAACAATAGATTTAATTTTAAGCGTTTTGGAGATAAGTTGATGTCATCTTTTATTGGATATAGACCAGAGGACGTTACGGATGTTAATGCCAACACAATAGTTGGTTTTGGTGTAACAGATATCAATTCGATATATCAACAAAATTTATCACCTACAAAATGGCTGAACGATAAAACATCAGAAGGTGAAAAAATTAATATAGATTTAAATAATAGATTTATATTAACTGATACTGGAGAATATATTGGAATTTCAGCAGTCAGAGTAAGATTTAGAATAAAACCAGATGGCACTAAACTTTATATATTAAATGCTGATGATATAATAAGACAATATACTTTACCAGTAGCATGGGATTTGACTTCAGCAACAGATGATAACATAAGTTATAATGTTGCATCAAAAGATAATGTTACCACCGATTTCTTTTTTGATTCAACTGGAACAAAATTATTCATTTATGGTCAACAGTATGACAAATTAATCAAAGTTACATTGACTACTGGTTGGGATTTAAGTACAGCTGTTGTTATAACCGATTCTTCGGTCCAAACGAGCACTAATTCTTTTGCTACACAATATTCAAATTTTTACGGTTTTAATTTCAACTCAACTGGAACAAAACTGTATATTATGGACCAAGCCGCTGCATCTGGTAGAAGTATACATGAATTTTCCCTATCTACAGCTTGGGACTTAGAAACGATAGAACTAGTAGATGGAAATGCATCACAATATAACCCAAGTTATAGTTATATTTTTTCAAAAGATGATTATAATGCATTTGATGCTAGATATTTTACCTTTTCTTCTAACGGTAAATATCTTTATATTTTAGGTGGCGCTAATACTGATACTGCTTTGAGGGTATATTATTTAAGTACAGCTTGGGATTTATCAACAACAAGATTTCACACTAAAATTGATATTGCATCAAAACTGTCGATTTCGAATTATAGTAATGCTATGTATATATCATCTTTTGAAATTTCTGATGATGGATATAATTTTATAGTTGGTTATAGCACCGACGCAACATATCCGAATAGGAGAATATTTGCCGGAAGTACTCCAGTACCGTATGTGTTTTCAAATTACACAAGAACATCTGTAATTTCTGTGTTAAAAGGCTCAGCTGAAGGTCAAGGAACTTATTTTAAACAAGATGGAACGATTACATATATTATTGATAGTTCAAGTGCTTCAGTATATCAGTATGATCTTAGTGAACCTTGGAATATACAAACTGCGTTACAAAATTTATCATCAACCATTGGTGTTTCATCACAAGAAAGTTTTCCGACATGTATATTTTTCAAACCTGACGGAACAAAATTTTATATCTCAGGAACATCTTCTAAAGTATATCAATATAATTTAAGCACAGCTTGGGATTTATCGACAGCAAGTTATGCAGAAAAATACATAGATGTCTCTTTCAGAGAATTGACACCAACTGGAATATCTTTTAATAATACTGGAACAAAATTTTTCGTATCTGGTAAAACAACTAATGGTATAAGTTTATTTTCTGTAGGTACTGCTTGGGATATCTCAACGGCTGTAGATTCAGCATCTTTTGATGAAAATACTTATGGTGTGATTGACTCTGTTACTTTTTCAGACGGCGGTGATAAACTTTATGCATTTTCAAAATCAGCAAAAAAGGTTTATAATTTTTCTTTAAATGATAATTTTGACCCAAGAAGTTATACTTACATTTCTGAATTTTCAGACTCAACAAATTTATTAAATCCAATTAAGTTTTATGTAACACCGTCAGAAGATAAAATTTTTATTTTAGAATACACAAGTTCAAATTTATACCAATACAATTTATCAACTCCAGGAGATTTATCCACAGCATCACTTTATAAATTTAGATGTTTAAAAGTTTCAAATGGAGAAGAAATACCAACATCTTTTGTTTTTTCAAATGATGGTAAAGAACTGTATGTCACCGGCGTTGGTAAAAAAGTCATAACATTTGAATTAACTAATGCTTATGATATTAATAAATGTTTTGTAAAGACGCCGGATCAATTTTTACCATATAATCTATCGTTGATATGGAACAACCCATTCAATCGTGGAGATGCAAATTCTGTAAATTTCTGGAATAATTCTTGGACCGGTGGCCATAGCCTGGGTGCTAGTGGCCAATATTTCCGTCAACTTGGTGGTATAAAATGGCTTGATAATGGAAATAAACAAATTGCTTACGGTTACAATTATAATACTCAAGATTTTCTATATGAATTTCAATTTGAACATCCGTATAATTACTCTTCAATTAAACTGGATGATGCAGACCTTAATCCAAGTTATGGAGCCGCAAACACATATCAAAATCAATCATTCAATTCGGTCTATTATAAACCAGAATCAAAAAAAATATACGGCCTTGCTGTAAACACATCAGACAATAATAGAGCAAATGTATATCAATTAACAGTTCAAGGCGATTCATTAGGAACAACAATTAGTGATGATATTGTAAAATACATAGAAGAACCTACCAGTTATGTGGCAAATCAAAGTCTTTTATTTCATGTAACTGATAATGGTAAATATTTGTTCATTGGTGGTCTAGGTGAAGAAAGCACATCTGCATCACAAATTAATGTTTATGAATTTACAGTTCCTTGGTCAGTAAATACAATATCTTTTAAATATTCAATATGCACTTCTCTGTTTATGGGTCAAACCCAAAGTACTGATTATCAACATGCAAATGATATTAGATTTGAAAATGATGGTTATAAATGTTTTTTATTGATGAAGAATGGAGGTTCGGTTAGTAGATTATTTGTTATGAACTTGACTACTCCTTATGATTTGAGAACAAATTATAACTGCGGTTTAACATTAGGTAGTCTAAATTCAACCAGCACCTACATACAAAACGCTTATTGGAAACCAGATGGAACAAGACTCTATGTTTCTGATGGAACTAGAACATTATGGCAAATTGATGTGAATGTACCTTGGAACTTAGGTTTAATTGATTCAAGGTCTGCAGCCAACAAAATTAAAAAAATTAATCTTACTGGATTATTTGCAGATAGTACTAATCGTCCTACTGTAGCTTCTTACAGTTTAGTAGTAGATAATCCACCTTATTTTGATTTTAATAATGATGGAACAAAAATTTATTTTTATGGTGTTGCGGCAGCCGGCATTTCTAAAAAAATACCACATTCTGTTTATGAATTGCAAGAAGCTTGGGACATAACATCAATTCGTGAATTGTTATCATATCCTTTTGGTACCTATGGTGATATTATTAGACAATTCCGTTGGGCTAATAGTGGATATTCAGCTATAGTTAATACTGCAACCAATACAGGTGGTTATGGAAATATACATCAAATTAAATTAAATCATCCATACGCTCTACAATCAAATACTACAAATGTTGATTTTCAATCTGCTGGTTCAAAACACTCCAGAGTTTATATTGATGATTATATTTGGAAAGATAGTCCTTTTGTTATAAAAGATGATGGTTCTGAAATTATATTTTATGATTCTGGTACAAAGGTAGCAAAACAAATTAAATTGAAAGAACCGTATGAAATAAACTCAATGGTTCCTTGGGCTGTTAATTTAAGAAGCACGATATTCTTTACGAATATTGGTGGATTAACTACACCCGGTTCTGCTGGATTTCCTAATACGACAAAGATAAGAGATTATTATATTACTCCAGACGAATCAAAACTTTTAGTTTTAACTGACGCTGGTTATGTGTATCAAACAAGATTAAGTAACCCTGGTTATTTGTGTAGTATATCTAGCGGTTTCAATCCAGTAAGTGGTATCGGTGTAGGTTATGATTATCTGGATAATACCAGTTTAGTCAGAGATGTTACA
>Ga0222714_10006699_pt1 | contig 10703 bp, 14 predicted proteins | sample C33_3DmetaG_FD_165048 | JGI IMG/M metagenome (GOLD analysis project Ga0222714, IMG submission 165048) | Estuarine water microbial communities from San Francisco Bay, California, United States - C33_3D | ecosystem: Environmental > Aquatic > Marine > Unclassified | place: USA: California... | reverse complement strand
TCCAGCGGCAAGTCCAGCCACATGGGTACCATGACCATGACAGTCAGTTTGGTCTAAATTCTGTCCAAAAGCATCAAACCCGTCAGCGACCCTAGAGCCAAACTCTTTGTGAGTGGCGTCAACTCCAGTATCTACAATGTATATACGAACACCAGCTCCGCTACTTAGGTAGGTGTATGAGCCATCGCTCGTTCCGTCAATCCTGTCTAGCCCCCACGGAGCACCCACCTGGGTCTCCATAATGGTAAACACTGTCTCCTGTGGTTCCTGATCAGGCTCAACCGCAAGGCTTGGTAGCACGGAAAGTGCGAGTGCCAATGTGACTGAACCAGCCAGTACTTTAATTACTGTTTTGAACATAAGTGAAAAATACCACACTGTCTAGAAAATTGCAAATATCTTTTTACGATAAACTGAAGCCATGCCTGATCTTTATTATCTAGAAAAAAATGTTCTTTCCACAGAAGAGTGCGAGAGATTAGCAAAATATCTTGAAGAGAACTCTGAAGAAGACTATCGACCATTCTACAGACACTCTGGCATGCTATGGCAAGAGATCGCAACTAACACTGCTCCTGAAGAGCACATGATGGTTGTTGAGGCGCTAAAGCTTGCGGACAAGACTTTCAAAGAAAACTATGAGTTCACATACAATCGTTTTGAGATGAAAAGATTGTTTGGGAACATCATGTATACGGGAGCCCATAACTATGCTCACGACGATGACGGCGACATTTATCCAGGCAAGAAAGACATAGAAGAGCACTATTCCTGCATTTTGATGCTTAATAGTGATTACACAGGGGGAGAGCTATTTTTCGAGCACCACGGCGTAGAAGTTAGGTTAGAGGCTGGTGACTTGATCATGTTTAGAGGCAATGCAGCCAATCTTCACGGTGTTAGGGAAGTTTTGTCTGGCAAGCGTGTAAATGTGATTATATTTTTTAGAAACTTTGATTTGCCCGCAGACTATAAAGATGATATCTGGCAAGAATTTATAAATTCTTAGAAGTTAGACTTCAATACCCCTGTTAGTGGCTCTCCACGTAGAAGGAGAGTGATTAGCTTCAACAGCCTTTTTGTGCATACTGTCCTCATATAGTCGCACAATGTGGATGCATGGGTCTCCGCCATCTTCAAACTCAGCGTCTTCTGGTTCAGAGGTTGGCATACCATCATGTGTGTAGCAAACTGCAGGTCCGCACCAACCGCGCTGAACTCCCTCTTTGAGCCATTCCTCAAAGTCTCTGTGACCTTCAAAATCCATAACATAATAATAGCCCCTACCAGACCAATTGTCTAGTAGGGGCAACTATTTTGTTTGGATTAAGCCTTAGGCTCTTCTTCGACTAGCATTGGCTCTGCTGTTGGGTCAGCGTCGGCGTATGCCTGGCCCCCGAATGCAGAATTGATTTCGTCAATGTCAAGCTTTCCATCAGTCATGTAAGCACGGGACAGGTTCTCTGCAACGTCCATTACGCCGATAAAAGCTGCCATTGCGCCAGCTTGCCAGAGCTCTACTCCAGCGAAGGATCCACCAGCAAAGGTTCCACTTACGCGGAGGATGATAAGTGCTGCGGTCCTACGGAATACTTCAGCGAATACTCCCATTGTTTGTCTCCTAGGTTTGCGGGTTAATTAACTCGCCTCTCTCCCTAGGCACTACTATTTTACCACTAGCGACTGAGTTTTATTCCAGTCCGCTGCTTTAGGCGGCGTCTTTGATTTTCTGTCATGCCGCCCCAGATACCAACTTCGCCATTTCTAATTGCATATGTTAGGCAATCAGCAATTAACGGGCAGCTTCTACATATATCAACAGCTTGTTTTTGGTATTTATATACAGCAACAAGTCTTCCGTTGGGTAGCTCTTCCTCTTCAGGAAAAAACATTTCTGGATCTACTTGAGAGCAAGCAGGATCTCCTTTGAGAATAAACTCTGGGACTTCTGCTCTTAGGCTCTGTAGACTCATTAAATTACCCTCTGGTTGCGTTGAACCCCGTACCTTTAAAGTTAATGGTAGGAGCAGTGAACTTACGTATTAGTCTACTGCTGCAGTCGGGTTTTCCGCAAGTCGTACGCGGCGGTTCCTCATTCATTCCGTGAATAAGTTCATGGGGGTGTCCATTAGCTTCACATACATATAGATAGGTAGGCATTAGAAGTCCCAGTCGTCGTCGGTCGTGGCCTCGTGCTTTCCAATTACGTAGGAAGAGCCAGACCCTGAGAAGAAGTCGTGGTTCTCGTCCCCGCCTGGAGACAATGCAGCCATGATAGCTGGATTTACGTTGCAGACTTCTTTAGGGAAAAGCGCCTCAAACCCGAGGTTCATCAGAGCCTTGTTTGCGTTGTAGTGCAAAAACTTCTTGACGTCTTCGGTTAGGCCTTTTTCGTCATAAAGGTCCGCGGTGTACTTGATCTCGTTCTCGTAGAGCTCCATCAAAAGATCATAGGTGTAGTCCTTCAACTCTTGCTGTCTCTCAGGGGTCTGCTCATTGTAGCCAAGCTGGAACTTGTAACCGATGTAGTAACCGTGGATGGCCTCATCGCGAATGATCAGACGGATTAGGTCAGCGGTGTTGGTCAGCTTTGCCCTGGATGACCAGTACATGGGTAGGTAGAAGCCGCTGTAGAACAGGAAGGACTCCAACAGCGTGGAGGCAACCTTGCGCTTTAGTGGGTCATCTCCGCGGTAGTAACCAAGGATGATCTCTGCCTTCTTCTGCAGGTAGGGGTTCTCTTCTGACCAACGGAAAACCTCTTCAATATCTGCAGTTGAGCAGAGTGTTGAGAATACGCTTGAGTAGCTCTTGGCGTGGACGGACTCCATGAATGCGATGTTGGTGATGACAGCCTCTTCGTGCTGAGTTCTTGAGTCAGGGAGAGTTGACATGGAGCCTACAGTTCCCTGAATAGTGTCCAACATGGTTAGCCCAGTAAACACCCTCATTGTGAGGAGCTTTTCGTCTTCAGTTAGAGTGCTCCAAGACTGGATGTCGTTAGATAGAGCAATCTTCTCAGGTAGCCAGAAGTTCTGGGTTAGACGGTTCCAGACGTCAAGGTCAACCGAGTCCTCAATCTTGTTCCAGTTAACTGGTCTTGTTATAGCTGACATGATACGCAGCCCTCCATTTCAGTTCCTTCTAGTGCGTTTTGACGAATACGAATATAGTAAATGGTCTTGATACCCTTTTTCCATGCGTAGATCTGGGCCTTGTTGACATCACGAGTGGTGGCGGTGTCCTTGAAGAACAGGGTCAGCGATAGACCCTGGTCAACGTGCTGGGTAGCAGCAGCGTAGACATCGATGATCTTTTCAGGGCCGATCTCATAGGCATCTTGGAAGTACTCCATATTGTCGTCAGTTAGCCCAGGAGCGGGGTAATAGACGCGACCAAGCTTTCCCTCCTTGCGAACCTCAATAGGCGCTGCAATAGGGTGTATAGAGCTTGTGGAGTTGTTTACGTAGCTGATCGAGCCAGTAGGTGGCACAGCCTGCAAGTTCTGGTTGTAGAGTCCGTGCTCCATTACGAAGTCGCGTAGCTCCTCCCAGTCCTTCTTCTTAGGGATGCGAATCTTTGCAGACTTAAACAGGTCCTTAACCTTCTCGGTCTCAGGCTCCCACTTTTGCTCAATATATTTAGCAAAAAAGCTGCCATCTGCATACTTAGACTTTTCAAAGCCATCAAACTTGCTCTTACGCTCCTGAGCTAGCTCAGCTGAAGCCTTAAGAGCGTTGTAGAGGATGGTCATAAAGTACATGTTGGTAAAGTCCAGAGACTCTTCGTCGCCATAGTGCATACGAGCCTCGCCAAAGTAGCCGTGTAGGTTCATCTGACCAAGACCGATAGCTCTGTTCTTCTTGTTTGCCTCGGCAATAGACATTACAGATTCAATGTAGCTGAGGTCTGCAACTGCTGACAGAGCCTTGATAGCGGTCTTTACAGACTTAGCAAAGTCTGGAGACTTCATCATGTTGCCAATGTTAAGCGAACCAAGGTTACAGGAGATGTCCTTACCAATCTTGTCATAACTTAGGTCTGCGTTGTAGGTGGTGGGGGTGCTCACCTGCAGGATCTCGGAGCAGAGGTTTGACATGTTGATACGTCCGTCAATTGGGTTAACGGCGTTTACCGTGTCCTCATAGACAATATAAGGGTATCCAGACTCAAACTGCAGCTCTGCAATTCGCTGTAGTAGCTCGCGAGCTTTGATCTTAGTTTTCTTGATTTCAGGGTTATCTACCATTTCTTGGTAGTGCTCTGTCACAGAGATATCCGAGAAAGGCTTACCATAAACGCGCTCTACGTCATAAGGAGAGAATAGGTACATATCTTCGTTGGTCTTAGCCAACTCCATAGTGACGTCTGGAATTACAACACCGATCGAAAGAGTCTTGATACGGATCTTCTCGTCAGCGTTCTCGCGCTTGGTGTCTAGGAATCGCATGATGTCTGGGTGGTGAGCGTTTAGGTAAACCGCACCTGCACCCTGACGGGCACCCAGCTGGTTTGCGTAGGAGAAGCTGTCTTCCAAGAGCTTCATCACTGGGATGACACCAGATGACTGGTTCTCGATCTTTTTGATAGGGGCACCTAGTTCGCGAAGGTTAGTGAGATTCAAGGCCACACCGCCACCGCGCTTGGAAAGCTGAAGGGACGAGTTAACGCCACGGGCAATCGACTCCATATTGTCTTCGACTCTCAGGAGGAAGCAGCTAACGTATTCGCCCCTCTGTGCCTTGCCTGCGTTTAGAAAAGTTGGAGTGGCTGGCTGGAAACGACCAGAGATGATCTCATCTACAAGATCTCTAGCATCTTCTTCATTCCCCTGTGCAAGCATAAGGGCGTTCATTACAACGCGGTCCTCGAAGCGCTCCAGGTAGCGGGAGCCATCGAAAGTCTTTAGCGCATACTGGCTGTAGAACTTGTAGGCACCAACAAAGGTCTGAAAACGAAACTTGTGGTCGTAGGCGTGCTTAAAAAGTTCTTTTACAAACTCGGGAGAGTAAGCGTCTAGAGCCGACTTCTCGTAGTACTCTTCAGCAACTAAGTACTCTAGCTTTTCCTCGATGCTGTGGAAGAACACGGTGTTCTGGTTGACGTGGTCAAGGAAGTAGCGCCTTGCTGCTTCTTTATCCTTGTCAAATTGGATTTTGCCATCCTCGCCCCAAAGGTTGAGCATTGCGTTTAGTTCGTGGTAGCTGTAATTTTCCACAGTCTGTCTAGCCTCTCTAGTACTTGTTCTACGTCGTACGGTGTTCCCATAATCTCTACGCGATACAGCAAGGGTACACCTGTTTTTGCTGAAATCATCTCGGCGGCCTTGCAGTAGTGGTCACCGAAATTGGTGTTGCCGAATCCGACAACTCCGCGTAATAAGTTTCTGTTGGTCTTGATGTTTAAAAACTTCTTAACCTGTTTTGGAATTGTGTGACCATCATTGCCCCCTCCGTATGTAGGGACAAAGAGCACATACTCCTTGTTAGCCACTAAGGGCTGTTCACTGTCCCAGCGGACGGGAATCCGCTGAGCAGGGAGACCTAACTTCTCGACAAACCGATGGGTGTTGTTCGAGACGTTAGAAAAATAAACAATGTCATACACTACTGAGTGAGTGTAGCAAGCTTGTCTGGCCTAAAGCCACTCCAGTGATCTTCGCCCGCCATAACAATAGGAGCTGCACTATATCCAAGCTCGCGGACCATAGCCATAGCGTCTGCATCTTTACTAAGGTCAATCTCTTGGTACTCAACTGAATTTCTGGTCAGCAACCTCTTCGTGCTATCACATTGAACGCAGGCTGGAAGAGTGTACACAGTGACCATTTTGTTGGTACCTTTCAGTAGTAAAGACAAGAAATCCTGACGTTTAAGTAGGACCTAAAGGTCCCCGTCAGGAGCGGTTGGATAACCAGTATAGAACAAAATGTAGTGCTCTATTTTTCTCCTACGTCTAACAGTAGTGCTTCAGCCAATTCCTTGCAAATCGGACAGATTGGAAATTTATTAGGGTCCCTGGTTGGCACAAACAGTTTGCCACAGATGGCCATTACAGCCTTTCCCATAATGTACCCCTCAGTTACAGACACGGAATCTGCATAATGAGCAAACTTTGGCTCGCCAGTATCGGCGTCTATTGTTTCCAGAGTTGTTTCTTCAATAATCGAGGACATATCCTCAGTATACCCCTCATATAGCCCCCGCAACAATGAGGTAAAATTAGAAAGACCTCTTTATCTCTCCCGCCGAAAGAGTCCGATGAGCGCACCAGCTGGACAGTACAACCTAGTAGCCGATCAAGGCTCTACTATGACGCGCATAATTTATTACAAAGATCCAGCCAATAAGCCGATTAAATTTGGTGGATACAAGGCTAGGATGCAAGTCCGCTCGACAGTTGACAGCTCGACAGTCATTTTAGAGCTCACAACCGAAAACGGCGGGATTGAGCTTGGAGATACAGATGGCAGTATCTATCTATACGTAGATGACACGATAACGGCACAACTTGAAGAAGGTATCTATGTCTATGACATAGAACTTGTTGCCCCGTCTTCAGATCTATATGTATACAAACTTTTGCAAGGAAACTTTGCAGTTAGATCGGAGGTGACGTACTAGTGGCAGGTTACACAGTAAGCACAGTAACGTCTGGTAAGTATGCTCGCCAGATTACAGTAGCCGCATCTGGACCGCAAGGAGCCCAAGGGCCAGCAGGTGCCACAGGCCCCGCGGGTGCAACTGGAGAGACAGGCGGACTTTCCGCTCAATATAAGTATTTAAATACTAATGCAGCTGAAAATCCAGGTAACGGCTATATTGCATTCAATTTAGCCAGTATATTTTCGGCCACTCAAATGTACATTTCTGAATACGACATAAACGTAGCTTCGCAAGCTGGGTTACTAGATGTCGCTGTAGCCTCTAATAACACAAACACGTCAGTGGTTACAGTACAAAACACCACTACTAAAAAATTCTCTAGATACTACATAACTGGAGCCAGCATAGGCGCTGGGTGGAGAACCCTAGATATAGAGTACATAGACGGTACGGCTCTCTCCTGGTCATACAACGATGCAATGTCTATCAGCATCACTCCAATTGGAGACAGGGGCCTAACTGGAGCCACAGGACCACAAGGTGAGGTAGGTCCTGGCGTACCAGCTGGCGGTACAGCGGGTCAAATTCTTCGTAAAACTGGAGAGGCAGATTACGAAACAGAGTGGGTAGACCCACAAGAGATAGAAGATGTTGCAGTCAGCGAACTGACGGACGTATCTCTCACTGATTTGGGCAACGCTCAAGTCCTAGTTTACGACGAATTAACCTCTAGTTGGGTTAACCGTCCGACTACCGAGCTGCCCGTATCGGCCTCTCAAATTCAAGGTACAATTGTTGGTGGGTCCGCTAGTTCTTACTAGCTAAATCGTTAGGAATCAAAAAATGGCAGTACAAATTCAGCTGAGGAACGATACGGCTGCTAACTGGACGTCTGCAAACCCTACTCTTGCAGCAGGTGAAGTTGGCGTCGAGATTGACACCAACAAGATGAAGCTTGGTGTAGGCAATGTTGCTTGGAACGATCTCCCCTACACGGGCGTAGATTCCGAAGAACTAATTCCTTTAGTTTCTTATACCCACACTCAGGGCGAGAGTTCTACCACATGGTCAATTGCCCACAATCTAGGCTTCTACCCATCCGTGACGGTTTTCCTATCGTCTGGCGATGTAGTAGAGGGAGCAATCTCACACACCGACGCAAACAACCTAACAATCACATTCTCGTCTGCCATTGCTGGTACGGCGTATCTCTCCTAAGAATAGAAAGAACTATAAGAAATGGCAAAGCAATTTCTAACTAATCTGAACCTCAACAAAAATGAGCTTCAGAATGCAAGGATCCAAAACCTTGCCACTGCTCCCTCTGCGCCAGTATCGGGTCAGATTTACTACAACACTGGTGACTCTGTACTGTACTACTACGATGGAGCCGCTTGGCAGCAGCTAGCAATCGGCGGTAGCGTCGAAGAGGCTATCAATGCAGCCATTACAGCACTAGACCTAGCCAACACCTATGATGCAAAGGGTGCTGCTGCTGCTGCACAGACTGCAGCCGAGGCTTACGCTGATGGACTAGCTGTCAACTACGATGCAGCTGGTTCAGCCGCTGCAGCTGGCACAGCTTCAAATGCATACGCTGACAGCCTAGCTAGTAACTACGATGCAGCTGGCGATGCGGATGCCGCTCTAGCTGACGCTAAAGACTACACAAACACTGTAGCCGCTGGTCTAACTACTGACATTGCAAATGCAGTATCAGCAGCAGAAGCAAATGCTCTTAGCTACACAGATAACGCAGTTGCGGCTCTTGTAGACTCCGCTCCTGCAACTCTAGACACACTTAACGAACTTGCTGCAGCCCTTGGAGATGACCCAGATGTCATCACCAACCTAACTGCAATTGCTTCTGGCAAGCAGGATGCTCTAACCGCTGGCACCTCGATTGACATCACCGACAACGTTATCTCTGTTGTTGCTGCTGACTTCGATGCAGCTGGATCCGCGAGCACCGCCGAGCAGAATGCTAAGGACTACACCAACACCGTAGCTTCTGGCCTATCATCTGACATTGCTAACGCCGAGGCTAACGTACTATCTTCAGCTTCTACTGCAGAGCAGAATGCAAATGACTACACCAACACTGTAGCTTCTGGCCTACAGACTGACATTGACAATGCTGTTGCAAACATCTTTGCAACTTCAGAGGGCGATGGTCTTGAGGTAGTTGGCGGCGTACTAAGCGTTGACCTCGGAACTGGTCTTGACTTTGACGGAACTGGTCAGGTAAAGATTGACCGCACCACTGTTGACACCTGGTATGACGCTGCAGGTTCTGCAACCTCTGCTCAGTCTAATGCTGCTAGCTACACTGACAGTGCGGTATCCGCTTCGGCAAACACCATCACTGCTGCTTACCAGACCTACGCAGACACTAAAGAGACCAACATCACTGCTGCCTACGGAGCAGCTGATGACCTACTAGCAGCTGACATTGCCACCAACACCCAGGCAATTGTCGACCTGACTGTATCAACCAGCACTTCTATTGCTAACGCTCTCGCTAACGCCAAGGCATACACCAACACTGTAGCTTCTGGTCTGTCTTCAGACATCAGCAACGTTGCTTCTGATTTTGCTGCTGCAGACACCGCACTTGAGGCAAGCCTAACCTCTGACTTCCAGGACGCTGACAACGTTGTTCTCAGCACCCTGCGCTCAGAGATTGCTGCAGCTGCTGAAGGTCTAGATGTTAAAGAGTCTGTCCGAGTAGCTACCACCGAGAACATCACCCTGAGCGGTCTTCAGACTGTTGATGGTGTAGCTCTTGCTGCTGGTGACCGTGTTCTTGTAAAAGATCAAACAGCTCAGGCAACCAACGGTATCTACGTTGTTGTTGATGGTGGTGCATGGACCCGCGCTACTGATGCAGACGAGCCAGCCGAGCTAAACGCTGGAACCTTCGTCTTCGTTGAAGAAGGTGGAGATAACAGCGACTCTGGTTTCGTAGTATCGTCTGACAACCCAATCACTATCGGCACTGACGCCATGGTCTGGACCCAGTTCTCTGGTGCTGGAACAGTTGTTGCTGGAAATGGTATTGACAAGACTGGTTCCACTCTTTCGGTTGTTGCAGGCAGTGGAATCACCGTAGATGGTAGCGGCGTAAGCATTGCCTCTGACTACTCTGGTCAGGCATCAATTGACACCGTTGGAACCATTACCACTGGTACATGGGAAGGCGACACAATTGATGTTGCTCACGGTGGAACTGGTGCTACTACCCTCACCTCAGGTGAGTACCTAGTAGGTAACGGAACTGGTGCAGTTCAGTCTGTATCTTCCATTCCTGGTTCTGACATCTCTGGAGACATCTCTGGAAACGCCGAGAACGTAAACGGAACCGTTGCAATTGCAAACGGTGGTACTGGAGCAACTACTGCTGCTGGTGCTCGTTCCAACCTCGGTGCAACCACCAAGTACGCTGTAAACAACACATCACTGACTCCTTCAAGCGGAGTAGTTACTTGGACCATCACACACAACATCGGTACCCTAGATGTGACCGTTCAGATGCGCGACCTTTCAAACAACGCTTTGGTCGAGGCAGATGTTGTAATCACAAATACCAACACCGTAACTATTTCATGGATTGCTAGCGCTGAGGTTTCAGCAGACAGCTACCGTGCAGTAGTAGTTGGATAAATAGGGTAAAATAGGACAGAAGAAAGAGGTCGAGTAGAAATGTCAAGTAAGAAATTTCTAACACCAATCAATATCGTACAGGGAAGCTCTTTTCCTGCATCGGCAGAGCAAGGCGACCTCTTCTTCAGGTCCGACATAGGTTCGATGTACACCTATGACGGTCTTGGATGGGTATCCATGGTCGCAAGCGACATCACAAACGTAGACGGCGGAGATGCTTCTACAGAGTACAACTTAAACTGGGACGGCGGAGGGCCGTCCTCCTTCTAAGGTTAGGGAACTAAAACAAAATGGCAGTCAGAATTCAATTTAGGCGCGGAACAGCCGCCGAGTGGACCTCCGCTAACCCGACGCTTGCCCCAGGTGAGCTAGGCTACGAGATCGATACCGCTAAGTTCAAGCTTGGTGATGGCTCGACGGCCTGGACCTCGCTAA
>Ga0222714_10006698_pt1 | contig 10703 bp, 23 predicted proteins | sample C33_3DmetaG_FD_165048 | JGI IMG/M metagenome (GOLD analysis project Ga0222714, IMG submission 165048) | Estuarine water microbial communities from San Francisco Bay, California, United States - C33_3D | ecosystem: Environmental > Aquatic > Marine > Unclassified | place: USA: California... | reverse complement strand
CGAAACATCATCATGTCCGCCATTGTAAATACTTTCTCACTAGTGTGAGTCTTTTCTTCGATTGTTAATGCTAGGCTTGCTAAGTTATCTTTTATTTCGTTTGAATCGTAAAGCGGTAGTTTGTCTACAAATTTGTCTAATAATTTTACCGTTTCATTTTGTGTATACTGATCGATTAGCGCATCTAGCGCAACCTCAGCTGAAACGTCAGGAACCTCGGTTAAACGGAGAGTTGCTAACGTCTTCGACGCTGGACCCTCCCTTAAGGTTATTTCGAGATCGTCAAATGACGGTACAGCGCTGTATTTCTCATAATACTTATTTATAGCACCGTACAAGGAAGAGTATGCAGCGTCCAGAAATACTAATTTGAGTTTAGCCCAGATATCTAGGTTTCTCTCACTTAGCAATTTATTTAAGACTACTGCTGATGTATCCAAGATTACCCTACTTTCGATTCGTTATCAATAATAACTTGGTCAATAATTTCTGTTACTTTATAGAGTACAGACTCTCTTAATTTTTTAATATCTTGTTGATAAGCAGTATCTTTGTCATACAGTAAACTTAACTGCTCATGCGTAATTAGTTGTTGCAAGCCAAAATAGATATGATCGTATGCCATTGTAGATTCGGGCATAATTTCTATTTGTGCGGTTTTGCCGTAATTGTGAACGGCTTGTTTGACAACCTCTTCTACTGTAAAAGAGTCGTTGTCGTGGTATGTAATTGTAACCTTCATCTTCGACTCGCTAAAGTAAAAAAGGTCGGGAGCTTTTTGAGAACTCCCGACCAATCGTGTTTATAAAACTAGATTAAGCAGCAGCTTTGGCTTCTGCTTTGGCTTTCTTTGCAGCACCGTCATAGTCAGCAACTTTAATGCCGCGACGTGTTAACAATGTGCGAAGACCACGCTCTGTTTTGTCCACTGCTTTAGCAATGTCAGCAACTGTCATAGTGCTGATTTTGTCGCCCAAAGCTGTAACTGGATCAACTGTCTCTTTAGCATGAGAAACGCGCTGTGCGGGAATCTTAGCAATTTGACCTTTGCGTGTCAGGCTCAAAGCCTTACCACGGACAGAAGCAACTGTCTTGTTCAGTGCAGTAGCAATATCTTCGATAAAGCTACCTGCGTCAGCCATGGCGATAAACTTAGCTTCTTCAGCTTCAGTATATGTGCGAGCCACTTCAACTTTTTCAGCAGGCTTTACAGAGCCTGTCAATTCCAAAGCCAAGAGTTTACCTTGGATTTGTTTTGCTGAGAATTTGCCACCAGCAAATGATTCAGCGATTTCTTTGTATGTCAAAGAACCAGCGTTGTTGACAACGAAGTCTGCCAAGTCAGCGCCTTCATCAGGTGTAAATGCGCTAGTTTTTTCTTTAGCCATTGAAGCAACATCATAGTCAAGCTGACGCAACTTAGAGGCAACAGAACGAGTTGTGAAACCCAAAGATTCTGCAATATGCTCAACAGTGTCAACGCTAACAGGTGATTGTCCGCCAACCATGCCAGTTAATTGGGCAACGGCTTCATCAGACCATTTTTTAGCTTTTTCAGTCATTTTTATTTTCTTTCAAGAAAGTATTTAAGTTTGTGATAATTGTAATACCGAGAGACTCGGCTTTTTTGCGTTTTGAACTACCTTTATCTTCTTCATCAACTAAATAATCTGTGGCTTTCGTCACAGATTCTACTGGTGTGTAGCCTGCCTCTTCTAATAATTTGTAGGCTTCTGCTTTAGTTTTGTAAGATGATAATTTTCCTGTGATACAAATAGTTTTTTGATTAGTATTCGTATTGGAATTCTTTTGAGATTTAAACGAGAAAGGCAAAAACTCTCTCATCTCTTGGAAATCAGTCTCAAGCCAAGCAACTAAGTTTTGTGTAACTTTGTCGCCAAGTCCAGCTTGCTTGCAAGTATCGTAACTGATCTCGTCTACAGATGTAACTACTTCACACAATTTCTTACTTGCGGTTGAACCAACTAATGGGATAGAAAAACTTGCAATAACTGTAGCTAGGTCAGCAGATTTACTGCGTTCAATTTCGTCTAACAGTTTTAAAGCAACTTTCTCACTTCCAAGTGATTCAACAACTTGTTCTGAATCAAGATAAAACAATTCAGTAATATCTGACAAACCAAGTTTTTCAACTGTGCGAGAACCCATACCTTTAATACCAAGAGTCTTACAGAAGTGTTCGACCTTTTTATTTAACTGAGCACCGCAAGCCGTGTTTCTACAAAAGAGCTGATCGTTGACCAGTTCTAAAGGATAATTACAGCAGGGGCATTCGGTTGGTATTTCGATTCTCATAGTTTATTTATCAATTTAAGTATCTATTATACTAGATTAAGTCGCCTAAGACAAGTGAAAATTTCTCTTGCCCTTGGCTAAAATTTTTACGCATCTACTTTGTGAAGTATGCAAGGGATAATTTCACCTGATCTAATTATGGCTACGGTGTCTCCAATTTGAAGATCCAGCATTTCAATAAAACCAGGATTATTAAGAGTAGCCCGACTGACGAGGGCATCACCAATATAAACAGGCTCAAGAATAGCAACTGGAGTGACTTTGCCACTTTTGCCAACTTGCCATTCAACATCAATGAGTTTAGTTTCAACATGAGCTTGTCGCTCTTTCTTTGCATACGCACCACGGGGATGCTTGGCTGTGTATCCCATGTCTTGGAATAGTTGCGTATCGTTTACACGAAACACTACTCCATCACAAGGATAGATTTTATCTAAGTCAGGCTCACTAATTACATTGAAACCATACTGCTTTAAGATGTTTAGTTCTTGGCGATAAGTTGTAGTAATACTAGGTTGAGCACCATACGCAAAGAAACTTAGTGCACGAGTACTAAACTCTGAACTGTCTTTTAAGTTAAGTGAACCTGCTGCATAATTACGAGCATTTTCAATATGACTTGGAGCAACAATTTCACCAGTAACTTGATAGATACCAGTCAATGGAATTGTGTGAGGAACTAAGCCAGTATGACTAAGAATCTTATCTGTGATAAGTTGACCTTCGACACCATCACCACGAGTCAATGCCCGTACAAGTGTGCCATCCACATACAGTAAGCTAATAGCAGCACCATCGAGCTTGGCAGTAGTAACAATATCACTAATACCTTCCAAAGGACGTTTTTGATTCTCATCTTCATAATACTTTTGTAGTGAATACATTTGATAAACATGACGCTCGACATTGCCGTGTTGCTTAGCACCAACAGCGTTATATCCGATTGACTCTGCAAGCCTATCGAATTGGTCGTCACCAATGATCGGAGCACCACTATAGTAGGCTCGCGATGCTAAGTTTAAGTATTGTTCCAGTTTATTCATTTTCCACCAAGTCTTTTACAAATTCAGCCATTAACTTTTTATGTTTAACATTATAATATGATTTAGACATTCCGTCAAGTGTATACCACCAGTCCTGTGCTTCAGGATGGCATCCAATAAGACCTATATTGCCTTGGATAACAGCCATAGGATCACCATTAGCGTACCTAGCTACTACCCACTCCATGTTGTCACCAGTAATAGCGCAACCATCATAGAAATACATTGTTTCAGGACTACCATTCCATGTTACATCAGCAACTGTAGGACCTTCATAATCTATATCAGCACCAGGTTGCTCAATATATTGACTAATCTCTAAGTTAGGGCATACATCAAAATAATGTTGACTAGCCCAGTAAGCACCCATGCAAATACCTAAATACTTGCCGTTATAAACGCCTATAAAAGTGTGAATAGCGTCAATGTGATCTTCTGTGAAAATATCATAGAAATCATCAGCATCGCCCATACCACCAGGAAATGCAACTGCATCTACTGTTTTTAGAAATTCAATATTGAGTTCGTCAATGCCAAAAGTTCTAATATTGAAATCACGGACTAAACCATCGATCATGCCTAAGGCACATTCAGTTTCACATTGTGGGTCGTGAATAAATACTGCGAGTGTTGGTTTCATAGCCGTTCCTTTCAAAATATAATATATTATAACATTTTAAACTGGCGGATTCAAGTTTATTTTTCTTTTATCTTGTCCGAGAAGTATTCAATGACTTCTTTGCCTTCGGCTTGAGCACAAATATCAAACAGTCCGTAGAGCAGTGAATGAATATTTTCAATTGATGCTGGAATTGAGATACCTTCACGTGAAGGGACCCAGTCACCTTCATAGCTTAGAAAGTATTTGCGTAACTGAACGTAAATTGTTTCACGGAATTCATTGACCACCAGTTTGACCTGAAAGCCTTTTTCCATGTTTTCTTCAATTAATCGTTCGTATAGTATATTTGAGTCCATTAGATTCTGACTCCCATTTCTCGTAAGTGTTCTAAACTAGCCAATTCAGCTGCTTCTTGATATGCGTTTTGTTGCCACTTCTCAGCAAGCAACCAAATTCTGTAAACAAAACCATGTTTATCAGACTTTTGTTCAGACTCAATTCTTGCAGTAGAATCATAGCGTGAACTATAAACTACTTCACCAATCTTGAATCGGTCACGAACAGCGCCGTCTGGAATCATTTGAGGGTCAAAGTAGCTGCTTCCAGGTACACGAATCGGTACGGAGTTACCTTCTAGTATGTCTTTAATGAAGCGACTACTGCGGTACGTCATCTTTGAAATAGCATCCACAGTTTCGCCATTTAAGTATTCTGAAATAATATAAACTTTTTCTTCCTGTGTAGCAGGCTTACCTCGGAGTTGCGATTTACGCTGTGAGATACGTGTTTGTTTTTGTTTATATTCTTCAATGATAGTACCAAGACGAGTAGTGTTATAACTCATGCCTAAAATAGCACACGCGTCTTTTTTGGTAATTGGTTTCTTACCTTCTTCCACAGGTTCAAGTAAGCGGATAACTTTTGCAATATTTGCATCAGTCATCAATTCTTCTTCTAGTGCGGGACGTTTACGTGTTGCCATTTTATTCCTTTAGTTTAAACGAAAAAAGGCGGCAAAATGCCGCCTTGAATTACTTCAATACTGATAAGAAGTAAACTGCAGCTTTACCTGTGAGCTTGCTAAGAATGTCTTCATCGACTTCTTTGCCTGCTGCTTCGATTGCTGCACGGAGTTCAGCAATGCTGGACTCTTTTGAAACACGCTTAGTGCCTTCACCGCTAGGTGCTTTTGTTTTAGTAGTAGAAGCACCTGCTTCTTTTTTCACATATACACCAGCTTGCACCAGTACCATGCGAACGCCATTAGGCGACATTTCAATTTCTTCTGCAATATCTTTGATAATTTCAGTAGAGGATTCAGGAGTTGGGCCTGCACCTTCGTATTTAGCAATTACTTCTGCTTTGAGTTCTTCTGTCCAAGTTGCCATTTGTTTCTTTCTTTAGTGTATGTTTTTATCTGTTTTTACATTACCTGATTTAAGCAGGTCATTTTCAATTAATGCATTATAAGCGGCTTCATACGCACAAACTAAATTATATAGGTTGTCTGTGGGTATCAGACTATTTGGTAAAGCATCAGGAGGACTCCGTGTAGCAATACACATTTCTTCAATTTTAGTACGAATTTGTAAACTTATTTTAACTGCATCGGCTAATATCTGACTATCCCATGTTTTAAACTTAGACATAGTCTGTGGTTACATTAGACATATTGTCAGGATTAAACTTACGATAGTTATGCTTCAAATCAAATTGTTCAAGCATTGCCATAGTTTCCTCATGTTGAGTTAACTTTAGTGCTGAAAATTCACGGCAAAAATCTGCAAACTGGTCTTCAGGCATCTGTGAAACATCAATGGCTTCAACAAATTTAGTTGGGCCAAACAATGGAATTGCAGCACGCTTTGAAACAGTGCCATCTGCTTTTGTATAAGTGAATTCTATGAAGTTCATGATATGCCTTTCTTTCGTAAATTAAGTATATATTATACCGCTTTTGCAGTTTAGGGTCAAATGTAAAATTTTAAGTTTGACTTTCCATTACCGCCCGCTCAAGACCAGTTTTAAAACGCTCAGCAAAACTTGGTATGATAATAGGCAGAATACTAAATGGGGCAGTTATTGTAGTTATAATTATGTAAATTAAATAGCTTAGCCAAGTATTTTCTGTAAAACTATTTTGTACTCCTGTATCTCTAGCAAGAGCTACTGCAGGAGATAGAAATAGTACGCAACTAGAAATACCTGTAGTCAATGAAAATAAAAGATATAACTCAATTACTTCCATACTAAGTTACCCTTAGAATCGTGTGCTCTAGCACCCAAACTAAAGTTAACTTTACCTTCGATGACTTTCATTTTATCAGCATCAGGGCGATAAGCAAGAGCTGCGGACTGAACTTTTGGATTACTACTAAATAAATCTGCACTAGCACGCCCTGTAAATTCTTTGAATAGTTTTGCAATCCTAATGTTGCTATGCGACCATACTGTTTTAGTAGTAGGTGTATGGCGACGATATTTAATGTTTGCTAGTGCGTCTTTAATTTGTTCGTTATTAGGTTGTTGTTTTAATACTCGTGTTAATTTAATTTTGCGGTTTGTAGCCCAGCGTGTGCTGGATTTATACAATGCCGCATATGCTTGCTTAGCTTTACTTCCTGAAGATGCCATTAATTACTCCGTGTCAAAATCTACTTCAAAATCGTCATTCCAAGAACTATACACGTATCCTTTAGTTCTAGATTCTGCACGTTCTGTTAAACGATTGGCTTCTTTAACTGCTTCATTGACTCTTTGTACTTCTTTCAAAGCTGCAATCAGCTCTGGAATAGCTTCAATGTGTAAAGGTACTTTACGCTTACAGCCGTCAAAGATAACTACTTCGTCTAGTCCGCCAGGGTTTGTTCCGTGCTGTACGCCATAGTAGTACTGGTTGTCGTTAATTACAAACAGACCATCACTAAACAAGTCTTCGTTAGCATTACCAAAATAAATTTTCATTGTGTTTCCTTGTGTTAAAGTTTTCTTCAGAACTTGTATTATATCAAAAATAGTACAATAGTTCAAGTAAGTTTTTTACAAACAAAAAACCCAGCTTAGCGCTGGGTTAGGTGTTTTGAGTTTAATAGATTATCAGGAATAAACTTAGGTTTATTTTCTGGAGGATAGTCGGGCACAAACTCTGTAATTGTACCGCTATACTCTTTTATAGGCTCTAAGCCTTTGTGTTTTAAATACCAGTCAGAATAATTATATTTCATGGTGCGCTCGACTGGACTCGAACCAGTAACCAACGGATTATGAGTCCGCTGCTCTAACCATTGAGCTACAAGCGCGACTCGAAAAAGTGGAGCGGGATATCAGGCTCGAACTGATCTCTCTAGTTTGGAAGACTAGGGCACAACCCCTATACCAATCCCGCTTATACCTCTAGTGGTACTAATTCTACCTGAACAAACCCATGTTCGTCAATTGCCCATACTAATACTTCGTACATATTAGACGTAGTATAATTAAAGGGGGACATCTTCGTTCTCCCACGGCTCAATCTCATTTTTGTAATGTTCTTCGGCTTCTTTGAAACCTGCACGAGATAAAAGATCGGTCATAACAGGAGTTGTAAAATTAACAAACCCTTGTTTGTTTAGCCATATAAGATACTCAAAATTATCTTCAATAATATCACATATTCGACAATCTGCAAATTTGCCCATTGTCAACTTATCCAACATATCTAACTTATTAGACTTTAAACTACCAAATGTTTTTGCCATTACCAGTGCCTTATAACTCCCGCTACAATAAACAAATTTGTTATTATGTAGCTAAGTACAATTATTGTACGAACTATGGCTACTTTATCAGCCTCACAATCAGTGTTGCCAGATTTTTCACCTAATGCTTTACTCCACAACCGCCACAGATTCTTCATTGAGTTCCTGCAGTGCAGCCATTTTTGCTAGAACAATATCAATTCTAGCCATTACTTGTTCTGAAGTCATCCAAATATCTTTGTTGTTCAACATAGATTGAATTTCTTCTGGTGTTAAAAAGTCGTGATATACTTCACTTAAAAACTTTTCTGACCAAGCACGCTCAAATTGAAGTTGGTCAAACATTTCGCCGCCTTTGCCGAATACACCTGCTGAATAGTTGTGAAACATAAATAGTGAGTGCGGAGTTACTTCAAACTCGTCACCATGTAAAAAGATCATTGTTGCTGCACTCATACAAGCGCCTTCAACTGATGTGATTACATGAGCAGCAGTTTCGCTTAGCACACGCAAAAATTGCAGAGCCGTATATAAATCGCCTCCGCAACTATTAATGTAAATTTTAACTGTGTCAGTTGCACGAGCATTACGAATAGTGTCAAACCATTCTGTGTACTCAGTAGCATCTTCAATTTCGCCTGACAAATAAAACTCGTATACGCTTCCACTATTTTTAGTAAAATACTGTTTGCCTAGTGTAATTTTTGTTTCGTCTGTCATGTGTGCTTTCTGTAAATAATAATCATATATAAGCACGCTTACATCCATAACACCACTGTTTTGGAGCAGCGGTCAGTTAAGTCCAAAAACTATGGAAAAGTCATGCTTATATATGGTGCCAGTGTTGCTGGCTCAGGAATCCCGATCCTCCGCAATAAGAGATTGCGTACATACCACCCTACTCTTACCATATTTTAGCACTATCTGATACCAGGGCTTCTTACCAGACCCGTTCGCCGCTAGCAAACTAGGTATCACCGTGCAGTTAAGGTTTGATAATGCTAAAATATGGCGGTCTTATGGGGTAACGATCCCCATCTACAGCAGTGACAGTGCTGTGTGCGTCCGTGAACACTTTAAGACCTAATAAATAGTAAATAGTATGCAATAACAACTATGCCTGCAACAACAACTATACCGCAAACAATATCATATATTTTTTCAGCTGACATATTATGTCCTTTGTTCGGGCAGACGTTATGGTTTCGATCCATATCTACGAGTGTCACAGACTCGTGTGCTCCCACTACACTAAACGCTGCATACCATTTTTAGTAGCGCCCGGTTGCTACATCCAGGTGGCCTCAGCGTCAGGGAGGAGAATAACGCTTACACGCAATAGCTAATAAATTCGCTACTAAAAATGGTATCTCGTATCAGATTCGAACTGATGTAGTCACCGTGAAAGGGTGGTGTCCTAGGCCTCTAGACGAACGAGATATTGTTTGGTACGAGTAATCGGAGTCGAACCGATACGCATTACGCGGCAGATTTTAAGTCTGCTGGGTCTACCGATTCCCCCATACTCGCGTTATTTATACTACTCTAACCACTATTGTAATTAAGTCAATCCATACAGAACTATAAGTAGTTTTAAGATGCTCTATATTTCTGATTGAAAGGTAGGGGCCGCATATTATTTTGAAATCTTTTCCAGCGTTCCAGTCAGCTTTAGCTTCTTCGCTAGTTTTATACTCTCTGCCGTAAGCAGGCATAATCATTAATGCTTTTGAGTTCATAGATTATCCTTAAAGAATAATTATAACAAACTTTTACCAGAATTGTCAACTTTAATATTTTGAACTTGTTGAGTCTCTTCGTTGTTACGAGTAGATTTATCTGTTTCGCTATCAATAGGAATAGCAAATATTGCATCCCACCGTAGTTCGTATTCTTGATCTGATACCTTAATAGGTCTTGGCTTTGAGCCTTTTCCTCCGTCTGACATATTACCTCTTTAAATGTGTGATTGGTTTTTGGGGAGATTTAAGTACTTGAATTTCGTACTGTAAATTAGTTTCTACTGCAACGGTTCGACTTTTAAAAGCATTAAACTCTTGCTGTTGTTGTTTGTATCGTTCTTCTAATACAATTAGTTGTTTTGACTGACCTTCTGTTCTTTGTCGTAACATATCAATTTGTGCTTTATATGCTTCCATGTATCCATAGTTAAATTGTGTTAACATATACATAGCAATACAAAGTGTTGCTAAAAACATACAAAACAATTGGTATACTAAAGTAGTATAGGTGTGGTAAATATTTTTTAAGTTTTGTAATAAATTCATATGTATAAATAAGAAAAGGCTTAGGTTTACCTTGGTTTGGTAAACCTAAACCTTTGTTTAGGGCTTCTGTTTTCTTTTATAGACTGGCTACTATCTGTCGGTATAGAATTGGTTGCGGCGGAAGGACTCGAACCTTCTAGGCGGAGCTTATGAGACTTGCCTTTACCCTGACTCACCGCGGTTTAATAGTGACTATTAAATTGTTTTCGCACACGATAATTGTGCCAAATTTTTTCTAATCGTTCTATGTCTTTGTGGTCTTTTGGATCTGAATCTTCAATAAAGTCCTCTAGCGTATAAGGTTTGAGTATATCCTGTAGACGCTGTAATACTTTACTTAACATCTTTAACAAATCCGTATAACTTGTTTGCTTCTTTTAATACATCTTCAAAGGTGTACATTTTAGGAGCATAAGTTTGCCAGTCTTCAGCAACTTTCTTACCTTCTTTTAGAAGTTGTTCAAAAGTGCGACCAGCAAAATCTAAGTTAATTTCTTGCTGTTGTTGTAAGTAATCTTGAGCCATGCTCAACATTTGTGCACGAATTTCAAAAGGATTCATTTTGAGTCCTTTTGTGGAAAAAATACTTTGCCCATTGTGTCCACAGAGTATTTGGACAATTCAATGTAGTTTTTAGCCATCATTTTAGCAAATGTTGTTTGAGCATCAATAAATTCATTGCAGGCTTTGTTGAGTG
>Ga0222714_10006697_pt1 | contig 10704 bp, 10 predicted proteins | sample C33_3DmetaG_FD_165048 | JGI IMG/M metagenome (GOLD analysis project Ga0222714, IMG submission 165048) | Estuarine water microbial communities from San Francisco Bay, California, United States - C33_3D | ecosystem: Environmental > Aquatic > Marine > Unclassified | place: USA: California... | reverse complement strand
ATTCGGAGCCTTCGATGGCATGTCCGATCCTACGCTGAAGGTTCCTTTGGTCTACGGCCTCCAAGATGCCGATGCTCGTGTGCGTGAACGGGCGGCCGATGCCTTGAGCGGCTATACCTCCGATCCAGCGGTCCAGCAGTGGCTGCGTTATGTCGTAGAGAATGACCCGGATTCACGGGTCCGTCGTGAAGCTCAACAGGCACTGGAGCAACAGCGGTCTCGGCCCCCTTTTGAAGGTCGCAGTCGTTAGGATAGGTGGTGCGGCCTCGCTATTCCTGAATTGCCAGCCGCCGGATTCCGTCTATAAGAGCAGGCGAACCATACATATATGAAATCACTGCTCACTCTCGTCGCCGTTTCGGCGATCGCGCTTTCGATTTCCGCAGCGGATGCGGAAAAAGGCTTCAAAAAAATCTTTAACGGCAAGGACCTGACCGGCTGGACCGGTAATATGGACCTCTGGTCTGTGCAGGACGGGACTATCACCGGTAAGACCCCGGCTGACCCGGCCGATCCCAAGAAATCAGTCCTCAAGCACAACACCTTCCTCATCAATACCAATATCACGGTGGCCGATTTCGAATTGCGCCTGTCCTACAAGATTGTGCAGGGCAACTCCGGCATCCAATACCGCAGCAAGGTACTTTCGCAGGGTGACTTCGGCCCGATTGTGGGCGGGTATCAGGCGGATTTCGAGGCGGGCAAAACTTACAGCGGCATCCTCTATGAGGAAAAGGGGCGTGGCATCCTCGCGCTGCGTGGCCAGAAGACCACCATCAATCCCGAGGTGGAAGTGGAGCAGAAGGGCAAGAAGGCCAAGAAAGCAGATGTCAAAGTGACTGGTGAAGTCGGCAAATCCGATGATATCCAGGCCGCCATCAAGAATGAGGATTGGAATGATTACGTGATCATCGCCAAGGGCAATCACCTCCAGCATTTCATCAACGGCAAACAGACCATCGATGTGACGGACGAAGACGCTGTGAAGGGCGCCAAGGAAGGCATCCTCGCTTTGCAGATCCATGTCGGTCCGCCGATGACCGTCCAGTTCAAGGACGTCCGCATCAAGACGCTGAAGTAAGCTTTCCGCAAATCATCAAGGGGGCGTTTCGCATAGAGACGCTCCCTTTTTCTTTTTTGGTAGCGCAGACTGGCAGTCTGCTGTGTCGCAGATTGTTAATCTGCGAATTGTAAAAATTAGCGTTAATTTGCCGACTATCAGTCAGCGACACAGCAGCTTACCAACCTGGGCTACAGATGTTCGCCACCCACCACATCAGTGGGCGCGAGTTCTAGCTTGAAGGGCTCTAGTGGCATCGGTTCGTCGTGATCCATGTAGGTCGCGCAGATGCGGAAGAATTCGTCCTTCGTCGTTGCGCGACGGACGTCATGCAGGAACTTGCCGCTCGGCTCCAGTCCGATGCCGAGGAAGTTCATATACTTCTTCATCTTTTGCACCTGCGCGTTCTCGCGGATGTTCTCTTCCGGGGTCATCGCCCAGAGACCACGCACGTAATCCAACACGTCACGTCCAGTGGGAATAAAGATCGGCTCACCGCACCGGTGCTGGCGGAACTGCTCGAAGAGCCACGGATTCCGGATGGCGCCGCGTCCGATCATCAAGCCCTTGGCGCCCGTTTGCTTCAAAACATCTTCGGCCTTCGCAGGCGAGTAGACATTGCCGTTGGCGATGACCGGACAGCTCATCGCTGCGACCGCTTGCGCGATGTATTCGTAATGCACCTCCGAGCGATACATTTCCTTCACCGTGCGTCCATGCACCGTGAGCATGTCGATGGAATGCTTCGCAAAGATCGGCAGCAACTCATCGAACACCGCCGGGCTGTCGAATCCGATGCGCGTCTTCACCGTGAACTTCACCGACACCGCGTCACGCAATGCGCCTAGGATGCTGTCCACACGCTGAGGCTCGCGCAACAAGCCGCCGCCCGCGCACTTGCGATACACCACCGGAGCAGGGCAGCCCAGGTTCAGGTCGATCGCCACGACATCATACTTCTCCAAGTGCTTCGCGACCCGCACCAGTGAGGGGATGTCATTCCCGATCATCTGCGCCACGGCGGGCTTGCCCGTCTTGTTATTGATGAGCGCGTCGAGGATCCATTTCTCGGGTTTGCCGGTCGGCTGCACGCGGAAGTATTCCGTGAAATAGACATCCGGCCCGCCGTAACGATGCATCAAGTCCCAGAACGGCCGGTCCGTCACGTCTTGCATGGGTGCGAGCACCAGCATCGGCTCGGGGTCTTGCAGCAGGGCGTTGAACTGTTCGTGCACGGTCATGTCGGTTGGGAAAATTGCGGGTGCTGCTTCAAACGCTCCCAATTCGCCTCGCTCAGATGCGTCTGGCGGTACGTGCCATCCATGATGGGCTCGGCACTGCGCGAACGTTGCACCCGGCCCAGCCAGCGTTCGCCGAGCGGTTCATTGATGAGTTCCAAGCTGTTCGCCGCTATAGTCGTCTCTTCTTTCTCACCGGTGGCATGCCCCGCACCTACATAAAATCCAGCGAGCAATAACGTGACGCGCAACAGCGTGCTGCGCGAATACGTCGGTAGCGCGCAAGCCCGTGCTGCATCGAGAAATGTGTAAAGTTTTTCAAATACCGGCAACGTCCACATGGCGGTGTTCGTGGCGGGAGAAAAGGCGTCGTAGAGGATGGCGTGCGGCGCGGGTAATTGTGCGCGAAGACCGGCATCAATATCGGCTTGCGCAAGCAGGGTGGGGAAGTCCGCCACCTGCACCGTCCAGTTTACTTCCACCTCACCGAGACTGAAATTAACCGCGTGCTCCTTCAGCAACGCCTCCAACTGCGATTCAAAACCGAGCGGGTACGCCAGCTCTGCTGCGTGCTGCCGTGCAAAAGCCAGCGGCTCTAGCGTGTGGTCAAAGCTCACGATCCGGAGCTTTCCTTTCAATTCAGCCAGTGACCGCAGGACCGTCAGCACATTCGCCGCTGAGCCCAGCCCCACATCCCACACCACGAATTCTTCCGTGCATGCCGCGAAGCGTTCCGGCAGGCGCAGTTGCTTCACGTAGAGCGCCTCTGCCTCCGCCACCGGGCCGATGACCGGATGGAACGTTTCGTCATGGGCGCGCGAGTAAACACTCCGCACGCCATTGGCGAGCGTCACCAGCTCATAGTTGTCGGTCGTTTCGGTCATGTCACAGTTTTCAAACCGGTCGGCGATTGAAGCGGATTGGATGCCTCTGCGCAACCTGCTTCCTGCACCTGCATACGCGCGGGCGCTTTAATCTGGCAGACCGTTTTCCTCCTTATTTATCTCTGCCGGAATGGGTTAACCTGCCACTACCTCGCCTTTTCCATTCCACGGCTGGATCATCTTCAGCTTCTTCCCGGAGAGCATCCGGTAACAATCCGGCAGATCGAAAGTTTTCAATACACCCGGCACCATGCAGGAAAGCGGCCACTTGTAATCCTCCGTCTCGGCGACATCCGCGAAGGACGTCAGCGCATGCTTGAAGGTCACCTGGTTCACCTCATCCGCCATCACTGCCGCGAAGGTCGCCGGAATCGTACCCCAACCCTTTGCCACCAGATGGATGCCCTCATGCCCTGTGCCTCGCAACCAGTCGATTACCCGTAGCAGATCCCACGTCTTCTGGGCCATGTAGGAATCATCCAGCATGATTGCATGGATCGCGTAGAAGTAATCACTGCCGTAGGGATTCAGGAAAGAGTTCGCATCGCACGTATCTGGTTGAGATTCCCCGATACCGCGCACGTCGCAGGCATACACCGCCGCATCCTTTTCCGCTTCCATGATCTCTTTGATTAATCCTTCATCGCGCAACTCTGCGTCCGCCGAATGATGCGACACGTACAGCACCGCGCGCTTCTTGTCCTTGGGCGGACGCGAATACAGCGGCTCATCGGAGAGCCGTGTCACCAGTGCCTGGATGCCCGGCTCCGTCTCCACCGCGTAGGTGATTGCGTGCTTCGTCGGATACTGCCGCCCGTTTTGCGGACGCAAGATGCGATAATCCGGATACGAACTCTGCCGCCGTATCTTCAAGACATTCGTCAGCGCCTGCCGTAACGCATTCCCGTTCAAGGGCGCCCGGTCCTTCCGTAGCTTCTCCGACATCTCCTTCGTGAAGGACATCATCGTGCGCGATTTCAATTCCGCCACCTGGCCATTCGGCGTGCACCACAGCGTCTCATCCTTCTCGATCGTCAGCGCTGGTTCCTTCTCTGCGTCCGATACCTGCGTCATCGCATTGAAGAACTTGTACATCTCCTCCCGGTTCTCTTGTGAGTAGCCATGATACGTCGGCCCCGCGAACATCGCGATATTGTTCGGATACCCCAGCAGATCATACAACTTCTGCAAGCGCCTGTAAGCCTCCTCCGTCCCGCGCACGTCGAAGAAATCCTTTTCCTTCGCCAAGATGATCACTGGACGCGGCGCCATCGCGGCGATGAAATCTTCGTGATCCAATCCCAGAGCCAAAGCACGCGGCGGGCATTGTTCCGTATCGGCTGGCAATTCATTCTCCAAGTTACGGCGGAAACTTGTCACGAAACACGACGGGGCCGCCATCGTCCAGCGCGCCTCCACGCCGCACAGCCAGGTCGTCATCGTGCCGCCGCCGGAGTTACCCGTCACCCCCACGATCTGAGGGTTTACCTCTTTGCGCGTCAGCAAGTAATCCAGCGCCCGGATGCCATCCCATGCCCGCCAGCTCCCGAAAAACTCACCCACCAGGAACTGCTGATTCCCACCCAGTAGATGCTCTTTCACCCCCGCACCCACGGACGACTTCAGCTTGTCCGTGGTGTATTGGAAACGCTCACCCTGGCCGATGGGATCATAGATGAACACCACATAACCCTGCCGCGCCAATCCTTGCGCGAAGCTCTGATACGCCTCCGCCGCCTTGCCGTTCGTCGAGTGACCGCAAGTGCCCACGATGCCCGGCATCTGACCTTGTCGCCCTTTGGGGATATACAGATTCCCCGTCACCAGAAATCCCGGTCGGCTCTCGAAGATCACGTTCTCGATCGTGTAAGTATCCCGCTCGATCGTCTTCGTCGTGCGCGCCTTCAGCGGGGTCTTTTCCGGCCACGGACCGAAACACTGTTGGATCTTTTCCCTAACCCCCGCGACATACTTTTGCGCGTCCTCCGCGCTGGCCATCTCCTGTCGGCGCGCCCTTACCGTCTGCTCCAGGCGCCGCACCCGGTTCACATAATACTCCTGCACCATCCGTGGGAAACGGTTCAGCGGAGCCATTCCGTCGGCTGCTTTGGCCGCCTCTGCTGCGTGCGCCGATGAACTGCCCGGCAATTCACCCATGGCCAGCCCCAAGAGGCCCAACCCGGTGGCCTGCAACATTTCCCGACGATTCCAAACCAGTGACGGATGCGGTAAAGGATTCATGATAGCAACGCCCTCACCATTACCCCGCTTCCGTCCCCGACGAAAGCCAATTTGGCGACTGCTTCCTTGGAGTGCTGCGGCTTGACGCAGCTTTGTCCCCAAGGCGGCTCGACGCCTCGCATCTTTCGTGCTTTGGACTTCACACCTCGTCCCAAACTTTTCCCCGACCAGGCGCCCTTTTCTCCTCATAATCCCTAACAGTCCCATATCCATAAGTCCTCGCCCTCCCTTCACAGACACAACTCCTCCATCATAATTTTCCATGTGAGGGGTTTCAGGGAGTCCATGTTTCTTCATTCTAACTTCACCATTCTGCATTCTCCTGCTTCTCCTTTACCGGCAACCAGTTGCCAGCACTGATAATGATGCCACAAAACCGCAATTCCGCCATCGGATTTCCTTAAAACTTATTCACCAAACCCAACCGGTTTGCCCTGAGCAACATCCAAAAAAGATCACTCACGTAACTCGCATTTTATCGGTCCTGTTTGTCCCCTGAGAACTGTTCAGATGAACTTTTCACCTCGATCAAATCCCCCTCACTCTTTTCCCTCTGCCCGCCCCCTGTTCCAATATCTCATTCCCCGATTGTATATCACATCACCGCTCTTTCGCGAACCACCACCTCGGCTATCGGCCATCTGCTCCCGCCGCCTCTCAGTCAAAAAACGCCACCATCTACCTCTTGCCATAATCCCCCTGATGAGCGTAATTTTCCTTTAAGAGTGAACCCTAACCACACAGCCAAAAGTGCAGCCAGACAGGATCAAGTTGTCATTTGGTCTATTATCCGTCTGGTGCCGCTTTGCTAACAAATCTTGAAAGCTGCGCTTCTAAGCCTGCTCTGTTTGCTGACTCCGCTCGCTGGCTGCGTCACGCGCCCTGCAAGGGCTCAAAACATCGAAGGGTTTTACTCGTTGTCCCCAAAACATCTTCTTGCCGGCAGATATTACGCTGGCCATTCGATTACTTTGGGCGACGGCACCTTCTCCTACGAAATTTTTACAGATGTTTTGGACGATCCTCGACTGAAGGATAACCCACGAACTGGTACCTTCACACTGAACGGCTGCCTTATTGAACTTCAATTCCGGGATGGTACCAAGTTCCACCAGATTCTTACTCCGCGTAATGGCCGCTATTTGATGTGGTCGCCCAAAGAGTATGAGGAGTACCTGCGGACTGGACGCGTATCTGTCTTTGTGCTTTACCAGCAACTACCCAAATGAGGGCGACCACTGACCATGCGCTGCTGAGAACCAGGCTTGAGCGTCGCGGTTGCAACCTAAGCGTCCGGTTGGCCTTGTTGCTTAGCATTATCATTTAAGCCGCATTGTCTATCGCATGAATACAGACTCACAGATCGTCGCAGGTGGCGGTTGGGTCACCCGGCAAACCACCGGCAGGCCCCGCGCGCGCTTCTTCGGTTTCCTGTCATTGATTTGGCTCGGCGTCTCCGTTTGCGCCTCATTTCCTTTTTTGGACGGCTGGCCGGAGTCTTTTGGCGAGCTGGAATGGCTTTGCGGCATACTGCTTCTTCCGCAGCCCGTGTTTATCGTGCTGGCCTTGGTCTTCTGGCTGACTGAACAACCCCGCACCGGTGAAGAGCAACATCATAATCCTGATTACGATAGCAGTAAGCTGTATTGAGCATGATTTTGCCGCCGAATTGTAAAACCAACCATAACCGATCAGCCCATGCCGCGAGCCACGCACAGATTTCCCTTCGAGTTGCTGGTGTTGCAGTTCGCCACCGACTTTGCCTGTCGATTTTCTTCCCCGAATTCCAAACAAACTTTTTTGCTGACCTTTGATGGACAAGGAAACGTCACTTCGTTGAGCTTTAATGAGCCTCCCTTGGGTTGGTCTGCGCTGCTGGATGAGTTGAGGGTCAAATCAAACTCTGCGCCGGCCAGCTACTTTTTCTACGACCCTTTTGATGCGCCCGAATATACCTGCATCTCTTGGTTTTCGATCCAGCAATCAGTCATGGAGCGGCTCATGGCACACAGCTTTACTGCCGCTGATTTCAACCCTTTGAGCACCACCAGTGAAGGTTCTGAACTGCCTGCGCCGGGATGTTTTCCCGAGACGTGGAGTGTGATATTTTGAAAACCCTTCTTCCAAGCCAAAGCGTTGATGTCTTAAGTGGGTTGTATGCCTGAGTTATCATGCCACGCGCCCAAGCCATACTCTCGGTCCTGTGTGTCGCCTTGGTTGGGTCAGTGTGCGCGATACGTTGTGGTCCGATGCACACGGTTCCACCTCAGAAGATTCATCTCGATACCACGGTGCCTGGTGACTACGCGATCCGGATCACTGCCCGCGAGGAGCAACCCGACATTCCCGTTCCACCTGACGGGCGTATTACTTTTGAGGTGCCCATCGGTTCGCGCTACTGCACGCCCTACTTGTTCAACGTCCTAAAAGTGTGCTGGTCCACTCCCGTAGAAAAGCGCCGGGTGATTGCGGTGGTGAGGGGACAGAAAGTGCTTCGCCGACTCTCAGCCAGTGATATTTCCAAGCTGGAGACGGATCCCGATGGGTTTCAGATATTGAAGCTAAAACGGTGACAGTGAGGTAGTGGATGTTGTTGACCGTAATTCCGTCTGCTACTGTGCTTCAGTTGATTTCAGTGAACTAATTTTGGGCTGTTATCTGTGCCTTTCCCCTTGGCGGTTGGCCTGATGCACACTATCCCTTAGTCATCAATTGCAGCCCGTATTGGATCAACTGATTTGAAAACCACATTCACCTTCCTCACCGCGCTACTTCTCGCCGTTACCGGTACCGTTCCTGCCGCGTCGTCTTCCACACCGGCATTGGAGAAACAGATGGACCAAGCATGGCAGGTCACCTGGGGTCGTTTCTTCCAAAAGGATGTCCACACCTTCATGGATTACCTGAGCAGCTATGAGCCGGGCAAGGAACTCGCCCATCTGCCCACGGCGGAGGAAGTGAAGCGGCAATATCCCAATCCCTGCGGTTACAGCACGGGTATGGAAGATGGCATGATCCTCGGTGGGGCCATGCTCAGCCTCCTCAGCGATCGCTATGCTGTCACTAAGGAGAAAGACCTGCGCGAACGCGCCGCCGAGGTCTTCAGCGGCATGCGTCTCAGCGTTACCGTGCATGGCGTTCGTGGCTTCGTCGCCCGCAACGTCTGCCCGGAAGATCAGAAAAGCACGTACATCAATTCCTCGCGCGATCAATACACCCACTTCGTCCACGGCTTGTGGAAATACTATCACAGCCCCCTTGCCTCCAACTCGGCCAAAGCCGAGATCCGCACCATCCTCTCCGCCGTCGCCGATCGCATGATCGAGTTCGTCATTCCCGAGAACGACTACGACTTCTGCCGGGCTGATGGCAAAAGGTGTCCGCTGGGCATCTGCCGCATGTGGAATGTGCAGGCCCATGAAGCCGCGCGCCTCCCCATGATCTACGCTGCGGCATGGGATGTGACCCGTGATGAACGTTATCGGAAGCAGTGGCGTTAATACGTGGCCGATGCCGTGGCGCAATCCGCGAACCCCGTCGAGACCAAGCCCGCTTACGCGCTTCTACAGATGCAAAGCTCTTTGGAACTTCTCTATGAACTGGAGCCGGATAAAGAATTGAAAGAGGCCATCCTCAAAACCATGAAACACGTCAGCTCCCTCGGTGAAAAGCGGCTGATGTCCACCATGAAGAACATCGCGAAAAAGAGCCCTGAGGAGATGCGCATGCTCGGTCCCGATTGGCGGCATGTGAAGGTCTGGAAAGATCAGAAAGGTTATCCGAACCCACAGTGGGGTCCATATCGCGAGATCTGGCATCTCACCCGTGAAGCCGGGGAATCCGCCCTCATCCCGCTGATGGTGGATCACCCCTCCATCACCGAGGCGCACAAGCAGGGATTGCGCGACGCGATCCTGCAGACGGATTACCTGCACAACTCCAGTTGCGGTATCATCTACCACCTCGCCGCCTATTGGAAAGCCCGTCGTCACCACCTCTTGTGACGAACGTTTGCCGGGTGAGCCCACAGGCTTGGTTCTTACCATTGCCTGTGTAGCCAGTTTCGCCTACAAACAAGGTGATGTCCCCGAAAACTCAGCGGCTTTTACCACTTGCCATTGCCGTTTGGCTCGTCCTGCTGGTATCGACCGTATGCGGTCAGCTATCCGCTGCGGAAGCCTCCCTCACCAACGCCATCGCCCAAGCCCGCGCGATCATCCTAAAGGAACTCGCTCCCAAAGCTCCCGGTGTCTCCGTGGCTGTGTCTATCGACGGCAAGCTCGTCTGGTCCGAAGGCTTTGGTTACATGGACCTTGCGGCGAAAAAGCCGGTCACCAACACCACCAAGTTCCGCATCGGCAGTATTTCCAAATCCCTCACCTCCGTCGGGCTCGCCTTGCTTGTGGAACGTGGGCAGATCGATCTCGATGCCCCTGTGCAGAAGTACGTTCCCAGCTTCCCAGACAAAGGCGCGCCCATCACCACTCGCCAACTCGCCGGACATCTCGGCGGCATCCGTCATTACCTTGGTCGCGAGTCCTTTCGCAACCAGCCCTTCCCCAACGTCCTCTCCGGGCTCGCCATCTTTCAGAATGATCCCCTCGTCGCACCACCCGGCACGAAATACAGCTACTCCTCCTACGGCTGGACGCTCATCAGCGCCGTCATGGAATCCGCCTCCCAAGATGACTTCCTCCCCTACATGGAGAAGAACGTGATTAAGCCGCTTAGGATGACGCACACCCGCGCCGATCAAAAAGGCGTCATCGATCCTGATTGCACCAAGTTTTACGCCAACGATCTGCTTGGCAAATACACCCTCGCGCCTGAGGTGGACCAAAGCTACAAGTGGGCCGGTGGCGGCTATCTCTCCACCCCTGAGGACCTCACCCGCTTCGGTAATGCGCTGCTTAAACCGGGCTTCCTGAAAGCCAACTCGCTCAAGCTGCTCTTCACCTCCCAGAAAACTCCTGATGGTAAGACGACAGGCTATGGAGTTGGCTGGTTCGTTGGTCAGGATGCGGAAGGCCACCGCATCATGATGCACACCGGTGGCTCCGTCGGCGGCAAATCCGTCCTCTTGCTCCACCCGGAAACCAAGACTGTCCTCGCCTTGGTAAGCAACCATTCGACGCCCACTCTTCCGAAGAAAGATCGCGAAGCCATTGTCGAACTCTTCGCCCCGTTCTATACCGTTCCGGCAGCATCAAATAAATAGTCGTAACTATCATTATATGAGGGGCGTCTCTAATTCCATTGACGCCGCCTTATGGCACTGGCT
>Ga0222714_10006696_pt1 | contig 10705 bp, 12 predicted proteins | sample C33_3DmetaG_FD_165048 | JGI IMG/M metagenome (GOLD analysis project Ga0222714, IMG submission 165048) | Estuarine water microbial communities from San Francisco Bay, California, United States - C33_3D | ecosystem: Environmental > Aquatic > Marine > Unclassified | place: USA: California... | reverse complement strand
GATATTTCTTCCAAGGTTGCCCTTTATCAACGCGCTTGAGCTTAGTAAAACCTCTTTTACGAATAATAATATTATCACCCGGTTCATACTTACTGTCAATACATTCTTTTACCACTTGGGCTACTTGTAGAGTAGAAAGTCTGGTTCGCTTATCTTCTCCCGGGTAGTCATGTTCACGCATTTTTGTATCTACGCGACCGGGGCTAACTGAATATGCTTTATAACCTTCAAACCCTAAAGACTGTACAAAGGAAATTACACCTGACTTGGATGCAGAGTACCCGCTGTGCTCAGGTTTACCGTACATACCAGCGACTGATGCAATAAAGATCATAGTCTTAACATTCCAGTTAATAGATGCCCGGGCAATTAAATAACTACCAATTAAGTTGACCTCAATCTCTTCCTGCCAGTGTTTAATATTTGAATCTTTAACCACCTGTACATGGGAAATACCTGCACAATTAACGATTACGTCTGGTTTATATTTTTCTAGTGATGCGCAGATTTGATTATAGTCTCTAACATCACATTCTTCTTTTGGAACATTTATAGTATCTGGATAAAGTTGCTTAATACCTTCACCAATATCACTCTTACCGAAAATCAAAACTTTCATAATACAACGTCTCCGTTTTCAACTTTATCTAAAAATATTTCTAATTCGTAAGGCGTACCGAGCATATGTTTTTTATTTACATCAACCTCGTAGACTGATATATCGCCCATCTCTGCAATTAATTCATTATAAGCAGGTGCAATGTAAAACTCATTGTTTGTTCTAATATTTTTAGCAATCATCATAATAGCGCTTTCAATATATTCACTACCATGACGGAAGTAATAGATACCAGCACATGCTTTATCTGAAATTACTTTTTTCTCAGCAACTTCAACAACTTTACCTTTTTTAACCTTTGCGTAGCTATGATGAGGGTTAGTGGAATTAAAAACAACCAAGGATCCATCTCGGTCTTTAGACTTCTCAATAAAGTCATCAAAATCCCATTCAAGGTATTGATCGCAATTTGCAATAACTAATGGCTTAGCTGTGTTAATGTAAGGAAGTGCCATTAAAGTTGTACATGCAGCGCCCTCTGTAACGATATCTAGAGGAATAATAGTACCTTTTTGTTCTAGATATTCTTGAAGACCATTTTCAAGATGTTCTTTCAATGCAATAAAAATAAAATGGCATTCACCGTACTTCAACGTGAGTGAGTCAATGACGCGCTCAATCATTGGTACCCCGCACACATCAATCATTGGTTTTGGTTTATCATAACCGCTTTCAACAAATCTCTGGCCTCTACCAGCCATTGGAATAACTACATTAATCATTTAAATCCTTATTATGGAAAACGAGCTAGAATCTCTTCGTTAATTGGTATCTTACCGCGTAAGCGGTCTGTGTAATCTCTGGTACAAATACTTGTTAACAAATGTCCGCTTAGTTGAGGTTCTTCACTCATAAAGTGAATATTTTCCTGCCCTATAATTGGCGCAAGAATAGAATAAAAATTATGCATGTGATTGGGATCGAATCTTGCCAGCTCCGTAAACCCCTGAACTACCTGTTGATGTAAGCGAGCAGGCCAAGCATAGAAGGTATCACCAACAAACTGCTGACTTTCCCAGTACCCATTACCCTCCCGGGATACAAAGTTAAACTTATCCCAGTCTAAGTTAAAGTCTTCTAACTTTTTATTGTAGTGAACATCGAATCTCGACATAATGTAAAAGTCAATGTGTTCCTCATCCCCTGGCAGCGCTACTGCAGCCGATCGTGTGGGGTTTTGCTTACTACCCTCAAACGGCAAGCTAACTAGTCTTTTTGGATTAAGGAGTTTTGTAACTTCATCCAGTCTATTGTTATCATACGTTGCAACGTATTTGTATACTGAATGTTTAAACTGTAGAGGTTGTATTAAGTTACGATCAATGTTAGGAAAGCAATGATAGAAGTCTCTATTTGATTTATGACCGAAAGATATACCTGCAAAGATTAATGCTATATTCATATTCACCTTATCAATAATGTTTATTTATATTTCTGATTTTAGATTAATTGCAAACGGAAAATAATCTTTTCTAAAAACCAGATTTAACTTATCTTCATTTGTGACATGTTGTGATCCAAGACCTCTTGACTTATCTGACTCAGGGATTCTATTTTGTATTTGTAATTTACGGTCTAAAGTTTTTCTATTGAACGGCGACCAACCATACCAAAGAACTTTAAGTTTATCTGTATTAAAGTCAGAAAAATGTCTACCAAGTGGATAATTTACCCTATGTTTATTATGAATTAACCTAGGTCTTCTGGCAAGAGGATCCCTACCATGATAGTGAATACCATGATACTTTTGATCAATTAAAGGTTTACCGTAGATAGGGGACCGCTCAGGTTCTGCATCTACCATAATAAAACATGGAACTGTAATTTCTTGATTAGGTGTGTTATTCATTAGAGAATAATCCCCTACTAAAAACTCAGTTGTATTAAGACAAGTCTTCCAACCTAAAACAGTACTCTCTATGTCAGAGACTTCGTCGTCTATAAGTTTTGCATCAAAGAACTGATTTCTAGAATTTATAACAGTCCAGTCCGGGCATGTCTGTCTAATAATGCTTACAGAGTTATCTGTAGAGGCATAGTTAATCATTATACCGTGATTAAAGTATTTCTTATGATGCTCTAACCACCAAGGTAGTAAATACTCTTCATTATAAAAATGGGAAATTATTGTCTTGTACATACTACTTCAGGGAAGTATTTTAAAAAGTTAATTTTGTCTGATTTGCGAGTAAGAACTTTAAATTTTATCTCATCAAAAAAATTCCACGCCAGAGGCACAACGCATATTTCGCCTATCTCATTATAAAGTGTATCAGGGTGTAGTATAGGTATTTTTGAACCAGGACTAAACTTATTATGCTTTAATGTATTATCATCAACTATATAATCTAAGTTAAACTTAGAGAAATTCAAGAATGTATTACCCTTAGCAGCAGCCCCGTAGCCAATAACCTTAATACCTTGCTTTTGCAAAGCCTCAACCATTGCTTTTGTTTCTTTAGCAATGCGTATACAGTTATTTGCATACTTAAGCATAGTACGGTAGGTGAGTGTCTGTTCTTCTGTAATAAACTTCTCAGATTGATCCGGTAAGTCTTTAGATAGTACAAATACAAAACTTGTACCGTGTATAGGTGTACGGATTACATCAATAACATTCAACCCTGCCCGATGAGCTAGTGCACAAAAAGACTTAACACTAAAGAACGAAATATGCTCATGGTATATAGTATCAAACTGATTATTTGCCACCATATCTGCCTGTGATGTCTGAATAAAAATACAACCATTTATATCCAATGCATCTTTACATGACTCTAAAAACTCTTTAGGGTATGAATTGTGCGCAAATACATTTTGTGCAGTAATGATATCAAACTTAGTATCAAATTGATCTGCAGATGTAAAATAATCACAAACAATAGAATGCTTTTTTGAGCTCTCAGGGTATAGATTTTCTGCTGGGTCAATACCATAGGTGGTAAAGCCTTTATCCTTGTAAGAGTCTAATTGGGTACCGTCATTGCATGCAATATCAAGAACTTTTTTACCCTTGGTATAATTACTAGTAAAATCTACAAACCAATCAAAATAATCTTTCAGCGTTTTGGTCGTACCGCTGACATACAGATAGTGTTTAAAAAGCTTGTCAGGATCTACCACATGGGTAAGCTGAATATGGGTACAGTCCATACAGTAATTAATACCCAATGGGTAACTAAGCTCTTCCTCCTCAGCTGCTTCCAGATAACTATTAGCTAAAGGTTGGTTATTAAGATTTAAAATATCTTCTAGATTAGAACCCCCGCAACATAAACATTTATCTAGTTTCTTATAACTATTATAGTCCAATGATAAAATATCTCTAATTTCTGACTTTGAAGCTTCATTCCATCGTCTATGAGACCCGGCAACATAATGTACCCCCATAACATTACCATTATTATTTCTAAAATAACAATTACCATATTCCGTGGCGTCTGTTTTCCAATTTTCTGAAAGAATATTGTTTTCAAAAATATGCTTACGGATTCTGTAACCTACTTCTACATAACCTGACGAACGATTAACTGCCAGCTCTTGCTCTGTAATAATCCAGGAGTGAGTCTTAGCTAATTCTGTATCATAGTAAGCACCAAAGCATACAGGTATATTTTCAAAGGCTTTAGGGTTAATCGCTACCCAGCTTTTAGTATCTTTACCATCGTTATATTCAGTACCAATCGCCTTGTAACCTTGTTTAAATTTTTCTAAAACATAATCATGAATCTTATCATTAAGAATAAAATAATCAGAGTCTATGATTCCAACAATACTGGACTGTACATATTCTAACCCTTTCATGATTGCTCTACCATGGGAGAGACCATCAAACGTTGGTACACTTTCACATTTTACAAAGTGATCAATTATAGAGTCTGTACAGGTATCGGTAACCTGCTTTTCTGTATCTGGTGTATTATCTACAACAATAAGTCTGTAGTCTTTTTTAGGGAACAACCGCTTAAAATTCTCTACCTGTAATTCTAGTAGATCATAATTTTTATAGATAACTATAATGTAATCAATCATATTGGAAGTATTCGTTTCTAATTACTATTTGAGGGTTTTTATTTTTATAGCACTCGATTACATTTTCAATTACTGAATGAAGATTATCTTCATAGGTAAAATTACTAAGTACTTTAAATTTAGTAATATCAATAGCAAAATTATAAGCCCCGGGTACATTACCTTTATCAGTAATACTTACCTTTGTGTAGTCACTTACAATATTTGCAATACTTTCAACTGTTGAATTAAAGGATGCTAAATTAAAAATATTTGATGTAGCTTTATTTTTAATCATCGTTTCAACCGCTCTTGAAAGATCACGAACGGATAATATAGGTCTTTTAATATGCTTATTTGTAATCGTAATATGGTTTTCGTAAAGCGCAGTATACACCATTGAGTTGATCATAAGATCACGTCGTATAACCGGTGAGCCACCGTTAACAGTACCAAACCGTAAACCTATAATGTTTCTACCTTCACTAATATATTTCATTGCAAGTAGATCAAGACTTACTTTAGTAAGGTCATAGTTATTAACAAAATCAATACTAATATCTTCTTCTGTATACATGGGTCTTGTATCTTTATCCCCATACACTGAAGCGCTACTTGCGTATATAATGGTTTGTCGATTATCGGTCTTTTCGACTAAGTTTTTAAAATTACGAACATTATTTTTCCAGGGTGATTCAAGTGGACCCTTACACCGTAGCACACTTGAATGACCAGCTAACAAAACAATATGAGTAAAGGAACTTAAGAATATTCTCCCTAGAAGATTATAATCAGTCTGTCTATTACCATACGTTTGAACGTCTATACCTTGTTTGGATAGATGTTCAAATAGATATGAACCGACATAACCTTCACCACCAATAATTAAAACTTTCATACGCCTGTATATTCATTCAACGTTTTAATTATATGCTCTTCCTCTGCTAACGTCAACCACCAACCGTTAGGTATACAAATTTGAGTATCTGTAAAGGATGTTACTCCTGGTAAGTCACCTTCTTTAAATTGAATTGTACTATCATACAGATCGTTTCTATAATGAACCGGGCTTGACATAATACCATTGTCTGTCAAGTATTGTGTAAAGTGATCTTTTAGACCTGCTTTAACGTGCATACTGAATAACCAGTATGAATTTGTTTCATCCCATTCAGGTAACGTTAGTAAAGGGTTATTAATTTTTGTAATAAACGATCTTGAGTTACGACGACTACATGATACGGAATACTCTGCACCACTAATATTAGCTATGCCAATGGATGCATTAATATCGTTCATGTGAAACTTATAACCAACTTTGGTAATGTTTTGAGTACAACGGAACGATTCATTTTTAGTTCTATCTAACCCGTACCAGCGAAGAGTTCGCGCTTCATTTTCTTTATGTGGTGGGCAAATTAAAACACCTCCATCGCCAGTTGTTAGATACTTAATTGCTTGGAAGCTGTAGCAGATATAGTCGCCGCGCACTACATCTTTCGTATTAAATACATCCCAGGTGTGAGCAGCATCTTCAATAACAGGTACCCCAGTAGCTCTAAGTGATGCGTAATCACAGAACTTACCAGCCCAGTTAACCGCAATGATAGCTTTAGTTTTATCTGTAACTAATTTACTTACCGATACAGGGTCAATTAGACCTGTTAGAGGATCAATGTCAGCCCAGCGGATTCTCGCACCACTATGGATTGCACCTGTATTAGACGCAAAGCAAGTTTGAGGTGTTGCAATCACTTCATCCCCAGATCCTACATTAAGAATAGCTAGCGCAAGATCAATAGCAGAAGTACATGAATTAACTGTAACGGGTCTTGTCTTCGATTTAAGAGTACCCCATAACACATCTTCAAATTCTTCAACCTTAGGTCCTTGACCAATAAAGCCAGAATTAAGTACCTGCTCTACCAGACCAGCAGCCTGGTTTGACATCTTAACTTTAAATAACGGAATCATATTGATACTCCATGTAATGTAGTTTATCGTTCTCACCTGTTACTTTAAAGTTAAGGCTTTCGTATGTTTTAAATGCTCGTGTATTAGTCTTTAATACTTCAAGCCGAATAGGTAATGACTTGTGACATTGGTCGACAAGAAATTTAAAAATAACTTTACCTAATCCTTTATCTCTATATTCAGGTACTAGACCCCCGGTTAAGAGGAACTCATCTTCATTTTTATGAACAACACCAAAACCAGCATCGACAATACATACACCATGTTCAATAGCATATGCAATGTAGAGATCATATTTACGGAACGCAGTCTTGAACCACTCTTGTTGTTGCTCCGGGGTAATAAAGTCTGTACTTCGTGTCATATACTCACGACACTGATTACGCACTACGCGAAGATTTTCTGCCTCGGCAGGTGTAGTAACTCGTTTAAAGACTATTTGTGTCATATAAACACCTCATTAAATTTATTCATTACAGGTACAGGTTTAAATTGCTCTACCCTCTTCGTCCAATCTTCTTTAAAGTCAGGAAGATTGTGAAGTAGATAATTTAAATGACTTGCATCATTATATAATAGACCGCTGCCCTTTAACATATCTACATGGTTTAAATCATGACCATTATTCCATGCAAGGACCGGTTTATTAAGAGATAAGAACTCAGCTATCGATAGACCGAAACTCTCGCCTCGCTCCCTGGCGTGTAACATCGCATCACAAGTATTAATGAAGTCTGCTTTACGCTGTACGTCATGAATTTCGTTAATAAACTTTACATTGGGGTGAGACACAAATGGTTCAGTACCCATGAATAAAAATACAAACGTATCATTATCTTGAACCAGTTTAGAGATGTAGTCTTTGACAAATTTAATATCAAAGGTAAAATAGCCACCAAGACGTCCGATAACAATCTGATCAGGTCTGATACCTAGCGCTTCTCTATAGTCTTTAGTGGGTTTAGGTAAATCTACGATATGCGGAACGAACGGTAACTTACCATCAGACATCTTTTTAGATAACCATTCAGAAATATAAGCATACCTATCACCATGAGGTTCATAATGCTGAAATACGGAATGAATAGCAGTCTTTGTATTGGTTACCAGTTCGCCCTCTTTGTGACCGGCTCTGATAAAGTAAGCCATGTCGACCTTTTCTTTATCCACCAGATTCTGGAGCTGGCCGTCTTTATAGCAAACAATTTTAAATCGTTGTTTAAGGTTATGAAGTACTACTGCTTCAGTACCCATGTCTTTTTCGTACCCTAGACTTTCATTATATACAATCACACTTTCATTACCTAAGATTTCTTGATTGTATCTGGCATAGTCGGTAACTGCAACCGTAGTGCCGCGAAAGTTTAATGTATTAGCGTGAAATAATATTTTCATAGTGTAAATGTAATAGCTGAAGTAAAGAACTCAGTTGTAAATTCGTCTCTAGTTACCTGATCGCAACGCTTGACAAACATCTCAATGTTTTCTGCCATTCGTGATTGATACAGATGATATATTGAATTATCAAACACCGTACCTATACCATAGTAACCAAGATTGCTCAAAGGCCATAGACCTTCAGAAGAAGGCTTCTCAAAATATGTAGGCATCAATGCACGATACTTCATACCTATTTCTTCAGCCATATAACATATTTCTTCTGCGGTATCTGAACGACGTGTTTCAGTAAATGAGGGTCGACCTAACCTGTCGTATGCTTTCTTAGAGATTGCATAAAAGCCAGGTGCGGCGTAGATATGAGATTTAGGGGGAATGTGGTTTGAGACTTGAGCAATACCTACAAACGTATCGTGCTTGTTGGCATACTTAATATATTCTAAGTAGCGTCTATTAAGAGGTATACAATCGGGCTCCATAAACACAATAACATCACTTGTAGAGTTATTAATAACCCATTGCATCCATTGCCCATGGTTATGACCATCGCGGTTATCATAATTCATTGGAATCTTGAAGTAATCCATAACACGCTGATGAGCCGCCAGCATATCCTTGTCAACGTTATTCCAATGTAATGAATTAAACTCAACTTTCATATCACACTCCTATTTTATAATTATAATATAAACAAAAGAAAACCGCCACCAGGGCGGTTTATTTATTACCGAAATTTTATGTATTATTCCATTAAAACATAATCATTCTTATCTACACCACATTCTGGGCACAAGAAATCTTCTGGAAGCTCATCCCACTTTCCCTCAAGTTCTTCATCATGAACATGACCGCATACAATACAAACGTGATCCATTATAAATTCTCCAAGACTTGTTGATAGGCTTCTGCGTGACGTTTTTCTACCTTCTGTAGAGCGGTGAAGCGTTTTTCAGCTAACGCCAAAACCTTCTGAAATTGTTCAGCATGCTCTTTTGATTCTTCAATCTGAACCTTAGCTTCCATTACTGCAGACATGTTACCTTCTATCTCAGCTGCACGTTTAAAGTCTGGGTACATGGTTGTAAACTCATAAGTTTCCCCTTCAATAGCTTTCTCAAGGCATTCCTTTGTTGAGGGTTTACCAATAAGCAGTTCTAGGTGACCCCATGCATGGAGGATTTCTTGATCTGCAGTATGTTCAAAATGCTTAGCTACTTCTTCATACCCTTCTGCACGAGCAAGCTTTGCAAAATAACGATACTTAATATGAGCCATTGACTCTCCAGCCAATGCACTCTCTAAGTTCTTAGTTGTAATAGACATATTTTCCTTTCAAAGATATATTATATAATTACTTATAGGTGTATACTATAGATTACCTATTGTATATTTCTATCATCACTATAGTTGGTACGAGTAGCCGGAGTCGAACCGGCACGCATTCGCGGCGGATTTTAAGTCCGCTGGGTCTACCAATTCCCCCATACTCGCATGTTTGGCCAGTCCAGAGAGATTCGAACTCCCGACCAACGCCTTAGAAGGGCGTTGCTCTATCCAACTGAGCTATGGACTGATTTATGGTACCCCAGAGGAGACTTGAACTCCTAAAATTTGGCTTCTAAGACCAACACGTATACCAATTCCGTCACCGGGGCAGAAACACTCTTGTTTGGATTCGAACCTTGTTCTAGTATTGTCTATCTGCGCTTCCCACAGTGCTGACAAGAGTGTTATTATTTACGTTCTATGTCTTCTTCAATACATTTATCCCCGTATTGAATCTCTATAACATGACAATCTTCTTCACCAATATTGGTAGCTTTATGCCAAGTATTTTTTTTAATTAAAACTGAATCGTTTTCAGAAAAAGTCTCTATACTGTATTTAGTTTCATTTTCTATAATTAGACTTATAGTACCCGAAACAATATACCACTTTTCATTTCTATAAGTATGTCTTTGATTACTAAGACTACTTCTTGGTCTAATAACTAACTCTTTAACCTTAACGGTACCCTCATCTTTAAGTACCGACCAGAAGCCCCATGGACGCTCAGTTCTTGGCTCTTTCCATTCACTAAGTATCCAGCTACTACTATTCTTCTTATCTTCTCCTCCGACCCCAAATATGAATTCTATATTATTATCCTTAACATCCATTTCCGGAATGTTTTGTTGTGTTCTATCTCCACCATTAGCAAAAATAATAGTTGCGTCTGGGTACATCGCTCTAACTCCAGTAATTGCATTCTTACTACTACCGTCTGCATCAGGGTAACAAATAACCTTATCTACAACCTTAAGAGAACTAACGATTTTTTCTCTTTCATAGATGTGCATAAAGGATCGGCCTTTTTTGCGCTGAAGCCATTCGTCAGAATTTAATCCAACAATTAATGTATCTCCAAGCTTCTTTGCAGCCTCAAAATACGCTATATGACCAGAATGAAGAGGATCGAACCCACCTGTTACAAGAACTACTTTTTTTACCATTCATCCGTCCAATGTCTAATACCCGTATTACTATATAGAGTTCTCTTCATTGCTTCATGATCGAATATCTCACTTGAACCTTCAAATATTAAAGTGTTGTAAGGGGGGTCTTCTCGAAACATCTTTATATAAGGGGTCTTGCTTAACTCTTCTCTCATCCATTTGAATGCTTCAATACCAGGGTTCGTATTAATAAGTTTACCTAATACAG
>Ga0222714_10006693_pt1 | contig 10709 bp, 5 predicted proteins | sample C33_3DmetaG_FD_165048 | JGI IMG/M metagenome (GOLD analysis project Ga0222714, IMG submission 165048) | Estuarine water microbial communities from San Francisco Bay, California, United States - C33_3D | ecosystem: Environmental > Aquatic > Marine > Unclassified | place: USA: California... | reverse complement strand
GATGATACACTCTTACCAGTTTATCAGGTTGTATGTATTGAAATGTTATAACAACAAGCAACCATTGCCTGAAATAAATGAGAAGTTCATTTTGTATTGTATCAAGGTATTAGGAGAAAAAACGAATACTGGAAGACCAGAAAAGGACACATCTATGTTAGAAACTCTACAAGAGTTTTATGATAAGGAATACCAACCTTTACTTAATCACGAAAAAACATCTTTGAAACACAAGTCCAATATGCTTCCGTATTTAGCAACACAACTTCATACTTCCTTATCTAATAATACACAAGAACGATTTATTCAGCATTTTCTTCGGTTCATCAATAAAACTACAACGAACATAACTGAAGATAAAGCAGTTTTATTCAAGTTCAAGAAACAATTATTAGAATGTAATGAGGAAACTGATATGATGTTTGATGACTGGAAAACCACTCATTTACCGAATATTCTTCATATAAACATAAAGAAGTCACTTCATTATGATGTGAAAGTTAATCCATTTGATTATTTGAAAGGTATGTTGTATATGAATGCTGTATTGGAAAAGGAAGAACATAAATTATTTCAACCTTTACCACTACGCAATAACATCATTCCTAAACATATCATTTTAGATACAGCATGTATCGTCAATCTTTTTTCGTTGGAAGGAAAAACAAAAAGTGAATTATTCAAAGCAATCAAGGAAAATCAGCACGATGTATGGAATAATTTACTGAACTTACAACATAAAACATTCAAACGCAAACATTACCAATTTCACTACCAAATACAAACAGACGGAATTAGTTGTTCTTTGTTATTTATTCGTAAAGATTTGAAAGATAAGAAATGGGGGTCAAGAGTTCCTACTCTACAAGAACAAGATTTTCATAACATAGAAGATTTATCCAGAGAACAACTCAAAGAAGTAGCACATCGTAATATTGTTGGTTGCGACCCTGGAAAACGTAGTCTGGTATATATGATGGACGACAAAGGAAACAAACTCCAATATACAGCACCACAAAGGAAGCGAGAAAGCAAAGCAAAGACAAACCAGCGAATATTATTAGTGGAAAAGAAACGAAATAACATCATAGAAAAAGAAACTCATTTATCCTTTCACAATAGTAAATCGGTTGATTATGAAAAGTTCAAGAAGTATTTAGTAGAAAAGGACAAATTGAATAAAGAAACCTTAGATTTCTATCAACGAGATGTTTGGAGGAAAATGAAGTTTAGGCAATATAGTTATGGTAAGAAGTCGTTAGATACATTCCTTAATAAAATCAAAGAAATTTTTGGAGACAATATCCTTATTGGTTATGGAAATTGGAGTAGAAGCACTCAAATGAAACACTTTATGCCTACGATGAATAAAGGATTAAGAAAACAAATCCACAAAAAATATGATACAATTACCATAAACGAATGTAATACAAGTAAAAAATGCTGTGAATGTAATAATGATTTATCTTATTACAGACATAGTGATGGAAACAAGCAGTTTCGTCTGTTAGTATGTTCTGGATGCGTGAGACCCCAAGTCAAACAAACCGTATTCAAAACAAGAGACGCAAATTCAGCAATCAATATAATGAATATTACAAAATGCTGGATAGAGAAGCAAGAACGCCCTGCGTGTTTTCAAATTTCGTCTTTCACCTCTTCAAATAATCAAAAGGAAGAGGAAAAAGTTAGACCATCGTAGGTGAAACTCCTACTATTGATTTTACATCACTTTAATTTTTAATGGGATTTTGTCTCATTTTTCTTTTTAGTCGGTGTAACCAAAAGAAAAACGAACAAAAAATAGATGTGCATAAAACAGTATTGCACACATAAAACGTGCAAAATAATTGATTTACACGTTTTATACATACAAACTTTGTGAAGTGGTTACATATTTTAATACTAATCCTTCGATTTGATTTAATTTATGCATTAATTCAATGTTTCCAGTAATTTCTCCAATATTCATAAATTCCTTAGTAATGGTGACAATTTTTAACATCGACTTTGTAAAATCGCCGATAGAGATAGATTTTCCAGCGACTTCATTTTGAATAAAAGACTTACAATCTTGTTCTATTGTACATTCGCACCAAATCATAGCAAAATCAATAATGTCGTAACAAAGCGCCTCATTGTAATCAATCCCAGTGTTCAGACCATCTTGTAGTTCCTGATCTTGATATGAGTGATATACAGTTTCCAGTTCTTTAATTTTATTATTGAGGAATGTATCGCTGCAATTTGGTCGACTTGCCCGCATATCACTTGGCAATTTTATATCAGTAAAACAAGCAAACAAACCAACGAGTTGAACCGGCGAAAACTCTGCAAAAAAGTTCGATTCAACCATAAGTTGTGAAATCGGAAGAGGATGAATTTCTGCAAGGCACGCAGCCATTGTACCAAGTTCAGTCATTTCATAATGAATAATTTCATCTTGTCTAGATACTTCGCGAATAAACCCATTGCGAATTAAGATAGTACAAACCCGATTTGTTTGTTCTTGCAAATACGTTTGTGTATATGCAAGCGTTTTTTGTTGATTTTGTAGGTCAATTTCCATATCAGATAGTTTGCCGATGGATTCTACGTCCGATTTTATGTATTTGTATTCATCTTCAAGCGAACGCAAATCTCTTTCCGCCTGGCGTTGTTTCTTATTCACGGAATTTTTATAAATTTGTAGAGTACTAATATAAGTTTCGCAAATATCTCGCGGCGTTCGTAAATTGGTAAGAGCGGACATCTTTTGCGAAATTTGTTGTTCAATTTGTAGAATCCCTTGCTGCGTTTCCATAGTTGAATGAATAATTTCTTGTTGCACCATACTTTTTTGCGAAAAATGATGGAAGTTGCTAGTCAGACCGTTTTTAAGAAGATTAAATATAAGTGGATATGAAACACGAAATTTGGATACTAGCTGTTGAGGTTTTCCACCGAGCATAGTTTTATATTCTCCCATAGAGGGTGTTCTAAACAGGTTATTGCAATGGACAACGTGCCCAACCGTATCAATGCCTCGTCTTCCGGCTCGACCCGCCATTTGAGTATACTCGTGTGCCATTAAATATCGATCAAGATTGCCGTCAAACTTAGTTATGCCAGTAAATACAGCTGTTTTAATCGGGCAATCAAGTCCAATAGCAAACGATTCTGTGGCGAACAATAACATAATATACCGTTTTGAAATCATTAATTCCACAATTTCTCTCAAAACGGGTATCATACCAGAATGGTGAATGCCAATGCCGCGTTCAAGCAAAGTAACCAGTTGAATATATTCAGGTAGTTCGAGATATTCTTTATAGTTCGTAAGCTTACGTATAATATGGTCACATTCGCTTCTAACAGTATGAGCGTGATTGCTATCCTCTTCTGTCAATATAGTAGTAACATCTGATGCACATTGCTCCACATTCTTTCTTGAAAATACAAATGCAATAGCGGGTAACATTTCTCGTTCCTTTAAAAATGAGGCGAGTTGATTGAGAGTATGTTTGCGATTAATGCGGACACGATTATCCTCAAACAGCTTGTTTATTTTGACAATGTTCTTGTATCCAATCTCATTGAAAAAACCTTTTTCATTTTGAAGAGGAATAAGTTGATTTGTGCAATCTTTGATGTCTTTCTGAATAGTTTTTTCTTTGATATGTTTAAATACAGTTTCTGCGGTGGTAATATATCCGTAATGCGAAAGAGGTACTACGCGATGATTTGTCGAGGCAAGATACACACATTTTGCATCGTCGGCAGTATCGCCCTTTTCACACCATTTTGCAAATCCCTCCGGGTTATCAATGGTAGCAGAAAGCATAACCATTTGGATATGGCGAGGCAACATAAGTATGGTTTTCTCCCAAGTTTGACCTCGATCTGCGTCATTGATATAATGAACCTCGTCAAAAACAACACACGCAAGTTCATTTTGAATATCAATTTGAAATTGCAGACCAGATTGCGCGGAACTAGATGCGTCAGATGAAGAGGTTAATGCAGTAAAAAGGTAATTCATTAATATTTCCGTCGTCATAATAAGAACATCTGCCTCGGGATTGGTTTTGATATCGCCGGTAAACAAGCCGAATGAAATATGCGGATATTTTTTAGTGAATTCATAATATTTCTGATTAGAAAGAGCCTTAATTGGACTAGTATAAACCACTTTTTTACCAAGACCGGTGAAGTGTTGAATAGCAAACTCGGCTGGCAATGTTTTACCTGATCCAGTGTGAGCAGTGACAAGGACGTGTTGTTTTTCAACGATAGCCTCAATCGCATATTTTTGAAAATCGCTGAGAGGATAGGGATACAATTCAAAATGTGCTTCATATTTTGAATTGGAAGGGTATGACGTGTTGCAAATTTTAACCATTTTGATGGGGATTACAATATATAGTATGTGATAATGTTTATATTATTTAACGTTAAACAATTTATAGATATAATCATGATATATTTGTATATGACCTCATACACGACCATTAAATCGACCGACGGGTTTGGCGCGCAATATCAAAAGATAATACAAACGTATATTTTTTGTAAATTACACGGTTTGAATTTTGTATACACACCATTTCACCAAATTGAGCACAATTATAATAACGATGCACAATTTATAAAAAATAAAGAAGACATAATAAATCTATATAATAATATTCAACGTGCAGATGATAATAATGATAATAATGAAATAATATGCATGGATTATCACAATACTGTACGTAAATGGTATGATTACACAAATGCTGAAAATATTGAGACTGCGTGTAATAGCGAACATATGACTTTTATAAAAAAGTGTTTTTGGGAAAATAAAGATCGAAATGTGTATAAAAATAACAAGAAGAATATAGCCGTTCATGTTCGCCGTTCAAATCCACACGATCAGGGTTTAGCTGGCGAACGGATCACAACACCAGACGAATACTATTTGAATATAATGAAATATATAAGAACCAAATATCAATCTAGCGACTTGCTCTTTCATATTTATTCGCAGGGCAATATAGCGGATTTTGTCAATTATACAGGAGAAGATGTAGTATTGCATATAGATGAAGACATAGATACTTCATTTATATGTATGGTTGGAGCAGATATATTGGTAACATCTCCGAGCAGTTTGAGTTATGTCGCTGCATTAATAAGTGATGGAGAAATATATTTTAAACCATTTTGGCATAGACCGCGAAAGAATTGGTTAATATGTAGAATTAGATAGCATATGGTGTAATACGAGGATTACCTTTGCGAAATAAATAAATCCTTTAAATGCATAAATTTGGTGTTTAGGAACGTAGGATCTTTGGTATTAGAATGATTGACTGGAATAAAGCCCTGACTTTTCATATAGTCTACAATGTTAGATGTGTTGCAATCATCTGCGCCGATATATTGATATCCGTCGGGTTCAGCAGTGACGAATACGACCCGTTCTTTCAAATAATCACCAGCACCTTTAATAATGTTTAAGTCAGACCCCTGTGCATCAATCTTAATGTAATCAATATATTCAAATTTATTCCAAGGAAACGTGTCAAAAAACATCTTTAAACTGTAAACAGGAACTGGAAGGACTTGTTCAATTGGACCTAGAAATTTTTCGTCGTGTGTAAAAAGACTAGATGTACCACAATCTTTTGAATTCATGTATAAATTCATGGTTTCAATATTTTCAACATTGCCCAACGCAACATTAAAAATGTGCATTCTACCTGAATCAATGTGTTTTTTATCAAGAGGTTTCCCACCGGCAGCGTGGGATGGATGTCGCAATTGAATATTTCCCATATAAATGTTAGCAACTGAACCAGGGTGAGGTTCAAATCCAAAAACCATAACATCGGGTTCAGTATCTAACCAACAAGAAGATTGATTTGCACCGTATGATAATCCGACATCAATTTTGACGTGGGTACACTCAGAAGGGATCTTATAGGAATCCATTGTATATATTGATATTATTTTACTTTTATGTTGAATTATTAAAAGTATATATGTATGCAAATGCTTTATGAAATTGCCAGGCAATTGTTGAAAATATGATTTAGAGACATTATATTAACTAGTATATACTATGCGAATTTTTTTGCATAATCCAGGTCATAATGGCGATATATTACATTCGCTCGGGATTGTCAGTATAATTATTAAAAGCAATCCTAATTTTAAATTTGTATTAGTTCCAGCGTGTTCGTCATTTTTGTACACAGATCTATTAAATGAACGAGTTGCAATTGAAGAACACCCTGTTATATGGAATACACAAATGAAAAATAGTATGTTGAACACCAGTAATGTAATCTCTCAGTTACATCATATAGTTTATGCCAAATATAATGATGATATATATATAAATATATGGAAATTGCTAACTGATGAAAATAAATGTTGCATATCATTAACAAGTCGTGGTGAATATTGCAAACGCGTTTTTTACAATATGAATGTACAGTTAGGTGTTAATCTAGAATTTAATTATAATAGTGTTGATATAATCCCACAGTTACCAATAACGGATGTAAATGCGATTATATCTAAGTTGAAGTCTTACAATAAAAAAATTGTATTATTTTATAATCTAAATTCGTTTTCTGGTTTTGAATACGTGAAACAAACAAATGACGAGATAATAGATGAATTAATAACAAAATATAATAGTGAAGACTATATGTTATTATTAGTAAAACAAAATGATAAATATAATGAATTATTAAATCTGGAAAGAGATTTTAATATAATACCTTCTGCTAATGGAAAAAACTTGATAGACATTGCATATATAGCAAATGAGTGTAATGATGTATATTTCAAAATTAATGGTGGAAGTCTATTTATATTGAATAAGATGAATATATATCGTTCAAATGTTGTTAATTATCATCTTAAAGCAGATAAAGAATGGCAAGACGTCGTGCAAAACGAATATGGAATGAGGTTATGTGATTAAATCCAGAAAATGATTTCTTATAAATGAAATATATACTAGATAACAAATGTCATCTTGTTCTCCAATAGTTATCTACTATTTTGTGTGTAAAAATGAATCATTTTGCGAATACCTTTATTTAACTCGGTAAATTCAAAAATATTTTTATAAATATTTTTTAGTTTTGTGTTATCTGCAACACATCCAACCATGTCCCCAATGATTTCGTCTTCAACCACAATGTTTTTATTAAATTCGCCGGCTTCTTGCATTACGTTAAGCAATTCACCAATGGTAGTAGATTTTCCAGAACCTAAATTAAATATGTCATTATATAACAGTTTATTCTGAATGGCGTCAACAACCACATATGCAACGTCTTCTACATAAATAAAGTCCCTGAATCTATCCAATGACCCTTTAATAACAATGTCTGGTTGATCATTCAAGAATTGACTTAGATATATGCTGACCATACCCTTTGACATATTTGTTAGGTCTTGTCCTGGACCATAACACGTAAATAATCTAAAAATTGTATAATCAACGCCATAATGTTTTTTATATAAAGCTAAGTACTTTTCACTAGTATATTTATGTATAGAATAAAACGTATCATATTGAATTTCGCTGTCTTCATTATACGTACCGGGGTTAGATGTTCCCCCATATACACAAACCGTGCTAATGAATATAAACCGCTTACAGTGAGTCTTCTTAGCATATTCTAATAATACAAGTGTTGATTTCGCGTTTGCGTTCAAATCGTAGAATACATCATTAAAACTACCTTCTTTGCTAGCTTGTCCAGCAACATGAATAATGCAATCATATGTTTCATTGCGTTCAAGTAATGTTTCATCTGAACAATCACTGTGAATAAAAGTAACATTGTTAGGCAAGTTAGATAAATATCCCGTCTTCAAATTGTCAATAACAGTTATTTGGTTTGTTCCATCATTTAACTTATTAAAAATGTTTGAACCAATAAATCCGGCAGCGCCGGTTAATAATATTTTCATATATGTTAGATATGTCAAAATATATTTATGCCTTTTTGTGCAATAATGATATATCATCATAATACTTGTGATATAAATATATGCCATAAAAATACGAAGATATGCATTTATGTATATTGTTCTTACTATAATCAGTTAATCCAAACCAATGCAATATGGTCATACATTTTAAAACTTGTAGATTATAATCATTGAATAAAAACATATAATTGTCCATATTGTTTGTAATATTTACATCAATATTATTATTGTCAATAATAAAAAAATGATTACTATTATTATTTATTTCATCAAACCCGCTAAGTGAATATGTGATTTTACTGATATCATATTCTTTGATCCCGAACAGTTTTGTATTTCCGAAATACCCCCGCGGGTCAATAAACCATACTTTGTCATTATTATCAATTAATATATTAGACGTGTGAGGGTCGCCGTGTATTGTATGGTATTGAGGAATATTTTTCGTAAAGTAACCGGAGATCATTGAATATAAATCTTTGATTATGTGATGATATTGGAATCGGATATTAATGCCATTTACTGATTGTATAAATAGAAAATTATCCAATAAAGGTTTAATATTATCCACCCGATGTAGTACCTTTTGGTAAAACTCCAGTTTAATATCGGTTCTTAATACATTGCTGTTAACCGAATATTGTCCTTGACTATGAATTCGTTGTAAATTTTGAATAATATTTTGCAAATACGCTACTTGTTTTGGTATGTGTGATTTATTAAAACAATCAATTGCTGGCATACCATTGATTTTTGTCATACTAAAACTGTTTTCATTAAATTCTATAATAGTTGGTATATTGGTTAATTCGTCATGATATTTATAAAATAACATTTCATCTGTAATAATTTTATCGCCATATTTACACGTGGACGTTTTTAATAAAATATTGCTGGATAAATCATGAATAGTATTAAAAAACCGCGTTTTATATTTGTTATTAGAATCGTTAAATTCGTATTTGCATAATTTTGTATAATCACCAATATCAGTGAGATCATCTATTTCGTGTGTAATAAAATCCCCAAAATTCTTTTTGTAACAATCACAAATATCCATATATGGTTCAAAATTTGTTAAATGAGTAAAATCTGAAAAGTAATATATACCTATAATATTACCTAATGGTTTCTTCTCGATGCAATTATTATATGCATCATACCTTCCAAAATTTTTATAGGTAAAAATAATATTATCGTCTTTAAATATATCTCTGGGTATAGTTGTATTTGGGAAAATATCACACCACGTTATAAGCAGTTTTTTATGTAAATATTTATTATCGGACAATGCTCGGTTTAAAGTATAACTATTTTCTTCTTTATTTTTACAATCCACATTCAGTATTTCGTATTCAATATCATTTATCAGGTTTAAGTAAAATTTAACAACATTGTTATATTCGCTGTCAATGATAACAGTAAATATATTGGAATATTGCTTCCAGTAATTTATAATATTGTGAAGGATACAATCATTATTTACATTCACCAACAATTTTGGAATATTTTTTGTGATTGGCAATAATCGAGTCCCTTTACCTGACGCACAAATAACTATATTGTCTATTTTGTTTGATATAGTAGGGGGTTTAATAACCGATTTACACTGGTTTATTATATTATTCTTGAATTTATTGTACGGTTCATTTAAATCATATTGGATATTTCGGAATGATTGAAATAAATTGAAATTATTAGAATAGGAGCAATTAATCAATGATTTGAAATTAAATAATACTTCGTCTTTGAAAATATTATCACCACATAAATAGATTGGTTTAGATTGCGATAACAACATTCCTATTTCAATTAGCGAACCAATATGGTCGCGTTCGCCTTCTTCTGTATAGAGTATCCCGAATGAACATTGAGGGATGTCATTTTTAATGGTCTCACATAAGTTTGATTTGTCTAAACAACTCATGTTCTCTTTTTTTGTATCAATTCCAATCCAATTCGCAAATATTGGAAACTCTTCTTTCAGTTTTAACCATTGTTCTCGGTGTTTTGTTTTGGATGAAATATAAAAAGGAATGTACTCAAACGGTTCGTTTAACTTGTTAATATTGTTAAAATTATCTATATTGTTTAGTGCATTTATTTCATTATAATAAAAATAGTCGGGAGTATTTACTAATACACAATTATAAATAACATTTGTCGCAGCGGTCCACCCTTTATATGAGTCTTCAAATGCAACTATCTCGTTCAGCTCAATCGTATCAATATATCGTTTCATAACTTGCAGATAGCACTCACTATTAGGTTTTCTATATTTCGTATCATTACGAGTAACAATGACATTTGATTTTAGAAGAAATGGATATTTTGATGTTATCAAGCTAAAGATTTCGTTAGGAGCATCTGTAACAATACATATTTGTTTTCCGTGTTTAATTAATAATCTAAAAAAATCGTAAAACCCGCTAATCAATGAGATATCTTTAATTGATTGTTTATATAATTCGGTTTTTAGTGCGTATATATTGTTGTAATCATTTGGAAATAAATCGTTAAATGTTTTATTGATTGAATGATGAATTTCGCAATATGTATTCCAATCTAATTTCATCTCTGTATATCTAGAAATTGCTTCTTTGTAACATTTAAAATGGGTCTTTTCTGAATCAATAATTACCCCGTCTAAATCAAATATGAATACTTTGTTATCTAAAATATTGACCATTGTATAAAATAAATAATATTTTATAAATTGTGATTTA
>Ga0222714_10006691_pt1 | contig 10710 bp, 14 predicted proteins | sample C33_3DmetaG_FD_165048 | JGI IMG/M metagenome (GOLD analysis project Ga0222714, IMG submission 165048) | Estuarine water microbial communities from San Francisco Bay, California, United States - C33_3D | ecosystem: Environmental > Aquatic > Marine > Unclassified | place: USA: California... | reverse complement strand
CCTGATAGTTGCCATAGTAATCCTTTGTCGGAAGATACTCCCGAAAGTCCATTGCGTCCATAAATTCTGGCGGGCGCTGGCCGTCAGTGGTTCCAAGCCTGCCGAAGAACGCAAGGTTACTAGGAATCGGTGAAGTCCCAAGCCCGACAACAGTGTTTACGGTGCCGATGCTCTGCGTCCAGTCCCACTTGAAGGTTCCGGCGACTTCAAAGTACGCCTGATTCAGCCAAATCTTAAACTGGTTCTCGTCAACATTGCCGTAACCGTATGACAGACAGCGACTCAGCAACGTTCCGAGTGTTACTGTGGAGGCTGGCATTAGTCGTTACGTGAGTACATGCCGTGCTGGACAGCGGAGCCGCGCTTCTTGCGCCACTCGTAAAACTTGTCACGAGCGTCGGCCCACTGCTTCTGTCCCTTAAGGTCGCCCTTCTCACTCTGATACGCCTTAGCGAAGTTAGACCACGAAAGAGGTCCGGCCTGCATCGCCTTCTTTTTATTTGAGATTCGGGCCTTCTGCTTGTCGGTAATATCGCCGCCCATTGCGATACCCTTCTCGCGCTCGACTCGATACTTGCCCTGTAGAGCGTTCTGCTTATCGGCCTCAGCGGCGCGGCGCTTCTTCATGGAGTCGTCCATTACTTCTTACCCTTCTTATAGGTTGACATAGGATTCTTCTCAGAAGCATCCTTACGCTTATTGGCGTACACACTAGACGCCTTATTGTAGTTGTCGTTGAACTGAGGACGAACCTTTGAGCCGGTGCCATAGCCGGGGTCACTAGGAGTCTTGCCGTCCTTGTCAACGCGAAGCCACTCATTTCGGTCAAGAATCTTGCGCTCGGCAGCCGTAGCCATTCGCTGTTTTACGACCTTGCCTTCGCCCTTCTTCTTCTTCCGCGTTTCTCCGGGCATGATTGCGGCAGGTGTGTTCCTGCCTTCGTACCAAACAAGTCTATACTCAGCCATGAGTTATCCCATACTTCCGAAGGTCCTTACGCATTTCAAACGCAAGCCAATCAAGAGTCTCTTCATCTATTGATTCGTAAGCAGCGGCAGCAGCGTCTACCTCGGCCTCGGCCTTCTTAAGACGTTCATCGAACGGAACACTTGCAATGTATCGCAAGTGGTCAAGCACCCGAGAGTCGAGTTCTTCATAGCGTGCGACAAATCTAGTAACTCCGTCTGTGCAGTTCTCCATGACTGTAAAAGGCTTCTCGTGCTTCTCGTGATAAACGATGTACAGGTTTGGGTCAATTTCCTTGATGCGCTCTGCAATGTTGTACAGGTCGCTATCAACCATCATCATGGCAGTCTGGTCGCCGGAAACGTCCAACTTAAGATTTGATGGGATAGAAGATACAAGCATTAGGTCTTGATGATGTAGTTCAGAGCGCGGTAGGGCTGCATGTTATTGTGAGGCTGACTCCCACCCGCCGAGGTTGAGGTAATCGGGAATCCAACGGTTGAGTACGGAGGCTGATTATCGGAACCGGGGATTCCCGCAGCGCCTCCCAAGTCTCCAAACACGAACGCATCAACGGTCACGCTATGAGTGTGCGCTGGCATTTCGCTAGATGAAAGCGTGTGAGTCGTCGCGCCGCCAGACGCATTAAGAGCGTAGGTTCCGTTCTTACCGACAATCACGCGCCCGCCCATATCTGGAACCTTGAACTTGCCCGCAGCGCCGCCGTAGGTCTGTCCAATAACTCCAAACAGGGCAGCGTAGTCGCCTTGGTCGTACTCTGTACCATCGCAGAGCAGCCAGCCGGTCGGCGCGGTAGCCCCGGCGTAAGCCTGCACCGACGCAACCGGGGCAATCTGAGTCTGAGCAAGCGCCTGTAGCACGGCGGTTTCTACTGCATTTGCAAGTGACTGACTAGCAGACGGCCAGTCCGTAACTTGGTCGGTTCCCTCCACATAAGGGATGTTGAGTTGCGATGTGTATTGCATAGTGCCCCTATTATATCATAATAATCAACATAATTGGGTGGGGTGGGGCCGTATTTCAGACCCCACCCCATCCTGCTCCCGCTACCAGCCAGATAGGGATGGCACCCGACGACTACTTAACGTCGTCAGCCGCCCCCGTAATCTTGCCGTGGCGGTTACGAGCCCAAGTACCGAGGTTGCAGTACTTGAAGATGATTCCGATGTAGCGGTCGTAGCGCGGCTCCCACTTAAGAACCTCGCCGTCCTCTTCCATCCACTCCCAGTCGCTCATCTGCGACCAGAACATAGCGTCAGTGTTGACCGCGAACACCTGCCCGGACGGGCAGTGGTCGTCGTACACCATCGGAGTCTCATCGAACATGAGCGCCGTGAACCCACCGCGCAGGCGCACCGACTGAGCGTCGTTAAAGCGCTTAAGCGAGGTAAGGGTGTTAGCGTAACGGTTACGAATACCGCGCGTCGTGATAAGCACGACCTCGGAATCCGCACCCGACTCAAAGCCGATGCTGTCCTTCAACTGCCGCAGAAGCGAGTCACCCACGACCGCGCCACCAGCAGCAATCTCAGAAGCCTTCCAGAACGACTCACCAGCCGTCGCCGGGTTAAGGCCGTGAAGCGCCCCCGACGAGTCAATGATGTTCTGTAGACCGTTAATCGCGCTGCCCTTGTCGTTGTTCGGCGCAGCCGAAGTCGAGTCGGACGAAGCACGCACGAGAACGTCACCAGCAACAACCGTGACCGACGCGCTCAGGGTCACGGTCACAGCGGTACGGTTAATCTGCGTCACGTAGCGCGACGCCGTACCCTTGTAAGTCGTGAGGGTCGAGTCGTAAATGTCAACGTACTCGCCACCCTGAAAGTAAATCGTCGTGTCAAGGTCAATGGTCGTACCCGTCACCGGGTTAGCGACCGTCGCCAGCACACCGTTGCCGGTGCCGAAAGCCTGAATGTTAACGTGGCGCTTAAGGTCGTCGGTCAGGCCCTCCATTTCAGCCTGTAGCGCCCGACGAAATGCACCCTCGTTAGACTCAGAAGCCTTGAGCAACTGGCCCGTGATGTTGAACAGGCCGTAGAAGTACCGCAGCGCCTCGCTGATGTACTTGTACCCCTGATTGCCCGGAGCCGGAAGCCAAGCGTTCTCGGCACGCGGGCCAGTACCCTGATTCCGCGAAGTGCGGAGCGGGATACGGAACTCATTACCAACAAAATCAATTCCGGTTGAGTCAGCAACAATGCCCCGGAACTCACGCGAGCCGTGGGGGAGGTCCTGCTTATCCTCACCGTCACGAGTGCGGAGTCCAAAGAGCAGAATCTTGTTGCTGTTCAACTGGTCACGAATCGGACCAATGAACTTAGTCTTCATCGCGGCGCTGAAACTAGCGGTATCCGCCATTAATTACTCCTTGAAGTTTCTAGCGTCCACCACGACTGGTCTTGTCCTGTGACAAGAATGCGTCAATGGCGTCGCCAAGTCCTGAGTACGACTCCTGCTCAGGCGGCGTCGGATTGCCCTCACCCATAGGGGTAGGACCGTCCATTTCTGCTCCCGGCTCTGGTGCTCGATGATACTTCATGTACCAACTGAACGCCATTTCCGGGTCGCCGTCGAAGGCAACAATGGCGGCGTGGAACAGTTCACGGTCAAATCCGGGATGCTCGGTTTCAAGGTCGGTCAGAAGTTCCTCATAGGCGGCGTCCTGCTGTGCCTCCTGCTCCTGCGCCATCTTGTCCATCACCCACTGCCGGTATTCATCCGGCTCTTCACCGTCGTCCATGCCGTCAAACTCACCATCGAATTCGCCGTCAAATCCGCTTTCATCGTACTCACCGTCGTTCAGCAGACCAAGCAATTCGCCCATCTGCTGATAGGTCCCCGCAGGGTCATTCTCAAGCGCCTCGGCAAGTCCTGCCATAATCTGCGCTCGCTCCATATCACCGCCGAACAGTTGGTCCCACTGACTCATCTGCTGCTCGTACTGAGTCATACGCGGCTGCCAAACCTCTCGCAGATAGGCGTCCACGTTCGGGTCCTCAATCCCACGGTCTGCAAGGTCCTTTGCCCACGGCGCTGGACCGCCATCCTTGACCTCCTGCCTCGGCTCAGAACGCTCGTCAGTGTTCTTAGACTCGGACTTGGGCTGTGATGACTTCTCCGTACTATCGGCCTTGGGCTTGCTAGAATCACCCTTACCCTTAGACGGCTTAACGTCGTCCTCAGTAACTTCAAGGCTGTCCCCAGCAGGTGCCTGTGCCTCAGTAGTCTCGCTCATGGTTCCTTTCCTAGCGTCCCATCATGGGGCGCTTATTCATCATTGATGCTGCCTCAGTGGCAGCCTGTGCCATGCCGGGGTTGCCCGACATAGTAACCGGAGGGGCTGCCTCCGGTGTCTCTGTGGGGGCAGCGTCGGGACCGGGCGTGGTAGCACCCTCGCCCCCAAACCGCGCCTGAATCTCTCCAATCGCCATAATCATCTGCTGAATGGCATCAGCGACCGGGCTTTCCGGGTCCTGCTGAGCCACCACCATCATCATAGTAGAGAGTGCATTCGTTGCTTGGTCTGCTGCCTTAGTAATATCCATTAAATCTCCTATTATGGCTGAACCGGGGCCGGTCCCTGTGGACCGGGCTCCATTGGAGGCTGACCGCCGCCCATATCAGGCGGTGGTGGCGGCGGCTGCCCCTGTGCAGCCATTTGAACTTCCGCCGACTTCTGTGCCTCAATAATATTCATTTGCTCGTGCTGCTCCAAGTGAAACTCAAAGTAGCGCTGAATATCTGGGCTAAGTGTAGCATACTCGTCACTATTCATATAGCGCCTGTGCTCAAACATATGTACGGCGTGATTGTTCCACTGATATGCCTCAACCGGGCGCGGCTCTCCGTCAAGCACTCCGCTCATCAACTTATTCTCACGGTACGCCTGCGCCTTGTCCTGCGCTTCCGGCAAGAGGTCCGGGCTTTCGGGGGCAAGATTAAGAAGTTCAAGGACCTGCTTCGGGTCCTCTAGAATCTTGTACTGCCACAGGTTAAGAACGCGGTCCCAACGGCCCGCGATACTCTGCGGAAGTCCGGTAGTGGTCTGAGTAACCACGCGAAGTTCATCCCCTGATGGAATATCATCGCGCATAAACGAGTAGACTTCAACAGCGCCGGACGGGTCATACGCCTTAAGAACTTGCTTGGGCTTGCCAAACTGCCTTAGCAGATTAGCCATCTGCCAGAACCCCTCTGACATAGCCTCTTCCATAGAGTGAATAGTGTCCTTAAGAACCTCGTCGTCAGTCTCCTGTAGCAACTGAATCGCCTGCGCAGCCTCGACGCGCCCCGGAACACCACCGCGCGAAACCTCGTGCTGACCGGCCATATCCTGTGCAAATTGTGTAATTCGCGCAGACTCGCCGCCAACCCATGCGGGGAGCGCCTGAATCTCAATAAACTGCGGAGCGGAGTCAGGAGGACCGCCAGAAGCGCGAAGCACCTGTCGAGGGCTGGCGTCTGGGTCGGCCTCCAATTCAAGCGAATGGGGGATAAACCACTTACCATTTGCAAGGTTGCGATTCTCGATAATCTGCGCCTCTACGCGATTAATCTCATCTTGCGGCGCTCGCACAAAATCGAGCACCGAAGCGTACCACTTAGAGTTGGAGCGCTCGATGTGTCCCATGTGAGTAAACGGCATGTGGCCGTGACTATACGGGAAGGGACCGTTGTGCACAATCTCGTTTCCAGCCCATACAATGTAAGCGCCCTTCTCACGGTATGAGCACGGAGGCTCCCAATACTCGTTAACCACAACGCCGGGAAGGTTTGCGTTCAGTCCATCAGTGTAGTTAGAGTAAAGGCGTCCCTCAAGGCCAGCAGCAATGTCAGATTCCATTGCATCAAACTTCTTACCATACCGCTCATATGCTGTCTCAACGTCAAGAAACTGCGTCTGGATAATCCAGCGGCAGTCTAGCATTGACTTAGCATACGGGTCTGGGTAAACATCGAACGGTGGAACAACAGCAACCTCGCCGTCAGAGCCGTTCCAGAACCATTTAAGCCAAACGTTTCCAGTGGTGACAATCCAGAAAGAAGCATTACGAAGGCGCCGGTCCATCTTCCACTCGTGGCGCCAGTTCCTAAACTGCGCGTTGACCACCTTAGCAATGTACTGGTCGTCCTCGGCGTCGGTCTTTGGAAGCGCCTCTACAATCGGGACCGTCTTAAGAATCTTGGCGCGCTCGCGCCTTGCAATCGGCATACAGATGTTGTGAACAGTACGCTCGCTGCCGTGCGGAGCCACGCGCTCAATCAAGCGCTCGGTCGTAAGGTCCCATCCGATATGCTGGTCGCCATTGACATACGCAATGTTCATCCACCAGTCCGGCTCCCACAAGCGCCGCGATTTACGAGAATACTCTTTGCGGCGCTGTAGTTCCTGAATGTCAAGTTTAGTGGCTGCCATTCGCCTCGCTACTTAATATTAGTTACGAACAAACCGGCTTCCTCAGCGGCGTCCTTGAATGCGTCATAAGAAGCAACCTGCTTCTTTAGGGCCTTTACCTCGGCCTTAAGCGAAGCGACCTCACTCTTAGTTGAGTCACTTCCGCTTAGAAACGCCTTCAACTTGTTAGGCGTCGTGTTGTAAAGCGCTGCAAGCCCCTCGATTAGCGACGATTCTCCAATATAACAATATGCCGCCTCTAGCGGAGTAACGCCGGGAAAGACGACTCCCTGCTCTTCCTTATGGGTATTCAGGCAACCAGCAAACGTCGGGTCAGGATTTGACTTAAACGGCTGGGCCAGTTCAGAATAATCGTTCATAGGCTCCATTATATCATATAATTTGCGTTCATAGCGGCAACGGCCTGCATTCGCTGTTTCTGCTGCTTGACTTGCTTCCCTACTTGCTTCCAGACCTGAGCGTTCAGTGAAGTCTCGTCCTCTGTAGGCACAGGAGGCGGCGTCTTTGCGTAGAACAATGTTGCTAGATACTGCGCCGCGTCTACCAAGTGGTCGTCTTTCTTGCGAGGGCGCTCAGCGCCGTCTGTGTCCCTTGATATATTAATCTTTGCCCAGCGGTACTGCTGAAAGGCTACGCTTGTCATAGGACACTGCGTAGATAGTGTCAGTTCGTCGCGCGTTAGAAGTTGGTTAAGGGCATTGATTCTGGACGAATAGTCCTTTGAACCCATTTGAAAGTTAAGTCCGTGAGTCGTAAACCAGTATTCAACTGACTTAGTGGACTCTCCCATTCTGTTCCGAATAGCGGGGTCGGCTGCGCGATACTTGATTGTCTCACCATCTTCAAGTCTTTTAATCGTAGCGGCAACCTCGTGAACACTCATTGTAACATACGATTCTCGTGAAACAGCGTCGGTAGGGTCATACGACTGCCATTCACGATACTGATACCAGCGAGTAGTCCCCGGCTTACGTGCCCACCATACAACTGCGGTCGGGTTGCGAAGGCCCCAATCGAGGCCCATCGCACGCTCCCAATCAGACGGCGGATTAAAGTGGTTGTGTACGTGCTCTGTTGGTGAGAACTCAAGAATCTGTCCTTCAAAGGCGTCGAACTCACAAAGCACATATCGCCTTACCCACATTTCAGGCATTGCAAGAAGGCTTTGTAGATATGCGTTTGGCGTGCCGTCGTCTGCGTACAAAGTAGGATTGTCGAAAGACGTTGAGCGAAAGTATCGCCTGCCCGGAGTTTCCTGATTAACGAAGTGGTCCCACACCCAATCGTGACCGTTTGGGTTAGTTGCAATTGCAATTAACTGCCTAATGTTGGCCTTGTCCCACTTAACTCCCTGCTCGCGCGCCATAGGAGTAGGCTGCTGTTGGCGAAGGCGAGTCTTGAGTCCATTGTAAGCATCGTACTCAATTTCACTCGCCTCATCAATATACACAGCAGCGAGGTTCAGCGACATATGCTTGCGCCAATCGTCCAGCGACCGAAACAATACCTCTGACCCGTTAGGGAAATAAATTCTGTCAATGTGACCGGCCATTCTTTTTGGCTCACACAACTGCCAAAGCGTTGTCGCGGTATCATTGTCTACCGGACGCTGGGTAAGTAGATTGACAAACTCTGTTTCGGTAGTGTCGCGCAGAGCCGGGGTTGTCTGGCGAGCAATCATAATACGTGAACCGGGCTGATTTAGTGCAAGTCCGATTGCGTCGGCACACAAAGCAAGCGTCTTTCCTGAACCGACAGCACCGATTGCTGCTTTTTCGCGCACGTTTGTCATATGAAACGGCAGGTGTACAGGGAACGGCTCGTAGACAAATGCTACTTCCATTTATTATTCGCCGCCGTAAAGTCGGTTATTAACAATTGCTCCGGGGTCAGCACCACCATACTTGTAGTTCTGTGTAACTTGACAAGAAGTACATACGTAGCGTTCTCTGTCGTCATGTATATTCATATTTGCGGCTGGCTTGCGTTGATGACAACGATAGCACTCAGGCCAATCTCGCTCAAAGTCCTCAACAGAATCATCGTCTGCTGACACGCTTTTAGACGCCTCTGGCAGTTGTTCATACTGCTCAACTACAGCGTGCCCAAGCGGAGTGTCCGGGGTAGGCACGCCGGAAACCACAACAATGTTCTGAGAGCCCTTATCATTAGGGTCTGCCTCACCAAACGCCATTGCGTACTTAAGAAGAAGCGCGTAGGCGCGTGACCTAGCCATCCAATCCTCAGACTCTAGGTCTTGCCTAAGACCAGCGAGCGCCTGTGGGAGCATAGTCATCATCGCGTCGGCAGCGCCGAGTACATTGTCGTGTACGTGCTGCGTAATCTGGTCCCGAATCTCCTGCCTAAGAACCTCACGAACCTCGTCCTGTAGGTTTTCAAAGGCAAGCGCCCGCATTGACTGCTGTGCTTCGCTTATAGTAGAATATCCTTGCTTCTGAACCGACTTTTGCATTGCAGAGCGGCACTTGTCAGAACAGTATTTCTTGGGGCGACCCTGCCTGTGTGTCTCCAAAGGAGCGTCACAAGTCAGGCATCGTCCCGTAGCGTCTGTGTCTTTGCGTACAACTTCACTCATCGGCTATATCTACATCCAACGATGGAATTTCGGCGGGGTCCAACGAGCGCTCACCCTTACCAGAGTTACACGGGTCGCAAGCAGTAATAAGGTTTTTGGTGTTAGTCAAGTCGCCGCCGTCTTTCACAGAAATAATGTGGTCAACCCGAAGTTCGCGCTCAGCAGGCTTTGCGCCACAATAGCGACACATAAATCCGTCACGACGAAGAATCGTCCAGCGAAGGTCGCGCGGAATTGTAATGCGCTTTTTGTTTGCAAGATGTGCGTGATATCTACATTTATCTGTACAGTACGTCGCTGTTTTACGTATGGGCGTAAACATCTGCCCGCAAGTCTTACACTTCTTATCAGGCAGAGGCATACGGGTCCTCTGGTAGAGGAATATTGCCAACCTCGGTCGTTGTCGGAGCGTCAAGCGGCTCAGTCGGCGGCTCGCTGATAATCTCTTCTGGGGTCAACTGCTCAGTGTTAGGGTCCAATGTATCTCCTTAACTAAACTTATCGTGGCCGCTTGCAACTGGCGCAGGCCCGGAAATTCGCCTGCGATAGTTATAGGTGCGGGTCGGTACTCCGGGGTTGGCCTTCTTGAACAACGCCAACTGCTCGTCACGAATAGACTTGCTAGGCCATCCTCCGTACTGCTGCGACGCTCCGTAAGTACCCTCGGGGCCTGACTCAAACGCATACGGCTGAGGCTTCGTGGTTTTAATCGCGCGAACCCAGTGATTTGGATTGTTCTTTTGGAACTTGCGCATCTGCTGATTTCGAATGGTTTTTGTACGCCAGCCGCCGTAAATCTTTACGTCGGTTCGCTCAAACGCAAACATAATCTGAGTGTTGCTGTCGGTTGCTTTGCCGAGGTCTGGGGGCACGACAAAGTACCAATTGTCCTTTACAGAACGAACCCGCGCAGAAACAGCGTCACCGCTGTTGCCCTCAATCGTGCTATATGTACCGTTGTCGTAAACACGGTCAACAATTCCTACATGAACGCCGTTACGAATCATAAGCGCCCCAGCAACCGGCTTGCGCTTAAGCCAGCCTCGTCGCTGTGCCTCAGCAAACGTGATAGCGGTCGCGCCGTGCCCGACGCCGCCGTTACTAACGTGCTGGTAACTCTTGTACCCACACCTATTGGCGCAGAAAACTACAAAGCACCCACACCACGGGACTGGAAATGAGTAGCCCGCGTCGCGCTGACTTTTATTTACAACCCAAGAGCCACCTGAATACGTAGGAGGGTTATCCCAGCCCTGATTGTCGTTCTGCGGGCGGCGCTCATAATGCCCAATCCAACGCCTTGCCTCGCTAAGAATCTTGTCAGCATTACTCGCCATTAGTTTCCCCAACCACGTAGTCGTCCTGCTCGTGCGCGGGCGAGTCGCCGTTAAACTTACTAGGCACAAGCCAACCGGCAAACACGGCTACAAGCGTAGTCAGCGCCGCAACCCACGCCGGGTCAGGCTGCCAATCAACACCAAATGCGGAAACAATACCAAGAACAACAGCAACCGCAGCACCAGCAAAGGCTGCTGCACTTACCTTACGCTCAATTGGTTCACGACTCATAATATTAACGTCCCTTCTATAGAATAGAGAATACTACACCAACTAGACTACCAATTGCAGCGGATACCGTCGCTACACCAAGTATAACTTTACCGACGCCCTGCTTGCCAAGTTGCTGCCCCTCAATGTTAGCAAGAGAGTT